>OJJW01000315.1_pt1 | contig 14078 bp, 10 predicted proteins | sample 1596331 | NCBI WGS metagenome assembly OJJW01 (sample SAMEA4350156, study PRJEB24818) | metagenome | biome: human; feature: gut; material: faeces | place: Denmark | collected 2013-09 | reverse complement strand
CAAGAGTTGTTTACCCCTGAGTTCACGCTGTTGATCGCGCTAAGGCTCTGGTAATATCTCGCCCCTAGTTCCTCGATCAGCCCTGCCGTCTAGGAGTCCTTTTCGTGGGCTCGGTGATTTTTTTTTTTTTCAAGCAGAAGACGGCATACGAGATAGGAGTCCGTCTCGTGGGCTCGGAGATGTGTATAAGAGACAGGGACCTCGTCCTCGCTCCAGCCATCGGTGGTGAGCACGCAGGCAAGACGTGGCTGCGCCTCGGTCAGCGTGCCGGTCTTATCAAACACAATGGTATCGGCCTTGGCAAACGACTCAAAGTACTTCGCGCCCTTGACCATAACACCCATCTTGGCAGCATCGCTCATGGCGGTCATGACGGCGACGGAGCCCGTGAGCTTGAGTGCGCACGAGTAGTCGACCATCAGCGCCGCCGAGGTCTTGATAAGGCTGCGCGTGGTGAGAGCGACAAGGCCCGCGAGCAGGAAGTTCCACGGGACGATCTTGTTGGCGAGGTCTTCCATGTGCGACTGGCCCTCGGACTTGAGCGAGTCGGCCGTCTGCACGAGCGAGACGATCGAACGGAGCTTGGTCTGAGCCGTGTTGGCGCGCACGCGCACCAAGATGCTGCCGTCTTCCACGACGGTGCCGGCGAACACGTCGTCGCCCACGCTGCGCTCGACGGCCAGCGGCTCGCCGGTCAGGGTCGCCTGGTTGACCATGGCGCTCCCCTGCTCGACCACGCCATCGATGCAGATGGACATGCCGGTGCGCACGGCGACCAAATCGCCGGGCTCGAGCTCGGTCGCGGCAACGCTCACCTCGGTGTCGCCGACGACCTTTTGCGCCTTGTCGGGCACATCGAGCAGCGAGTTGATGAGCTCGTTTTCGCTCATGGCGCGGGTGTAGTCCTCGAGCAGCTCGCCCACGTTGAGCAGAAACATCGTCTGGCCCGCGGTGTCAACATCACGCTTGACGAACGAGATGCCAATGGCCGAAGCGTCGAGCACGGGAACGGTCAGGCGCGGCTTCGCGAGCTCATGAAGGGCAGCGCGCAAAAATGCCATGTAACCGGCCACGACAAAGATGGCACGCAGCGGCGTAGGCAGGAACCAGCGGCGCGCGTAATGGGCACCGACGAGTGTCGCCAGGTCCATAACGAGTTTGTGCTTGCGTGGCTCAAGCTGCATCACGTAACCCGACTTGGCATCGGCGATAGCTTGAGCATCGAGTGCGCCCAGGGCGTCGAGCACGCTCGCGCGGCGCGGCTCGTCGTACTCCAGCGCCATCTGGCCAATACGGCCATAAACGCGCACCTTGTGCACGCCGTCGATATCGCCGCTGAGCTTAAGAAGTGCATCGAGATCGCTCTCTGGCACAGGACCCGCCAATTGAAGACGGGTCCTGCCGGGGATCTCGCTAATAATCGAGAATCTCATAGTTTGTGCCTGGGAGCGTTACTCGGCTGCCTCGTCAGCAGCGGCCTCGCTCTGGGTGATGTAGGCAGCCTCGGCAACCATGTCATCGACATTGGCCTTGGCCTGCTCGACCATGTCCTGGTAGCAGTTCTTGACGCGCATACCGCACGCGATGCCCTGCACGCAGGCGTTCTTTACCGGAGCGCTGGTGAGCAGCTTGATGCCGGCCGTGCCAAGCAGAAAACCGCCACCGACAAGCAGGGTATTGAACGTCGACTTCTTCATGTTGCTTCTCCCTTTTGCCGCATTGGACGCGGCACGGTGCCTCAGCACCCGAGTAAACAAGTTTGCTCGAGCACACTTTTGGAAAATAGTTTAGTTTATCTAACTATTAAGTTCAACAAAGGTTAACTTTTTGGAAACTATGGGGGCGAACTCAATATGACCAGGGGACCGTCCCTTTGTCATATTCCTACAGCCGCCAGTCAGCCGCTTCCTTTTGCAGCGCAACCATGCGGGCGAATTCTCCACCTGCCGCCTTGAGCTGCGCCGGAGTGCCCTGCTCGGCAACCACACCATCCTTGAGTACAACGATTTTGTCGGCATTTTCCACCGTACGCATACGGTGGGCGATCACGATTACCGTCTTGCCTGCGAGCAGGCGGGAGAGCGCCTGCTGCACCACGGTCTCGTTCTCCACATCCAAACTCGCCGTCGCCTCGTCCAGCAACACGATTGGCGCGTCTTTGAGCAGCGCGCGGGCGATGGAGATGCGCTGGCGCTCGCCGCCGGACAGCTTGGAGCCATTCTCGCCGATCATGGTGTCATAGCCCTGCGGCATGCGGCTCACAAACTCGTCGCAGTTGGCGGCACGCGCGGCAGCAAGCACTTCCTCATCGGTGGCATCGCGACGTCCAAGACGGATGTTTCCCATCACCGTGTCGTCAAAGAGTAGCACGTCTTGGAACACAATAGCGTAGTCGCGCAGCAGCACCTCGGGATCAACGCTCGCAACATCCACGCCACCCACGGTGACCGTGCCTTCGGTAGCATCCCAAAAGCGCGCGGCCAGGCGGCTCACCGTAGACTTACCGGAACCCGAAGGACCGACCAGTGCCGTGACCTCGCCTTCCTTGGCGGTAAAGCTCACATCGGTCAAAACCTTCTCGCCGGCGCGTCCGTCGCTGCCCGCACCATAGCCAAATGCCACGTGATCGAACACCACGTCATGACCCACGGGTTCAAACTGCTCGCTGCCCCGCGCCACGGGCTCCTCCATGATGGAGCGCATGCGCTTGGCCGACGACTCGGCGGCAAACAGCTCGGACATCAGCATCAGTGCCTGATCGAAGGGCGCATAGATGCGGCTCACCATGAGCAGGAAGGCAAACATCACCAAAAAGTCGACCTGGCCGGAGGCGACCATCGCAGCGCCCGTGACCAACGTGGTGGCAATCCCCAGGCGCAGGATGGCAAAGGCGGAGTTGACCAAAAGCCCATTGGCGAGCTCGCCTTTGGTGGTCTCGCGCTCCTCGGCATCGATCACGGCGTTGAGTCCCTCAAGATAATGGGCCTCCTGGTTGGTGGCGCGGATCTCGCGAACGCAGTCGAGCGTCTCTTGAATCGCCTCGGTAACCTTGACCTTCTCGGCGCGCACGCGATCGAACACCGGGGTCATGGGGCCGCGTGTTAGATACAGCACGGCAAAGGCCACGGGAACGCTCCAAAACGCCGCGATCGCCAGCTGCCAGCAAAAGAACAGCGATGCCACGAAGACAATGGCGCTTGCGATGATGGCACCCCAAAGCTCTCCCAGCACGTGGCTGTAGGCGTGCTCCATGGCCTGGACGTCACCCATGATGGTCTCGGTTAAATCGGCCAGATCACGACGGCCAAAAAACGACAGCGGCAGTTTGCGCAAGCGCTCGGCAATCTCCATACGCTGCTTGCCGCACTCCTCGTAAAAGATGCAGTAGGTGTAGTAATACTGCTGCCAGTTAGAGGCAAAGAGCAGTACGAAAAAGATCACGAGGCCGCCCACGATCGGCAGGGCATCCGGCAGGTCAGCCCCGCTGGTGAGATGCTCGACAAAGCCGGCCAAAACCAGGAATAAAAAGCCCATGCCGGCCATGGTAATGAGATTGGTGAGCGTGGTCCAGAAAATGCCGCGTTTTACGCCGGCGACGCCTTTATCGGATAGGAAATACTTCTTTTGGAATGAGGCGAACATTTAGGCCTCGCCTCCCTTCGTGACGGCGGCATCCGCGGTCGCTGCAGTGATTTTCCAGCTCGCGGCCTGCTCGTACTCGGCCCACATCTTGGCATACAGACCCTCTTGGGACAGCAACTCGGCATGGGTACCCGACTCCTGCACGCTGCCCTGGTTGAGCACCACGATTTGGTCTGCGCCCACTACAGTCGAGAGTCGGTGCGCAATCATAATGACCGTGCGACCCGCCGCCAGCTTGCTAAAGGCGCGCTGGATGAGCGCCTCGTTCTCGGGATCGGCAAACGCCGTGGCCTCATCGAGCACCACGATAGGCGCGTCTTTAAGGATCGCGCGGGCGAGTGCCACGCGCTGGACCTCGCCGCCCGAAAGATATGCTCCGCCGGCGCCGAGCATGGTGTTGATGCCCTGGGGGAGCTTGGCCACAATGTCGTCGCACTGAGCTGCGGAGAGGGCCGCACGCACTTCGTCGTCAGTGGCCGAAGGCTTGGAGGCGCGCACGTTATCGGCAAGTGTTTGCCGGAACAGCTGGTTGGTCTGGAACACAAAGGCGACCTGGTCCATAAGCTCGTGCGGATCCATATCGCGAACGTCTACACCGCCTGCGAGCACTCGACCCGAAGAGACATCCCAAAAACGCGGGATCAGGCTTGCGCAGGTTGACTTACCGCCACCCGAGGGACCCACCAGGGCGAGGGTGCTACCAGCGGGAACGCTGAAACTCACATGGTTGACGGCAGGTGCTTCGGCGCCCTCGTACGTAAAGCTCACGTCCTCAAATCGCACGTCGCCGCCGGCAGGGTGCTTGGGTTGCGCGGGCACGGAGAGCTGCTTGGAATCCATGACGCTTCGAATACGAGCCAGCGAATCGGCACTCATCTGAGAGGCCTCGCCCACAAACATGAGCTTGGTCATGGCCGTCGGTACCACGGCCGAAAATATCGCGTAAAACGTGAAGTTGGCCAAAAAGTGTGCAAAATCCGTCTCGCCCGGAGCCAGCAACAACGCCACCGGCAAAAAGAATGCCACGAGGCCGTTGAGCGCGGTAAGATTGAGTACCTGCGGACCTCGGCAGAACGTGCCCGCATAGTTTTGTGCCATGTCGGCGTATTCGGCGATCGCATCGTGGAAGGCCTTAAAGGAGTAGACCGTCTGCTGAAACACCTTGACCACGGGAATACCGCGTACGTATTCGGTGCCGGTCTTGTTCATCTTGACCAGCGCTCCCATGTAGGCCTTCATGAACTCGGCGCCTTTGCCGCCCATCATGGTGGCCATGGCACCAAGCGAAATGGCCACCGAGATGAGGCATGCCGTGCCCAAGCGCCAATCGAGGGCGAATAGCAACACGAGCAAGCCCACGACCATGGCGGTGGCGCCGGCGATATCGGGCAACATGTGTGCGAGCAAAGTCTCGGTAGAGGCGGCGCATCCGTCTACAATACGGCGCAGCTCACCGGTGGCGTGCGTGTCAAAGAAGCCAAGCGGCAGCTTAAGCAGGTGCTCGCTCGTAGTCTTGCGGATATTGGACGCGCAGCGAAACGCAGACAGGTGCGTGCACATGAGCCCCACGAAATAAACTACGATGCTTGCCAGCGCAAAACCCACGGCCCACCAGCCATACATCGCGATGTCGCAGGCTTCGCTCCAGTTAGGTGCCACGGCGATCAGATCGCGCGCGACAAGCCAAATGCACACGTACGGGCCAAAGCTCAGCAGCTGCGAGAGCGCTGAGAGCGCCATGCCCAAATACGTTAGGAATTTGCGGTCACCGGCATATGCAAGCAGCTCGCCGATACCGCCGCCTTCCCTTTTTGATCCCTTTGCCATGAGATTCCTTTCTAACGGCTTGAGAGTTAACCGTAATGAACTTATCATTGATGTGTTAGCCATGGCTCACAATCAAGCCAGGCGTGGACGTTTCTGCAAAGGAAAGGGACGCTTTTGCAAATACGGCAGGCAGCGACCGACATAACCGAGCTCTACGCACCGCAATTTGAGCAGTTTGGCCTGGAGCTTACCGGCAAGGGCGCCGTCTTTACCGGCGAGGTGGCAAACGATCGGGCGCACGGACGCGCATGGATCATGCCCCTCTCCCCCACCTGCATCGTCATGGAGCATTTCATCACCCCGACGCACGATATGTACCTGGCCGAATACACACCCGAGCCATACGCCTGCGTGAGCGAAGTCAGCGCGCCCACACTTACATGCATGCCCGAGGCTGGCATAACGCCCGCGAACCTCAAACCATTACATGGACCATGGCCAAACAATGCCGTTTGCAGCTTTATCCAAGATAGCTGTGGCGAGGAATTAAGCCCGCTGTTTGCGGGGGAGCTTTATCACTCGCGCTCGGTGCTTTTTTTGCCTGGATATTTTGACGAACTGGAACACCGCTATCCCACCGAGTTCGCGGGAATCTTTGAGGCGTTTGCCGAGCCATGGCACGAGGAAGCGACGTCTGCCATCTGCCACACGCTTCGCCGGATTAACGAGGACCGCGCCCGCACCGCAGGCGGACACGTCTATATGCAGGGCATCGTGGAGACCATGGTCGCGGAGCTCGCCTGTTCGTGCGCGGCCCACAAGCAGGCGCGGCAGGCGGCAGACACGCGCGTCAGCGTAACCATTGCCGAAGAAGCAACGGCAATGATTGAGTGCGCGCTCGATAAAGGCAGACGTGTAGGTGTCAACGAGGTGGCCGAGAGGCTCTACACAAGCCGCTCCAAACTATGCGCCACCTTTAAGGCCCAAACTGGCGAGTCCCTGGGCGCCTACATTCGCAGACGCCGTATGGAGCGGGCGCAGGACCTTTTGGCCGATAGCGCGCTCACGATAGCGCAGGTAGCAGAGCGTCTAGGCTACCCTCAGCAGGCCGCCTTCGCCCAAGCCTTCAAGCAACACACCGGCACCACCCCCACCGCTTGGCGCTCCCAACATATTTAAAGAATGAAGGCGCCAACGGCGCCCTCATTCACCAAATTCAATCCAGCCCACCTGACCCGAACGGCCGAGTCGTTGCAGAACCCGGAAGCCCCGGCAGGGCGGGTGCTTGCTCAAAATGAGTTCCCTCCAAAACAATGGGCGCGCCAACGGCGCGCCCATTCACTCTATTCCATTCAGCCCGCCTGACCCGAACGACCGAGTCGTCACGGAGCCGAGGGGCCGGGCGCAGGGCCTTGCCTCTCAATGAGTTCCGCACGAACAGGAGGCGCCAGTGGCGCCTCCGTCGTGAGTCAGGACTGTCCGAAATTGAGAGGCAAGACCCTGCGCCCGGCCCCTCGGTTCCCGTTTACGAGAGCGACGTTCTCAGCAACTCGTTGAAGAGCTTCGGGTTGCCCTTGCCGCGGCTCGCCTTCATGCACTGGCCCACCAAAAAGCCGATGACCTTCTGGTTGCCGTCACGATACTGCTGCGCCTGATCGACACAGTTTGCCAGCACCTCGTCCACGATCGGCTGCAGCGCGCCGGCATCGCTCACCTGACGCATGCCGCGCTCGTCGACAATCTTGTTGGGGTCATCACCGGTCTGGGCCATGGCCTCAAAGACCTCGTGCGCCTGGTTGGAGCTGATGGCATCGGTCGCCAGCAGCTTGGCAAGGGCTGCCACCTGAGCCGGCGCGATGCCGGACTCGGTGAGCGACACACCCGCGCCCTTAAGGTAGGCGATCATCTCGTTCACCAGCAGGTTTGCGACCGTCTGGGCCTCCTTGCCAGCCATACCGGCAGCGGCCGCCTCAAAGAACTCGGCAAACTCCGGGTCGCCGGCAATCTGCTCGGCATCGGCCGCCTTGATGCCAAAGTCGGCCTCAAAACGGACGCGCTTGGCATCGGGCAGCTCAGGGATCTCGCCACGGCAGCGGTCGATGAACTCGTCGTCCAGATCGAACGGCGCCAGGTCGGGATCGGGGAACAGGCGATAGTCGTCGGCCGTCTCCTTAACGCGCATGACCACGGTGCGCTTGCGGCTGGGCTCCCAGTGGCGGGTCTCCTGGTAGATGATGCCGCCCTCCTCGAGCACCTCGGCCTGACGGCAGATCTCGTAGGCAAGGCCGTCGTGCAGGCTCTTGAACGAGTTGAGGTTCTTGAGCTCGGTCTTGGTGCCCAGCTTGGTCTCGCCGCGGCGACGCAGCGACACGTTGCCGTCGCAGCGCATGGAACCCTTCTCCATGGAGCAATCGGAAATGCCCAGCGTCACAAAGATGCGACGGAGCTTTTCCATAAACAGGCGAGCCTCCTCGGGCGTGCGCAGGTCAGGCTCAGTCACGAGCTCAATCAGCGGCGTGCCGCAGCGGTTGTAGTCGACGAGCGACTCGGCCGCGGCGGTAATGCGGCCCTCGGCGCCGCCCACGTGAACCATCTTGGCGGCGTCCTCCTCCATGTGGATGCGCAGGATGCGGATGGGCACCGTGTAGGAACCGTCCTCGCGACGCTCGGGCATCTGCAGGTTGGACGCATCGTAGCTGGCCAGGTGGCCGGCGCGCTGGTTGCCCTCGCGCATGGTCGACGTCATGGACGTGGACAGGCCCTCGGCGTTGGCCGAGGCGCTCGCCAGACTCTGGGCCTCGGCCTCACCAAACGCGCAGTCAGGACGCTCGGCGGCACCGCGACCAGTCACGTCCAGATCCAGGTGACCGTACATGGCAAAGGCAACCGGACCCTGCGTGGTCTGGAAGTTCTTGGCCATATCGGGATAGAAGTAGTGCTTGCGGTAGAACATCGAGTGGCGCTGGATCTCGCAGTTGGTGGCGAGACCGGCCTTGACGATGCTCTCGATGGCGCGCTTATTGGGCACCGGCAGGGCGCCGGGCAGGCCCAGGCACACCGGGCACACGTTGGCGTTGGGCTCGTCATCGTGGCTGAGCTTGCAGTTGCAGAACATCTTGGTGTCGAGTGCGGTGAGCTCGGTGTGGATCTCCAGACCGATCACGGCCTCCCAATCCTGCAGGACCTCGGAAAGCTCCTTCATTACAGCTCGCCTCCCTTCCCGGCAAAATCGGGCGCGACGGAAAGCGCGGGCGCACCCGTGGCGGCATCGGCAAAGCCGCGCTCCAGGGCGCGGGCAAACGTGAGCAGCTGACGGTCCTTAAAGGCAGGTCCCACCAGCTGGGCAGAAACGGGCAACTGAGTATCCTCGCCCAGGCCCAGCGGCACCGAGATACCACCGTTGCCGCAAATGTTGAGCGAGATGGTGTACAGGTCCGAAAGGTACATCTGCGTGGGGTCGCTAATCTCGCCAAACTTAAAGGCCGTGCGCGGCGAGGCGGGCATGAGGATGGTGTCCACCTTGGCATACGCGGCGTCGTAGTCCTGCGTGATGAGCGTGCGGGCCTTTTGCGCGGCGTAGTAGTACTTGTCGTACACGCCCGAGCTCAGCAGGTAGGCGCCAAGCATCTGACGGCGCTTGGCCTCGGCGCCAAAGCCGTGGGCACGCGAAAGCGAGCTCTGGTCGGACAGGTTGGCGCAGCCCTCCTCCTGGTAGCCGTAGCGAATGCCGTCGAAGCGGGCCAGGTTGGAGAACGCCTCGGCCGGGCCGATGACGTAGTAGGCGGCGATGGCGGCGTCCAGGTGTGGCAGGTCGACCTCGACCAGCTCGGCACCCTGGTTCTGCAGCTCCTGGGCGGCGCGCTGAACAGCGGCCTTGACCTCGGGCGTCAGGCCCTCGGCCTCCATAAACGCAGGGATGATGCCCACGCGCTTGCCCTCGATGCTGTCGTTGAGGTGCTCGGTAAAGTCGACGGCGCAATCCTGGCTGGTGCAGTCGTACGGATCGTGGCCCGCGCCGGTAAGCGCGTTCATGGCCAGCGCGACATCCTCGACCGTGCGGCCAAAAGGACCCACCTGGTCGAGCGACGAGCCAAAGGCAACCACGCCGTAACGGCTCACGGCGCCATACGTGGGCTTAAAGCCCACCACGCCGCACAGCGACGCCGGCTGGCGAATGGAGCCACCGGTATCCGAGCCCAGCGAGAGCGCAACCTCGCCCGCAGCGACGGAGGCAGCGGAGCCGCCCGAGGAGCCGCCGGGCACGCGCTCGGTATCCCAAGGGTTGTTGGTGCGGTGGAAGGCCGAGCTTTCGGTAGAGCTGCCAAAGGCGAACTCATCCATGTTGGCCTTGCCCATGGGCAGGCAGCCGGCGTCGAGCATACGCTGGACGCAGGTGGCGGTATAGACGCTCTGGTAGTCCCCCAGCATGCGGGAGGCACAGGTGGTGCGCGTGCCCACGAGGTTCATGTTGTCCTTAATAGCCAGCGGCACGCCCGCGAGCGGGGGCAGCGGCTTGCCGGCGGCACGGTCGGCATCCACGCGCGCAGCTGCCTCGAGCGCGAGCTCGGCCGACACCTGCAGGAATGCCTGGACCCCACCCTCGCGCGCCTCGATGGCGGCAAGGGAGGCCTGGGCCACCTCGGTAGCGGTAAAGTCGCCGGCGGCAACGCCCGCGGCGATCTGGGCGGCGGTAAGGGAATCGAAGCTCTGCGCCATTACTCGCTCTCCCCCTCTCCCAAAATGGACGGCACGCGGAAGTAACGGTCGCGCGCGCTGCCGGCGTTTTCCAGCGCAACGTCGAGCGACAGGTCGCGCTCGGGCTCGCGCAGGTCGTCGCCCATCACGTTGGACAGGCTTCCGATGGGATGGAACGTGGGCTCCACGTCGGGCAAGTCATATTGCAAGACGGGCTCGAGCATCTGGACGGCGTCGTTCATGTAGGACGTCATCTGGGCGAGCTCGTCATCGGTCAGTGCGATCTTTGCGTACTCGGCGATGCCGCGCACGTCTTTCTCGCTGAGTGCCATAGGCGCTCCCTTCCGCATAACAGTTAAACCGCTCTAGTATACAGGGCAACGCCGGCTTGGAGCAGGCGCTTTACCCAAATGCAGCGAAAACGTAACGAGGGCGGCGGGTTGGCAAGGCGCGGTTCGGCGGACCTGCGGCGAAAACCATCCCGCCCACGACGAAAACCGTCACAACATTCGATACTTTTCGCCAAAATCGCGATTTTCGTTGAATGTTGTGATGGTTTGGAAGCCCCGACCACCACAAAGGTGCCTGTCCCCATTGTGGTGGTTCTGGAGAATATCTTATGCCGAGGCCTTGGCCTTGCGGCGCTTGCGGACCGCGTGGATCACGATGTCCAGCAGCAACAGCACAATGGCTACGACCACGATGAACACGGCAAACTCGCGCTTGCCCCAGTGGCGGCCAGCCAGCGACTTTTGCTTGTCGACGTCCTTCTTGCTGTACTTGGTGCGTACGCAATGCACCAGCAGGCGGTGGTCGTTCACGCCATAGGGCGTGCAGGTGACGAGCGTCACCTTGTCGGCGCCCGGCTCGATGGTCAGCGACTCCATCTCCTCGGGCAGCACGACCTCGGAGTCCACCATCTTATAGGCGAGCGTCTTGTTCATGGTGTGCAGCAGAACCAGGTCGCCGGGCTCCAACGAGTGGATGTCGTCGAACATGCTCAGGTTGCGCATGCCCGAGTGCGCGGTGAGCACGCAATGCGTCGAGGTGCCGCCCACCGGCAGGCTCGTGCCCTCCAGGTGGCCGACGCCCGCCATAAGGACTTCCTCGCTCGTGCCGTGGTAGATGGGCATGCTCACGTCGATGGAGGGGATCTCGACCCAGCTCATCATGGGGTCGCGGTCAAAGATGAGCTGCTGGGCGTAGGGCTCAATCTGGTCGGCGGGGAGCTCGGTGGCCTCGCCCGCCAGCTGCTCGTTAAAGGAGCGCGCCTGGAGCAGGATGCGCTCGCGCTCCTCGGCAGGCAGTGAGTCCACGGTGCTGGACACCGTGCTGATCTGGTTGAACACGCCCGAGGCCTCGAGCCGGTCCAAGATCCACGGCCAGGTCATAAGGCCCACACCAATAAGGATGATGACGATGGTGATGAGCCGATCAGCCCAGCGCGGCAGTCGCTTACGGCGACGCTTGGGCTTTGGTTGAGGTTTGGGCTGAGGGCTTGAGCCGCCGTTGTCCGCGGCGTTATTGCTCTTCATATGTTTGGCGCCCTGCACCATCGCCGGTCACTCCTCAACAACTCAAGTTGTCTAAACAAATAATAGCCGATTTGCAAGCTTCCACGCCGAACAACGCAGCTAGACCGCTCCGTCCAGTCAAGGATAAGCCCGCATTTGCGTTTTCAAAATGTCCCGAATCGGCAGGGCGATTCGGGATACAATGTCCATAGAAAACGACGCACCCCGCGTAAGTGTACGAGAGCGCGGGCGGCCTAGTTTTCTGGTTTTGTTAAATGCCCGGGATCCGACCCCCGGGCATTCTTATTTGCGCTTGTTGCGGCGCAAATGCCTTCTACCGTCTGCACCGCGCGTGCGCCTACGGACCTTAAACCGAACCTCATACGAGTCAAGAAACGCGATGACGAACGTGCCCACCGCCGCGAGGGCGGCGAGCGCGTTAAGGAATTTCAGCATTTGGGGACCTCCGATCGAGTCGTCGGCCGCCCGCGCACGGAATGCGTCGCAAGGGTATTTTACTGCGAGCACTCGCACTTACAGCTGGTAAACGCAATATTTGCAAACATTTGTTCGCTAATCATACGCTCGATCATACGAGCGACGGCACCCCGGCTGCGCTGTTCAAAAAGAACGGGGCAGACTCCAGTGCGGAGTCTGCCCCGAAAAGAGAATGGCAAAGCAAGAACGTGGATGGATGAGAAAAGTATCCGCAAGTCTCATGGCCATCACATCCCACCTGCCAAAGGGATGGGTGAGCGAGCGTTACTCCTGCTCGGACTCCTCAGCCTGCTTACGGCTGCGGATGAGGTGCGCCACGCCGATGACGAGCACCGCGCCACCAGCGATCCAAGTGAAGGTCACGCCGTTAAGACCGGTGAGGGGAAGGCCAACGGACTTGGTGTTGCCGACGGTGATGTTAATTTCACCGGTTTCGACATTAGCAGCAGTACCATTCGTGGCGGTTAGCGTGTTGTCGCCCGGAGTGTTGTTGAGCGTGCCGAGAGCGACATCGGAACGATGCTCATCATTTTCAGAAGGACTGACCGTAATCTTCTCAAGTTCTGCCGCATTATCCTTATACTCTGCCTTAATGGTAAAGGTGAAGGGCTCGGCCTTGGTGTACTTGGTATCGTCGGGGGTTTGGACCTCGGTCACCGTGTAGGAGCCGGCGTCGAGACCGGAGACGGGGATCTTGCCGTCTTTGTCGGATGTGAACTTCACGTAGCCGGGGAGTTTGTTGGCATCGGCGACGGTCACGAGCTGGCCCGCGACGACGCCCGCAGCGTCCCTCGAGGCGACGTACTGCCCCGCGGTGTTCGAGTCGGCGGACTTGATAGTGAAGACGGCACCCTCAAGACCTTTCTCGGTGCCCTGATCAACCTTGTTGAGGTTGAGCTTAAAGGTGAAGTCTCCAGCGCCACCTTCGACAGACGTTCCTGTTCCTTCGGTATAGGGGTTGTTGGAGTACTCGAGCTTAACAGCGTTATAGTTTCCCCCTTTCCCCTCAGTGCCGTTACCTGTAACGGCATTCTTGTTGAGCTTCGCATTATAGAAGACAACAATCTCCGTGTCGGCATTTACGAAGGCGATATCCTTGAGACCCTTTTTGCCCGTGGCCTTGTCAACGGCAAAGTTAACAGTCAAAACACGGTTGTCCTCAGTTGGAGTAGTCAGGTCATAGCCGCTATTGATGGGAGTATAAACACCGTTGTTCACTGCATAGACTTTAAGCGAACCGCTCACGTAGTCGAGGCCATTCGAAAGAGTATCCGTGAACTTGTATGCATAGGAGTCATAGGTGGCGTAGTTATCCGCAACCTTACCGGTAAGCTTGTAGGTCACTTCTTGTCCGATTTGAGAGTTGGCAACGCCAGCCCAACCAGTTGTCAGCTTCGTGGGATCAGCAGAAGTCGCGGCAAGAATCTGCTTGTTGACAGTGGGGATGCTCTTCTTGGGGGTAATTGTCACCGTCGTATTCGTACCGTCAATCACGGCGTACACAGGAGAGGTGAACGCATCGGTCGACTTACCGTCAGGCTTGCCAGCGTCATCAGTAAGGAAGAGCCAGTAGCCGGCGTCGAGCTTAGAAAGGGATGCGTCGCCCTTGGTTGTCTTCTGCCAAGCCGTGCTGTCCTTCAGGTTAGCGGCGATTAAGCTGAAGACGTTGTCGCTCGCGACCTTCGAGCCGGTTCCAGTACCCTCAGCGTTGGCGCTCAACCAATCGGCTGCATCCTGCGCGTTGTCGCTGGAATAAGTATTGTCCTTTTTCTTGATGGCATTAACGACAGCCGTCTGGATTTCAGTGCCAGTGCCAGCCCACTCGATGCCGCTCACTCATATGACCCAATCCGCTGTCAAGAGCCACAATGGCCCCGCCGACCGCTTGCAATCGGTCGGCGGGGCCTGCCGTTGAACCCGTCCCGGTCCGCCCCCGGCATGTCGTCGACGCCTTCGGCTCAG
>OJJW01000300.1_pt1 | contig 14549 bp, 14 predicted proteins | sample 1596331 | NCBI WGS metagenome assembly OJJW01 (sample SAMEA4350156, study PRJEB24818) | metagenome | biome: human; feature: gut; material: faeces | place: Denmark | collected 2013-09 | reverse complement strand
GCTCTAATCCAACCTGCTCGGCGGAGTAGGTACCAGTAGTTAAGGAGATAACCAACAAGTGGAAGTTCTGGCGTTGAGGCTCCAAGTGTGAATTAAATTGCGACATCCGCGTTTTTTTTTTTTTTTTTTGAATTTTTTTTTTTTTTCAAGCAGAAGACGGCATACGAGATAGGAGTCCGTCTCGTGGGCTCGGAGATGTGTATAAGAGACAGGAAGATGCCGCCGGTGCAGCCGCACGCGCCATAGGACACCACGATCTTGGGATCGGGTGCGGCCTCAAAGGCGCGCAGGGCCGGCATGCGCATGGCACGCGTTACGGCGCCGGTGTACAGCAGCACATCGGCGTGACGGGGCGAGGGCACGACCTTGATGCCAAAGCGCTCGACGTCGAAGACGGGCGTGATGGAACCGAAGATCTCGATCTCGCAGCCGTTGCAGCCGCCGCAGTCAACACGGTAGACGTACACCGAGCGCTTGATCTTCTTAAGAAGGGTCGCCTTGGCCTTCTCGATGCTCTCGTCGAGCTCGATCTTGGTCGGGCGGTACTGGAGCCGCTCGGGCAAAAGCGTGGGTTCGGCCATGGTTACTCCTCCTTCGTTTCAAAATCCATGATGATGCCCTCGACCGGCGCCGGACCGGCGGGAATCTCGGGCGCATCGGGGGTGAGCTCGCGGTCGATATACTCCGGGTTCACGCCGTGGCCGCCCAGATACTCCATGCCGGGGCCCTGGGGCTCACCGGACGCAAGCGTCTCGTTGGCAGCCATGCCGGCAGCGTTGCCGGTCTTTACGGCCGAGGCGGCGCGCAGGGCGTCGAGCTCGCGCTTGCACTCCTGGCACATACCGACGGTACGGGCAGCCTGCTCGGCCTCCATGCCGCCGGCCTTTTGCAGCAGGCGCTTTGCGTAGTCGATCTCCTTGTGCGGGGCAAACGGCTTGCCGCAGCGCGAGCAGTGCTCGAGCGTATAGACGCTCTTGCTGGTGAGGTCGTCCTTGCTCATGACGGCAAGCTCAAACTCCTCGGTGAGCTTGATGGCCTCCATGGGGCAGGCTTCCTCGCAGCGGCCGCAAAAGATGCAGCGGCCGTAGTCGATCGACCAGGTAATGGTATCGGCCGCAAGGTCGGTGTCCATGCGAATGGCATCGGCCGGGCACGCCACGCCGCAGGCACCGCAGGCGATGCAGAGCTCGGCATTGTGCTCGGGCTTGCCGCGCATGTCCTTATTGGTGGGGAACGGCGCAAACGGGTACTTGACCGTCGCGTCGCCGGCCTTGGCGTTAACCTTCCAAAGCTTCAGCATATTAGAGCGCCTCCTCATCGAGCGGAGCGGCCAAGGTGCCCTCGCCCGCAAGCGGCGACTTGTCGCGCCAGACGTTCTCGAACTGCTCCTTGTCGAGCACGTGGTCGCGCTTGGCGGCGACATCGGTCACCGTCACGCGATCGGTGCAGGAGTAGCACGGGTCGAGCGAGCCGACGATCAGCGCCGCGTCGCCCACGGTGTTGCCGCGGAACATGTAGCGCAGGACCGGCCAGTTGCTGTACGTGGCGGCCTTGGCGCGCCAGCGGTAGCACTTCTGGTTATTGCCGAGCATGGCCCAGTGCACGTCCTCGCCGCGCGGCGCCTCGGTGGCGCCGATGGCGTACTTGTGCGGGGTGTACTCCCAATCCGTGGTGAGGATGGGGCCCGACGGGCAGTTCTCGAGCATGGTCTCGATCATGTCGATCGAATCGTAGACCTCCTGGATGCGGACGGCGGTACGGCCGAAGGCGTCGCAGGTGTCGGCCGTGGCGGCGTGCATCTTTTGGACGTCCGGATCGGCGTAGCCGTCGAAGGGATGGTCAAAGCGCACGTCGCGGGCATAGCCCGAGCCACGCATGAGCGGGCCGACCGGCGAGAAGTCGCGTGCAATCTTGCGGTCCAAGATGCCGATACCGCTCGTACGCTCAATAAAGTTGGGCGTGGAGAGCAGCACGTCGACGAGCTCCTGAACCTCGGAGCGCAGCTGGTGGATGGTCGTGAGCGTGGAGAGCTTCTGCTCAGCCAAAATGTCGCGACGCACGCCGCCAATCACGTTGAGGCCGTAGGTCTTGCGGTGACCGGAGAGCTTCTCGGCCAGGTCCATGGACTTCTCGCGGACGCGGAAGAACTGCTGGAAGCCGGAGTCGAAGCCCGTGTAGTGCGACGCCAGGCCAATGTTGAGCAGATGCGAGTGCAGGCGCTCAACCTCGAGCATGATGGCGCGGATGTACTGGGCGCGCGGCGGGACATGGATGCCCTGAGCGCGCTCGACGGCCTCGGCGTAGGCCACCGAGTGGGCGCAGCCGCAGATGCCGCAGATGCGGTCGGCGAGGAACGTCACGGCGTCATAGTTCAGGCGCGTCTCGGCAACCTTCTCCATGCCGCGGTGCACGTAGAACAGACGGTAGTCGGCGTCGACGATCGTCTCGCCCTCAACGAACAGGCGGAAGTGGCCAGGCTCGTCGGAGGTAATGTGCAACGGGCCCATGGGAACGAGCGTCGTCTCCTTGCCCTTGGTATCGGCCAAGAACTCGTAGTTTTCCATGTCGCTCGCGGGAGCGGGACGGAAGCGGTAGTCCATGGAGTCCTTGCGCAGCGGGTACAGGCCGCTGGGCCAATCGTCGGGCAGCACCAGGCGACGACGATCGGGCAGACCCTCGGGGATCAGGCCGAACATATCGCGCAGCTCGCGCTCGCCCCACACGCAGGCGGGAACGAACGGCGTCACGGACGGGAACGTCATCTTGGCGGGATCGACCTCGGCACGCACGGTCACCCAGCCGGGGTCCTCCCCCTCCATGGAGATGACGTAGTACACGGCATAACGGCCGCACAGGCTGCGCTCGTCGTTGCCGACAATCACGGGGATCCAGCCGTAGCGTTCGTAGTACAGGTAGTGGACGGCCTCGGGCAGCTTGTCCTGCTTGACGGTGATCGTCAGCTGGTCCTCGCACTGCCACTCGACCTTCTCGATGCAGCCCGGAACGGCGCGGCGCAGGGCCTCGACATGGCTCTCGCAGCGACGGGCATACACCTTGTTCTCAGTTTCAATCATTCGTTACTCCACCTCGCTCTGAGCGGTCTCGGTACCGAACACAGCGCGGTACATCGGCGTCGCGTGAAGTTCCTCGGTGCTCTGCTCGAGCACGATGCCGGTAGCGGTCTCCACACCGTGCACGAGGGGCAGCGGGGTGGCAATGCCAAACCACAAGATCATGACAGCCAGGATGATTTCGGGGATAAGCATGAGCGCCGGGGCCTCATGCTTGCCCATGCCCTGGGGCGCATGGCCGAATACCGACTTGAGTGCGATACGGGTGAGCGCGGAGATGGCCACGGTAAGACCGAGGGCGACCACGACGACCAGCCACATGGGACCGGCGGTAACACCGGCGACAAAAGTCAGGAACTCAGAGATGAACATGCCAAAGGGCGGGAAGGCGGCAAGGCCGAGCAGCGCCAGGATGGCGAGCGCGGCGGTTGCGGGCGCAACCTCGACGACGCCCTGGATCTTGGCCAGGCTACGCGTGCCAAAGGCGTGCTGGATGTTGCCGGACACGCAGAAGGCAAGCGTCTTGGTAAAGCCGTGGAACACGCAGTGCAGCAGGGCCGCGGCGATACCCAGCGGGCCACCGATACCCAGGCACAGGGCGATAACGCCCACGTTCTCCACAGACGAGTACGCAAAGCGGCGCTTGAGGTCGTCCTGGCGAAACATCGAGAGTGCCGCCACCAAAATGGACAGCGTGCCGACGATCAACAGCAGAAGTTGCGGATACTCGGCACCCACGGCCTGGATGGTAAAGCCGTAGAAGCGCATGATCACAAGCATGGCACACTTAAGCAGAACACCCGAGAGCAGGGCCGAGACAGGACTCGGAGCCTGAGAGTGGGCATCGGGCAGCCAAGTGTGCATGGGGAACAGGCCAGCCTTGGTGCCAAAGCCGATCACGATAAACGCAAAGGCGAGGCGCATGAGCGTCGGGTCGAACTGGTCGGCATACGGCAGCACGCACGACAGGAATGCGGCCTCGTGGGCGTTGGGAATCACGTCGGCGGCGTTGGCGTAGATCAGCAGCGTACCGAACAGGCCAAATGCCACGCCGGCGGTACAGACCATCGCATACTTCCAAGAAGCCTCGAGGGCCGTCTTGTTCTTGTAGATACCCACCAGGAACACAGTGGAAAGCGTGGTTGCCTCCACGGCGGCCCACGTGAGGATCATGTTGTTGGACAGGCACGCGAGCAGCATGGTGAACACAAACAGGCTAAACAGCGCAAAATACTGCTTGGCGCGCTCGGCGGGCATGGAGCCCTCCTCGATATCGGCCTTTACATAGGGCAGCGAGAACAGCCCCGTAAGAAAACCGATAAAGCCGATGAGCAGCACAAAGATGGCGCCCAGCGAATCGAGGTGGAACCACAGGCCAAGAGCGCTCGCGGTTTCGCCGCTCATAAGGACGTCGCCGGCCGTCATAATCGACAGCACCAGGACGGCTGCGACGGAGACCAGGTTGAGACCGGCAAACACGTTATAGGACGTGTTCTTGGGCAAAAACGCCATGACCAGCGAGAACACCAAAGGAGTCGCGAGCAGGGCGAGAATCAACGTTTCCATGGACTACCCCCTCAGCTCGGACAGGTCGCGCGCATCGAGCGAGTGGGAGTCGTCCCAAATGCGACGCACGACGATGGACATGATGATGACGGCAAAGATGGCGTCGGTGGCGATACCGATCTCGATGATCTCGGGAGCGGTGGGGGCCAAAAGCGCGAGCGTCACGTGGCTGCCGTTTTCCATAAGGCAGTATCCAAAGATCTGCTTCATGATGTTGCGCTGCGAGATGATGCAGGTGAGGCCCACGAAGAAGTGAGCGAAGCTAATAGCGAGCGCAGGCGTTGCGACCTCGGCCGTGGGCAGGCTGATCTGCGTCACAACGGCAAAGCAGATCGCGACCTCGACGGCGATGATGCAGATGGCCCACGCGGGCTTAAGGCCGGCCTTGAGCGATGCGTCGCTCGGCTCGCCCATCTTCTTGTATGCGCGGTTGAGGATGTAAGGGACCAGGACGACCTTAGTGATAAAGGCAGATCCGGCCCACATAAGCAGCTCCTGCGCACCGGTAGTAGCACCGAGCGTAGCGAGCAGTCCCACGAGCACCAGCGACTGCACCGCATACCAGCGAATGGCGTGCTTGATGTTCTTGGAGACGACCACCATGGTGGACGTGACGATCAGAAGGCCGCCAAGGATGTTGACGATCGAATAACCCATGTCGTTCTACCTCCTAACCGATCCAGCTGGCCGAAAGCGGGCCGCTGACGATGACCATGATGATGAGCACGATGAACACGAACGCCATCGCGCGGGGAAGCGGGGCTCCCGCAGCGACCTCGTCGCTCGGCTCGCCGGGCAGGCAATAGCCCATCCACTTGAGGAACCAGGCGAAGGTGGCGACGGTCTCGGCGACCATGATGCACACGAGCACCAGGATCGCGACGTTGCCGGCACCCACAGAGAAGCCGCCGGCGATAATCTGGAACTTCGAGAAGAACGTGTTCATGGGCGGCACGCCGGCAATAGCGAGCGCGGCGACACCGAAGCCCACGCCCGAGATCGGGTACTTCTTTACGATGCCGCGAAGCTTGGGCAGCATACGCGTGCCGAGCGTAAAGGAGAACGAACCGGCGATCAGGAAGAACAGCGTCTTGGCGAAAGCGTGGTTAAAGATGTGGCAGACGGCGCCATCGAAGGCCAGCTGGCTGCCAAAGACCGAAAGGCCCAGACCAAAGAACACATAGGAGAGCTGGGCGATCGTGGAAAAGGCCAGCAGACGCTTCATGTCCTTTTGCGGCAGGTACATAAGGAAGCCAAAGAGCATGGTGACCATGGCGTCGATAATGGCGACCCAACCCACGATCTCGGGGATCTCGCCGGCAGAGACGAGTGCACGCGCGAACACGCACACGCCGACCTTAACCATCGAGGCGCCATGCAGGTAGGCCGAAACAGGCGTCGGCGCCTCCATGGCCGAAGGCAGCCACATGTACATGGGAACCTGTGCGGACTTGGCCCAGGCCGCAAACAGCACGAGCAAAAGAACGATAGCCTTGAGCTTGGCGTCGAGGCCGGCAATCGCGGTAATGGCGAAGGTACCGGTATGGGCAAACACGATGGCGGCGCCCAGATACAGGCCAAGCGCACCGATATGCGTAATGATCAGAGCCTTCATGCCGGCCTTCTTGGCCGTAGGCGTCATGTAGTAGCTAATGAGGCCCCAAGAGCACGCACCCGTGATCTCAAAGAACACGAGCTGGCCCAAAAGGGTCGAGCTGTACACAAGACCGGCCATGGCGCCGATGAAGGTCGCGAGGTACGCGTAGAAGCGACGACGCGGTGCGTCGGGATGCTCACGGTTATTCTTGCTCATATAGGGAATCGAATAGATCACGACAAGCAGGCCGATACCCACAAAGGCGGGCGCGAGCAGCGTGCTCATGCGATCGAAGGTGAATCCCATGACGAGGGTCTGCCCAAACGAGATCAGGGGGACCTGCGTGTCGGGCATGCCGGCGCCAGCGAAATTCGCGGCGAGGGCGATGGTGCAGACCGTCGAGACGGCGGCACCCAAAACGCTGAACCACTTGGCGTACGGACGGGGGAACAGGGCGACGAGCACCGAGGCCACCATCGGGGCCGCGATAGCGACCAAGCCGAGAAGGGACAGACTGACTGCAAATGACATTGTTTCTCCCTTCTCCTACACGCCGACGACCACGAAGACAAACGCCAGAACGGCGATGCCCACGACGGCCCAAGTCTGATTACCGAGCACCTTAAAACGCGAGCGCGAGCAGGAGTTCTCGATCACGCCGCATACGACAAAGTCGATCAGGCACTTAACAAGGAAGATGACCGCGCCCAGAACGGCCGCGATACCCACGGCCGCGGGCTCGCCCCAGGGGACGAAGATCGCGCAGAACCAGGCGACGACCAGGACCTGCTTCATGGACATGGCGAGCTTGGCCATCGCAAGCGACGGGCCGGAAAGCTCAGCGAGCGGACCTTCCTGGAGCTCCTGCTCGGCCTCGGCCTGATCAAACGGCAGCTTGCCGAGTTCCATGTAGCAGGCAATCGCAAAGGCGATGCCGGCGAGGATCACAGTGACCGGCGCGTCGATGGCGCCCGTCATGATGTGCTGGCCCATGGTGGCGATGTCGGTGGAGCCGCACACCAGGGCGGCGGCAAACAGCGCCAGCAGCATGGACGGCTCGATGAGCACGCTCATGAGCAGCTCGCGGACGCCGCCGATACCGGCGTAGGCGTTGGACGAATCCACACCGCAGAGGGCGAAGAAGAAGCGGGCGAGCGCCAGGCTATACATGATGGTGATGGCGTCACCAAAGACCGGGATGGGGCTTTGTGCCGTAAAGAGCGGCAGACCCATCGCGAGCATAAAGGCGACGGCGAAGAACAGCGGCGGCATGATGCGCAGCGCAAAGCTCGCATCCTCGCTCTGGGACTCGGGGCGCGCAAAGAGCTTGGCCAGGTCGCGGTAGTCCTGCATGATGCTGGGGCCGCGACGGTTGTGCATCTTGGCGCGGATCACGCGGCCGAGACCGGAGAAGAACGGCGCGACGGCCATAACGACCACGCCCTGCAGAACGGCAAGTACGATGTTGTTCATGCTCTCCCCTCCTTAACCCATTTGCACGGCGAGCACGAGGAACACCACGAGTGCCGCGACGATGTAGCAGATATAGATGCTGTAGTTGCCGCCCTCGAGCTTAGTCGCGAGGTCGGCGAGCTTCTCGACACCCTTATGCGGGGCATCGACGAGAACCTTGTCGGGTACGGGCTCCACAGCCTCGGCCACACCGGTGAGCTTCTGGAAGAAGTGCGCGATGGACCAGCAGACGGCCGTGCAGCGGTCGCGCAGCGTGTAGAGCGGCTGCATAAACCAGGACACCTCGGAGGCAAAGGTCGTGGCCACGACGGGCATATGCTCGTTGGGAGCATAGCCGCATGCCCACGGCTGGGACTTCTGCACCTTGCCGACGGTCTTGAGCTTGCGATAACCGCAGGCAAGGCCGACGAGCACCACGAGCGCAATAGCGATCGCGGGCGTGGAGGTGGCAGCGCCGGAGTACTGGTTCATGAGCTCCATGCCCTCGGCGGCAAACACGCCACCGTACGGATGCAGCACGGACGCAGCGACATCGACCAGCACGGGCGCGATCACGGGAGCGCCAATGCCCAGCACGACGCAGATGGCCGCGAGCAGGCCCTGCGCAAACACCATGGGGGCGGGAACCTCCTTGGCATTGGCCGCGGCCTCGGAGCGGGGCGCGGAGGCAAAGGAGACGCCATAGGCCTTGACGAAGCATGTGACAGCCAGCGCGCCGGTAATGGCAAGCGCGACGGCAGCGAACACGGCCACGATCATGACGGCCTTGTCGCCCTGCATGGCAGCGTTAAAGAGCGACTGGTAGGTAAACCACTCGGACACAAAGCCGTTGAAGGGCGGGATGGCCGAGATGGCAAGCGCGCCAATAAGGAAGCAGATGGCCGTAGCCGGCATACGACGGAACAGGCCGCCCATCTTCTCCATATTGCGCGTACCCGTGGAGTACAGCAGCGCACCGGCGCCCAAGAACAGCTCGCCCTTAAACATCGCGTGGTTAAACGTGTGGTAGAGGGCGGCCATCAGAGCCAGGACGGCGATGCCGACCGAGTTGAGCGCCATAGCGGCCATGGAGGCGCCGACGCCGAGCAGAATGATGCCGATGTTCTCGACGGAGTGATAGGCCAGCAGGCGCTTGATGTCATGCTCCTGCAGGGCGAAGGCCACGCCGAGGACCGACGAGATCGCACCGAAGACCATGACCATAAGGCCCCACCAGACCTGAACGCCCGAGGCGGAGAGCAGGTCGAGGCCCACCTTGAGGATGCCGAAGATACCGATCTTGATCATGCCGCCGGACATGAGGGCCGACACGTTGGACGGCGCCTCGGGATGCGCCTTGGGCAGCCAGCCGTGCAGCGGGATGATACCGGCCTTGGCGCCAAAGCCAAAGAAGGCGAGCACAAAGCACACGGATGCGACCGCGGGGCTAAACTGCGTAGCGCGGAAATCCGCAAAGGCAAACGAGCCACCGGCGAAGTTGGTCATGGTGAGGAAGCTCGCCATGATGAGCACAAAGCCCACGTGCGCGATCACAAAGTAGAGCCAACCGCCATGGATGGAGTTCTCGTTCTCCTCGATCACGACCAGGAAGTACGAGGTCAGCGACATGAGCTCAAAGGCGACCAGGAACCAAAACACGTTGTCGGCGGTGATGACGAGCATCATGGACGCCACAAAGGTGTTAAAGAAGAAGCCGGCGCGGCCCTTTTTGCCCGGGTACTCATCAAAGTAGTTGAGACCGTAGATCGAGCCGGCAAACGCGAGCACCGAGATGAGCGCCACGAACAGGCCGGACAGCTGGTTGAGCAGCAGCTGGAAATGGGCAAACGGGAAGAACACGATGGTGTCGACCGACGTGACATCGCCCAGCACGGCCTGGATACCGGCCACAAACGAAAGCACCGCGGCGACGGCGCCGATTAGGCAGCCGGCGGTCTTGGCGGCGTTATCGGCCTTGATCAGCAGAACCGAGGCGAGCGCACCGATGCACGAGACGGCAAGCGATGCGATAAACAGCGTCATGCTATCCATTGTTTACGCTCCCTTCTGCTTTCTCGGACAGGCCCTGGGCCACAGCGGTAACGTCGACGACCGGACCGTTTTCGATCGAGCGCAGGCGCTTGGCCTCGTCGAGCTCGCGATCGGCCGCGCCACCCATGACGGTCAGCGCCTTGGTAGGGCACGCCGCCACACAATGCGGGCCGTCCGGATCGAATGCGCACAGGTCGCACTTGACAGCGCAGGTGTACTGACCAGGAGCCCACGTAAGCAGGCTGCTCAGGGACTTAGGATACGAAGGCGTCGGGTCGCACATGCCTGCGACACCGGCGATAGACGTGCCATCGGGATGGATGGCTCCGAAGGGGCACGCGATGGCGCACAGCCTGCACCCGATGCACTCCTGCTCCTTGACGTGGATGCGATCGCCATCGTGCTCGATGGCATTCACCGGGCAAACCTCGGCGCAGGGGGCACCCTCGCAATGGTGGCAGGCAAGGGCGGCCGAAATACCGCCGGTCTTCACGAGCGCCAAGCGCGGCGTATCCTGAAGACCCTGCATCCGGTGGGCGTCGGCACAGGCGGACTGGCATGTTCCGCAGCCGATGCACCTCTCCGGGTTGATGTCGATGAAGCGGTTCATCCCCACTTCCTTTCAAAATAACGGGCCGGGCTCCCGAACGTACGGGACGCCCGGCCCAAAAAGCCAACGAGAACGGGACTACACGATTTGGTTCACGTGCGTCTCGTCATCGAACTTGGCGGCGCCGGGCTCAACGTCCTGGGGAGCGGCGGCGTCCACCAGAGCCTGCTTGAGCTCGGTGTACTGACGCTCCACCTCGCCCTCAGCCCAGACCTGGTCGGCGATAGCGTCGACCTGGCAGGCGGAGAACTTGTCCTCGGGCGTATGCGAGACCGGGTCGACCTTGTGAATGGTCAGCTCGTTGCACTTGCCGATCCACCACTGGTAGGTCATATAGACCGTGCCCTTGTTGATGCGGTCGCTCACGTCGGCGCGGCTGTATACCTGGCCACGGCGGCTGTGAATCGAGACGATGTCGCCGTTCTTGATGCCGCGTGCCTCGGCGTCCGCGGGATTCATGCGGACAAAGCCGGGCTCGTCGGCGAGCAGCGCCAGCGTCTTGCAGTTGCCAGTCATCGAGCGGCAGCTGTAGTGACCGACCTCGCGAACGGTGCACAGAATGAGCGGGTACTCATCGTCGGGAAGCTCGGAGGGCGCCTCCCAGTCGTGCGCCATCAGGTTGGCGCGGCCGTCCTTGGTGGTGAACTTGCCACCAGCGAACATGTCGGGCGTACCGTGGTCGTTCACATCGGTGCTCTTGACCGGCCACTGGGCGTAACCGCCCTCGGGAGCCATCTTCTCGTAGGTTGCGCCCACAAAGTTGGGGCACAGGCTGATGCACTCGTTCCAGATCTGCTCGGTGTTGTCGTAGTGCATGGGGTAACCCATACGCGTAGACAGGTCCGCGAAGATCTCCCAGTCGTGACGGCACTCGCCCTTGGGCGGAACGGCCGCGTCAAAGTGCTGGAAGCTACGGTCGGATGCGGTAAAGACACCCTCGTGCTCGCCCCAAGAGGTGGCAGGCAGGATGACGTCGGCGAGCATGGTCGTCTGCGTCATAAAGATGTCCTGGCAAATGAACAGATCCAGCTCGGAGAGCGTCTTGCGCATACCGGCCGAATCGGGCTCGGTCTGCACCGGGTCCTCGCCGTAGTTGTAGAAGCAGTGCACCTTGCCCTCGTCGACCAGGTGGCCCAGGTCGGTGAGCTTGTAGCCCTCCTCGAGCGGGAGCTTTTCCTCGGGCACGCCCCAAGCCTTGGCAAACTTGGCACGCACAGCCGGGTCGGTGACCTTCTGGTAGCCAGGGTACAGGTTGGGCAGCATGCCCATATCGCAGGAGCCCTGGACGTTGTTCTGACCACGCACGGGCGCGAGGCCGGAATTGGGTTTGCCGATCTGGCCGGCAACGCAGGCGATGGAGGCGATGGTGTGCACCGTCTTCAGGTTCTGCTTCTGCTGGCATACGCCCATGCCCCAGCCAATGATGGCAGAGGGCTTCGCCGTGGCGTACATCTCGGCAGCTTGGTGGATCAACGCGGGCTCGACACCCGTGATGTCCTGTACGGATTCGGGAGTGTAGTTCTTGATGGTCTCCCACCACTCGTCAAAGCCGTTCGTATGCTCGGCGACGAATTCCTTGTCGTAGAGGCCATCGTTGACCAAGCAGTTGGCAAAGGCGTTGAGGAACGCAACGTTGCAACCGTTCTTGATCGGAAGGTAGAGATCGGCGATACGCGCGGTTTCGATATGGCGCGGATCGGCGACGATGATCTTGCAACCCTTTTCTTTGGCTCGCACGATACGCCTTGCGACGATGGGGTGCGAATCGGCAGGGTTATAGCCGAAGAGGAAAATGCAGCCCGCATCCTCCATACCGGGGATGGAGCATGACATGCAACCTGAACCAACCGTGTCCATCAGACCGAGGACAGTAGGGCCGTGTCAAGTACGGGCGCAGTTGTCCACGCTGTGGGTGCCGATGCACGCACGCGTAAACTTCTGCATGACGTAGTTCGCCTCATTGCCGCCGCCTCGCGAAGAGCCGGTGGTCATGACAGCGTTAGGACCATATTCGTCAATTATGGCCTGCATCTTAGATGCGGTGAAATCCAGTGCCTCGTCCCAGCTTACGCGCTCAAGATCCGCGCCCTTAGTGCGGCGGATCATCGGGTGCAGTACGCGAGGAGTCAAGATCTTGGTGTCGTTGATGAAGTCGTAGCCGCTCATGCCCTTAAGGCACAGCTCGCTCTGGTTGGTGATGCCGTTGAGCGGTTCGGTGCCCACGACCTGGCCGTTTTGGACCAGGAGGTTAAACTGGCAACCGGCGCCGCAGTACGGGCAGATCACTTTATGCTTCTCCATGACACCCTCCTTCCTTTCTCTGCTACCGATTAATCGGTACGTATTTGACAATCGTTGGGCCTGTATGGCCGCCCGGCTACGCCTCGTTTTCGATGGTGGCGCGGGCACGCTCGGCAGTCAGTTCTGCCAGGCGCTCCTCGTCTACCAAGGTGAGGCCCTTGGTCGGGCACGCCTCGGCACACGCCGGACCGCCGGGACGGTCCACGCACAGGTCGCACTTGAGCACGAAGCTCTTGGTCTGCGAACCCACGCGCACGTCGCCCATCAAGACGGGGACCTGCGTGGTCGCCACACTCACGGCGCCAAAGGGACAGGCCATGACGCAGCTCTTGCAGCCGATGCAGTTGTCCTCGTTGACGCCGATGCGATGGTTCTTTGGATCAAAGAACAAGGCACCCGTGGGGCAGGCCTTGGCGCACGGAGCGTCCTCGCAGTGGTGACATGCCACCGGCGCGGAAATCTCGTAGGTGCGCGTTACGCGCAAGCGAGGTGCGGCGATGTTGCCGGGAATATCGTGTGCCTCGATGCACGCCGCCATACAGGTTTGGCACCCAATGCAGCGTGAAGAATCAACCACGACTCGTTTATTGCCCATGTTGTTCACTCCCTCCTGAATCCCATGCCGGAGAGACCCTGCCGACGTTGCCCCGGACCGCCCGTGGTCCGGCATCGGCGTATCGAGTGCATGCGGCGAAACAGGCACTTCGATAGAATTCCTCCAACGATATACAGGTTAAATATACGCAGTTGCAGGGGGCAAACTTGAGCATAGGCCCTGCAATACGGGTGTATTGCAGGGGTTTTGGCAGGTTGGAATTATTCTCTAGAAGCTATAAAGGTGAGTGTATTACATGCGTACGCCTCAGAGATTTTTACGCGCTCTCATTTTAGATGTACTACGCTTGTATTCAAGTTAATGGTTATTTACTTGAGCGAAATAAAGTAATCGTTATAAGATGCTCAAGTATCGGCACATGCCGCATTTGACCGACTATATTGCACGCTCATTAAGGGGGCCAGTGATGTCATCGACTCAAAAACGAGCCATCCTGCAGGTGCGCATTCGCGAGGAAGACAAGCAGCATGCCGAACATCTCTACGACGCCATGGGCACATCGCTCGCCGAGGCCGTCCGTCTATTTGTCGCGCAGAGCATTTTGATGCGCAAGCTCCCCTTTCAGCCGGTCGCCGTGCGCTCAAAGGACGGCACCGCCGCCTATGGATCGCTCAAAGCATACGGTGACCCCAATCGCCGCTCCGAGGAGCGCAATGCCTGGATTGAATACCTTGCCACAGAAAGCGACGATTCGATTTTGGGTCCCGAGGAAGTAGATATCCATGAGTAGCACCATCATCGACGAGACCGTCATCCTACGCTACCTGCTTGACGACGACGAAGTCCTGTCACCGCGCGCCGCCAAGGTCATCGCCACGCGCACCGCTCGTGTCTATCCCGAAATCATCATGCGCGTCGTGGTCACGCTGCGCGACGTCTATAAGGTTCCCCGCGTTGAGATTGCTGCGGCCATGAAAAGGCTGCTCGATGACGTCATGGTCGACGAGCCCACCGTTGTCGCCCTTGCCGTCAAGCTCTTTGGCAAGACCCATATGGACTTTACCGACTGCCTCCTCGCAGCCCGAACCGCCATCTATAACGACGACGTCGTGAGCTTTGGCAAGCCCATCATCCAAGGCCTGTCTCTTATACACATCTCCGAGCCCACGAGACGGACTCCTATCTCGTATGCCGTCTTCTGCTTGAAAAAAAAAAAAACAACCCACCACCCCCACCCCCCACCCCCCCCCATTACCAATCAAATACATTAACAATCAGAGAAGACACATAAACACACACACAAATTAAACACATTCACATTCTAACCAAATAATAAATACAACA
>OJJW01000297.1_pt1 | contig 14647 bp, 9 predicted proteins | sample 1596331 | NCBI WGS metagenome assembly OJJW01 (sample SAMEA4350156, study PRJEB24818) | metagenome | biome: human; feature: gut; material: faeces | place: Denmark | collected 2013-09 | reverse complement strand
CGTGCTCTATTATCTAGGGTTACAGTACAATTGAGATATGATTTGTTATACGTATGAGTTTTTATTTTTTTTTTTTTCAAGCAGAAGACGGCATACGAGATAGGAGTCCGTCTCGTGGGCTCGGAGATGTGTATAAGAGACAGTATTACCTCCGAAAAGTAGGTGTCACACTTGAATCCGGAATGCATTTGAATTACCTTTGTTTCAGAATTAAAAAATGTAACGGAAATGAGTACAGGTAAGGAAATATCAACCAAAGTGGTCAGGGTTTCCCCAAGTGTGAAGAAAAGACTGGAAATCTTTCAGGGAGGCGACACTCCAAATGTTGTCATTGACAGAATGCTCACTTTTTTTGAAGTGACCGGGTACAATCCACGCTATGCCTCAAGGAATCCGACGGCTTTGGTGGAAAAGAGAGTTGAGGATCTTGTCAGAATAGTAAAGTCCCAGGAACGTGACATTTTCAAGCCCATTCTTGAAAAACTGGCCGGCATGGGAGGCGGCCTCCATGAATCCCCGGACTATGCAAGGCTGATGAATGAGATGCACGATCTGCAGGAAAGGAACAGGAAGCTCCAGCAACAGCTGGCGGAGTACGGGGAGGGCTCCCCGGCGGATGTGGAAAAAGAACGGGAGAAGCTCCGCAGGCTGGCAGAACTGATAAAATTCCAGCTCAATCCGGACAAGTTCCCGAAGGTGAAATTCTGTGATGACGTCAAGATTCCCGTCAGCACCCTGCAGCTGCTCATCAAGAAGATCAACGAGGAATATGTATTGTAAAGTCCACCGGCCTGTAAATACTCCGGGCGTGTCGGACAACAAGGGAAAATGCGTGCAGCTGGTGGAATATCTCAGCAAGGAGCTGAAGGAGGAGCGTACTTATTATGATAATTTTTTCTCACAGAAAGAGGATTATGTGCCCCCTCTGACCGTCATGTATCATATGGACAACAACCACAGGACACTGAAAAGGAACGACGACAAGTTCTATATGCTCACCATCAATCCCAGCGGTGAGGAGCAGCAGCACCTCATTGAAAAAGTGACTGGGAAAAAGACCGGCGAATTCCCGGAGCTCTCCCCGGAGCAACAGAAAGAAGTCCTGGCTGAAATGAAACGGCTCACCCGTGAGTGCATGGATGAATATGCCCGTAATTTTTACCGGGAGAAAATCAGATCCGGTGACGATCTGGTATGGTATGGGCGTGTGGAAACAGAACGCCACTATAAAGGCGATGATCCCGAGGTGGAAGCCGGCAAGGCAAAAGCCGGTGAAAGAAAGCCGGGACTGCAGCTGCATGTGCATATTATCGTCTCCCGCATGGACAGATCCCAGACCGTGTCCCTTTCCCCGCTGTCCAAGAGCAGGGGAAACCGGCAGGTTCTTGACGGCAGGGATGTGGTGGTCGGCTTTGACCGTTCCCAGTGGTCCGCCCGGTGCGCCTCCAGGTTCAACCAGCGGTATGGCTACTTCCCTTACTGCCGGTCCAAGGATGAGGGCCTGAAGGAATATTCCGGGGAATGGAAGGCAAGGAACGAGCTGCGGAACGAGACTGTATCGAGAATCAAGCGTGAGATCCTGCACGGGGAATTCAGGGAGGAAAGGCGGCTGTACATGAATGTCTGCCGTCTGTACCGGTTCGTAGTAAATCCCAGGAAGGCCATTATCCAGGAACTGGAAAGGCTGGGAACCGATCTTCTGACCGGAAGGGAGAGATGACTGTCGGTTGTATCGTAAAAACATTTATAATTTACGATATGTGCAAAGGCGAACAGATAGGAATTTTTGCAAAAAGTGAGGAGTTTCGCAGAATAGTACACAAAGAAATGAGTAAGGTAGCCCAATAGTTCTTCTGAAGCAATATTCTTAATAGAATCTCCATTTATCTCACTTCCCCGGCAGTGTCACCAGGAAATGCGGGTTCAAGGTATGCTGAGCAACGGTGATAGAAAAAATCAGTCGGGTAACAAGCAGAAGTCGGAACAATACTCCATCTGTCAAGTTGCTCCGACTTCTGTATAAGCTATTCATTAACCGTAGGCCATCCCGGGTTTTGGGTTAGATTTTTGTTCAGCAAAAGTTGTTCGGTAGGTACACAATACAAGTAGTATTTGTCAATCCATCCCTTCCCTTCCACTTTTGGACTGGGTTGAACGTAGATGTAACCTTCCCGGAGTGTTTCATCTTTCAAGCCTGTTTTGGTATTCAGGATACCATTGGTGTTGGCCGTATAGAGAGGATCGTCCATACTCCACCACATGCCTTTTTCCTGACGGTTGATGAAATAAGGTGCTTTGGCCCACCGACGTACATCATAGAAACCAAAACCTTCCCCCATCAATTCCACTATGCGCTCACGGCGGATTTCCCACAAAAGTGGTTCTACTTCATAGTCAGGCATTTCACCGGACCAGTGAGGGTTGTTGCCCTTATCACGGTTCGGGTCGAACGAGGCGTCAATCTTGGCCACTTCCATGTCGGCTACACCGGCACGTTTACGAAGGCGATTGATAGAGATGTCGGCTGCAGCTTGGTCAAACTGCCCGAGTTCGCAAGCAGCCTCGGCATAGTTCAGAATTGCTTCTTCTACCTTAAAGATAGGCTTGTCAGAATCGCACATGGCTGAATTGTTGTTGCTCAATTCCCAGCCATTGTAGTTTTTCCACAGATAATAGCCCGATGCAGTACTGCAAGGTCCGTTGTCCCCCCTAAGGTTAGGCATTTTCTTGATCAGATTACCTGCATTCCAGTTGCTGATGGGCAAACGTTTCATCTGCCCGGCCTTGCCTGGGTTAGCTACCGTCACATCTGCCCCCATGATATCGATGAACTTGCGGTATTTAGGGTCACGGGTATCATATCCCCAGCTGCAGTTAGGGTTTTCAGCCGGTTTATCGGTACCTCCCTGAATGACAGAGTAAGGAGGAGTCACCGTATGATACATACGCGGGTCTCGGTCGGTAAAGATGTCGTAGATGTCCTTGCTGGCTCCCTTGTACTGTGTATTCTGTGCATTGGTTATGGGAAGTCCGTTTTTGGTCAGATACATATCAGCCATATCTTGTGACAGCTGATAGACTGCCTGGTCATTCCGTTCGCGGAAATTGAACATGGAGGTCAGGAAGTCGGTCTTGTACTCTCTGTACAGAATCACGCCCGGCACATTGGCCAGACTGGGCGATGTCCACAGTTCGCCATAGCCGGCAGCCGGCTGACCGTCTGTACCGGTATAGAGTTCCGGATATTTGTTTATCAGTTCTTTCGATACCCGTACGCATTCCGTGAGGTATTTGTCTGCATCATTCAGACCGTGATATTTCCGCCAGGTACCTTCACGCAAGGTAAAGCGCGACAGGGCCATTTGAACACAAGCCTGATTGATGGCGTTTCTGCCGTCTTGTTCTTCAAAATTACCGATGTGCTCTTCCGCCCATTTCAAACGGGTCAGGATGTTGTTGGCCACTTCATCACGCGGAGTACGCGGACCGTAAGGCTCATCGGTGTCGGGGTTGAGCACCTTATCAATCCAAGGCACATCACCGAAGCGGTTGATCAACTCCATATACCAGAAAGCGTGGAAGAAATATCCTACCGCTTGCCAGTGCTCTTTCTCGGCAGTAGGCATGGAAGAGGTTTCCAGTCCCTTCAGCATGATGTTGATGTGATAGATCCATCCGAAATCCCAGCCGTTGCCCGAAGAGGACGGAGCTACCGTCTGGAAGGCATAGGCATTATATCCTCCCGGTGTACGGTTGGAGAAATAACCGGCATTCCGATCACCATTATATACCGACGCATAGCCGTGGTCATTGGGCGAGGTGGCAATGGTGGTATTGTAGAGGATGGCATAGCATGGCCACATATAAGCCTGAGTGGACTTATAGGATTCGAAAGCTGTCACTTCACTGATGGTGGTAGTTGGAGCTTTATCGAGAAAGCTGTCATTACATCCCGCAAAGCCTATGGCCAATGCGGCAATGGCTGTATATTTTGCAATCTTTTTCATGGTTCAATCGTAGGTTTTAGAGTGTAACATTAAGACCGAATGAGAGAGTACGGTAGAACGGGTATCCCCAGCTCAATCTCTCGGGGTCGTAGCCTTTAGGCAGTGAACTGATGGTGGCCAAATTTTCTGCGCTGACAAATACCTTCAGTGCACTGAGGCTGACTTTGCTGATCAGTGCCTTGGGGAAGGTATAGGCCAGGGTGATGTTCTTCAGACGCATGTAGGCACCGTTCTGCAGATACTTGGTGGACGCACGCTGGTTGGAACCATGGTTCTGCATATTGCTGTAGAGACGATACAGAGACGCATCGGGGTTCTTGGCTACCCAATATTCGCGGTCGTTTTCGGTGTACTGTCCGTCGCAGCTGCCCATCGGTTCCCAATAGTCGGTCTGGTTGTAGAACACCGGATAATAGGCTTTTGCACTGCCGCCGAAAGGGAAGAGTGACATGCCTCCGATCCATACATCACGCTTGGCAGTACCTTGCAGGATGGCGCTCAAAGAAAATCCCTTATAGCTTACTCCTAAATTGACTCCGAAGTTATAGCGCGGAGTGCTGTTTCCGATTACCTTCTGGTCTCCGGGACTATCTACCGTATTCAAGCCACTATTGATTTCGTTAGTACCCCGGTCATCGTTCAGATTCACAAATTTCTCGTCACCCGGACGCGGATTATATCCGTCAAGCGAAGCAACCCCGTCTTTCAGCTGCCAGGTACCGGGACCGTCAAAATCATCAATGGTATAGAACCCGTCGCTTACATAACCCCAAATTTCACCTAACGTCTTTCCTTCGTAGTAATTCTGAGACAAGAGTTTGTCTTCATTGTTGCTGTATTTGGTAATCTTTGACTTATAATCATAGAGGTTGAAGCCTACGTTATACTTCCAGTCGCCAATCTGGTCACGCCAGTTTACGGCAATTTCCCAACCGCGTGTACGCATGTCAGCTGCATTCCGCATCGGAGCAGAAGTACCTACTACGGCAGGAAGCTGGATACCGGCTATCAGCATATCACGGGTAGTACGCTGGTACCAGTCGAAAGTCACCTGCAGGCGGCTGTTGAACATGGAAGCATCAAAACCGATATCCAAGGTTTCTACGGTTTCCCATGTGAAGGAATTGGATACCAGACCGGGAGTACTGATGTAAGTAATGAATTCACCGTCTTTCAGCCAGTAGTTGCTGTTACCCACCGGCTGCATGGTAGAATAATAGCCGTAGTTACCAATATTCTGGTTACCGATCTGTCCCCAGGATGCACGCAGTTTCAGGTCGCTTACATAATCCAATGCCTTTTCCATCCAGGATTCCCGGGCAATGTTCCAACCTACAGAGAAGGACGGGAAGAAACCAAAGCGGTCATCCTTGGGAAACTTGGAAGAACCATCATAACGACCGTTGGCCTCGAACAGGTAGCGGTCTTTGTAATTATAATTGATACGATAGAATGCCCCCCGGATAGCGTAGTCGCTGTATGAGTTCTGAGGAATGATTTTTCCTGTGGCACTGGTGAATGACGGAGCCGAAGGAGCAATCATATCGTGCGTCTGTACGGAAATCCATGAATTCTGCTTACGTTCCTGGTTGAAACCGGCCATTACCTTGAACATATGGTCTTCCTTGATTGAGAAGTTATACGTACCATACAGGTTCAGGGCATTATAGTCTTCATGGTCTTCGCTCTTGAACAGGTAGTCTGAAGTAACTGAATTATTGGAACCCAGCTGCTCAGTAGTATATTCCCACTTTTTGGCATAGTATGACTTCTGCCAGTTTTTGCGGTCGTAGGTATATTCACCCACCAGCTCCAGTCCCTTGATGGGACGCATAATGGTGCGCAGGTAGATACGCGTGTTATCGGTGTCTGTCAGATACGGGTTGTTATAGCGGATCTGGTTTTCAGGAGTAATCAGAGGCAAGTCTTTGCCTACCGATGTATTGACCGAACCGGGCATCATACCTGAAGGATAGAACGAGATGTGGTTCATACAGTAGATACCGTCACCGGAACCCATCGGTTCTGAGCGGTCTGCCACGGTATAACGGAAGTCTGCCTCCTGTGTCAGCCAGTCGGTGATGTCTGCACTGATGAAAGAAGAGATGTTTTTACGCATGTAGGTATCCTTCGATTCAATCAGCGGCCCGTCTTCTTTGGTGAGACCGGCACTCAGACGGTAGCGCAGTTTTTCAGTACCTCCGTTGGCAGTCAGATTATGCGTCTGCATGAAGCTGGTTTCCTGAAAGGCCTTGTACACATCCTTGTCGTTCAGGTAATAGGGAGCACCGTCTTCACCGATATAGATACCGTCACCCACGGTAGGATAAGCAGCAGGATTTTCCTTATATCCGGCCAGGTATTCGCGCCACTTACTCACGGATCCGTTTCCGGCATAGTAAGTTTCAGAGAAACCGGCAGCCTGGTAAGCTCTCAGGTATTCGTCAAGGGAAGCTTGTTTGGGACTGTTGATAGAAGTCTGGAAGCCAAAATTGGCGTTGTAGTTCAAGTTGAATTTTTCGCCTTTCTTGGCTTTTTTGGTGGTAATCAGGATAACACCGGCAGCAGCACGTGCACCATAGATGGCGGACGATGCCGCATCCTTCAGTACGGTGACGCTTTCAATATCTTCCGGATTCAACAAGTCTATATCACCTTCAACGTTGTCGATCAGCACCAGCGGATTCATACCGTTGATGGATACTGTACCACGTATGTTGAAGCTTTTTGCTTCACCCGGTGATGCACCACCACTTACCATCAGACCGGGCATAGAACCCTGCAGGGCATTCTTGACATTGGTTACAGGACGTTCGCCCAGCACATCATCCATCTTGACCTGCGAAACCGAACCTGTCAGGTTGGCTTTTTTCTGCGAGCCGAAGCCTACCACTACGACTTCTTCCAACGTCTGGGAGTCTTCTTTCAATGTGATGTTAAGCGGAGTTCCCTGCCATACGACTTCCTGGCTCACATAGCCGATGTAAGAAATCTGGATAACATCACCTCTCTTTACATTGTCAAGGGTGAAATCACCGTCAAGACCTGTAATGGTACCATTGGTACTTCCCTTTACAACAACGGACGCACCGATGACAGTTTCTCCCTGATTGTCCTTTACTACACCTTTACACACACCGTCTTGCTGTGTAATATCACTGTGTATCAGCGTGTTATAGGGGGGGGTAAAAGCGGATACCGTTCCCGTAGAAGCACCCAAAAAGGCAAACAGCATGCCTACAGTTTTGAATTGATCTAACATAGTTTTAAATTTAAATTAATACAAGGTTAGTTATGTTTATTGTCTCTATTCTAATAAACGGGTATCTGTTATTTGTTTAGAATTAATTTCTTTCTATTAAAATAGATTTAATAAAACGATGCAAATATATTAAAAACGTGCAAAACGACATATTATATGGATAGTTTTTTTAGTATATCATCTAAGAATGTTCAAAAAATCCCTGAATATCTCATTTATTACTTGTTTTTGTCGCTTTATTGAATTGCTTATCCCTTACTTTGAAACAGCAACAGATTTTAATTCTTTTGGAACTAAATGCAGGATGCCATAATAGGCTTCTTTCGGTAATACGCATCTGCTAAAAAAAGAGTTCCAAGGCCATTCTTTAACGGGTGGGGCGCTACAATACCCCCCCGTTCCGTCATTCACACGGGAACAGCTCCCGTACTTCCTCAAGAATCCTTGCGAAGTTCCTGCCCAGCTCTCCCGGCTCAAGGACCCGAACATCGGGCAGGGGTTCCTCGTTCCTGTCGTCATACATCTCCAGCTTTACCTTGAAGTAGCTGACGTTGGCACGCGTGGCGGAACCGATGAACTCCCCGGGTTCCAGATCCGCAAAATCCTTTCCCTGATATATGTCCTCTTTCTGGGATGATACGGTCACGCTCCTGTTCGTGCTTCCACCGCTTTTTCCCGTGCTGCGGGATCTCCGTTCCTTTTCCTCCTTTCCGAAGATCATGGGATAATATTTCAATGATTCCACGTCCTTGGTCCGTCCGAAAAACTGGTTCCCGAAGTTGGCTTCCACGGATGAACGGTCGAGCCTGCCATACTGGTTCTCCACTTTGGAACCGGACTGTGTCTGTAATACAAATCCCACCTTGTATTCGCGCAGAACAGAAGGCATCGTCTCAAAGTTCCTTATATTGACTGTCGTCATCTCGTCCAGGAAATAGACGAAGGGAACCTTATTCCGCATGGTGAACTGCCGGGAGGATATACTCATGAGCATGCCGATGACCGGAGCATAGACCGAATTCTTGGAGAAGTTGTTGCTGATGGCAAAAAGTTTCGGATTTTCCGGATCGATCAGGTTGAAATCGAAATCGTCCCCTGAAAGGACATAGGCGATCTCCTCGTTCTGTGAAACAGTGGCCAGATTGTTACACAGCGTGGAGAGATAGGAGGCCTGGGTCTTCTCGGAACCTTCCGCCTTCAGATAGGCGCCGGCCAGCATTTCCGACACGAGGTTCTGCTGCAGGAACAGGGAGAGCTGCCTTGCCGAGGCGGTCATGATGAAGGCCAGTATATGCGGCAGCGTGCAATGTTCGGGGAACTCGTCCCAGAACCGGAACGCCACGCCGCGGAGGATGCCCAGACCTCCGGCGACCCATTCGTTCTGCTGTTCCTTCTTGGGAAGCAGCGCGAGCAGCACGTCCTCCATCAGCTGGATCAGTTCCGTGCGGTCCCTCACCACCTTGAGCGGGTTGAACCGGTACGACCGTTCAGGCCTGTCGAAACTGACATAGTAGAACTTGTGCGGATACCTGTGCCTTTTAATGAGGTTGTAGGCGGTACGGGTATAGTCCGTATCCTTGAAGTCATAGATGAATCCGGCGAATCCCAGCCGCATGTATTCGCTCAGAAGCCATTTTCCGATACTTTTCGTCTTTCCGGAACCGGCCCCTCCGTAAACCAGGAAGTTGGAGTAATAGTAATAGAATTCGAGCCGGGACTCCCGGATTCCTGACCTGACCGGCAGCCGGATGGGATCAGCCCCGTTCCCCTTTGCCGAGGTTCTGGACAGGTCCCATATCCGGGAAAGGAAGAGGATTATGAACGAGGCGGCCGCCGGACACAGCATGTATCCGGGGAAGAACAGGTGGGCCAGAAAGGTCTCGCCCGAGAGGCATGCAAGAAATGCGGCCAGGTTGACATACCATCTCCGGCTCAGCATGCAGCAGGCCGTTATCAGTGACAGGACTGCCAGAAGCGACAGCTTGCAATAGAAAATGTAATGTTCCATTGTACTTTTTTAGTTTTTACCGCTATTAACTTTATTAATATCATACTTTATAAGTAATCCGGTCCAATTACTGCATTTCCGCCTGGAAGGAGTGTCCCTTTTCCCCGGCCGGAAACAGACACCTGACCGTATATCCGGAAGGGACCCGTACCATGACCAGGGGGCTTTCACATCCCGGCAGCACGGTAGGCCGTCCCCTCAACAGGGAGATCCATCTGGCCGGGGATATCCTTTCCGGCCTTGCGCCGGCTCCACGGATAGTCTCCAGCATCATGGTCATGTCATGGGGGACACCGTTCACATACAGGGTGGCCCCCTCTCCGGAAATCCGGATTTCCCGCCTTCCCCATGAAAGGCTTATAGCATTTTTTTCACCGCACTCGTCCATATCTTATTTTTCCGTATCCTGTTTTACATTTCCATTCCCGACTCTCTTGCACTCCCCGGTGACACATCGGATATCCTCATCCCGTATCCGGCCGGTTCCCTTACGGCCATGAGCTTCCTGCCGCCGGGAAGGATGATGCCGCCGTTAAAGACGGCTTTCCAGTCCTCCTGCCCGAGAGAGGCGGGGCTGATTCCCGCTTTTCTCATCCGTTCCAGAAGGGAGGTCGCATCCGTCTCGACTCCTTGCCGCCTGAGAACCGCCCGCCCGTATCCGCAGGAGAGTTCAAGGTCCCCTCTTGCCGTCTGTATTACGGCCGGTTCCGCAATTCCGGTGAGATTTTTCCGGCTGGCGGCGAGTATGCCCCTCAGTTCCCTTGTGCCGATTTCCAGGCAGAACCCCAGCTTTCGGAGGAGATTCCGGAAGGCGGTGACAATCCTGTCCCATAAAGACCGGTCCGTACCGTCCTCGGCCATCCGTGCCAGATACTCTTCCGTTGCGACACGTATGTCCGTCCTGTCTGCAGCCGCCATCCGGAGAATCTCATCCCGTACTTTTTCTCCGCATCCGTTGAAGATGTCATCCAGAAAAGCATCCATATGCTTGTGACCTGCAAGCTTTCTGAGGCCGTAATGTGCCACACCCTCATGCAGCAGGGTACGCTCGACATCCGCTTTCCCCCGGGCATGCGGAAGATACAGGCAGACACGTTGCGAGGGGATGTCATACCAGCCCCGGATGTCTTTCCCGCAGGAGAGCAGGCCGCGTATGTCGGGAGAGCCTACCTCGTCGGCATGACGGATCACTTCCACCGGAATATGCAGTTTCCCGGCCAGAAAAGACACATGACGTGCGAGCTCGTCCATCCGGACGTCCCTTGAAAGGAATATCTGCCCGTCCCGGGCGATATCCTCGGTGGAAACGGCAAGCGTGTTCCGTCTTTGGGCGGAAGTAAAGTCCAGTCTGCTTTCCACGTTGCGCGCTTCCACCTCCCCTGCAGTGGAACGGTATTCCTGTATACTGCTCCTGAAGCTGCCGATGTCGTTCACGAGATCGAATATCGTCTCATACCCGTATTTGCCTGCCACCGCGTCCAGGCTGGAGCTGTTGTCCCTCAATATTGTCCCGCCATAGGCTGTCTCACGGTTCAGCGCGGCGAAAATGCCGTCCGGCGTGTTGTCAAAACCGCCGCCCTCCAGAATCCTTCCGTCAGTGGCCCGCACGATGTCCAGGATCACATTCTCCGTCGTGTTTTTAAACTCCCCGGGATTGCTTCCCCGCGCAAACCCCTCCATGGCCTGTATGGTGTGCTGTATCTCATGGGCCAGGACAGACCTCACATCATCAGCCCGGGAGATGTTTATCACGATTCTGTTGTCCGAATGGAGGTAGGCCCCGCAATACTCGGCCGACGGCAGGTCCACAAATTCCATCCGGGTCCGTTTCATTTCAGGATAGGCCTGGAACAGTTCATCGTCCTTCACATAGTCATCAAGATAGATCCGTTCACGCAGCGCGTCCTGTTCCTTCAGTCCGGCTGCCAGCTCCGTCAGTTCCTCAAAACGTTTCCACTCCGCTTCAGAGAGTGCTTCGCCCTCTATCTGCCGGTCAAGAAGATTTTCAAGCTCCCCATGCCAGGACTGTTTTTCCAGCAGTCGTGAATAGCCCAGATCTCCGGCCGGATGGTATTCGAAATCCGCCGTCTCATAACGCCACTTGCTGTCAGCCCCGCGTTCCCAGCCTGTCGCCGCCTTTATTGTTCCGGCATCCTTGCCGGACTTTTCCATTTCGCGGGCGACGGCGAGGTTCTCCAGCCGCAGGGAGGCCCCTTCAGACCGGTCAAGTCTGGAGGCCCCTTTCTCTCCGATGAAGCGGAAACGTTCATGTGCGGTTATCTTCAGGTCGGCCTCACTGAAAATGACATAGTTCCGCGCGCCGTCAGCCCGGCCGCCGGTTGAACACTCCGCCGGATAGTCAATCCCGGTAAAACCCGCTCGCGAAAGAAACCCGCTGGCAAGCCGCTGTGAATCGGTATCCCGGTCCGGATTCATGAACATATGGTCCAGAAAGCCGTAGAACTCTTTCCCACTGTTCCATACATGCGACCTGCCGCTCCAGAACTCCGCCGTGGCTTTCGGAAAGAAGAAACGTTCCTTGCGGAGTTGCAGGAATATCTTTCCCTGCTGCTCCGCGGATACCGGCCTGTCCCAGTACAGATAGTTCATCCCGTTGTTTTCCGGGATTTCCACCGTATAGAGGTGGCGCGGCGGCTCAATGCGTATCCTGCCCGCATCTATGTCGGAAAGCAGCTCCTGCTTCTGTTGCTCGAATGCCTTTCTCCGTCCGCTGTATGCGCTTGCGGTACGCCCGTCCATATACACGGAAGAAATGTTCCGTTTCAAACTGTCCACATCGGTGGAAGAAAGGATCTGGCGTTTCCATATCCTCCATACCTCATCAAAATAATATTCGTTGTCAAGCACCGGGGATAAAGGCTCCCCGTCATAGGTGATGTGGTTTCCCCGCTTTATACCGATGGCCGCATATTTGCGGGCGATTCCTTTCACTTCCGTCACGTATGTCCCCCATCCGTAGGCCTGCGCCCCTTCACCGGTTCCGGTAAAGGCATGGTCGAAATGCCCGAAGGAGGCCGGACTGCCGTGATAGACCTGACGGAAGCGGATGTCGTCATTTGATGTGGAAAACGCGCCCGTGTTTTCATAAGCGTCCTTCAACTGTCCTGGAGACATCACGGCTATGTATTTCACTCCCTCGTCGTAACCGACAAGCCCGTCATAGCCCGCCTCCCTGACTTTGGACAAAAACTCCGGGGTTTCCGTCAGCATCCAGCAGTTTCTTTTGCTTGATGCCAGCTCCAGCGCTTTCTCTGGGGATACCGTACCTCCTTTTCCTCCATAAAAAGACAGGACAGGTATCTCGCTGCCCAATGACTGCAGGATTTTTTTTACGGCCTGCCCGTCTTTCGGGTCAAAAGGGTTTCTTGAATTTACATACAGGTCATACACGTATCCTTCTTCCGTCCATTGTTCATTGCCATATTTGTCATCAGGAATGCTCATTGCACGCGTCTCTGCAATACCTCTTGCCTTTTCCGCATCGACGGAGGTGAAAATCAGGCCGGAATATTCACCGCCCTTGAATGTGTGGAACGGAGCCTTTTGGGATATATAAGTGATCCCGTCCCTCTGCCATCCCCTCTCGGGAGTAATCTGGTCTCTGCGCAAAGGTGTTCCATGGTGGACAACCAGAGGCTCGCCATTCTCATCGACAATCCTTGAAGCTGCCTCCGGTACATTTTCCCAGTCTCCAAACCAGTTCTTGAATGCTCTGGTGCGCACTTGGACCCACTGCCTCTCATTCAGGGAAGTCGGACTGCCGTTCGGAGCTTTCATGTATATGCCGTCCGCCTTGCCACGTGTGACAAGCTCCAGTTCTTCGTCCGTGACATATTTATCGGAAGTATGTGTCATTGTTTGCCGGCTTAATATGATACCTTGTTCATAAAGTCATAAAGAGTTTTATCAGCAAAAAACTTGTTTACTTATTTACATTTCCGAAATTTAAAGTAAATAAGTAAACAAGTGATATATGTAGAATGCAAATGTTACTTACATTTCCGCATTGGCCTGCCGGCTTGCCTGGTTTATGGTGCCTGCCGCCTTCAGTGCATATCCCGCGGGTGTTCTGGCAAGCATCAGTGCGCTTCTTTTTCCTGCAGCTCCGGATGCGCCGGAAACAAGGGGCGGCTGTACAGCCTTCCCCTTCATCAGGGAGTGCCATTCCCCAGCTTTCATGTTTTCCACGGCCACCCTTTCCTTGCGTAGTTCCTTGACAATCTTCCCCACATTGCATTCCTTCCTTTCCGGAACGGCTGCCGAGTTGAATTTTTCATAAGCTTTGACAAGCTTCTTCTCCCTGTTTTTCCCGGCAGCCGAGATCTCGCTTTCCCGTTCCGCGGCGTTGTCCGAGTACTGCGCCTCGTAAGTGGCCTGGAAGTACTCCCTGTTTATTTCCCTGATCTCGCTATCCAGTTTCTCCACCGCCTCTTTGACCTGCTTTGCCGAGGGTTTCTTTGCCACGCCCTCCGCCGCTTTCTTTCCGGAGTCTCCGAAGGTTTCGGATGTCCGGGCCGCTGCCGCCTCCTTGCCGGCGGCATTTTCCAGTCTGAGGCCGTACATTTCCATCGCCAGTCTTTTGATCTCTTCTGTAGGCGAACTGATAAACGGTGCCGCATCCCGGTCTGCGTGCAGAACGACAGACTGCACCTTTTCCGTAGGGTTTTCTATATACCGGATATTCATCGGATCGTTTCTGACAGCCGCCAGTTGTACAGCCTCGGACGGGGCGGACACGTATCTGATGTTCTCTCCCTTGGCCTGCACCGCCGCCAGCCGCACGCTTTCCTCAGGCTGCCTGATCTGCCGGAAGATATCCGGACTTCTCTGGACGGCCATATGCTGCACCTTCTCCGTCGGTTCCGCTATATGACGGATGCATTCCGGATTTTTCTGTACGGCTGCCAGCTGTACTTTTTCTGTCGGCTCCCTGATTGCCGAGAGATACCGGGGATCTTTCAGGACGGCCGTCAGCTGTACCTTTTCTGCGGGCTTCTGCAGCAGGAAGATGCATTCCGGTCTCTTCTCGACGGCTTTCAGCTGTACTTTTTCCGTAGGGTTTGGGATGAAGCCGACATAGGAAGGCCTGATGCCTATGACCGTCAGCTGTACCCTCTCACTTGGCGAAGTAATGAAATGGATGTTGTGCGGTGCGTTTCTGACAGCTGTCAGCTGTACCTTTTCCGTCGGTTTCTCAATAAAGCAGATGACCTGTCTCTTATACACATCTGACGCTGCCGACGAAGAGGATAGTGAAGATCTCGGTGGTCGCCGTAACATTAAAAAAAAAAACAACAAAGAATGAGTCAAAGCGAGAGGAAATAGAAAACAGACATGAACTACGAACAG
>OJJW01000284.1_pt1 | contig 15364 bp, 21 predicted proteins | sample 1596331 | NCBI WGS metagenome assembly OJJW01 (sample SAMEA4350156, study PRJEB24818) | metagenome | biome: human; feature: gut; material: faeces | place: Denmark | collected 2013-09 | reverse complement strand
TGAAGAAAGCCACCTTACAAAGCCAGCATGAGACAGAAGAACTCAAGCAAACGTTAGCACAAGTCAAAGCGCAATTAGCTGACATCCAAGCAGACTATCAAAACCTGAAAGAAACGCATCAAGCGCTTCAGCAGCGGCAACGCGAACAGCAACAAATGGATTATGCTATGCGTGATATGCTTAAAAATGATTACGGTGTCGACAAACTATCCCATACTGATGTAAAGGCCCGGTATGTACTTTATAAACTAAATCATGAAGAACTTACAAAAAACAAGAAAACAGCTCAATCTTGACATCAGCGCCCTATTTCATTTTTGCTATTTGTATTTTTGATATTATTGTTTTCAAAAGCAACTATGGTGACAACAATTTTGGCGCTTTTATGGTTTATCATACTCGCCATAGTTAGTCTCATAAGGTGAAATATCATCGCCAATTAAACATAACGACTTAGAAAAAATCTTCGCAATGATTGTCAATCGTGTGTTTTCGCTTTACTGTCATTAATAGGGCAGTAGATTAATAACCATTTCGGTAACAAGTTTTTAACGGCTGATCACAGTCGAAAGTATTTATTAATTTTGAGTGATGATTCTACGAAGTATTCATATACGGGCATTTTGTTTTAGTCCAATTTAGTGAGAAAAAAACTTCTATTGGTGGAGGTAACGCTCGTAAAACTAGGTTAAAATTGGCACATGGACTCAAAGTATGAAGAAAATTAAAGTGTCTATGTGCCGGTCGACCTATATCTCATCTTCACAATAAAACAATTGACGCGCTGGTTTACCACAGCTGGTCATTGGTGACAATAATGGTTTTCCTAAAGAATATGGTTAACCGAACTACCGCAGTACGATCAAGGGGAATTGAGTGTACAATAATCCAGTGGTTGACACAGCAGAAGGGGAGCTAAAAGGTTGTTTATGCCAACATTATTGTTTTTTTAACTATTGATTTTGACATATTGTTCGATGATTCTGAGAATGCGAGCGTTAGCGTGTGGATGGTTATTCAAGCCATGGTTAAGGATAATTAGTACGTGAATTTTTGCAATCGAAGATTTGTGCGAGTCAGGCCTAGCTAATCAAAGAGATATTGGTCAGCTTATTGACTTCTGAGCCCATTGTAATATAATTCAGTTATGGTAGAAGATGCGTAGTGCAAGCTGCGCTTTTTTTGTGCACAAGAACGCTTATCGCGTGATAAGTATCGTAATTTGGAGGATATGATGAAGAAAAATAAAGTTTTAATGTTAGCGGGAACGATAGCCGTTTCGGGAGTGGTGCTGTTGAACGGGGACGTTTCCGTCGCAGCGGACACAACTGGCGTAACAACGGTCACAACAGCAACTACCAAAAACTCGCAAAATGGTACTTACACGGCGACAGCTAAATTGTACAAATCTGGTACAACAGATGATTCAATGATGGCATCAATGGTATCACCAACCGCCTATATCGTCATTAAAGATGGTCAGGCAACAATTACATTGACGTTTAAGGATATGGCAACCATTAACATGGTTAAAACCTGGGTTATAGACGGTGTTTCTGCGGTGAAAAGTGGACAAAGTGTTGTTATTGTTTTACCAACTTCTGAATTGGGTAAGACACTCAAGTCAACAATACATGTGGAGACGATGCTTGGCACGTTGCCATTTACTGAGACGCAACCGGTTGACCTAAAGTTAGGAAATCTTGAACGAATACCATCGGGGTCAATGTCAGATAACCCAAGCAACCCAAGCAACCCAAGTAACCTGCCAAACAATTATGTGTCGCCTAACCAAGCCACTGGTCACGACGTGCCCTTGACAGCACAATTATCAAGTACATCAAAATTGCCTAACACAGCAGCTACTAACACGGCTACTAACGAGATGACAACTGCACCACTTTTGGCAGCGTTAGTTTCAGGTGTCTTGGCTTTGGGCATTTGGCTTAAGAAGGTTTTGCGTTAATGCGACGATTTCAATGGTTTATGCTAACTTGCGTTAGTTTACTATTAGGATTCATGACTCTTACCCAAACAGTATCTGCAGACACTTATTCAGTGCCTTTTAGGGTCGTCAAGGATGGCACAACAGAAACATCGGTGGCTGATCAATACTTTCAAAAGCCTGCAACGGTTGCGATTGATGGGGATCATTATGTGGTCATTATGACGATCAAAACGACACATGATTTGGGTCTTTTCCCTGTATCTGTGACTGATTTTAATGGTCAAACGCCGGCAATTTCAAGGACAACGCAAGGCAATACCGATTATTATCAGTACCAGTTCACAGCGACCAATTTGGATACGCGCTTGGATGGTCACATGAACGTCAACATTCAAGCAATTCGTTACAACCACTATTATGGTTATGGTGTGGTTTTTGATACGAGCAGTCTTCCTAAAATTGGCGAGGATAAAGAGCCTGCGTCGTCATCAGCAAGTTCAACTAATGCGACATCTGAATCAACGGGCAGCTCATCAACATCATCGCCACAATCTGCTTCGAGTACATCCTCGCAAGCGTCTTCATCATCAAAAAAGCTACCAGTCAAAGTAGTGCCTCATGTGTCTGTTAGTAAGAAAACTACTAAAAAAGCATCACCAACAAAAACGAAAAAAATTATTTTGTGGCCATGGCTATTGGTGATTGTTGTAGGTATTGCAACCGTCATTTTATTTGAGAGACAATCTCGTAAATAAAATTGATATTTAATGTAATAAAAATTGTATGTAGAGGTCACAATTAATTTGAAACCTCTTCTTAAATACTATTGTTATCATATGGGCCGACTTTCGATATTTAAGGGCGTCACTTTATTTTTTTCACAAAAAGTTGTTCTTATTTGACTAATAAATACTATATTCATTTCTTGCTTAAACAAAAAGCTCATAACAATTTTGAATAAAATAAACGTGACAGTACCGAATTGAGATGAGACACCGTTAGTACAATTCGAAAACTGTGATAAAAATAATTTAAAAATTACATCTATTCTCTATTATACGGACCGATTAGGAGCGGTCCGTTTTTAGAATATATTTTTTTTAGATAATGAAAGAAAGCATAATGGCATTATTAGAAGTAAAAAACGTTAGCAAAAAATATGGGGCACGTGCCGCAATGGATCAAGTTAGTTTTGATGTTGAAGCCGGCCACATTGTTGGATTAATTGGACCCAACGGTGCTGGAAAGTCAACGACAATGCGTGCGATTACTGGATTAATGAGTTATTCATCAGGTACAATTTCGTTTGATGGACAACCTGTGACGTTTAGTAATCATCAAGCATTGGATAAAATTGGTAATTTGATTGAGTATCCGTCAATTTATCCTAATTTGACAGCCTTAGAACATTTGAAGTTGTATGCAATGGATACAACTTCACCTGCAGATTTTAAAATGCTCATGCATAAAACACAAATCGATGGCGATAACTTTGGAAAACGAAAGGCCAAAAACTTTTCATTGGGGATGAAACAACGTCTTGGTATTGCAATTGCGCTGATTAGAAATCCAAAACTGGTCATTTTAGATGAACCAATGAACGGATTAGATCCACAATCAGTTCATGATTTGCGTGAATTAATTCGCTCTTTGGCTGATGAAGGCACAGCATTCTTGATATCAAGTCATTTGTTAGATGAATTGCAAAAATTGGTTGATGATGTTGTGATTATTAATCATGGCAAAATTATCGAAAAAGACACGATGTCTAATTTCTTTAGCCACGATAAAGTGCGCTGGACAGTTGATACTAATGACAATGAGGCAGCATTGCTAGTTGTTCAAGAGCATAATTGGCAGGCAAGTATTGATGATGGGGATCTGCAAATTACTGGGGCGGAAAGTTTGCAAGAAGTTATTTCAGCGATTAATCAAGCTAATCTTAAAATTTTAACACTTAATACCATCACTGGGAATTTGGAAAAGTCGTTGTTGGATATGTTGGCAGCAGACGATGAGGGGGAATAAGTCGTGTTAACATTGATGAAACAAGAGTATTATAAAGCTTTTAAGCAAAATAAATTATATATTTGGTTAATTTTGAGCTTCGCTTTTCCGATAGCTATTATTGGTATTTTTAAATCACAAAGAACTATGGCATCAGTAATTAATTTGGGCCAAGCACTACTGTACGTACAAATGGCCGGTATTATTATTACTGCTTTGTCAGTATCCCAAGAATTTGGCTTTGGCACTATTCGACCATTGTTATCACGTCGCTTTAGTCGCGGCAGTGTCTTTGTAAGTAAGCTGTTGTTGAACTTGAGTGTCTATATTGGTTTGTTTGTCACAGCATTTATTGGGACTGTCTTAGCGGTTGCTTTGTTTATACCAAATTATGATTTCAGTAAATCTCTCGGGTATACAGGTAATAGCTGGCAAACTATGGGTATTGGCATGCTTGATACAGCCATCCAAATGATATTTGTGGCTGCGTTAGTGTTGATGATTACGAATTTAGTTAAAAGTTCTGGAGCAGCAATTGGATTAGGTGTTGTGATGATTGTGGCAACACCAATATTAAGTGCTATTTCATTAAAATTAATTGATTTAGCGCCGTTTCTAAAATGGAATCCATTTAATATTTATCTCGGTATGTCTAACATAGGAATGTTGTCACCAAACATATTGAAACAAGCGATGCACATATCACAAAATGGGGTAATTGTAGCTTATTTAATCTACATTGCACTGATGTATGGTATTGCATATCTGATTTTCAAAAAACGTAGTGTATAATAATTTTTGTATATTTAATCATAAAATACAAATGTGCTCATAAGTCAATAAATCGGACTATTTTTTATCTAGGGCTGAACTGATTAGGCTACTTTCATGTTTCGATTGGCGAGACTGATTCTTTCGTCGTTGAACCATTGAATATATTTGGACACATCTAAAATTAGATGAGCAATCGATGGAAAACGGAATTGATAAATCATTTCACACTTTAATAGAGAGTGAAAACTTTCAATTTTGGCGTTATCATATGGATACCCTAACTTTGAATACGAATAATCAATTTTATGTCGATTTAACAAATTTTCAAAGCCAAAACTAGTCAACTGACTGTCCATGTCAGTGTGTAAATGATTTGGTTTTTTATGAGTTGATAGCGCTCTTTGTAGTTTTGTAACTACTAATTTGGTATCCATCGTGGCACTGATTTGATGGGCTAATATCTTATGTGTTCGTAGATTTAAAACTGACGCTAAATGCTCTTATGCTAGATTTACGGACAGATTTTCTTCTGCCCTGTAAACTAATAGCATAGGAGCATTTTTTAATATGATTCGATACAAAAAAGAATTTAAGCAGTCTCTTGTTGAGATGCACAATCAGCGCCACCAGTCTAAAAAAAACGTCCTCAGCATCAAAAGTGAGGACGTTTTTTTAGATTTCTTTTTCTAAAATCGGACAAATACGATCTTGTTTTCCTAAAGGAAAATGTTTGATCCCTATTTTTTTAAATCCATGACGTTCATAAAAACGAATACCTGCATGATTTTTTTCATAAACAGTCAAACGTAAATAACGTTTTTGTTTCGTTTTAGCATAACGATTCGCTTCATCGAGTAACCTTTGCCCTAACCCTTTGTTTTGATAATCTTTGAGCAGATAGATCCGTTGAATCTCTATAGCATCTTTTTCATCATTGACTTTCATATAACCAATGAGTATTTGATGATCCTTAATACCAATAAATTTACTGGTTGGCTGTGCCAATTCTACTGCCAATATTTCAGTTGTCAATTGTGTCTGTAAATATACTTGCATATCAAGTGGATCTGCGCCATCGATAAACGATTCATAAAAACTGACAACACTTACAACTTGTAAAGCATCTAGATCATCATAATCTAAATACGCTAGTGTGATTTGATTGTTCATCTAACTCCCCCTTTTGACACAGTATACTATAAATATAAATCCGTATTTTTTAAGAAATAACCTGATTACGGGAAAATGTATATGGGAAGTCCGGACTGCTTTATTTCTAAATCATAATCCGAGATAATCAAATGTAGGAGTTCTTATTATGAATGCTAAGCTATGATTAAATCAAATAATAATAGGAACCAGAAAGGTAAAAATATTATGGTGCAGCAAATCGTACTGCCAATCAAAGACTCTAATGTCTTAAAAATGGTCCAAGACACCTTACTAGATAGCTTTCGAGCAGGTCGCCGTAACTATACCATCTTTCAAGTTGGCAAAGCCACCCTGCTGCGGGTGAGTGATGTCATGACGTTAAAGAAATCAGATATCTATAATCCAGATGGCTCTGTTAAAAACACGGCCTTTATTCATGATAAAAAGACGGGTAAAGCGAACACGTTATATTTAAAGCCCGTGCAACAAGACTTGCTGCAATATCATGATTGGCTAGTCCAACAGAATATCAATTCGGATTGGTTATTTCCCTCAACCGCCCATCCAGATCGTCATATCACTGAGAAACAGTTTTATAAGATCATGGCACGCGTTGGTGATCTATTAGGCATCAACTATTTAGGGACACACACCATGCGTAAAACAGGCGCTTACCGCGTCTATACGCAGTCAAATTACAACATTGGTTTAGTTATGCACCTATTGAATCATTCTAGTGAGGCAATGACACTGACTTATCTTGGGTTAGATCAAGCAAGTCGCGAAACAATGTTAGATCAAATTGATTTTGGGTAATACCGCCAACTAATCTCCTTAAATTAGACCGTATTTGCTCATTTTGACGCCACCATGGAGGTATTTTTAATGACTAGGATTACTAAGGCACAATTAGATCGCATCATTACAGCGTCAGATAAACAAGGACCTGATACAGCTAGTCATACTTATTCTGCAGACGCCTTTGATGCAACCATGGATAACACTGGCGATACTGACTTACTGGGTTATCTATTACTCGATCATTATTTTGGTGATGAATCATGACTAATTTTGATGAGTATATGACCAATACTAATTTAGTCTTACAAGCTATTATTCGCTATGATGACGGCCGTGAAATCCGCGTGTTTAATGTGAGAGATAAACGGTGCTGTGTGTTTATTCAAAATGATAATGAACATTTCTGGTTGCTACGTGAACGTATCTTAGAACCGCCCATGCTACACAACATCACGGAAGCGATGTATCAAGCTGGTATCTATGATAATTATTACCATCTAAGCGTTGAAGTATTTCATGGCGCGGATAGTAAAGTTTACTATCCGCGGTGAAAATTTTATCTTGTAACCATGCCACATTAGGAGGACTATTCATGGAATTAGATTTAGGGAATAACGCATATGAGATTTTAAATGATTGGCATCCTAATGCGGCTAAGGAAGAATTAACGGCACAACTCACAAAACAAGTGTTAGTTGAGAAAGAGCAGTTACCAAAACTTTTATCACGAGAAGATCTAAAAGAACGTTGGGAGATGAACTCACGGCAAAGCGTACATCAGGTTGCGACCAGACCCGATTTCCCAGCACCAATTTTAACTTTTAATCATGGTAAAACACTCCTGTACTTAGAAACGGAAATACAAATTTTCGAAGTCAATCATCCGTGGTTAATTACGATGAGTGCCCGGTTATCTTATAGCCATTGGATCCTGCATAATGTGATTAATTGATTGTTGGCGTTAGCCTTCTGATACAAGGAAAAACCAAGGATGAAAGCCTTGGCAAACTACTCTTGACAGGTGTCAAGAGTATAAGTGCGCATTGTCAGCACAAGGCTGACTGGTGGCAATAAAATCTTGGCTAGATCTTACGAGTTAAAATAGCCGACTATATAAATATACGAGACCCAAAATTTTTTGTTCTTAGCGCCGTTAGCGTTGGATTCCGACACAACTTAATCTTGCTGTAATTCACTTTCCAATGCTAATACTTTTTGTTTCTCTTTTGATTTTTTGTGAACGATCGTTCACTTTTTTCCTTAGACACCTTTAGTGATCTTCAACCTTAACGAATTCAACTCGCTCTGTGTGTACGGTATATTAAGTTCTACACCATCTCATTTTTTCAACCATAGAGCATCTTTCTAGATATCCCCGAACAGATTTATTCACCTGTTTGGGGTTTTCTTTACAAAAAAGTGTTTTTTGTCAGCAGGCGTGTTGGTAACCACTAAAAGTAACTCCCTAAGGACACCATTTTCGATGACGTAATATAACATATCGTTCCTTTGTATACATGGTTAGCTATTACATGTCGACTCAATTAAAGGTGTTCTAAAAATATGATTTAAAATTTTAAACAGTATAGAAAAGTACATGGATCCAAAGTTGAAACAGAACGCTCTTTATTTTTATATGAACGTAGGTAAAGGGATTTTATCTTAATTGAAGGTAAGAGTTTCTTGATTGCATCAGAGTTAATCACTCATGCATGGGCCTCATCGGTTTTTGTCTCTAAATGTCCTTCACATCATCAGAATAAATATAATACATAATAAGATAATACGCGCCCGAAATTATGATACGCAAAAACCATCTTAGGTATAATTCATGTATTGAATGTACACTGGTCCACTATAATCATACGGAAGGTCCAGGCGCCCCTAGAACTAGTTGGAATATTTATTTAAAAGCAATCAATATAAATAATCAACTTGTTGCACAAATTTCCTCATATGGATAAATGTTTTAACTCCCGACCAGCTGATACAGACATAAACAGGTTCCATATCTCAGCCATAGTAACCAATAGATGTAGATTCGCTAAAAGTGATCGTTGTCTTAATGATTACCGTTATCATATGCTGATTAACTCGACCGAATAAAATACATAGGATTGGCTTTTAGTATCTTTATATATGAAGTTTGAACATACACAAGGCATATTAGTTTGTATATTTTGAAAATGGTGATATTCTCTAAGCAAGAAACTTATACAGAAAGTTTCAATCTTTATATTTCAGGGGGATATATCATGATTTGGTCACTAATTGTTGGTGCTGTAATTGGAGCGGTAGCTGGAGCTATTACAAATCGTGGAGAGTCAATGGGATGGATCAGTAATATTTTAGCTGGTTTGATTGGTTCTTCAATTGGACAAGGTGTTTTGGGACATTGGGGCCCTAGTTTAGCTGGAATGGCAATTTTCCCATCAATTATTGGAGCAGTTATTTTAGTTTTGATTGTGTCTGCAATTTTTGGTATTAAGGCAAAAAAGTAGCACTATATCGTACTAAGGGGGCATGCTATGAAGAGATTGTACAAGGTGTTGCTTGTTATTATTCTTCTAATTTACTTAATTAGTATTTCTACGATAATCTGGCCCGATATAATTACCAAAATACTTTCGTTTTTAGATCATATTAATTTACACAGTTCGCTAAGCGAGCAAATGTTACTTAGATATAATGAGCTATTTATTCTAGGATTAACTAGTGTAATTTTAATTGTTGTAATAGCGTTGCCTCGGCAAAGAAAATCTATTTTATTAATTAACTCAGGGAAAGGCACACTATCTTTAGGAAATGAGGGGATCAGCAGTTTTATTAAGACACAGTTATCCGGCGAAGGATTAAGTAATATTCAAGTCAATATCAAAAACACTAAACATATTAAGCGTTTCAACGTTACCGCAGATTCTGAATATAAAAAATCGATTATATCTGATTTGCCACGAGTAGAAAAAAACTTAACTGATAGCTTGAGAAACTTACTATCTGGGGTTGATAAATCACCTATTCGAGTAAATATAAAGGTAAATCAATCTAATAAGCGTAATAATAAGGCATCGCGAGTTATTTAATTTTAGGAGTTTATCGAGTATGGATCGTAAACAGACAGTAGTTTTTTTAAGTAGCTTAATTGGTTTTGTAATTACTATTTTATTAATTCAATTTGGCTTTATAAAAATGATACTAGTAGTTTTTATAACAGGAATGTTCGGTTTATTAGGCCTTTTGTTTGATAATAATCGTATCCAATTAAGTAAACTGTTACATGACATTTTTAATAAATAATGCGGGGGGATAAATTTATGACTACGGAAAATAAGACACTAACACAGGAGACTGTAGCTCCTAAAGGACAATTGACGTTTGATGATAAAGTAATCCAAAAGATTGTTGGTTATGCAATTGAAAATGTATCAGGATTGCTAGGCGTAGATGGCGGCTTTGTAGCTAATATTAAGAATAAAATCGTTAATAGTGATAATCCAACTGATGGAATTGATGTAGAGGTTGGTAAAGAGCAAGTAGCTGTTGATTTGAATATTGTTATGGAGTTTGGCCATAACGCACATGATGTCTATAAAGAAATCAGTAAGGTTGTAGCAAAACAGATAGAAGAAGCAACAAGTCTTACTCTAGTGGAGCTGAATGTTAAAGTGATCGATATTCAGACAAAATCAGAATTCGAAGAATCACAAGTAACCATACAGGATCGTGTAACCGATGCTGGAAAATCAGTTCAAGATAAAGCCACGGCAGGAATTGATAAGGTGAAATCTGTTACCGATTCAGATGATGCTCGAGTACAATAACTACACCTGTTATCTTAATAGGGAAGAAGGTCATTGATTAATGGTTAACACTATATTAAAAGTCGCTGCTGTAACATCACTTGTATTGGGTGGTATTGTTGTTGCAGCCACAGTTTTTACGGCAAAAGCAATTGATAATGCTGGAGACAACCTAGGTAAAAAAATACACAATTAATTATATATAAAAAGGCTTCACCTTAATTAAAGGTGAATGAACTGAACCCCATGAGTTGGAGTAAATCTAACTCATGGGGTTTTCGTATGTTTTCAAAATAAATTCAAATAGAAGCGGTTTGTCTGTATCTCAAAGGTGTACCGACCGTTGAAATACGCAAGAAATTCGGAATTAAGGGATCAGCAACGCTTGGAATCTGGGTAAAATCCATAAAGCGTGACGGAATATACGGAATTAAAGATTCCCATAGAAAACAGACAAGTTATCCGTATTCCTTTAAACTCAAGGTAATTAATTGGCGACTTACACATCACGCGTCTTATCCCGTGGCAGCGCCCCAAATATTTTCGCCCTGTGACTTACACCCTATTCTACAATTCACTTATCAAGGCATTTAGGAACTTAGACGCTGATTTAAATCCCTTTTCTTTTGCAACTGCATCTAATCGCCTACGAACACTCGGTTGCAAAGTAAACGTGTAATGTTTAGTAGTCTCATTTTCATCTTCATTATTCACTGGCACTTTCAAAACAGATTCATTATCCAAACTATCGTTTGCTTGCTTTTCAGATTCAACGCCCTTACGTACTGCCTGTCTTAGTTGTTCATTCTTCGGATTAAATGCCATTATAAATTCTCCTTACCAGTTATGATTAGGCGTATAAAACGCAATGTATAAACAGTACATATACACTATATGTATACGTATAAACAGTATGTATACATACTGTTTATACATTATAAGTTTTTAGTAATATTAGCGAAAACGTTATCCATTTCCTCGAAAAACTCACGATTCTTAAGGAAAGTGCTATGGTCTTGCTTCATAGTTGATAACGATTCTTTATCAAGAGTTGTTCGGTTGAACAGTTCTTTTGACGGAACAATTCCAATTACAGATTCTTCATCTTTAATTGAATCCAGTAACTCATGTGAAGATTTAGTATTGTGTTTAATAATGTTGGCAACAAAATAAAGTTGCGCTGTCACATATGATTTGCGTGATTGAAAATCAATTGCTTCTTCACGTAATTCTTTTAATCGTTCTTCCAAATTAAATTTGGCATTATATCCGTGTTCACTTGGAATAATTGGACTAATAATCGCATGACTGATAATCGCTGCATTTCTAGTAGCGATTGAAAAATCAGGGTGTGTATCAAGGATAATATAATCAAATCGTCCTAAATTTAAACAATCAAAATTATCACTTAACCACATGTAAAGCAGCATATTCTTATTGGTTTTATTTTCGATTTCTCGTTCCACATCATCTAGATGCAAGTCACCAGCAATAAGGCTGATATTATCACTAACATCATGAATATCTACCTGTCCTTGACCAGAAAATATATTTGCAACTGTATTTTCAGTGGCATAGATATTATACGTTTGGCTCAAATTGCTTTGGTGGTCTAAGTCCATAAATAGAACTTGATTTCCATGTTCGGCCAGCCACTCCCCATAATTGAAAGCCAATGTAGTCTTACCTACTCCACCTTTGATCGCTGAAAACGTAAGTATCTTCATATCTCACACCCCTTTCCAATGTCCTCATGCTTATAATAACACATTATAAACAGTACGTATACATACTATTTATACACACACGTATACGTACTGTTTATATGTATAACCGATTCATTAAACAAACAACGGTTAACGCAGGACTCAACTTCAAGGATGAATTCAACGCTATCCACCGCACGCTGTACAAGTTCGTAGAAGTGAAAGCCATATTAATTTGTCCCGCTTGATGTGTACAGCGGCTGACTAGTAGCCTTCGGCAGACACAAGGGCAAGCCCTTGTATCTTTTTGCTGACGCCTTATTAAAAAGAATTAAAAACAAAAAACTCTAGCTATGTCGTTGCGGATAGCCTGCAAGGGTCTCTCCCGACGCTGAACCAACTATTCCCTTAATGGGGCAATTAGTTAGTTTCATTACGTGCGTCTCGCAACGACTGGATACTGCCACAATGTTTTTTGTTCAAGCTATCTCTTACAACCTGACTGCATTTTGACGTCATTTGAGCGCTATATAAGCGTTCTGGGGACTGTTTAAACATTCCCGCGTCTATATGTCTTCACCAAGGTGCAAATCATGATGGGATAACAAACAGCTACCCGCCTTTGGACTATTTGTTATCTCTTCTCCACGTCTCTGTTTATGCTGTCTGTGGAGCGTACAGCAAGGATCTTCACATGCCGTCCTACTTTCCATATAGCCTGCTTTGAAACGCCCAATTCATCAGCAAGTTCTCGAATTGTTTTTAAATTGTCATTCATGATCTATATCCTGCCTTTTAACGATTGGTAGATACTGTTCAATCGATTTTTTAAGATACTTAGCAATATTCTTTTTCGAATAGTCATCTTGTTTATCTCGGATATATGCTAAATGCTCTTTGACACCATTTAATCCACGTAACTCTTTCAATTCGTCATAAAGTGGATAAACATTTTTCTGTAGACCTGACAAAATAGCCGTATCCGTCAAATCAATGTATGACAACAAGAAATGTTCCATCAACAACTTTGTATAGGGGCTTTTCATGGCTTGATACACCAATTTTTCTTCACTTTCTTCTTGACTGATCTTATCGTCAATATAGGCGGGGTCATCTAATTTATAACTACCGTCATCTGCCACTTGTTTTTTTGTAATATGAAAGACAATGCTATCAATACTACGTCCTTTTTTAATTTTTTCGTATGTTACGTTGAGGGTTGTATGATTTGTGATTTCGGAAAGCGGTTCCTTTAGTACCCATTTTTCAAAATTATAAAATCGTTTATATTCATCAACTGTATCAGTTATTTGACGTAAATCCTGCATACTTATGGTGGGATTACGGTAACTTTCAACTTGTTTCTCTCTTCGACCACCTTTAACGCTGTAGTGATCATATTGGTTGTAATTCATTGATAACCAGCGATACAAAATAATTGCATACTTACTATTCAATTCTGCAATATCTGACAACGCATGTTGCGTAAAATTGGTTTTGAGATTGATTAAGTAAGGCATGATTTCACGATGAAATTCAATTTTTACTTCGTCATTATAATCTGTCCATTCCACATAAGGGATTGGCACAATACTAACAAACTTAAAACCTTTATCGTGTTCTTTCTTAATCTGAAAAAAAGCTTGTTTCTGCATTTTTTCAATGGCTTCTTTAAAGCGAGAATGTTTATTGCTATCATCCACATTAAAAAAAGCAAACATCTCTCGCTTTGATAAATAAACTGTATGATCTTCTGGGGGATTTTCCGTATCTATTAGAGAAACGGCTAATTCAAACATTTTCAATGGGGTTTTATCCATTTTCGCAATGCTGGTAATTAAAGAATTATGTTCCACTACTTTTCTTTTTGATAATTCATTCAAGGTCTGTACCTGCCTTGTTTTTAATTCTGGTATAATAGCCATATAAAGGCGCTCCTTTGCGTGTTTGGTTTAAGCATGAAGAATTTCTGACCAAAGATAATTTCTTCATGCTTTTATTATAGCAAATAAGACTAGTTTTTTAATTTTTTCTAGTCTTATGCATAGTATTTTCTAGTCTTATGCATAGTATTTTCTAGTCTTATGCATAGTATTTTCTAGTCTTATTATTCTCTAAACCCTTGATAACGCTGACTATATCACCGCGCAAAAGAACAAAAGATTAAAATATACAAGATAAACTTATAATAGGCTCCGCCTTTTTATTAATTCAATAAAATAAAAAAAGAACACCGCTGTACATAAATTTTGTACGTGGTGTTCTTTTTTGCTGAATCATTTCGAATGCCAGCTGCCTAGTTATCTAATATGATTACCATTTATTAAGCTGATAGAGACGTTTTCATCTATTCGATGACTATTTGTACGTATTGCGTTTAAAAACGCTTAGACGGGCAAATAAGCCGGTTTAACGTTAGAGACTTGGTACTTTAAAAATATCACGCGTTAATTCAATGATCCGATTGATTAATTCTTTAACCTACTCAGGAGTCAATAGATTGGTTTTTTGATCAACAGTGACCACAGTTTTGGGCTTGCGATAACGTTTTTGCATGCGCGATTTAATCCCTAATTTACGCATCAATTTGAGTGTCATGTACTCAGATACTTTCGTCCCGTCGTATTGTTGCCTATAAGCAGCAATACGACGATAAACATAAAATCTAAGGGATCTCACAACGTCTAAAATATTAGGTTTTAGGGATTCTCTACGCTTTTCTTGTAGACTGGGCTACCAATGGTGCCAGTTGTAATAGATAATAGGTTTGATTTTCAGTGCATTTAAAATACGCACAAGTGCGTAGCCTTGTGCTAAAAATGGGTTAACAAGCGATAATCCCACATTACGTACTATTCTCTGGCTAGTAAGATGGTCGCTCGCTCGCTTTAAAATCTCGATTCCTTCCTCCAAAATAGCGAGACGCTTTTCTAATTGCTTAACATCCTTTAACGTCTTTGACTGACCCATGAATCATGACTGGGGTAGCTTGCTTGACCCAAAGAGTGATAAATTCTTGTGAATAACTAATTGACATAAAAATACTTCTATACTTTCATTTTACGACTGAATAAAAATACTCCATTTTTTAGTATAAGAGCATTAAAAATTTTGAAAATATCCTGTGTTAATTTGTGTAAGCATTAGTAAACTATATTATTTAGCAAGTGATATAA
>OJJW01000278.1_pt1 | contig 15694 bp, 10 predicted proteins | sample 1596331 | NCBI WGS metagenome assembly OJJW01 (sample SAMEA4350156, study PRJEB24818) | metagenome | biome: human; feature: gut; material: faeces | place: Denmark | collected 2013-09 | reverse complement strand
CTTTTTCTTCCTTTCATGATATTTTCTTGATATCATACCTTTATGTTACATGCTAACTTTCATATGTTGTGATTTTTTATCTAGCAGGAGACGTCATACGTGATTTTTGCCTGTCTCGTGGGCTCGGAGTTTTGTTTTTTTTTTTTTTCAAGCAGAAGACGGCATACGAGATAGGAGTCCGTCTCGTGGGCTCGGAGATGTGTATAAGAGACAGCGTAGCAGCGCTTGCGCTCGGTGCAGCCGAACCAGCAGCACTCGTTGCACAAAAACTCTACCTTGGCTTTTTGCTCCGGCGGCAGGGTGCGCAGCTGTTCCAGTGCCGGGTTCAACCGGAAATCCGGCACCACATACCGGAACTGCGGCTTTGCCAATTCCTGCCGCAACTGCGCAAAATCGGTGAGCACTTTTGTGGTGGAGGACACCAGATACAGCTCCGGCCAGCGCTGTTGCAGATAGTCCGCCAGCAAATCGGAGTGGACGATCACGCCGTTTGGCACACTGCCCGCTTTGGCAAACTGCTCACACAGGGCGTTGCACTGCGGGTCGGCAAGGTGCTCAGCCCGCAGCAGGGAGTTGCTGAAGGTCAGCCGCCCGGAGATGCCGTATTCCCGCAGCAGCGCCAGCACCTCGCGCGCAGCCGCCCCGCCGTAGGAGATGCGTCCCCCGCCCCAGATGCAGCCCGCCGGTGCACCGTAAATAGAGCCGATGGCGCACCAGTCGTAAAAATATTCCCGGTGCTCCCGGTACAGCGGCAAAAAGCGGCGGTACAGCTCGTAAAACTCGAACAGGCCGGGCAGATGATAATAGGCAGCTGCGGGCTTTTCCATGGCGGTTCCTTTCCTGCAAAAAGGGAGCTGCTGCGTAAAAATGCCGTGCAGCGGCTCCCCTGTTTTTATCGTATTTGCTTTTGTTACACGGTAGCGCCGACCTGAGGAGCGCCGCCGGCAAGCTGCTCTGCCGTAAGCGGCTGAGCTTCCACAGGGGCGTTCAGCCGCTCCTTTGCCACAGCCAGCATCAGCTTGATGCGGTTTTCCTGATTGACCCGGGTGGCGCTGGGGTCGTAGTCGATGGGGGTGATGTTGGCGCTGGGGTACAGCGCACGGATCTTGTTCACCATGCCCTTACCCACGATATGGTTGGGCAGGCAGCCAAAGGGCTGCGCACACACAATGTTGCCGTAGCCGCCCTGTACCAACTCGATCATCTCGGCAGTCAGCAGCCAGCCCTCGCCCATTTTTGCGCCCAGCGAGATGACCCCCTTGGGCTTTTCCACCAGCTCCTTGAAGGGGCCCGGCGCATAGAACCCGGCGTCCGTCTCGGCCTTGAGCATGGCGCGCTCCACGCTGTCCAGCCAATTAAGGAACTGATCCGTGCCCACCTTCACAGCCAGCTTGCCGCCGTACAGCACATGATCCTCGCCCATGTTGAAGGCACAGTACTGCACAAAGCCCATCAGGCCGGGGAAGTTCACCTCGCAGTCCTGACTTTCAAGGAATTTTTGCAGGTCGTTGTTGCCCAGCGGGCTGTATTTGACGTAGATCTCGCCCACAACGCCCACCTTGACCTTGGGCACCCGGGTGACCGGGATGGCGGCAAAGTCTTTCGCGATGAGCGGGAAGGTGTGCTTCATTTCCCGGGAAGTAAAGCCTTTTCCGGCCAGCAAGGCACGGCCAAGACGCGCGATCCAGCGATCCACCATGCGGTCGGCGGCACCCTTTTCGTTCTCGTAAGGGGCCACCTGATTGCGCAGCGCACACAGCATATCGCCGTAGAAGATGCAGGCGATGCACTTGCGCGCCAGCGGAAGGGTCATCTGGAAGCCGCTGTCCTTTTCCAGACCGGAAAAGTTCAGGCTTGCCACCGGGATCTGCGGGTAACCGGCCTTGACCAGCGCCTTGCGCAGCAGATGGATGTAGTTGGAGGCGCGGCAGCCGCCGCCGGTCTGGGTGATCAGCAGGGCGGTGTGCTCCAGATCATACTTGCCGCTGTTCAGCGCATCCAGAAACTGGCCGATGACCAGCAGCGCCGGGTAGCAGGTATCGTTATGCACATACTTCAGCCCCAGCTGTGCCACGGCACTGCCGCAGTTGCCCAGCAGTTCACACTTGTAGCCCTCGCAGCGTAGTGCGTACTCCATGAGCCGGAACTGGGTCACGGCCATGTTGGGGATCAGGATGGTGTGGGTCTTTTTCATCTCCGGGGTAAATTTAGGATAATGATATTCCATAGGTTCCTCCTATGTTGCTTTCTTAAAAAGCCTTTTGGCATGATACAATTATCATACCACTGCTGTATTTGTCCTTAGCTGGCTCGCCCTCTCCGTCTGCTCCCGTTGGTCGCATCCACCTCTCCCAAAGGGAGAGGCCTTGGCAAAAAGATACACTTTGCGTGGACTGCCAAGGGCTCCCACTTTGGGGGAGCTGGCATCGCGCAGCGATGACTGAGAGGGCGAGGATGCTTTCCTTTTGCGCTATCTCGGTTTTACTCTGCCTTTTCTGCGGCGGCCTCGTCCCGCTCGTCCAGAGCGGCAAACAGGCTGCGCAGACGGATGTTCACGGCACCGAGGTTCGTGATCTCGTCGATCTTCAACTGGGTATACAGCTTATTGCCCCGCTGCAGGATCTCGCGGGTCTCATCGGTGGTAATGGCATCCACACCGCAGCCGAAGGACACCAGCTGCACCAGATCCATATCCTTCTGGGTGGTGCAGTACTTGGCGGCGGCATACAGGCGGCTGTGGTAGGTCCACTGGTTCAGCACGCTGGTGGGGAACTTCTGCACTCGGTTAGAGATGCTGTCCTCGGTGACCACCGCAGCCCCGTGGCGGGTGATCAGATGGTCGATGCCGTGGTTGACCTCCGGGTCCACATGATAGGGACGGCCTGCCAGCACGATGATGCGCTTGCCCTGACGGCGTGCCTCGTCGATGATCTCGCTGCCCTTTACTCGGATCTTTGCCATGTGTGCTTCGTACTCCGCGTAGGCAGCATCGGCTGCGGCCTGCACTTCCCGCTCGGAGATGCCGCCAAAGTACTTGGGCAGCACCTCTTTTGCCATTTTGTGCACAAAGTCCTTGGGGCGATGGATGCCCACATAATCATAGATGAATTTTTTGCCTTCCAGCTCCGGGCAGTTGCCTGCCAGAACCTCCGGGTAGTAGGCCACCACCGGGCAGTTATAATGGTTGTCGCCCAAGCCCTCGTCCACATTGTAGGTCAGGCAGGGGTAGAAGATGGCGTCCAGCTGCATCTGGCTCAGCGCCTTGATGTGGCCGTGGCTCAGCTTTGCCGGGAAGCAGGCGGTATCGCTGGGGATGGTGGCCTGTCCGGCCAGATACAGCCCGCGGGTGGACACCGGGCTGGTGTGTACCGCAAAGCCAAGGCTCGTCCAGAAGGCGTACCAGAAGGGCAGCAGCTCGTAGAAGCCCAGACACAGCGGAATGCCGATGGAACCGCGCTTGCCGGGCACAGGCTTGTAGCTGGCCAGCAGCTGCTGCTTGTAGGCGTACAGGTTCAGGCTGTTGTCCTCGCTTTTGCCGGTAACGGGCTTATCGCAGCGGTTGCCGGAGATGAACTTGCGGCCATCGGCAAAGGTGTTGACGGTCAGCTGACAATGGTTGCCGCAGCCGCCGCACTTGACGCTGACCACCTGCTGTGCAAAGCTTTCCAGCTCCTGCTCGTCCATCATGGCAGAGGTGGTCTGGTTATTTTTATGGCTCTGGCGCAGGCCGTACAAAGCAGCGCCGTAAGCGCCCATCAAGCCGGCGATATCCGGCCGGATGACCTCCACGCCCATCTCCTTTTCAAAGGCGCGGAGCACGGCTTCATTATAGAAGGTACCGCCCTGCACCACGATCTTGCGGCCCAGCTCTTCCGGGCTGGAAGCGCGGATCACCTTGTACAGCGCGTTCTTGACCACGCTGATGGACAGGCCTGCGGAGATATTCTCGATGCTGGCACCGTCCTTCTGTGCCTGCTTGACCGAGCTGTTCATGAACACGGTGCAGCGGCTGCCCAAGTCCACCGGGCGGTCCGCGAACAGCCCCAGCGCAGCGAACTCCTTGACATCATAGCCCAGTGCCTGTGCAAAGGTCTGCAAAAAGCTGCCGCAGCCGGAGGAACAGGCTTCGTTCAGGAAGATGTTGCTGATCGCGCCATCCTCGATCTTAAAGCACTTCATGTCCTGTCCGCCGATGTCGATGATGAAATCCACGTCCGGCATAAAGTACTTGGCAGCGGTAAAATGCGCCACCGTTTCCACCAGACCGTAATCACAGCGGAAGGCGTTTTTCACCAGTTCCTCGCCGTAGCCGGTGGTGGTGACGCTCGCCACCTGCAGCCCCGGGTGCTCCTTATAGATCTTGAGCAGCTGTTCCCGGATGAGGGGCAGCGGGTTGCCGAGGTTGGGCTGATAGTTGGTGTACAGGATCTGGCTCTTTTCGTCCACCACCACCAGCTTGACGGTGGTAGAGCCGGAGTCGATGCCGATATGCACCGGCCCGCAGTGGGCACCAAAGGCCACGTGGGGCACACTGTGGGACATATGCCGTGCATGGAAGGTCTCGTACTCCTCTTTGCTGGCGAACAGCGGCGGCTCGCTGGCATAGGTAGCGGTGGCGGCGTACCTGTCCAGCGCAGCGGCCACCTCGGTGAGCACAAACTCCTTGTCGGCATACAGGGCAGCGCCCAGCGCCACATACAGCAGGCTGTTTTCCGGGCAGGTGCCGGTCACGTTCAGCGCTTCGTCAAAGCTCTTGCGCAGCACGGTGCTGAAGGTGAGCGGGCCGCCCAGATAAAGGATGTTGCCCTTGATGGGGCGTCCCTGCGCCAGACCGGCGATGGTCTGGTTGACCACCGCCTTATAGATGCTGGCGGCGATATCCTCGGTGCGGGCACCCTGATTGATCAGGGGCTGCACATCGCTTTTGGCAAACACGCCGCAGCGGGAAGCGATGGTATAGGTGCGCTGCGCCTGCTCTGCAGCCTTGTTCATTTCATCGGCGCTCATCTTCAGCAGGGTGGCCATCTGGTCGATGAAGGCACCGGTACCGCCGGCACAGCTGCCGTTCATGCGCACCTCGGTGCCGTTGGTCAGAAACAGGATCTTGGCGTCCTCACCGCCCAGCTCGATGACGCAGTCGGTCTTAGGCATAAAGCGCTTGACCGCCACGCGGGTGGAGAACACCTCCTGCACAAAGGGCACGCCGCAGCTGTCTGCCAAGCCCATACCGGCAGAGCCGGAGATGCTGAGCAGCGCCTTGCAGCCATGCAGCTGCTCGGCATCAATGCGCCGCAGCAGCTCCTGCGCCTTTTCCAGAATATGACTATAATGTCGTTCGTATGTAGAATACAGCAGTTCATCGTGCTCGCCCAGCACCACACACTTGATGGTAGTACTGCCGATGTCAAGACCTACTCTCACCTTGTTTTCCCTCCTAAGGACAAATAACCGGAGCGTAACGCCCCGGCTGCCATGGCAAACAGCCGTTTGCAGCAAAGGTGTGCAACGGCAGCTTTCTCTTTTCAGCAGCCTGCATCGCGCAGCTACGCTGTTTTTAAGCAGCATTCGCTATAAAAAATGCAGTAAATACGTTTTTGCATACACCATTATTATAATCCAATCGCGGGCAGCATTCAATCCATGTTGTCTATTTTACACGAAAAAAATAGTATTTTTTGCTCAAAAGGCTGAACTTTTTGTGAACAAGTGTCGTTTTTTCCCTCAAAAAAAGCTGCCGCACAAAACGCTGTGCAGCAGCCCCTCTACATTATTAAAGCTCCTTCTCCGGGTCTCCGCGCTCCGGCATGGTGCGCATCTCCCGCACCAGCATAGCGCGCAGATGATACCGGCGCTGCTCCTGCTCGGTCTCCGTGTCGGTGCGCAGCTCCACTGTGCCGTCGGGACGGCTTTCGCCCGCATACAGAGGAATGCTTACCACCGCTCTGGTGCCCTTTTCAGGCGCAGGCTCCAGCTGCAGGCTCCAGCCCATCCTGCGGCAGCACTCCTGACAGAGCAGCAGCCCCAACTGTGCCCCGCCCAGAAAGCTGCGGCGGTTTTCCAGCGCCGCCTGCGCATCTTCGCCGGGCAGGCCGCAGCCATCATCGGTAAAGGTCAGCAGCCATGCCGTCTGGGTGCGGCGCAGCGCAATATCGACACTGCCGCCCTCCCGGCTGGCACGCAGTGCATTGGAGAGCAGATGCAGACACAGCAGCTCTGCATCGCTGCGGTCTGCCAGCGCACAGCAGGAGGTCCACCCGCCGTAATCCAGATGGATCTCCACCCCAAGCTGCGCCCGGATCATATCAGCCTGCGCCGCCACCTGCCGCAGCAGATCACACAGATCGACCGGATACAGCTGCGGCTTTTCGTCCCCGCGCAGAAACTCCAGCAAAGTCATAGCTTCGCTGAGGGTGCGGTCCAGCTTCACAGCAGCGGCGTTGATATCCGCCACTGCCTGCCGGGTAGACTCATCTGCACCGGTGCGGTCAAAATGCTGTTCCAGATATTCACAGTTGTGCCCGATCAGCGCCAGCGAGCGAAAACAGACCTCCTCGATCCGCTTTTGCTGATCCGCCGTAAGTGACCGCGCGTCTGTCCTTTGCTGCTTCATTGCTCTGCCTCCCGGGACACCACTTATTTATCTGTTTTCTGCCGGAGCACAGCACTTCTGACCGCATAGATCAGCTTGCCGGTGGTGGGCTTGCCGCTGCCCAGCCCCGTATCGGCTTTAAACGCCAGCCATGCAGGCCCCGGCCTTGCTTCCAGCTGATCCACCATACGGCGGATGCCGCTGTCCACCGCAGTGACCGATGCTTCAAACTGCTCGCTCACCGCCTGCAGGATCTCCTTGCGGATCGCCAGCTTCTGGCTGGTGCTGCACACAATGCTGACCGCACAGGTGAGGTATCTGGCATTGATGTCTGCACGTGAGATGCCCCATGTCTCGTACAGCTGGCCGCACTGCTGCTCCAATTGCTGGTTTTGCTGGCCCGGCATCCGGTAAAGCTGCCACAGCAGCCTTTTCAGCTCAGTGCCTTCTACGCAGTAACAGCGGTCGCAGCCTTCCGGCAGCACCGCAGCTCTGCGTCGGCCTGCACACTGCACCAGCAGCACCGGCCTTTCCTTCAGCTGATACAGCTGCCGGACAAACTGCTCCATAGACATATCCGCCAGCTCACTGCACAGCACCACGGCATCGCAGCGGGCACCCTGCTGCAGCCGCTGCAGCAGCTTTTCCCCGCTGCAAAAGCAGGTACATTCAATGGCGCTTCCCTGTTCCTGCAGATAGCGCTTTTGAACACGGAGTTCCTTCAGATCATAGCTTGCAAGGGCAACCCGCAGCTGGACTGTTCGCTCACTGTTCACACCAAGCGCCGCCTTTCCCTCCTGCCGGGTCGACAGCCGTCAGCTCTGTGACAACGTCCTGCCAGATCTCCGGCTGAACTCCATTCTCGCACAAATAGCGCAGGATCCGATAGCAGAATTCCGGCGCAGCCGCAACATACTGACTGTCCACCCGCTGTCGGCTGCCCAGCCTGCATAAGGTCAGTCGGCAGCCTTGTGTGCCCTCCACCTCCATGGCATACACCAGCGTATACGCCTTCTGCAAGCCATCAATGGCAGAATACTGCCGGATCATGGGTGAAAATGTACGTTCCATTTCAGTTCCTCCTTACCGCAAGGGCATTGCTTTTTTTGCCTTGAATGTCCTTTTTTATTGTATGGAGCAGGAGAAGCTGTTACAATCCTAAAGAAATGTTTGTCCATGTCTGGTTTATGCGGCTTTTCAGAAATGTGTCGTCAGTTTTTCAATTCCGACACATTTTTCATGCGGCGCAATGGGTGTCCGTGTTTTGTTCCGTGCGCCGCTGACAATTTTAGAATAGCACGTTCGCCCCGTAAATTCAACCGGTATCTTTTTCCGTTTTCTCTTTTTTGTCCTATACACGCAGATAAACGCCGGCTTTGTCCTTCCTGCTTTATCTTGTCATGGTTTATTCACAAGATTTTGCTATAATAGATTGTATATTGTCTGTAACTCTCACCTACTTTGATCCATAGGCTCAGCGCCCGGCGGCGCGGTACCGGAAAGGCACATCTATGCTCAAACTCAAACAGATCAACAAGGAATACAAGACCGGCGAGCTGGTGCAGCACGCACTGAACAACGTCAGTCTGAACCTGCGGGATAACGAATTTGTGGCCATTCTGGGTCCCAGCGGCTCCGGCAAGACCACGCTGCTGAACATCATCGGCGGTCTGGACCGCTACGACAGCGGCGACCTTATCATCAACGGCATCTCCACCAAAAAATATACCGACCGCGACTGGGACTCCTACCGGAACCACACCATCGGCTTTGTGTTCCAGAGCTATAACCTGATCCCCCACCAGACCGTGCTGGGCAATGTGGAGCTGGCACTGACCATCTCGGGCGTTTCCAAGGCCGAGCGCCGCCGCCGTGCCGCCAAGGCTTTGGAGCAGGTGGGGCTGGGCAACCAGCTGCACAAGCGCCCCAGCGAGATGTCCGGCGGGCAGATGCAGCGGGTAGCCATTGCCCGTGCGCTGGTGAACAACCCCGATATCCTGCTGGCAGACGAGCCCACCGGCGCACTGGACAGTGAGACCAGCCTTCAGGTGATGGAGCTGCTCAAGGAGGTGGCTCGTGACCGGCTGGTGGTCATGGTCACCCACAACCCGGAGCTGGCCGAGCGCTACGCCACCCGCATCGTAACGCTGAAGGACGGCGTCATCTGCTCCGACTCCATGCCCTACGAGCCCGAGGACAATGCTGTTTGCGCAGCCCCCGTGCACCGGAACATGGGGCACTCTTCCATGTCCCTGCTCACCTCCCTTTCCCTCAGCTTCAACAACCTGCTCACCAAAAAGGCGCGCACCCTGCTCACCGCCTTCGCCGGTTCCATTGGCATCATCGGTATTGCGCTGATCCTTTCGCTTTCCAACGGTGTAAACCGCTATATCAGCGAAACGGAGCGTTCCACGCTGGCCTCTTATCCGCTGCAGATCAGCAGCTCCGGCATGGATCTGACCAGCCTGCTGGACCCCAGCACCCATGCCGATGCGCTTGGCTCTGCCCCCGCCCCGGAGGGCATGGTGACGGTCCGGCAGATGCTGGCACAGCTGAATATCGGCGCTGCCACCAATGACCTGCGCTCTTTGAAGGCTTATCTGGACAGCGATGCCTGTTCCATCCGGGATAATGCCACGGTGGAATACACCTACAACGCTTCCCCGCTGATCTACCGGCAGGACGCAGACGGCACGGTGCATAAGCTGAACCCGGACACCACCTTTACCGACCTTGCCGGTCAGAACACCTCGGTATCCAGTCTGCTCACCTCGGTATCCAGTCCCCATGTGTTCGGCGAAATGGCCGAGACCCCTGCCCTATATGAGGATCAGTACGACGTAAAAGCCGGCCGCTGGCCGGAAAAGTACAACGAGCTGGTGCTGGTGCTGAGCGCCAACGGCAGCATTTCGGACTATGCCCTATACGCCATGGGAATGCGGGATCAGGCAGAGCTGGACAAGATCCTGCAGCAGTACGCCAGCAACCAGCTGGTCGATCTGCCCGATGATTACGGCACCTACACCTACGAAGAGTTTCTCGGCAAGACCTTCCGGCTGGTCAACAAAGCCGACTGCTACACCTATGATGCCGAACACAAGCTCTGGCTGAACAAGCAGGCCGATGCCGATTATATGCAGCAGGTCGTGGCCGACAGCGAGGAGCTGACCGTTGTGGGCGTTGTGCAGCCCAAGGCCGATGCCACCTCTGCCATCCTGTACACCGGGCTGGACTATCTGCATGAGCTGACCTATCACGTGATCGATCAGGCTGCCGACAGCACCATCGTGCGCCAGCAGCTGGCCGACCCGGACACGAACGTGCTGACCGGCGAGCCCTTTGGCGCTGCCGGCGGCACTGTGCTGGACATCGCCTCCCTGTTCTCGGTGGACACGGATGCCCTCAAGGATGCTTTTCAGTTCGATACCAGTGCCCTGCATTTTGACCTGAGCGGTGCCTTTGACCTGACAGATGGCTCCTTTGACCTTTCCACCCTCATCGACCCCTCCAGCTTCCAGCTGGATCTGAGCGAACTGCCCCTGCCGGACATGGATATGCGGGAGCTGTTCGATGGTGTGGAGCTGCACCTTTCGCAGGATGCGCTGCAGGAGCTGATGAAAAAAATCATGAACGGCTACAAGCGCTATCTCATCAGCAATGGTCTGCTGAATCTGGACAAGCTGGGCTTTTCCTCCTATATGAAAACTGAAGCCTTCCAGAAGCTGCTGTCGGAATCCATCGGGGACCTGCTGGAGGACTCCGGGCTGGAGGAGCAGTTTGCCGATGTGCTGCAGCAGAATATGCAGGCTGTCATGGAGACCTACTCCACCCAGCTGGGCGAGGCATTGCAGACCCAGCTTACTGCTGCCGTACAAAGCCAGATCGGCCCCGCCATCCAGCAGCTGGCAGGACAGCTGGAGCAGAAGATCGCACAGGCGATCCAAAGCAACATTGCGCAGCTGAGCGGGCAGGTGGAAAGCGCCCTCAAGGTCGATCCTGCTGCCTTCCAGAACGCGATCCAGCTCAACATGACCGGCTCCGACCTTACCGATCTGATCAGGAACACCCTGCTCTCCTCCGCTTCCAGCTACGACAGTGTTCTGAGCAGCATCGGCTATATAGACTACGCCAAGCCCGACTGCATTTATATCTACCCCAACAGCTTTGATACCAAAGCGCTGATCGTGGACGAGCTGGACGCCTACAACGCCGCCATGCGGCAGCAGGGCGAAGAGGACAAGGTGATCCTTTACACCGACATGGTAGGCACCCTGATGACCTCGGTCACCGAGATCATCAGCATGGTCAGCCACCTGCTCATTGCCTTTGTGGGCATCTCGCTGGTGGTGTCCTCCATCATGATCGGCATTATCACCTATATCAGCGTGCTGGAACGCCGCAAGGAGATCGGCATCCTGCGTGCCATCGGTGCTTCCAAACACAATGTCTCACAGGTGTTCAACGCCGAGACCTTTATCATCGGCCTGTGCTCCGGCGTAATGGGCGTGGTGCTCTGCCTCGTGCTGCTGATCCCCGGCAATATGCTGATCCACCACCTTGCCGGGAACGCCAATGTGGTGGCCGCTTTGCCGCCGCTGGGTGCGCTGATTCTGATCGTTCTGGCCACCCTGCTTACCATGCTGGGCGGCCTGATCCCCGCCCGCAGCGCCGCAAAGAGCAACCCCGTCAAGGCGCTGCGCTCTGAGTAAGCGGCTGCTTTTCCTTCTGCATTCAAATCCCTGCTGTGCTCTGTGTGCAGCAGGGATTTTGCATTCTGCCCCGGCTTGTGCTACAATAAGGAAAAATCTGTTTTGAAGGAGCGTTTCCATGCCTGTCATTCACGAGATCACCGACCTTACCGCCCCGGAACTGGACATCTACGCCCGGCTCACGCAGGCGCAGCTGCGCAACCGGCTGGAGCCGGAAAAGGGCATTTTTATCGCCGAAAGCCCCAAGGTGATCGCCCGGGCGCTGGACGCCGGATATCAGCCCCTTTCCCTGCTGATGGAGCGCAGGCAGATCACCGGCCCGGCACAGGAGATCCTGACCCGCTGCGGCGATGTGCCGGTGTACACCGCCGACCGGGAACTGCTGGCACAGCTCACCGGCTTTGCGCTGACCCGGGGCGTGCTGTGCGCCTTCCACCGCCCTGCGCCCCGCACGGTGGAGCAGGTTTGTGCTCACGCCCGCCGGGTGGCTGTGCTGGAAGGCATCGTGGATTCCACCAACGTGGGCGCTATCTTCCGCAGCGCTGCCGCGCTGAACATGGATGCCGTGCTCATCACCCCCTCCTGCTGCGACCCGCTGTGCCGCCGCGCGGTGCGGGTGAGCATGGGCACCGTGTTTCAGGTGCCGTGGGCGCAGATCGGCACCTGCCCTGCCGACTGGCCGGAAAACGGCAGCGCCCAGCTCCACGCGCTGGGCTTCAAGACCGCTGCCATGGCGCTGAGCGACCGCTCGGTCAGCATTGACAACCCCGCTCTTGCCGCCGAGCCAAAGCTTGCCATCGTGCTGGGCACCGAGGGCGATGGGCTGGCAGGCAGCACCATCGCCGCCTGCGATTACACCGTAAAGATCCCCATGTCCCATGGGGTGGATTCCCTCAACGTAGCCGCCGCCAGCGCTGTAGCCTTCTGGCAGCTTGGCCGGTTGTAAGTCTCCGCTCATGCTCTCCGAAACTGCTTGACAAACGCCCTAAAACGCGGTACACTATCAGCGTCATCATCATGGGCCTATAGCTCAGCTGGGAGTGCAAGCGTATCGCTTTTGTGCCCCACAGAGTTGTGGGCTTTAGAATGGGGAGTATAACGGTTGGTCGCTCAACCGAGTCACGCCCCTAAATATGGGCCTATAGCTCAGCTGGGAGTGCAAGCGTATCGCTTTTGTGCCCCACAGAGTTGTGGGCATTCAAATGGGGAGTATGTCGGTTGGTCGCCCAACCGTGTCACACCCCTAAATATGGGCCTATAGCTCAGCTGGGAGCCCATGCGGTCCTTAAACAATCTGGAGTTATATACCACGCGCCCCCAAGCGGTTTTTGGGGGCTTAAATATGGGCTCGTAGCTCAGTTGGGAGAGCGTTCGGTTCGCATCCGAAAGGTCGAGGGTTCGACTCCCTTCGAGTCCATAAAACGCCGTATCGTGTTAAACGATACGGCGTTTCTTTTTGCCGTTCTTTGCAAAATCGTGCATCATTCGTCTTGACAGCGCAAAGTGACGTGTGCCGAACTTTTCGGCATAATGTTCATAGCTTCACCAGAAGTTTTGTCAAAAACGACGATTCCCCCATTCGGAGTACCCAGCCCCCTAACGGGTGCTTGTTTAAGGTCCGTTTTCCGCCCACTCGGAGTACGCACCGAGAGCGAATGACTCTTAAATTCTTCAAACTCCTCCAGCGGAACATTGAGGATGATCTCAATATCATAATCCCGTCCAACACGGACTTCCTTGATGAACTGGTTGAGGATTGTCTGCCGCTGCTGAAAGGATGCGTTCTGATAGGTACTTGCCCAAGTGAACAGATTGCTGCAATCATTTTCAGCTTTCTTGTTTTCCTGCTCAATCTCCTCCAGCTTGTTCTGTGCAGCGGTCAGGGCGTCCTGTGCTGCTTGGATCGCAGCTTGATTTTCATCCAGAAGCTGCTGGATCATATCACGGTCAATGCTGCTCTTTCCCCGGATGACGCGAATCATTTCATCCTTCAATGCATTCCGTTCGTCATCCTTGAGGTCGAGTTCACTCTTTGCACGTGATACTTCTTTCTGCGCTACTTCCATGTCCTTGCGAAGCATATCCTGAAGCAGCTTGCTTTTGGAACACTCTAAAATCTCCGAAAACTTGGTGCATACGATACTCTCTACGATTGCGTCCAGTTTTGTTACACCGTAGCCGGACTGTCCATCGCATTGACCCGGATGCCGTACATTATAATGGCAGCTATAACGGAACCGCTTTTCCTTCACCGTGGAGCCATCCGCACGCAGTCTGGTGCGTCCGCTGCTCGTGATGTTCAGGCGATTTCCGCAGTGTGCACAGAACACCTTCCCACAAAGCAGAGCATGGGGACTGTAACTATCAGAGTCTTCGCCCTTCTCTCTGCGGCGGGTATCACGCAATTCCTGTGCACGGTCGAACACTTCCTGTTCAATGATCCTCAGTTCCGGGCATTCCTTCTCAACGTTTCCGTTGATAAGATAACCGGTATAGCACTTATTCCGAACCATCCGAACAAGAGTTGTAGTGGGGATGTTTTTCCCATTTCTCCCCATTATATGATTTTCCACAAGGTAGTTGCAGATTCGTTTCACGCCGTATCCTTCATAAACATACTTCTGAAAGATCAGGCGCACGATTGCCGCTTCTTCCTCGTCAATCTCCAAATCACAGACAGCTTGATTCTTTTTGTTCAAGCGACCTTTCTGGACACGCTTGTAACCAAATGCCACCGTGCCGCCAGTGTAGTGACCTTCTTCCGTAAGCTGTTCTATACGGGTACGAGTACGAATAGAGGTTTTGATGCTCTCGCCAGACGCCTGCCAGTAACGGATGTAGTTCATCAACTTATCAACATGAGAATCAAATCGCTGCTGACCTTCGTTTACGCTCCAGACCTCGACCCCTTGCTTCGTGAACCATTCCACGATAAAGGGCGTTTCGTCGTCACGCCGACCCAGACGGTCAAACATGAACACCAGCAGAACATCAAACTCTCCGGCAGCAGCAGCCTGCTGAAGCAGCTGGAGCTGATCGCGCTCTTTTGCAGATTTCTTGAAACCGGAAACGCCTTTTTCGGAAAACTCCTTGACGATTTCCCAGCCCTGCCGTTCTGCAAATTCGTGGCAGGCTTCTTTTTGCATGGGTATGTCATCCTTTTCGACCTGTCCAATGGTCGAAACACGGTATAAGGTATATACACGTTTTTTCATCGTTGTTACTCCTTATGTAAAACTAAAACAACGATACTGTGCGCACACTCGTTTGTTTGAATTGGTTGCTGCATCAACTGTACCATTATTTTAGTGCTGGACTATCCTTGTTGCAAGGATGTCGATTCAATTGTAATTCTTGGCTTCTTCGCGGAGGGTATCATGAATCAGTTTCTGAAGAACCTCCATGCTGTCACCATCTTCTGCATAAGTGATTTTCACTTTGCAGCCATTAACGATATACGAATCCTGCGACACAGGAATCACATTCATATTGGTCATATCTAGCCCTTCTTTCAAAAGTAGCGATAGCGCGATATAATTATGTAATAAGAGGCACCCACAGCTTGCAGGTGCCTCTTGGCATAGGAAATATGTTTTAGAACTTCATCGGCAAGGCGTCCTTGCGGCCTTTGCCGTTGTAAGCCATGTAGATGGGAAAAACGTATTTCTTCCATCCGGGCAGCTTTGCAGGGTTATCCCTGCCAACACGGTAAATCTCCATGGGATGGACGCTGCCAAGCGCACGAACCAGCCGTTCCTCGCTGAACTCGCCGTGATACAACTCCACAAAGTGCATCATGCCGCGCAGGACAGATGCACGGAACGAATCAGGCTTGCCTCCCCAAGCTGCCACAATCAACCGCAGGGCTTCGCAGTAGATTTTTTCGCCCATTTGGTTGTACAGCTTGAGAGCGGTGCCCACGCAGCTGATGCGGTAATCGCTCAACTGCAAGCCGTCATAGTTGAATGCCAGCCCCACCCGGTTGGTAGCAGCGAGAAATGCCTTGGAGGGAGCATCACCGCCCACGACCTTGGCACGCAGCTTGATGCCCGCCGTCAGAGGAGCAGAGTGTCCGTTCTGCTCTGCAAAGAGCAGTGCTTCCTGCTCCATCGTCAGACCGGTGTAGACCTTGCAGAGAATCGGCAAGTCCTCACCGCCGTTACGGAGGATGCGCCCCTCAATGGTATGCTGACCGTTCACCACATAATACTTGCCGTTGCGGAAGCTGATCTTCGGCTCGTTGGCAATGTACTCGTTGAAGTCGGCAGCAAGGCATCGTGTGTATGCCGGATATGTTCTTGATACTTTTCGTGTTCGGTCATGGAAAATCCCCCTTTCTGAATAATGGCAGAGGGCGGCAGCATCTTGTGCTGTCGCCCTCTTGATTACCGAACAG
>OJJW01000276.1_pt1 | contig 15729 bp, 19 predicted proteins | sample 1596331 | NCBI WGS metagenome assembly OJJW01 (sample SAMEA4350156, study PRJEB24818) | metagenome | biome: human; feature: gut; material: faeces | place: Denmark | collected 2013-09 | reverse complement strand
CGCTCTTGTGTTTGTCGACATTGTTGTCCATTTTGCGTGTCGTTTTTGCTCCGACTTCTCCATCGCTTTTCTTTTCTCTTTTTTTTTTTTTAAGGATCCGGCGCCCACCGAGATCTACGCTATCCTCTTCGTCGGCAGCGTCAGATGTGTATAAGAGACAGGGTCGGTGCCGCGCTCAACCAATTCATGTCCGTTGCGGGCTTCGTAATCGAGCAGGTTGTTCAATTTTTGGTTGGAACGCTTGAGCCTGCCTTCGCGGCGATGGCCCCGTTTATCTCGGGAATCGTCTCGTCCGTCAATCAGGTGATCAGCTCGATTGCGCAAATCGTGCAGGGCGTGGTCAATCTGGTCGCCGGGCTGATTTCCGGTAATTGGTCGCAGGTCTGGCAGAGCTGCCAGCAGATTGCCAGCGGCGCCGTCGGTGCGCTCGGCGGCATCCTGGGCGGAATCTACAACGCCGCGATGGCCGCAGTCTCCGGCGCTGGGACTTGGCTCTGGAATGCCGGCAGCCAGATCATCGCCGGTCTCTGGAACGGCATCTCGGGTGCCATCGGCGGCCTGTACAACAACATCAGAAATGCGCTCTCGGGCTTGGTCGACGAGGCGATGAGCGCACTCGGTATCCACTCGCCGTCGCGTGTCTTCCGCGACAAGGTCGGTAAGTTCATCCCGTCCGGCATCGGTGTCGGCATCAAACGTAACACCCCTGCGCTGCTCTCGGATGCCGACAAGATGACCGATGCCCTCGTGGACCGCGTGAGTGGCGCATCCGCGGCTGTTGACGTGGCTGCTGGTATGTCGCTCGCATCTGGCGCAAACGGCGCTCAGGGGGCAGCTGGTGGCTCTGGTGGGCTGTCTGTCGAGGACATTGTCTACGCAATCGTCACCGCGCTCAGCAAGATCGGTGCGCTCAAGCTCGATGTCGACCTCAAGACGCTCGCCATGCTGCTCGCGCCTTCCATCGACTCTGAGCTCGGCAAGCGCGACGCAATGGAGGTCTAAATGGCTGATTCTAGGCTGGGTATCTACTCGCGCAACAGCATGTTCGTCGATGACGGCACGGTCACCGTGAACGGTACCAGGCTCGGCGATATGGGCTGGTTCCTGACCTCCGCGCCGGAGGTCGATGCCATCTCGTTCGACACGTCCTACACGACCGTTACAGGAGCCCATGGCTCCCGTGACCTTTCGCTGACGGACGGCAGCGGTCTCGCCTATGCCGGCAGACGTATGGTGACGCTCCACCTGCGCACGGTCGGCACGTGGCAGGAGGACGTCAAGTCCAAGGTCGCGCTCGGCTCCATCGTCGGTCGCGATGCCCGTATCACGTGGAGGGCGCTCCCCGGTGATTTCGTCGGCAGGCTCGAATCGTCCAACCCCAGCGAGGTATGGCAGGGCGGAGTGTTCGCCTACTACGAGATTGACCTGACGATGAGCGCCATGCCCATGCTGTACGGCAGGAAAACGGCGGTGAGCGGTACCAAATTGACCGTGAACGGCAACTGCCGGGTGTTCCCGACATTCACCGCCACGCTCAAGGCCGAGAAGAAATTGAAGATTTCCCGCGCGGACGGCGTGTTCATTGAGGTCGATGCCGAGAGGAATTTTGCCGCCGGTGCCACCGCCGTCATCGAGACCTCGCCGACCAAATCGCGCGGCGTGTACATCAATGGCGTCTTGACCTGCCCGACACTCACATCGGATTTCTTCGACCTGCCAGTAGGGGACTCGACCATCACAGTGGTCGGTGCAAGCAGTATCACGACATCCTTTGAGCCGCTCTGGCTCATCCCCTAGGAGACGGTCAGATGTCAAAGAGATTCATCCACTTCAACCGCTTCGGCGCATATATCGGCGAGCTCACTCCGATGCAGGCCACGCGCACGCGCAATGTCGACCAGTGCGGCGTGGACAAGGTTGAGCTCGTCCTGCTGGATAACGGTGTCGACAAGTACGACCGCATCGTGTTCTGTGATTCCATGGGGCGCACGTGCGAGTGGATCGTCATGTCCTCGCGTGAGTCGAGGGCGAAGAGCGTGCCTATCTGCACCGTCAACTGCTACGGCTCCATGCAGGAGCTGTCCCGCCACTTCATGCCGACGCTTCGCCGCGGCTCCAAAGACACGCCCGAGCAGGCAATCGCAAAGGCGCTTGATGGCACCAGATGGTCGGTAGGCCAGTGCGATGAGGGCAGCGGCGAATACAGCGTCTACCACCAGTCCTCGCTGGCTTCCGTCAAAGATATAGCCGAAGCCTACAAGATGGAGGTCGAGCCGGTAATTCAGCTGTCAGCTGACGGCAACTCAATCGCCAAGCGCTCGGTCAGTCTTGTCAAGCGCTTGGGTCGCGCCAACACCGCACTGCGCCTCGACTACGGCAGCGGTCTGTCCGGCATCGACCGTGTGCTGTCCGCAGATGACGTGGTGACGCGCCTGTACTGCTACGGCAAGGGCGTGCAGACTACCGATGACGACGGCAATGCCACTGGCGGATACTCGCGAAAAATCACCTTCGCCGACATCAACGGCGGCAAGGAATACATCCAGGATGATTCGCTGCTCGAGGTCTGGGGCGTGCCCGGTCCCGATGGGTCGCTCGTGCATACCGAGGGCATCTTTGAGGACGGCGACTGCGAGGACAAGGCGACACTTCTCGTCGAGGGCAGGGCGGCGCTAGCCGAGCGCTCAAAGCCCATCGTGAGCTATGAGGGCACGGTCGAGGCCCTCGGTCGCGCGGGTTTCGATGCCAACGCCTGCGACCTCGGCGACAACCTCCAGATGGTCGACACCACCTTCCCCAAGCCGCTTCGCTTGAGCGGTCGCGTGCTGGAGATCGTGGAAGACCTGCTCGGTGACGGCTCGCCTTCCAGCGTGAAGGTCGGCAACGTTATCGAGGGCATCGTCAAGCGCTCCGATCGCGTTCAGCAGACCATCGACCGCCTGACTAGCAGCGCCGGCAGCTGGGACAGCGCAGCGACGCTCGGCAGCGCCTACCTTGACGGCCTAATCGATGGCCTTAACAAGGTGATGAACGAGACCGGCGGTTACACCTACATCAAGCCCGGTAAGGGCTTGTTCGTCTACGACAAGCCGGAAGAGGCCAATCCGACCATGTGCATCCAGATCGGCGGCGGTTACTTCCGCATCGCCGACGGCAAAAATTCCGATGGCACGTGGAATTTCCGCACGCTCGGCAACGGTCACGGTTTGGTGGCCGACGCGATCGTCTCCGGCACCATCAGCGCCAACCTCATTAAGGCCGGCATTATCCAGGATAAGTCTGGCAAGAACTACTGGAATCTTGATGCCAGCGAGGTTCATTTAGGCCCCGGAGCGACGCTCGATGACAAGGACATCGCTACGACCGACACCGTGGTCAAGTCCACGGTGAAGCTCTATGCGAAGAATCAGTCCGACACAGTGCCGCCACTGAACATGCAGAATCCCGAGCTGGGATGGTCGGAAGACATACCGCAATGGGCAAACGGATATTTTATTTGGTCGATGGACCGCGTCACATACGGCGATGGCTCCGTGACCCATACAGCGCCGGTCCTCGAGGCGGCGTTCAACAAGGCCTACCAGAGCGCGCACGATCTAACGGGCTCGCTCAATGGTCTCGACACGACGGTACAGGACCTCGCAAGGGACGGCGTCGTGACCGAGGCCGAGGCAGCCGCCGTGAAGAAGGCCAAGCAGGACGTGGACAAGGAGCGCGAGGAGGCGACGAGCCAATTCAACTCGCTGAAGTCCAACAAGGCGCTGAGCGCCCAGTTCGTATCGTCGGTCCTCGGCCCCCGCTACACCAAGGCCTTCGGCACGACCGACGAGGGCGGAACGTACGGCTCCTATACCGACAAGGTCGACAAGGTGCTCAAGTGCAAGACCGCCGAGGAGCTCAAGGCCGCCATGTACGAGTACGACGCCGCCTACGGAGCCTACTCGAGCGCGGTCAAGGACTACGCCGATGCCGCGACCGGGGCGCGACACGCCATCGAGCAGAAGAACGCATCGGACTATGCCGACGGCATCCTGAGCGCCTACGACGAGCAGATGGACCAGAAGGAGATGTTCGACCGCCTGACGAAAGGCGGCACCGAGCAGGGCATCTACATGCAGAACGACATGGTGTACATCAACGCCTCGTACATGGCCACCGGCACCATAGCCGACAAGCTAGGTCGAAACAGCTGGAACCTCACCACCGGCACGCTCAAGACAAACTACATGACCGCCAACAACATCACGGCAAACGGGACGTTCAAGTGCGGCTACACGAATTGGTACACCATGCTCACATCGGCGGGCGAGCTCGCCGGTTACCGCACCACCAATGGAAGCACCCCGACAAAAGTCGGATACATCGACTACACGGCGTCGATGCGCGACACGGACACGGGGGCCGTCTATTACGGAATCCAGATGCAGGCGCAGGGAAGTGTTCGCATATCATCTCCGATCATCTCCACCGCGGCGACGTCCGACAGAAACGTTACCACGACTTACGGACGAACCGGCTCCGTGTCTCAACCCTTGGTCTCAGAGGTGCACGACAATCACGACGGCACAGTCGGATGGCATTACGGGACCTTCGTTATAAACACGATCAACGGTCTCTTCACATCGTATTCAACGGTCGGAACGACTGGATAGAGAGGAATGCAAATGGCATACATCGTCGACTACATGGCGCATGACACTGTTGGCAACGTCGAGGGGCAATTGACCTGCTACGACGCGGAAGCGCTTGCCGAGGCCGAGAAGAACGGCATGGTATTCATCGCCGTCATGAGCGATGGGACGCGCAAGGTTGTCAAGGCGTCGGAGGTGTCGGAGCCGTGTTCGCAGGGCAAGGACTTCGTGTTCGTGCAGCCAACCTACGTAGACAAGCGCACCGCTGCCACGGTCGCGTGCTTCGACGCGCTGGCGGCCATCGTCGACCCTCAACCGGCCACGGCCGACGAGGCGGGGGAGGGAACCGAGGCCGTCGACCCGGTCGAGACCTTCAGAGCCGCGCTCGCCGCGCTCAAGGCACTGGAGGCCAAGGAATGATCACTCACGCCATATCGCTCAGCAACTCGTAAAAATCTGGCGGGGGACAGCTGCCCGATTATTGACCGCAGCAAGCAATTAAGGGGGTCAAGATGGCTCTAGACAACTTCCGCCGCATCACCATCGATGTGGACACGGCAAACGACTACATCCCGCCAGTGATGCTCTCCGGCGGCGATTCAAACGGTCGCACGCTTCTGGTCAAGCTGACGGACAACGGCAAGGCGATCACGTCCGCCGCCGGCATCACGGCGAAGCTGGCGTATGCCGATGGGTGCGGCAACAGCGGCTACAAGACGATGAACTCGGTCAGCGGATACGAGACTGCCACCTGGGAGTGCGCGGCACCCGGCAGCGTGCTCAAGACCGATTCAGCGCATCTTTGCGTCCAATTCTGGCAGGGCTCCGATGTGGTCTGCACACGCGTCTTCCATGCTTCGGTCGACCGCAACCTCGTATCGCTAGAATCCGGCACGACCAGCGGCGATGCGGTCAAGGAGCTATACGACACGATCGCAAACCTCAATCAGGTCATCGACCGAGCCAACGCATCGGCCGGCAAAGCAGACTCTTCTGCCGCTTCGGCAAACGCTAATGCCGACGCCGCGAACAAAGCCGCATCCGCAGCTACCGCCGCAGCCAAGCAGGCCAACGCCGCCGCAGCCGCGACCAAGCCCTACTACATGCAGTCCGGCGAGCCGCCTCGAGACAAGCGCGTCGACGGCGGACTGTGGATGCAGACGAACGAGGGCACGCACAAGATTGCGTCATTCAAGCGCTGGGATGCGAACTTGCCCGGTAAGGCGGTATTCCCCGGGGCGAGCACGATGCCCGGGACGAGCACGATCATCGACGAAATCGGCGCGTGGACGACCTTCACGCTTTAAAGAGAGGATTAGACATGGCAAACCTTGTGACCTACGCAAAGCAGGTTTGGCAGGACGCCAAGACCGCCATCACGGCTGCGCGTCTCAACAACATGGAGAAGGGCATCAGCGACTGTGCCAACCAAATCAACAAACTCGGGGATTCCGTATCCCTACACAGAACCGCTTTAATCAATGACAGAATCAGATTTGAGTGGAAGGCAAAAGACGGCAACAATGGGCTACATGTTTATGTCGACAAAACGCTTGTCGCATTCATCCGACAGAATACTGGCCTATAGCATTCCGTATCCCAGCGCCTGTCTATAAACATAAGCCAAGGCGAAAGCAAGATTTCGCTGAATGATTTGACAGAAACCGGACTATACACGGCCTTCAACCCAGATAACGCCCCGTCAGAGATCAAAGGCGCGTGGATAACCGTCATCAACGTCATCATAGCCAATAACGTTAAATACAGGTCACAGATTCTCTGGAGCAACAACGCATCCTACGGCATTTACCTGCGCAACTGCACAAACGGCTCATGGGATGATTGGGTGAAATCGTAGAGCGCGGGATGCTTCTATTTTGGCGCTGTAATATGCCAGATTACCTTTTCTTCCGCATCGTTATACAGGTAGATGCCATCCATCTGAACGCAGAGCGCATAGTCTGATGTCGCGGTTTGCACCGCGACCTGAATAGGCTGAGGTTTGGCGAGCGACATATTACCGCCGACTCTGGCACGTACCGCCTCATTGCAGATCGTTGTGCTTTGGGATACGGAATGCTATTCGTCCTTTTTAAATACGGCGACATGTTTACTCTCGGTCTCGTTAAAGACGAGAATCCTGTCATTTAAGAAGTTCACCGTAATCCTGGTTGCTCCGCATCGAAAACCGAGGGTTGGCAAATTTTGGCTATTAAGTTCCACTTCCGCTGCAATGCCGTCGGAAGTCTGGAATACGGAATGCTATCTCGTCTTGACATAGGTGCCGATTCGTTCCTTCGTCACCTCGTCATACAAGACAATCTCGCTGGCATAGCAATTCAGCGACACGCATTGCCCAATACCGTTTTTGACGGTGATGATAATCTCTCTGCCACTGGTGAGACTGACCGTACACTCGGTTGTACTACCGTCCGAGTCGAGCTGGCATACGGAATGCTACTTAGTCCACAGTGTTTTGATATTGCCTGTAGTTCCGTACTGTAATTGGATGCCTTCTGCTTTCGATATGGTGACGTAAAACGATTTGCCGTCCTTTAAACAGAATTGCATTTGGATATAAGTGTCCTCGCCTGACCCCCACGAGCCGTAGGTAATGGCGGTAACGTCTCCCCAGAAGCTCGGAACTTGGGATACGGAAAACTAAGCAAACGAGATGGTCGGCTCTCCAGCAGAAATAACGGTAACGTTGTTCCAATCGGTCGAATTGAGGGTGATGGTTGCCCCGTCATCGCTCCATGACGGCTCGTTGCTGTTCCCTGCGAGCAATATCGCGGATTTCGATATTCCCGAGACGAAATACAGGCACGCCTTGCCCTTGCCGTTGCAGTCCATCATGACTAGTGCGACCGCTCGGGTGGCAGAGCTGAATGCGATGCTGACCGTACCGTTTTCTCTTGACATGTCATGGGAAAGCAGGGATACGGAATGCTATTCTACAAACCTGCATACATAGTTCTTCTTTTCGTTTGAATCCCAGATTCCGATGCCGCTCTTTTTGTCAAACCAGACAGACATCGGCGTGCCCGCAATCGAGAGCTGTAGCACTCCGTCATCGGCGGTGTACGAGACTCGGAAGACCGTTCCCTCCTGCGCGAACTGAACACGGGATACGGAATGCTACTGCGGTGTTAGATACTTCCAGTTATCCCAACTCGTTGAGTTGCGTCGCATTCGCATCGCGACTTTTCCACCGAACGAGAAGGCGAACTGCGCAGAGTATGTCGCTCCGGGGTTCTGCTGTATAACTAGCGCCGCATTGCTTCCAAAATCGCTGGGAAGTCCTTTTGGGTTGACAGTCGTTGCAAACATTATGCAATTCGGTGGGTTATCCATGTCCGTAACTTCTGTGGCATATAGCTTGGATACGGAATGCTATGCAACCGAAATGGAGCAGTCATAGCCCATCGGCGTCATGACCACTCCGAAAGACCAGTTTGGGGTTTTTATCACGGCCGTCGTTTTGTTCTGGAATGTGATGTTAAGACTCTGACCTGCAAGAATCTCACTCGTCGAGGTTATGCAATTCAGGAAAATGGCGCTCGGGTTGCCGTTATTGTCGATAATCAGAAACGCTGTCGAATGGTTGGCGGATTCAAACGACAGCGTCACGCTGCTTTTGTCATTTGTAGCAAACGTTTTAAACGGGGATACGGAATACTACTTGGTGGTGTCAAAGCTACACGTGTAGTTCAGGTGCTCTGAAGAGTCCCAGACTCCAATGCCCTTATTCTTGTTGAACCACACATAAAAAGGTGTGCCCAGAACACCAATCTGTAATCCGCCGTCCTCAGTGTATGAGATGATTAGCTTTGTGTCGGATTCAATGAAATTGATACGGGATACGGAATGCTCTTACACGTTCGCCTTGATTTTTACAGCCAGTACGTAGTTGACGCGGACGCAAAGGTAGTTCTCTCCGTCTAGGTTTTCCCAACTGAGCTGAATTACCTCTGCGTCACCTTTTGTGACCATCGAGGATACGGAATCACCACTCCATAGCTGCCGTGTATGAATCGCTCGCCCTAGCAACGACCGTCCTGAAACTTTGCAGGTAGTGCGACATGGCGGTATTGACCGTGGAATGCCCCAACGCCACGGCTATGTCCTCGATGGCGGCACCATGCTCCAGCGATATGGTCGCCCAGCTGTGGCGCAGGCATGTCATCGGTACGTGGGGCAGGTCGAATCGCTTGCAGAACGCGCGGAACTTGCGGGCCACGGCGTTGGGGTCAAGCAGGCATAGGCGACCAGACCTGCGGGCACCTCGTATCGCTCGCAGGCGCTCAAGCGCGAATCGCGGCAGCTTGAGTTTGCGGTCTGACAGTTTGGTCTTGCATCCCGTCTCCACGACCTCTCCGCCTACGACATGTAGTCCGCGCTGTACGTGAACCCATCCGCTACGCCAGTCCACATCCTCGATTCTCACCGCGCACGCCTCGCAGCGGCGCAGCCCGAGCGCGGCACCCAAGAGCACTGCGACCTCGAATGGTTGCCCGACGATGGCTTTAAGCGTCACGCGCTCCTGCTCGGCGGTCAACGTGGGGCGGCGCACTGTGGGCTTTTTCGGCAGCTCTACGCCCTGCGCCACGTCCCAGATTCTGAGCTGGTGGCGGCGCAGCACCCAGCGGTAGATCTGACGGAAAGTTTTGTATGCCTTCTCGGCGGCACCGGGGAGGTCGAACGAATCGACCCAATCTTGAACCTCTTCAAAGCTGATCGTCTCGATCTCGCGCTCACCCCACATCGGCATCAGGTGGCAGCGGATGGCGCTGCGATAGCCCTCAAGAGTGGTGGCGCGGAGACGCTTGCCCTTGTCGGCCATGTACTCGGCGGTGGCATCTGAAAACAGCATTTTTGGCTATCCAATCTCTAAAAAATCCCAGACGTTTTGCATGGTAGACCTCCGCATTTCGTCTGGGATTTTTGGCTTTAAAACGCGGGGGACGGCGGCTTGATACTCGCAATTAATTCCAAGCGTAGGAGAGGGGAGGTGAGTGGATGGAAGTGCTCAAACTCTTCGCGCCTTATGGCCCAGGCTGGCTAGGTGGCGCAGCACTGGCGCTCATCGCCTTTTACTTCGGAAAGCAATTTCTCGAAGAGTACAAGCGCCAGAACGAGCGCAAGGGCGAGATTGACCTGAAGCGCGAAGAGCGCAAGCAGGATGAAGTCAAGGAGCGTGCCCAGCGCGATCGTGAGCGGTCTGAGATGGAGGGGCGAATCGCCGCCCAGATGGAGCGCTCGAACTCACTGATGGAAGCCATGAAGACCCTCATGGAATCGGTCGTCACGTCTAACGAGGTCTTGCACAACGACCTCGCGCACAGTCAGGCGAGAAGCCAAGGAATGGCCGAGAAGGTCGACCACATCTGTGACCGGGTTGACCTGCTCTACGACAAAGAAAAAGGTAGATAGGAGGAATTATGACTACCGAAGATATTGTCAAGAAACTGACCAGCCGTAAGTTCTGGCTTTGCGCTGCTGCTTTTCTCGGCAGCGTGGCGGCTAGCATCGCAGGCATCACTACAAGTAACGAGACTGTAGCCATTATCGGCACGGTCTGTGGAGTGGTGAGCGCCGCGATCTACGCAGCAGCTGAGCAAGCGGTCGATGCAGCTCGCCTGAAAGCAGGTGGAGAGCATGACCGAGACTGAGACCGAGCCTAAGCGCAAGCTCCCTCTCCGTAGCGCCTTTGCTGTTGTCCTCGCCCTTGTGGCAGCGCTTGCCGCTCCACTCAGCGCCGAAGCCTACCAAAGCCAAGATGCCTACGTGAGCAATGGACACGGCTACCTCAACGCCCAGTACTTGGTTATCCACGAAACGGCGAACCCCGGTGCGTCCGCGTGGAACCATGTTCTGTATTGGCGCGGTAATGATACCTATGCTGTCCACCATGTTATGGAGCTTGACGGTTCCACCGTGTACAACACGGTGCCCGAGAACCGCTTGTGCTGGCACGTGGGCAATGGAAACTACGCCACGGTCGGTATCGAGCTTGCTCACGCCACCAACGCCAGCGACTTTGCCAAGCAGTGGAACGAGGCCGTCAAGTGGGCTGGCGACGAGCTGCGTGCCCACGGCTGGGACACGTCCCGACTCTTGAGCCACTATCAGGCGGCTCGTATCTGGGGCGGCTCCGACCATACCGATCCTAACGGCTATTTCCGCCAGTACGGCAAGACGTGGGCCGAGTTCAAGCAGGCCGTGGCAGCTTACCTCGGAAGCGGCTACATCGCGCCGACCGCACCGACCGATGCTAACGGCGGCACCTATCAGCCCTCCACTTCTGTTGCTCGCACGAGCTTCCCGAAGTCCACGGGCAAAAGCGTCAACATCCACTATGCGCTGCACAACCGCTACGGTGCGTGGAATGATGCCGTAACCAACTTCAATGATTCCAACAGCGAGGGCTTCGCTGGTATGCCCTACGGCTCCCATGACATGCTGATCGCGTGGGTGGATAGCGGCACGCTGCGCTACCGTGTCCACACCAAGGAGAGTGGATGGCTGGATTGGGTGCAGACCGCCAACTACAACGATTCCGTAAATGGCATGGCGGGCATCTGGGGCCAGACCATCGATGGCGTGATGATGTACTACATCACACCGTCTGGCGAGTACAAGCAGGTCTACTACCGTGCTCAGGACGTTGCACACGCAAACTGGCACGATGAGGTCTGCGATGACGGTTCCACCTACGGCGGCGATGACTATGCTGGCATCTACGGATACGCGCTTGATCGTCTCCAGTGCTACGTGTCTGACGGCACACGCCGATGATGGGTTTGGTAATCGCCTTTATTCTCGGCTCCACCTTCGGCAGCATGATTTTCTTCTTGGCCCTATGCCTCGTCGGCGCGTTCCGAGACGATTAAATTAAAGGCGCAATACAAACCTCGTTTGAGGTTATTAGCCCCCGTTTCCCAGTGATAGGAGACGGGGGCTATTTTTGTCTACGGGTCTATCCGCGTCCTAACTCAGTCCATAAGTTCTGAAATATGCACTACTATGGAGACCTATGGAAACGTATAACTGCACTATGGAGCGCTATGGAGACCTATAGAACACTTATCTACTACTCCGCCGAGGACTAAGGACGCGCGGCGCGCATGGCAGGCTCCCGGACATATCGCACGAAAGTGGTCGTGCTCGATAAGACTAAGCTCAAAGAGACCGACCTGATCTTGACGATGCTTGACGAGCGGGGGCGGCAGGTTCGTGCCGTGGCAAAGGGCGCCCGCAAACCCGGCGGACGCCTGGCTGCGCGCTGCGAGCTGTTCTGTACGGTCGATATGCTGCTCGCACATGGACGGTCACTCGACGTGGTTTCCCAGGCCGAGCTTATGGAGGCGCCGCTCGGCGCTGCGCCCGATTACGAGACGACCTGCGCCGCAAGCGCGATCGCCGAGGTTGCGCGCGTGTGCTCGTTCGAGGACGCCGAGGACCCGTTTACCTTTGCCATCACGCAGCGAGCGCTTGCCCTGGTGGGCAGCGGGCTTGACACGGCGCATATGGACCTACTTGTGGCGGCATATGTCTTTAAGCTGCTGTCGCACGTTGGCTATCGACCCGATTTTTCGGCCTGTGTGCTGTGCGGAGACCCCATGCTGTCGTATTTTTCAGCCCAGGCGGGCGGTCTCATGTGCGGGTCGTGCGCGTCGAGCGTTCCAGGTGCCGAACTGGTGTCGACCGGTGAGACCGCATGGCTGCGCGCCCTCATGTCCATGACCTTCGATGCGCTCATGGCCGAGCGAATCGACCCGCATACGGCGGCATTCCTGCTCGGGCTTTCGCATGTTTGGGCTGCGACGCACACCGATCAGCGCCTCCGCGCGATGGAATTCATGTTGGGTCGGTGATGATGCGCAGGCGCGGGCTGCTTGTGGTAACATACCGACCTGTTGGTACCTCGACCTTGGTTGTTCGCTCCACCGGCGGCTTCCCAGTCCGAGGCGAATCGAGTCGCCCGTGGGCGACGCAAAACGAAAGGTGAAACAATGACTGTTTCCAAAGAGCGCAAGGCGGAGCTGACTGCCCAGTTCGGTAACACCCCGGTCGACACCGGCAACCCCAAGGTTCAGGTCGCCATCCTGTCCGAGCGCATCAAGGAGCTGACCGAGCACATGAAGTCCCACCAGAAGGACTTCCACACCCGTCGTGGCCTGCTCATGCTCGTCGGTCGTCGTCGTCGTCTTCTTTCCTACATCAAGAAGAACGACATCGTCGAGTACCGTGAGCTCATCAAGGCTCTGGGCATCCGCGACAACATCCAGTAGGATTTGTACATGCTAAGAGCGTCCTGCGCAGCGGGGCGCTCTTTTTGTGTAAGGGCGCGAACAATCACGCTCTGAAGCGTGGCGGGGGCAGGGGGCCCGCGTCACATGAGAAGCCCGCAGGCAAGGGGCCTGTGGGGTAAAGGAGAACAATGACACTCGTATCCAAGACCTTTGAGCTGTACGGCAAGACCTACACCTTCGAGTCGGGCGAGCTTGCCAAGCAGGCCACCGGCGCCTGCCTGGTCAAGCAGGGCGACACCACGATGCTCGACACCGTGGTCGTCTCCAAGGAGCGCAAGAACTACGACTTCTTCCCGCTGACCGTCGACTTCAACGAGAAGATGTACGCCGCAGGGCGCATCCCGGGTGGCTACCTCAAGCGTGAGGGCCGTCCCAGCGAGAAGGCCACGCTCACCGCGCGCATGATCGACCGTCCGATTCGCCCGAGCTTCCCGGACGGTTTCCGCAACGAGGTGCACATCGTCGCCACCTCGCTTGTTGCCGACCAAGTCAACCCCTTTGACGTCATCAACGTCATGGGTGCTTCCCTGGCCATGACGCTCGGCGGCGTGCCCTTCGAGGGCCCGCTTGCCTGCGTGCGCATCGGCCGCAACGTGGAGACCGGCGAGTTTATCGTCAACCCCACCTACGAGGAGCGCGAGAACTCCGATCTGGACCTGGAGCTGGGCGGATCCGCCGACTTCATCTCGATGGTCGAGGCCGGCGCCGAGGAGATCTCCGAGGACGACATGCTCGCCGCCATGAAGTTTGGCCAGGAGGCCCTTGCCGCTTTCTGCCAGGCTCAGGACGAGTTCGTCGCCGAGTGGGAGCAGGTCAACGGCCCCATCGTCAAGAAGGAGTACCCGCTCGACCAGCCCGTCGAGGAGGTCCAGGAGCGCATCTTCGCCCACTACGACGAGATGGCAGCCGCCCTTCGTGACGCCGACAAGCTCTCCCGTATCGGCAAGGTTGAGGCTCTGAAGGAGTCCATCCGTGCCGAGTTCACCGAGGAGGAGCAGGCCGCTTGGGAGCGCGAGATCCCCGTGGCGCTCAAGAAGCTCGAGAAGAAGGCCATGCGCACCATGGTCGTCGAGACCGGTGAGCGCGTCGACGGTCGTGCCGCCGACGAGATCCGTCCCATCATGGTGAAGGACAACTACCTGCCGCTCGTTCACGGCTCCGGTTTGTTCCAGCGTGGCCAGACCCAGGTGCTCTCGGTTCTTTCGCTCGGCATGCTCAACGAGGGCCAGCGTCTGGATACCATCGAGCCCACCGAGGGCAAGCGCTACATGCACCACTACAACTTCCCGCCTTTCTGCACCGGCGAGACCGGCCGCATGGGCAGCCCCAAGCGCCGCGAGATCGGCCATGGCAATCTGGCCGAGCGCGCTCTGCTTCCGGTGCTTCCCGACGAGAACGAGTTCCCCTACGCCATCCGCGTCGTCTCCGAGGTCATGGAGTCCAACGGCTCCTCTTCGATGGCTTCGACCTGCGGCTCCACGCTCGCCCTTATGGACGGCGGCGTGCCCATTAAGCGCCCGGTCTCCGGTATCGCCATGGGCCTGATCCAGGAGGAGGGCAAGACCGTGGTGCTGTCCGACATCCAGGGTCTCGAGGACTTCCTGGGCGACATGGACTTTAAGGTCACCGGCACCACCGAGGGCATCACCGCCCTGCAGATGGACAACAAGGCCACCGGCCTCACCTTCGACATCCTGGCCCGCGCTCTGCAGCAGGCCAAGGAGGGTCGCGCCTTCATCCTGCAGAAGATGCTCGATGTGATCCCCGAGCCGCGCCACACCACGCGCAGCACCGCTCCGCGCATCGTTTCCATCCAGGTTCCGACCGACAAGATCCGCGACGTCATCGGTTCCGGCGGTAAGGTCATCCGCGGTATCCAGGACGAGACCGGCGCCTCGGTCGACATCCAGGAGGACGGCACCGTCTTTGTCGGCGGCACCGGCGAGTCCGTCGACCAGGCCGTCGAGCGTATCAAGCTCATCATCAAGGTTCCCGAGCCGGGCGAGGAGTACACCGGTCGCGTGGTCTCCATCCAGCCCTTCGGCGCCTTCGTCAACCTGCTGCCCGGTAAGGACGGCCTGCTGCACATCTCCCGCGTCGCCAAGGGCCGCGTGGAGAAGGTCGAGGACGTCCTCAATGTGGGCGACGAGGTCAAGGTCGTCGTCATCGAAGTCGATGACCGCGGCAAGATTTCGCTCGATCGTCTGGATAAGCCCGAGGCCCCGGCTCGCGCCGAGGGTGCCTCAGAGGGCGACGGCGAGCACTTCCAGCGCCGTGAGCGTCCGCGTCGCGAGCGCTCCGAGCGCAGCGACCGTCCGCGCCGTCCCGGCGACAACGGAGGCCGCAAGCCCCGCCGTCACCACGACGCCGAGTAACAGCTACACATAAGCAGCTCAACAAGGGCGACTCCGGACTGGGGTCGCCCTTTTGCTATTCCCGGCGGGGTCCGCGGATAAAGTTTCCTGCTCTACAGTCCTGCTCACGACGGAGGCCACATTAAGTGGTCTCCTGTTCGTGCGGAACTCGCGATAAACTTTATCCGCGGACCCCGCCGGGAATAGCAAAAGGGCTGGTTGATGCGGGTTTCGATTTTGTCAGACAGTCTATTCAGTTATATGAATTCAGATCTTTAGATAAACGCATGTGCGGCATTACCCCTGTCTCTTATACACATCTGACGCTGCCGACGAAGAGGATAGTGGAGATCTCTGTGGTCTCCGTATCACTAAAAAAAAAAATCAACAAAAAAAAACAAAAAACACTGACAAAAAAAAACAAAATAA
>OJJW01000274.1_pt1 | contig 15809 bp, 8 predicted proteins | sample 1596331 | NCBI WGS metagenome assembly OJJW01 (sample SAMEA4350156, study PRJEB24818) | metagenome | biome: human; feature: gut; material: faeces | place: Denmark | collected 2013-09 | reverse complement strand
GGGGCCGCTGGCGGGATAGGCGGCGGGCCGGGACATGGGCCGGAGGGCCCGTTGCGCTGAGTCCGGAACGGCTGCGCGGCGGGCTGGCGGAGCATGCGGCGGCGGCATGGGGGCACCGGACTCCACAGCCCCTCCACCTGCGGAAACGAAGTGATGGCCAGGTGCCGGGAGCTATTTCCGCGTTGCGCTAGCTGCGGAAACGCGGGGTCCGTTCAGGCTGTTGCGTTGAGATTGAAAATCAACCAATGCCTATTGATATAGGTAAGCGATGGCGGTGCCGGTATGGACTTGGATCGTGGCTGTTGACCTGACGACGTTGCTGATGCCCGTGTCGGCCAACAAGTCCAGCGGGGCGTGATCTAGTTCCCACTCTAGGCCGTGTTCACTTACCTCGGTTTTGGGGGCGATCGCGATGATAGAGAACGTCTTGCCTTCGGCACCTTCGATGGCCCAGGATTCGCCTCCGTGCAGGATACGGGCCGTGATCTCGTCTTCGGCAATCCAGACTGGGGCGCCCTTGTAGCCCGCGAGCAGCCCCAGTACGGAAAGAGCCATGTCTGGACGGCCGCCGGTGGCGCAGGTTGCAACTACTTCGGCACCCGGCCAGCGACGGCGGACGGAATCGAGCGCCAGCGCCAGATCGGTATGGTCCTTGTACGGGTCGTGGCGCTCAACTTCAAAGTCGGTGGCGGCATCGACCAACGCGCGGCCCGCATCGCTCACCGTGTCGGCATCCCCCACATAGACGTCGCAGCCCAGTCCCGCGCCCAGCAGCGCGTCGAGTCCGCGGTCCACGGCGACAACGTGGTCGAACTCCCCTGCTAGCCTACGCAACAGATCCGCGCTTGCCACCACGGGCGAGCCGCAGACCACTAATACTTTGCAAGCCACAGCCCTCGCCTATCCCTCAAACGAAAGCACACGGTCAAGGTCCAGCTCTTCATAGCTGTCGATAAAGATATCGCAGTTGTCGCGCACGTCGTCGCGCTTCATGCGGCCGTGCGGGTCATAGATGCCCACACGCTTAAAGCCTGCGGTGCCAGAGCTCTTAAGGCCAAAGACCGCGTCCTCAAAAACCCAAGCGCGCTCAAACTTGCACTCGTGGTGCTCCTCCAAGCGGCGCAGTGCCAGCTCATACACATCAGGGAACTGCTTGGAGCGTCCTGCCTCACCCGTCGTGGTAACAAACTCCATGTAAACGTCGAGCCCGGCACCAGCGAGCGCGGACTGCACCAGCTCGGCCGGCGTGGACGTGGCAACGCACATGGCAATGCCCGCCGCCTTCGCCTGCTCCAAAAATGCCAGGAGCCCCTCGCGTGGCGGCACCTTGGAGTAGCCATCGATCAGAATCTCGCTCAGCTCGCGATACAGCTCCTCGCCATTCGCGCCAATGCCCCACGTGTCGTGGTAGGCCTGGCACTCGTCCTCGAGCGACAAATGCTCAAACTGGGCAAAATCGTCGACCGTCACGTCAACTCCGTGGCGGTGCAATAACTCGGGCTGGGCATAGCCCCAGACGGGGGTGCTATTGACCAGTGTTCCGTCGCAATCGAAAATAAAAGCAACCTTGGGAGCGGCGGTATGGGACATAAACGAACCTTTCGATATCAAATGGTAAACATCCTGCTAAAAACGTTTTACCAAACGTCTGACTAACAATTTTGAAACCCTAATTGGTAAAACTGTCAAGAGTTTTACCACGGCTATTCTGTCAGTGGTCTAAACATGGCGCTTACCGATTAAACGCCGCCCCAAAACCACTTTCGTCCATAAAACTAACGCACAGGTGTTATCGTAGTTTCTGCCGAAAGTTCCACCGAGCACGCGAGGTGGAACGAATCACAGAAACTACGCCGTCCCTTCGATTCGTGCAGCCTTGGACCTTTCGCATCTAGTCACCAAGGCAACACGCTGCCGCGTCATGATGGGATCAAACGTGAGCGATACAAAGCTAAAGCCAACGGCTAAAAAGCCCGCTACCCGCAAACCGGCTCCGCACGCACCGGAGCTCTCCAAGGATGATGTCTACCTGTTTGGCATTGGAATGTGGGAGCGCAGCTGGGAAAAGATGGGCGCGCATCCCGACACGCAGCAGCGCACGCGCGGCTGGCGTTTTTGCGTTTGGGCGCCCGACGTAAAGAGTGTCCATGTCATTGGTGAATTTAACGACTGGGATGAACAAGCCAACCCGCTGGTGCCCGTGCATACGAGCGCTATTTGGGAAGGCTTTATTCCTGGCGCCGAGCAGGGCCAGCTCTATAAATATCTCATCGAGACCAATGGGGGCGAGAAGCTCTACAAGGCCGATCCGTATGCCTTTAAGGCCGAGTGCCCTCCGGGTACCGCCAGCGTGCTGTGGACCCTCGATGGCTACAAGTGGAACGACGCCGCGTGGCTTAAGCGTCGCGCCGGCCACAACCACATGTCGCAGCCGCTTAACATCTACGAGGTGCATATTGGCTCGTGGAAGCGCCACGGTGACGCGCCGCAGGGCGAGCCCGACGAGTACGGCAACTACCCCGGCCCCATGGATCCCTTCCCCGCGCAGCGCGGCGAGTTCTACACCTACGACGACCTGTCGGTGGAGCTCGTGGACTACGTGCGCGACATGGGCTATACGCATATCGAGGTCATGCCGCTTATGGAGCATCCCTTCGATGGCTCCTGGGGCTACCAGACGACCGGCTACTATGCCGCCACGTCGCGCTACGGCAACCCGCAGCAGCTCATGCACTTTATCGATGCGTGCCACGAGGCCGGCATCGGCGTTATCATGGACTGGGTGCCCGGCGGTTTTTGCGCCGACTCCCACGGCCTTGCCACCTTTAACGGTCACATGCTGTTTGAGCACGAGATTCACCCCAATTGGGGCACGCACAAGTTTGACTTTGCCCGCGGCGAGGTCCGATCCTTCCTAGTCTCCAACGTGCTGTATTGGCTCGAGAACTTCCACGTTGACGGCATTCGCATGGACGGCGTGTCCAGCATGCTGTACCTCAACTTTGGCATCGACGATCCCGGCCAAAAGAAATTCAACAAGTACGGTACCGAGGAGGACCTGGACGCCAGCGCGTTTATCCGTCAGGTTAACTGCGCCGTAGAGGCACACTACCCCGACGTGATGATGATGGCCGAGGAGTCCACCGCGTGGCCACTCGTGACCTATCCGCCGCAGGACGGCGGCCTGGGCTTCCACTATAAGTGGGACATGGGCTGGATGAACGACACCTTGCACTATATGCAGACCGATTTTCCTTGGCGCCCCGGCAACCACGGGCTGCTCACGTTCTCCATCATGTACGCCTTTACCGAGAACTTTATTTGCCCGCTGAGCCACGACGAGGTCGTGCACGGCAAGTGCTCGCTGATCGGCCGCATGCCGGGCGACTGGTGGCGCCAGTTTGCCGGCCTGCGCACGCTGGCCTTCTACCAGATGACGCACCCCGGTGCCAAGCTCAACTTTATGGGCAACGAGATCGGCCAGTTTATTGAATGGCGCTACTACGAGTCCATCCAGTGGTTCCTGACCGAGGAGTACGAGACCCACCGTCATCATCAGGCGTTTATCAAGGCGCTCAACCACCTGTACACCGCCGAGCCCGCCCTGTACGAGCGCGGCTACACCGACGACGGCTTTACCTGGATCGACGCGGACAACTCCAAGCAGTCCATCGTGAGCTTTGTGCGCCAGGGCGAGGACGTCGATGACGACCTGGTGATCCTGATTAACTATGACCCGGCGAGCTACGAGAGCTTTCGTGTGGGCGTGCCGCGCGAGGGCGACTGGGAGGTCATCTTTGATTCCGACCGTCCCGAGTTTGGCGGCAGCGGCTTTGCCGGCGAGGAACCCTACACCTGCTCGAGTGAGCCCTATCCCTGGAACGGGCAGATGGACTCCATCGAGATTAAGGTGCCCGGTCTGGCAGGCGTGGTGCTTAAGCGTCGGGGTCCCAGCAGCTATAAGCCGCCCGTGGTCGAGGAGCCCAAGAAGGCGACGCGCAAGCGTTCGTCCTCGGTGAAGCCCAAGGCCGCGGCAGCCAAGAAGGCTCCGGCGAAGGCGAAGGCTACCAAGCCCGCCGGCAAGGCTTCGGACAAGTCCGCCACGACCAAAAAGGCAGCCACCAAAAAGGCCGCTACCAAGGCCAAGTCTGCTTCGGTTAAGTCGCCTGCCAAGAAAGCGTAACAAAGGCGTTACCACTGTAATTACCCGCCCCATGGGGGCGTAGGATACAAGTCATAACCGTTCCGGGAGAAACATCCCCGGGGGAAAGGAACGTATGAATAAGATCTTCGACAACAAGCAGGAGTTTTCCGAGCTCTATCGCGATGCCGTCATGAGCATCAGCGGCAAGAGCGTCGAGGCCGCCAGCGACCTCGACCGCTTTAACGCCCTGGCCAAGCTCGTGGCCGAGAAGGCACGCACCGTTGCAACCAAGAGTGACGCCCGCGCGGCCGCTGAGGGCAAGAAGCGCGTGTACTACTTCTCGATCGAGTTTTTGATCGGCCGCCTGCTTGACAACTACCTGCTCAACTTTGGCGTGCGCGACATGGTCGCCGAGGCGCTCGACGATATGGGCTTCGATCTGTCCGTCATCGAGAACCAGGAGCCCGATCCGGCTCTGGGCAACGGTGGCCTGGGCCGTCTGGCCGCATGCTTCCTGGATTCCATGGCAGCCGAGGGCATCGCCGGCTACGGCAACGGCATGCGCTACCGCTACGGCCTGTTTAAGCAGGAGATCGTCAACGGCAGCCAGGTCGAGGCTACCGACGAGTGGCTCACCCACGGCTATCCCTGGGAGGTGCGTCGTCAGGACAAGGCCGTGACCATCAAGTTTGGTGGCCGCGTTGAGGGCTTTGAGGAGGACGGCCGCACGTTCTACCGCACGGTGGACACGCAGGACATCCTGGCTGTCCCCTACGACATCCCCGTCGTGGGCTATGCCGGCGAGACCGTCAACAAGCTGCGCGTCTGGGCTGCCGAGCCGGTCGAGGAGCACTTTGACCTTGAGGCCTTCAACCGCGGTGACTATGCTCTGGCCGACGCCGAGCGCGCCGAGGCCGAGGCCATCAGCGCCATCCTCTACCCCAACGACGCCGGCGAGCACGGCCGTCTGCTGCGCCTGAAGCAGGAGTACCTGTTTGTGTCGGCCGGCATCTACAGCCTGCTCGACACCTTTGAGAAGGAGCACGGCGAGAACTGGGAGCTGCTGCCGCAGTTTGTGGCCCTCCACACCAACGACACGCACCCCGCCATGTGCGGCCCCGAGCTCATGCGTATCCTCATCGACGAGAAAAAGCTTGAGTGGGACGACGCCTGGAACATCGTGACGCAGGTCGTGAGCTACACCAACCACACCATCCTGCCCGAGGCTCTGGAGAAGTGGCCCATCGGCACGTTCTCCAAGCTCCTCCCCCGCGTGTACCAGATCATCGACGAGATCAGCCGTCGTTGGCACGAGTCGTTTGACACCACGCAGGAGGGCTGGCAGGAGCGTCTGCGCCAGACCGCCATTCTGTGGGACGGCGAGATTCGCATGGCCAACCTCTCCGTGATCTGCAGCCACAGCGTCAACGGCGTGGCCAAGATCCACTCCGACATCATCAAGAACATCGTGCTCAAGGACTTCTATGCCCTCACGCCCGAGAAGTTCAACAACAAGACCAACGGCATCTCGCACCGTCGCTTCTTTGCCGAGGCCAACCCCACCTACGCCAAGCTCGTGACCGAGGCCATTGGCGATGGCTGGCTTAAGGACGCCTTTGAGCTGGAGAAACTCAAGGAGTTCCAGAACGACACCGAGTTCCTGAAGGCCGTGGGCGCCTCCAAGCGCGCCAACAAGGAGCGTCTGGCCGCCTACGTTAAGTCCGAGACCGGTCTGGTTATCGACCCCAACACCGTCTTCGATGTTCAGGTAAAGCGCTTCCACGCCTACAAGCGCCAGCTCATGAACATCATGAAGGTGATGGACATCTACAACCGTCGCATCGCCGATCCCAACTTCCACGTGACGCCGACGACCTTCATCTTTAGCGGAAAGGCTGCCTCGAGCTATACCTTTGCCAAGGAGACCATCCGCCTCATCAACTCCGTCGCCGAGGTCATCAACAACGACCCGCGCGTCAACGAGGTCATGAAGGTCTGCTTTATCCCCAACTTCCGCGTGAGCAACGCCCAGCTCATCTACCCTGCCGCCGAGATCTCTGAGCAGATTTCGACCGCCGGCAAGGAGGCCTCTGGCACGTCCAACATGAAGCTCATGATGAACGGCGCCATTACGCTGGGCACCCTCGACGGCGCCAACATCGAGATCGCCGACCTGGCCGGTCGCGAGAACGAGGCCATCTTTGGCCTGACCGCCCCCGAGGTCGAGCAGCTCTGGGCATCCAACAGCTACTTTGCGTGGGATACCCTCAACGGCGACCGCGAGCGCCTGGGCCGCGTGATGGACGAGCTCAAGGACAACACCTTTGCGGGTCTTTCGGGCAACTTCGAGAGCATCTATAACGAGCTCATGAACAACAACGACCCCGACCTGGTCATGGCCGATTTCCGCAGCTACGTCGACGCCTGGGAGAAGCTCACGGGCAGCTACGGCGACCAGGAGACTTGGAACCGCAAGGCACTGCTCAACACCGCCTCTAGCGGCTGGTTCTCGAGCGACCGCACCATTCGCGAGTACCGCGACGAGATCTGGCACGCGTAAAGGCGCGCGAACTCCCCTATGCCAGCACGGCATTACTCGACGGGCGCGACGTTGCGCCGCGCCCGTCGCTAATGGGTTTAGGAACATCGATGACAGAAGGAGAAATCGATGAGTAAGAAAGAATGCATCGCGATGCTCCTCGCAGGAGGACAGGGCAGCCGATTGGGGGCACTCACCCAAAAGATCGCTAAGCCGGCGGTTAGCTTTGGTGGCAAGTTCCGCATTATCGACTTTTCGCTCTCCAACTGCTCCAACTCGGGCATCGACACGGTGGGCGTTCTGACGCAGTATCGCCCCTACCTGCTGCATGCCTATGTGGGCTCCGGCGAGGCCTGGGATCTGGACAGCCGTGACGGCGGCGTGTCGATCCTGCCGCCGTACGAGACGCAGACCGGTGGCGCCTGGTATGCGGGCACGGCCGACGCCATTACGCAGAACCTCGACTACATCAAGGCCAACGACCCCAAGTATGTCCTGATTCTTTCGGGCGATCACCTGTATCGCATGGACTACCGCAAGATGCTCAAGACGCACATTGAGAACAACGCCGACCTCACGGTGAGCGTTATGCCCGTGCCGTGGGAGGAGGCCAGCCGCTTTGGCATCCTGACCACCGACCCCGAGGACGGCCGCATCACCAAGTTCACCGAGAAGCCCGATAAGCCCGATTCGAACCTCGCATCCATGGGCATCTACATCTTCTCGGCCGACGTGCTGATCGAGGCACTCGAGGAGGACGCTCTGGACCAGCGCTCGAGCCACGACTTTGGCAAGGACATCATCCCCAAACTGCTCGGCGAGGGCAAGCGCCTGTACAGCTACGAGTTCCACGGCTTTTGGAAAGACGTCGGCACCATCGCCAGCTTCCACGAGACCTCGATGGACCTGCTGGGCAACAACCCCGAGTTCGATCTGTTTGACAAGCACTTCCCCATCATGTCCAACATCACCACGCGTCCGCCGCACTACATTGGCCCGGACGGTCGCCTGGACGACTGTCTGGTCTCCAACGGCTGTAAGATCTACGGCACCGCTCGCCACTCGATCCTTTCGACCGATGTCATCATCGAGGAGCGCGCCGTGGTCGAGGACTCCGTGCTGCTGCCGGGTGCGCACGTTAAGAGCGGCGCGCACATCTGCCGCGCTATTTTGGGCGAGAACTCCACGGTCGAAGAGGGCGTGAAGCTCGGCTCTGTCGATACCACCAAGGATACGGCCGTCGTTGGAAATGACGTCGTTATCGGGAAGGGGGAATGATCCGATGATCAATCGCAAGGCCATCGGTTATATCACCGCTAACTACTCTTCGACCTACGGCAGCGTGCTGCTCAAGGACCGCCCCATCGCGTCCGTTCCGTTTTTGGGCCGCTACCGCCTGATCGACTTCCCGCTGTCCAATATGATGAATGCCGGCATCAAGACCGTCGGTGTCGTCATGCCGGGCAACTATCGCTCGCTGATCGACCATGTGGGCTCGGGCAAGGACTGGGGCCTGGACCGCAAGAAGGGCGGCCTGTTCATGGTGCCCGGCAACGCGTATGGCACCACCAAGGGCGGCATGCGCTTCCTGCTGCGCGACATCATTTCCAACAAGACGCTGTTCCAGCGCTCGGACAAGCCCTATGTTGTGATGATGGGCACCAACATCATCTTTAACATGGACCTCAACACCATCATCGAGGCGCACGAGAACTCCGGTGCCCAGATGACCGTGGTGTACTGCAAGGCCACGCGCAACGTAGATGACGAGACCAAGCTGCAGATCAACGAGAACGGCCGTCTGACGGGCGTGAGCGCCGGCGTCGTGTACGGCGACAACGCCTCTATGGACTGCTGCATCGTCAACCGCGAGACGCTGCTCGAGATCATCGACCACTACCAGGCCGCCGACTATCTGGACCTGCTCGAGGCACTACAGGGCGACTTTGGCAACATCGACGTGTGCAGCTACGAGTACAAGGGCGAGGTCGTGGGCGTGTTTAGCGAGAAGTCGCTGTATCGTCGCAGCATGGACCTGCTCGACCAGACCGTGGCCGACCATCTCTTTGACCCCGAGCGCCCGATTCTGACCAAGGCTCACGACGTGCCGCCTTCGCGCTATGCGACCGGCAGCCACGCCTGCAACTCGATCATCTCGGCCGGCTGCATCATCAAGGGCACCGTGCGCAACTCGATCCTGTCGCGCGGCGTTGTGGTTGAGGAAGGCGCCTCGGTGACCAATTCGATCATCAACCAGAGCTGCGTCATCAAGAGCGGCGCCCGCGTTGAGAATGCAATCCTGGACAAGAACAACGTGGTTCCCACCAACACCGAGCTTCGCGGCACGCCCGAGAACATCCTGGTGCTGGGAAAGGCCCCGTTAACTTCTGATACCACAATCGTACGTTAACGTTGGCACTGCAACATCGCTCGTAACATGTAGAATAGCCGCCCGGTTAGCGCCAGGCGGCTATTCTCGAATTACAACATGGGAGACAATATGGCTGATTCCAGCAAAAAGATGCAGATCGTGTTTGCCTCGGCCGAGTGCGCACCGTTTGTAAAGACCGGTGGCCTGGGTGACGTGGCGGGCTCGCTGCCAGCGGCGCTTGTGCGCGCCGGCGCCGAAGTCATCGTGATGGTGCCCAAGTACGCCACCATTAAAGACGAGTACAAGGCGCAGATGGAGCACTTCTCCGATTTTTACGTGAGCCTGGGTTGGCGCAACGAGTACTGCGGTCTCGAGAAGCTCGAGCACGACGGCGTCACCTATATGTTCATCGACAACGAGCGCTACTTTGCGCGCGACTATCCGTATGGCTTCTTTGACGACGGCGAGCGTTTTGCGTTCTTCTCCAAGGCCATCACCGAGAGCCTGCAGCACCTGCCGGCCGGCTTTGAGTGCGACATCCTGCACTGCAACGACTGGCAGACGGCATTGGCGCCCGTGTTTTTGCGCGAGTTCTACCAGGGCCTGCCGCTGTACGACCGAGTCAAGACCGTGTTCTCGATTCACAACGTGGCGTTCCAGGGCCAGTTTAGCGACACCGTGATGGAGGACATCCTGGGTGTGGCACATATTCCGGCGGCCGCCTCGCAGCTGCGTTGCGACGCCTGCAGCATCAACTACATGCTGGGCGCCCTGCGCTATGCCGACGCCATCACCACGGTGAGCCCCACCTATGCCAACGAGATCCAGACGCCCGAGTTTGGCGAGGGCCTGGACGGCGTACTGCGCGAGCGTTCCTACGCGCTGCAGGGCATTTTGAACGGCATTGACGTTGCGGGCTTTGACCCGGCAACAGACAAGCGAATTGCCGCCAACTACACCGTGGAGGACCGTTCCGGCAAGGCCGTGTGCAAGGCCAAGCTGCAGGAGGAACTGGGCCTCGAGGTTCGCGACGACCGTCCGCTCATGGTGATGGTCACGCGCCTGACGCGCCAGAAGGGCATGGATCTGGTCATGTACGCGCTCGACCGCATCCTGTCCGGCGGCGTGCAGGTGGCGGTGCTGGGCACCGGCGACCGCGATTACGAGGACGGCCTGCGCTACTTCCAGGACAAGTACCCCGGCACCATGGCCGCACGCATCGAGTTCGATCCGGCGCTGTCGCAGCGCATGTATGCCGCCGCCGACATGTTCCTGATGCCTTCGAAGTTTGAGCCCTGCGGCCTGTCGCAGATCATTGCCATGCGCTACGGCACCCTGCCCATCGTGCGCGAGACCGGTGGCCTGAAGGACACGGTGATCCCGTATAACGAGTTTACCGGCGAGGGCACGGGCTTCTCGTTTAGCAACTTTAACGGCGACGAGATGGGCGACGCGGTGTTCCGCGCGGCGCGCCTGTTCTGGGATAACCGCGAGGCGTGGAACCAGCTGGTAACGCAGGCCATGAGTCAGGACTTTAGCTGGACGCGCTCGGCCGACAAGTATCTGGACCTGTACTTCTTTATGCATCCGGAGATTGAGAGGCCGGCGGCTGTTGTCGAAGAGCCCGAGGCTGTTGCTGAGCCGGTGACCGCTGAGGAACCCAAGGCCGAGAAGAAGCCGGTTGAGGCTGAGCCCGCAAAGACCGAGCCTGAGGTGAAGGCTGAGGTTACTCCCGAGGCGGAGGCCGAGGTCAAGCCCGCTGCGAAGCCTGCGGCAAAGAAGACCACGACTCGCAAGACGACCGCTAAGAAGACTACGACGACCAAGGCTGCCGCGACCAAAACAACGGCTGCCAAGGCAACGACCACGCGCAAGCGTACGACCGCCGCTGCCAAGAAGGCCGCCGAGGCCGAGGTCGCTCCCGAGGTAAAGGCCGAGACCGCCACCGCCGAGGCTAAGCCTGCGGCAAAGGCTCCGGCCAAGACCGCTGCCAAGAAGACGGCCGCGACCACCAAGAAGGCAACGGCAGCCAAGAAGACCACGGCAACGAAGTCGACGACCACGAAGGCTACTACGACGAAGGCCGCTGCGAAGACGACCCCGAAGGCAGTCGCAAAGCCGGCCGGCAAAGTCGAGGAGACGCCCTCCGAGTCCAAGGCCGAGGCAGCAGTCGAGGCAAAGCCGGCTGCCAAGACTACCACGCGCAAGCGCACTACCACGACGGCCAAAAAGGCCACGACCAAGGCTGCTGCTCCCAAGGCAGAGGCTAAGGCCGAGGACAAGCCCGCAGTAAAGGCCGAGCCGGCACCGAAGGCCGCTGAGGTCAAGACCGCTCCGAAGGCTACGGCAAAGACCGAGCCCGCCAAGGAGGCCCCGGTCTCCCCCGCCGCTAAGACTGAGGAAAAGGCTCCGACCAAGAAGACCTCCGTCCGTAAGGCAACGGCCACCCGCAAGCGCCACTAATCCGGACGATTCAAACTTAATCCTCAACGCAAAAGAGGGCGCCCCAACCAGGCGCCCTCTTCTTGGTTGAACTTCTCTAGTAAAAAGAAGCCCGGTTTACTACGACAAAATGGCTCCGGCTGACCACGGCGGGTAATCTACGAAATTGGCAACGCCTCTACCTGCGGTTTTAATATCATGAAAATGACCAAGGTTGAGATCATCCAATTCATCGTAGTAAACCGAAGTACTTTTGGTTGGCTACAAATAGTATCGGTATAGATGTTTTTAAATATCGCGATAATTTGGGTGGTAAAACGATTTTCTAGGACAACCGTTCGCCGATGGTAAACGGATGTTGTTTATACAGCCTGTGTACAACAGATATACTTACTTCCTGTGCGTAAAGCCCATGGCCCGCAGGCCGTGATTCTATTGAACTGGACCGTATTATGAGATTGATACACAACAGCCGTCTGCCGCAGTTTCGCATTCCGTTTGGCGCTGTGACCACTGGAACTTCCGTTTCGCTCTCGGTGATTTTGGAGGATGCCGACCCCAACCAGGCAACGCTTACCCTGCGTACCTGGGTCGATGAAATCGGTGAGTCTCTGTATCCCATGACGCACGAGGGCGACGGCATATTTACTGCAGAGCTTGAGTGCACCGAGCCCTGTCTTATCTGGTACAGCTTTATCTGCAACATCGAGGGCCAGCCCGAGGTCCGCTTAGGCGCACCACAGGGTCGCACCGGTGGCGAGGGCGTAACTTACAACTACGCCGAGGTCCCGTCGTTCCAGATTACCGTCTACAAGCACCGCGAAGTGCGTCCCAAGTGGTACGAGCGCGGTATGGTCTACCAGATCTTCCCCGATCGCTATGCCCGCGATGAAAACTGGCGCGAGCGCACGCTGGCCGAGGTCGAAAAACCGCGCCACGGAATCCAGCGCCGGATGGTCGAGGACTGGAACGAGCCGCCCGTTTACGAGCGCGCCGAGGACGGCTCCATCAAGACCTGGGACTTCTACGGCGGATCGCTCAAGGGTATCCAGGAAGACCTGCCTCGCATCGCCGAGCTGGGCTTTACAGCCATCTACCTCAACCCCATTTTTGAAGCCGCGAGCAACCACCGCTACGACACCGCCGATTACACCAAGATCGATCCGATTCTGGGCACCGAACAGGACTTTACTGAGCTGTGCGAGGCGGCCGAGAAGCTGGGCATTTCCATCATTCTGGACGGTGTGTTCAACCACACGGGCGACGATTCGATCTACTTCAACCGCTACGGCAACTACCCCGGCGTGGGCGCGTGGCAGAGCGAGGATTCGCCGTGGCGCGATGCGTTTTATTTCCACGAGGACGGCTCATACGACTGCTGGTGGGGCGTGGGCAATATGCCCGCTATCAATGAGAGCTCCGAACTGGTACGCGAGCGGCTCCTGGGCAAGGACGGCGTCATTCGTAAATGGCTGCGCGCCGGCGCTCACGGCTGGCGCCTGGATGTGGCCGACGAGCTTTCCGATGACTTCCTGGCCGAAATCAAAAGGGCTGTGCTCGCCGAGAAGCCCGACGCTCTGCTGCTCGGCGAGGTCTGGGAAGATGCCTCCAACAAGATCAGCTATGGCCACTTGCGTCGTTACCTGCAGGGCTCCGAGCTCGACTCGGCCATGGATTACCCCTTCCGCGACATGGTCATCGGCTTTTTGATGGGCTACAAAAACGCCTACCAAGCAGCTGAGGATATCGAGACCCTACGCGAGAACTACCCGCGTGAAGCCCTGTCTTGCGCACTTAATCTGCTTTCGAGCCACGACCGTCCGCGCATTATCTCGGTGCTCGGCGGCGGCCCCGATGAGTCACAGCTGCCCGAGTGCGAGCGCAGCAAATGGCGCCTGGACGAGAACGCGATGGGCCTGGCCAAGAGCCGTTTTTGGCTCGCGACGCTCATGCAGATGACGTTCCCGGGCGTTCCCTCAATCTATTACGGTGACGAGTACGGCTTGGAGGGTCTCACCGATCCGGGTAATCGCCGCACCATGCCGACCAAGGAAGACCTGCACGACTTCGATACGTTCGCGATCGTCAAGAACGCATCTGCTGTGCGCCGCGCGCTGCCGTTTATGATCGACGGTGAAATCAAGGCCTTCGCACTCAATGACGAGGTGCTGGCCTACAACCGTACCGGTAAAGACGGCGAGTCCGCGACCGTCATCATCAACCGCAGCCTGCGCAATTCACACCGCGTGACGATTCCGGCACTCAGCGAATGCGCGAGTGATGTGATTAGCGGACACGAGTGCGAGATCCACAACGGTACGATCACGCTCGATCTGTATCCGCTGGGCTCGTCGATCATCTATCACCATGCCGAGCAGCGCCTGCAGGAGCCGCTCGATCACGGTGCGGGTGTTGTGTGCCATATCACATCGGTGCCGACCGACGACGGCAAGCCCGGTACGATCGGCGCGCCCACGCGTCGTTTTATCGACCATCTGGCCGCCATGGGCATGCGCTACTGGCAGGTTCTCCCCGTCAACCCCACGGACTTCTTCCGCTCCCCTTACGCCGGTCCTTCGGCCTTTGCAGGCAATATCGACCTGCTGCCCGAAAGCCACGAGGAGCTAGCCGCCGACTTTAAGACCTGGAAGGCCCGCGGCGGCGAGGATGCCGACCCGCTGTACACAGCGTTTAAACATCGCAATGCCGATTGGCTGGAGAAATACTGCGTCTACATGGCCGTTAAGAAGTACTTTGAGGGCGAGTCGCGCCACGATTGGCCGGCAGATGTCGCGCGCTACAACGAGCATCTGATCGACGACAAGCGCTTCCACGACGAGGCCGAGCTTCAGGCGTACATGCAGTACCGCTTTGACCTCGCTTGGTGTGAGCTCATGAACTACGCGCACAAGAAGGGCATCGAGGTTATCGGCGATATTCCTATGTACGTGTCCGACGATTCGGCAGACGCGTGGAGCGAACCCGAGAACTTCTGGCTGTCCGATACCGGCAAGGCAATCGAGATTTCCGGCGCGCCGCCCGACAACTTTGCGCCCGAGGGCCAGGTGTGGGGCAACCCGACGTTCCGCTGGGACCACATGAAGCAGAACGGCTATAGTTGGTGGATGGATCGCCTGCGCCGCGCGTTCTCGCTCTACGACCGCGTGCGTCTGGATCACTTCCTGGGATTCCACAGCTATTACAGCATTCCCGCGGGCAAGGCATGCGCCGACGGCCGCTGGCTGGCGGGCCCGGGCAAGGACCTGTTCCAGACCGCCTATGACGAACTGGGTCCGCTCAACTTTATCGCTGAGGACTTGGGCTATCTGACGCCCGGTGTTCGTGCCATGGCATCGACCTGCGGTTTCCCCGGCATGGACGTGCTGGAGTTTAGCGACTACGACGTTCGTTGCGGTGTGCATCCCACGCCCGGCAAGATTCTGTTCACCTCGACGCACGATACGTCGACGCTGGCCGGTTGGTGCACCCGTACCTTTGCGGGCGGCGATGAACCGAGCGGTGTTGAGGTGGCGGCCAAGCTGATGAGCGACGCGCTGGCAAGCGACGCTCCCCTGGTGATGATGCCACTGCAGGATGTCCTGGGGCTTGGCGACGACGCGCGCATGAACGTTCCGGGCGTGGCCACGGGCAACTGGACCTGGCAGGCTGACGAGGCGGACATTGCAGCCGCCGAGAACAAAACCGCACAGCTCCTGCGCAACAACCATAGATTCTGGGGTGAAGCGTGATAAAACCCCCGATATAGGGTACAGTTACAGACGTTTGAATTTATGCGGGCAGAGTAATCTGCCCGCTTTGTGCTGAAAAGGAAGTATTATGGCGCGCTACGATTACAAGTGCTCGAGCTGCGGCAACGTGTTTGAGGTTGAGCATCCCATGTCCGAGACTCCCGAGGTCGTGTGCCCCAGCTGCGGTGCCCCGGCGGCCAAGACGTTCTCGGCCAGCGGCATTAAATTTGAGGGCAGCGGTTTCTACAACACCGATCAACGAAGCGGCGGCTCCAGTACCAACGCCACCAGTGGCTGCTGCGCCAACTGCCCGCATAGCCACTAGGAACCAAGCAGCCCCGCGACCAAAACCGATCGCGGGGCTATTTCTTTGCTCTATGGGTAGTTAATTAAGCTACCCAGGTTTCCTTGTGAGTTGCGGTGAAATAAGGACTGTTGGGGGTGCGGACAGAAAGTTGGACCGCGGGGCGGTCCGGACTGGAGGTTCGCATGTACAGCAGGGAGAAGGTCGAGCTCTTCCTCCTGGCGACGGAGGACGGCATGGGGCCCACCGCCGCCGCGGAG
>OJJW01000267.1_pt1 | contig 16117 bp, 17 predicted proteins | sample 1596331 | NCBI WGS metagenome assembly OJJW01 (sample SAMEA4350156, study PRJEB24818) | metagenome | biome: human; feature: gut; material: faeces | place: Denmark | collected 2013-09 | reverse complement strand
CTGCCTAAGTGTCGTCGTATTTTTGTGATGTGACACTGTTGCTCCAACACTTCTCTGATGTGTTCCTTGAGTCTAGTCACTTTGGTATATATGAGTGACCACGCGCTCCACCTGCCCTGTTTTTTTTTTTTTTTTAATAATACGGGAACCACCGAGATCTACACTATCCTCTTCGTCGGCAGCGTCAGATGTGTATAAGAGACAGATATATACCGATTTACAATGCATATAGCGGTCAGACAGAAACCATGCAGGCAAAATGGGCTAACCTGAAAAAAATGGAAGAAGAAACATTTGCAAAGATTATTATGGAAAAAGCAGATATCAGCGAATTTGATACTTTTGTTGAAAACTGGAAGAATCAGGGTGGTGACCAGATTCTCAAAGAGATTAACGAAGAATTAAATAATATCTCTGGTAATTGATTATAGGCAGTATGAATCATAAGTATTTATGATGGAGCGAGGAGAAAAGAGATATGAAGGATTTTGAAAATGATTTGATTTATTATCCTAATCCGGACCCGGTCAAGGAACCGAGATTTATTTTAAAATCTGTAGATGAATTGGAAAAATCAACAAAATACAGTGTTACCTGCAATGGAACAGAGCGTGTGGTATACCATACAGATTCGTTTGACTATGTTGTAGTAGTAGATAACGAAGCGTATGATCTGGAGATTTCAATCCATACACCATATGAAAAACTTGAAATCCGTCCGTCCAGCTTTGGCATAGTTCCTTTTGTAAAAGGAGAAACAGTCCATATCCATCTTGATGAACCGAGAAAGTTTACTGTAGAGACAGATGGTGGTCTTCATGATGCATTGTTTGTGCTTTGCTCGCACAGGATTGAGAAGCCGGCAGATACCACCATCTGCTTTGAAAAGGGCAAGGTATATAATGTAGGAGTTCTTACCTTAAAGTCCAATGATACGGTTTACATAGAGGAAGGTGCTGTTGTATCAGGTTGTGTATACGCAGACCATTGTGACAATATTTCCATTGTAGGAAACGGAATTATCAACGGAGCCTGCTGGCATCTGCCGGACAGTAATGCAGACCGTTTCTTTATCTATGCCAAGTGGTGTAATAATGTACTCTTAAAAGGCTTTACTGCTGTAGACGGTCCTTCCTGGCATATAGTTCCTGCGGCGTGTGACCATGTTGTGATTGATGATATGAATATTATGTCGAGGATTGTAACGGGAGACGGTATTGATATTACGAGCAGCCAGGACGTAGAGGTAAAAAATTGCTTTATCCGTTCCACAGACGACAGTATCTGCATCAAATCCCAAAGATTGTTTGAAGATCCGTCAACGGTACGTGACGTAACAAAAGTGCGTGTTCACAATAACGTGATCTGGAATGCAGAACCCGGTAATGCCATAGAGCTTGGTTATGCCCTCCAGAGCGAAATCCACGACCTAGTATTTGAGGATTGTGATATTATACACTGCCAGTATGAAGGAAACATGGGTGGTGCGGCGCTTTCCATCCATCAGGCAGATGGCGGCCATGTTCATGATATACATTATAAAAATATCAGAGTAGAGCAGGCAGAACAGAAGCTGTTCGATATTAAGGTTCTGCTTTGCAGATATACGGAACAGCTTGCCAAAGGAGAGATTAATGATATCTATTTTGATAATATCCAGGTGCTGAACGGAGATATCCCGGTCTCCATGATCCGGGGGTATCAGACACCGACAGAAGAAGTACGTGTCCATGATGTCCATTTTGATAACATTACTTTTATGGGGAATAAGTGTGAAACCTGGCAGGATATGCGGCTTGTTACAGAACTGGCAAATGACATTTATGTCAATGGTGCCAGAATATGCAGACAGATGAAATTCTGAGAATATCACCATATAGAGATGGTTTTATTACTTGCAGCAAGGAGGGTATTTATGGAACAAAGCAGCATGTTTTTCCAAAAAGACGAAAAAAATTATTTACAGCTGGACTGTGAAAATGCAAAAGAGCTTTCTATGAAATGATATGTACCCGGTTTTCTGGACACCGGTTCAAAATTGAATCATTAAGCTTCCATCATGGATGCTTCCCTGAATTTAGAGGGAGACATCCATTTTGTTTTCGCTTGGATCCTGCTGTTATTGTAATAGTCGATATAATCAGCAATAGCTTTGGAGAATGCTTCAAAGGAAGGATAATCTTTCTCAAAACCATAGAACATTTCATTTTTCAATCTACCAAAGAAGGTCTCCATAATACAGTTGTCATAGCAGTTACCTTTTCTGGACATAGATTGAATGATTCCGTGTTTCTGAAGTTCATTGCGGTAGAATGCGTGCTGGTATTTATCCTTTGGTAATCTCCAGATAGCCCTGCTGCTCCAGCTTTTGCAGAAACGCTTCGTAATCCCCCGGTTTTTCTGCAAGGATTGTGTCGATGATTCCGCACAGGCGGTCACGGTTGCTCTCCTTAGGCAGGTAGACGATGCGCTTCTGCCGTTCCCGGTAGGGCTTCTTTTCAATGACGGACAACTGGTGTTCTAAGCAAATCAGGTCGTTCAACCGCTGCACTGCCAACGCCGAAAAGAAAAAATCCCGGAACTTTCTGCTGCCATCCAACGCTGTGGAGTTGAAGATCACATGGTTGTGGATGTGCTGCCGGTCAGTGTGCGTTGCCACTACAAAGGCGTGCTTGCCCTTGGTAAAGCGCATGGCCAGTTCGTAGCCCACCTTGTTAGCCTCCTCTGCGGTGATTTCCCCCGGACGGAAGGACTGCCGTATCTGATAAGCGATTACATCACTTTTCTGCCTGCGTCCGTTCACAAGGTCGTACTGCCGCTTGGTGAGCATAAATTCTTCATCTGCCGTCAGGGCGCTACAAGCATAGCTGCTGACAAACTGCCCCTGCTCAGTCTTGTCCGGGTTTTCGATATAGTCCGTGCGATTTTTCAGGCAGGCCGCAACGGTCATGCCCTTGTTTTTGTGCAATGCAATCAGCCGTGTTGCCGCCAGCATCATCACCCCCTTTGCAACAAAAATGCCGCCCGAAGGCGGCATATCATCCATCAGGATTGACGGAACAACTTTTCAAAATCAGCGGCACCGGCCAGATACATTGCCTGATATCGTACGCTTTCCAGCTCATTGCAGAGCTCATCCAGCTGAAGATACTGCTTCCATGCTGCTTCGCCCACCATTTTCCGGTGTGCGTCTTCCGTTGCCAGTTTTTTCCGCAGGAGCTCATGATACCGTGCATCGCTTCCCAATTCATCCCGAAAAAGCGTTGCCTCACGGTCATTGAAATAATCCAGCATTTTATCTTTATCCATCGTTTCCTCCATTACAGTTCCGTAAGCCATTCGCTGAATCGCTCGACGGCTTCCACAAGCGCCGTTCCTGCCACGATGAGCAAAAAGCACCCGAACTCTGCCACAAAAAGGATCAGGAACTGTGTCCATTCCCTACAATAAAGAGTATAAAGTCCGCAGCCGAAAATATACAGCATGGGCAGTGCCAGCACAAACGCCGACAGGTTCAGCGTCCATTTCAGCATCAGCGCAAGGAAAGCCGTAATCAGCCAAAACGGAAAAACGATCATCTTAAAAACGAACCTCATATCTAGCACCCACCTTTCATCCCTATTATAAAGTCCTCAACCACCGCGTTGCAAGGATGTCGCCCCCTTATGTAGCCCCGCAGTCCTCCAACTGCGGGGAAAAATTTTAGAGTTCAGCCAGCCGGGAAAGGATCTGCCGACCAATGTCGATCAGTTCATCCAGCCTCTGCCGCAAGTCCTCCATGTCGGCTGCATAGACCCGGCCATTTTCGTTTGCGGCTTTGGCGTACTGGTTCAGGTTGTTGCTGCACATCTGCAAGAGGTACGCCATGCGCCGCAGTTGCGGCAAGTCAAGGTTCAGGCAGTATCCGTCCAGTGCCATTTTGCGGATATAGGCACTCAGGCTGCGGATGCCCATGCTCAGCATCTTTTCATAGATGCGGTTCTTCTCGGCCTTTGTTGTTCTCAGGATGATGATCTCATCCCGCTTTTCCCTCACCGGGCATCACCGTCCTTGTCGTAATAACTGCGGAAGGGCTTCACCGGCTCCGGCTTATCCGATTTTTCTTCCAGTGCCGCCAGCACCGAGGGGCGGCGAGAGACATTCTCCTGTTCTTCCTCGTCCTGTTCCGGCTCATGGCTCTTTTCGTCCACATCCAACTGAGCGTTCAGTTCCGCAAGCCGTGCGGACTTCTCTGTCAGTTCTTCCTCTTGTGGGAAGGGCTTTTCCACCTCAATTTGCGCCGCCGCCTGCTGCTGATGCAGAGTGGCTAGTTCATTCTCAGCAGAGTTAATGCGCTCCGGGAAGTTGTTCAGCGAATTATCCAGACGGATAATGTCGCCCAGCGGGTCGGTGCCCAGTGCTACCGGGTACCTCCGCTGACCCTTCAGAATCGCCTGATATTCGCTGCGGAAGGTATCGAACCGCAGAGACAACTCAAAGCCCCGGTAGCTGCCGATGACTTTTTCTTCGGCGTTTGGCAGTTCAGAACAAGCAAGCTCCAGACGCTCACCGGCGGTCTTTTTCTCATCGTAGGTCACGCCCTTGATGGTCATGCCGCAAAACTCCTCCTTGCCCTGCGGGTGGGCGGCGGCAAGCTGTGCGTCCGCTTTCACCCCAGCAATATAGGCGTTCGTTTCCCGAATGTCAGCCGGGAATTTGGTCAGCAGCTTGTCTTGCAGACGGAATTTCTGGCTCTGGTGGTCGGCTTTCAGCACCTTCAGCTTGGCGACCTGAACGTCCAAGTCCATCTTTTCCTTGATGAGCGGATTTCCGGCGCACAGTGCCTTGATCTCCGCATAGGAAAGTGCCTGCTCGTCCACGTCCTCGCAGGAGCGCACCGGAGATTTGGAAGTCATGATTTGGCTGATGAATCGCTGTTTATTCTCAAGGGTCTGAAACAAGTACGAGTCAAATGTCCCTTCCGTGACGTAATTGAACACCTTGACTTCCTTATTCATGTTGCCCTGCCGGATGATACGGCCGTTGCGCTGAGTCATATCACTGGGTTTCCAGCCGACATCCAGATGATGAACCGCCACAAGCCGGTCCTGCACATTGGTGCCTGCACCCATTTTTGCAGTGCTGCCCAGCAGAATCCGCACATCGCCGGAGCGCACTTTGGAGAACAGTGCCGCCTTTTTTGCTTCAGTGTCCGCCGAATGGATAAAGGCCACCTCACTTTCCGGCACGCCTGCGGCCAGCAGCTTTGTTTTGATGTCATCATAAACATTGAACTGCCCATCGTTTTTCGGGGTAGAAAGATCACAGAACAGCAGCTGTGTCAGTTTCTGCTCCCTGCCGTCCTCCCAGATTTGCAGCACATTCCGCACACAGTCATTCAGTTTGCTGGCAGGGTCATCGGGCAGCAGCGGATTCATCAGCCTCTGGTCAAGGCCGATTTTCCGGCCGTCATTCGTGATGCAGAGCATGTTGTCCTCGGACGCATCCACAGTACCGGAATGCACCTTGGCTGCACGCTCACTCAGATTCTGCACCATTTCCTTTTGGATGTCGGACGGTTTTGCTACCACTGTCTCAAACTTTGCCTCCGGCACAGGCAGATGCAACTGGTCGCTGGTCTTGATATCTGCTGCTTCTTTGAACATCGCCATCAGTTCAGGCAAATTGAAAAACTTCGCAAAACGAGTGCGTGCACGGTAGCCGGTGCCTTCGGACTGGACTTCGTCAAGAGGTTTTCGGTAATTTTTCTAAATTCATCAGGTTGTCTGCAAGGAAGTCCCGTGTGACCTCGTGTCTGCACATATCCTTGAACATCTTTTCAATCGGTTTTTTGGCGGTTTCGGACTGCTTCACGCACACAATAAAGGTGGTTTTGCCAATCTGCACCGAATAACTCGAATTCTGATTTTCCATTCGATTTCTCCTTTTATCGTCATTTTCCAAATTTGGCTGGCAGACTGGCAACTGTGGGTGTACCATGATTTTCTTGCCAGCCAAAATTTTCTGCCAGTCAAATGGCTTATTCCATCCAAAAGACCTTCTTGCGGCCTTCCACGATCTTGCTTTTCAGGGCATCGCCCAGTTCCCGTTTGGCATCTCGGACGGTTCGGCCGGGAATGCCCCTTTCCAGAGCCGCCTTGTCGATGTCCTCGCTGAGCCCCTGCTTTCCTCCGGCAAGCAGGGCACAGATCAGGTCTTTGGCTTGCTGGGTCTTGGTTTCCCGCTGCGGCTCGATGCCGGACAGCATCTCGTCTGCGGTAATGTCGTACTCGCCGACCCAGCGGAAGCCGCCCTCGTCCCCCAGAGAGAACGCCAACGACACGCCCGGCGGCGGCAATGTCGATGGAGCCGAGACCTCGCTGTAAGCTCTGCATTCCGGCGGCTTTGTTCAGATGCCCGATCAGCAAAATAGCGCAGCCTGTTCGCTGCGCTACCTGTCCCAGCCGCATGAAGATGGGGCGCACTTCGTTTGCCCGGTTCATGTCCACATCGGCACCGAGATACGCCTGGATCGGGTCGATAATGACCAATCGGGCGTTGTTCTCGATAATGGCTTTTTCAATTCGTTCATCGGAGAGCGTCAGCTGCACATCGCTGTCATCAATGACCAGCACCCGGTCAAGGTCTGCACCCGCTTCGATCAGGCGGGGCTTGACCGTATCGCCCAGACCGTCCTCTGCGGTCTGGTAGATTACGTTGAATGGCTCCATTCGCTCCATGTTGGGCAGCAGCTTTCCGCTGGTGCAAGCGGCGGCAAGGTGCATAAACAAACAGCGGCCCCGCAGACCTTTTTCAAAGTCTGCGGGGCCTTGTGCTGTGGGGCTATTTTACCTGCACGGTCATGGTTCGGTCACTGCCCGGTAGCCGCGGATGACGCGCCACTTGGCAACGCCTTTGTCCGGCTTAAAGCTGCCGTCGGCGCGGGCTTTCAGGTAGCCCTGCTCGATGGCCCACTGGGCGGCTTGGGCCAGCTCCGGGTCGGCTACGTCCGCAAAGGCGGGCAGAGTGGCCGGGGCCGGGCGGCCTGCGGTGTTCCAGAGGAGCATTGCCAGCTCGGCGCGGGTATGGGGCACGGCCACTCCTGCAGGCAGGAGCTGGTCAAGGATGAGCTCCGTGCCCACCTGATAGGCCACGACGCCCGCCACGCCCACGACTGCGCCGACCGCAAGAAGGGTGCCGAAGCCGTCTCCGCCGTCTGGGCTGCCCTCGCCGCTCTCGGCGGTGCGCCAATGGCCATAGAAGGTCACGTCCCGGTCGAGGTTGCCCACATGGTCCACGCCCGGGCCCATGTAGTAGGGGCTATCCTCCAAGCGGGTGCCGTCTTCGAGGAACCAGCCTTCAAAGAGGCGAGCTTCCTCCTCGTTCTCGACGATCGCACCGGGGATCTGCATTCCCCTCTGCGGGGTGTCCCCCGGGTGGACGACCCAGTAGACCTTAAAGTACGTGGGGGCCTGCTCCGGCCGGGCAATTCTCGCCTTCTTGCTCTTGTTCATTTCGCCTTCCACCAGAACAAGGCCGTCGTATCTGGTCAGATACTCCAGTTCGAGGGCATAATCATCCTCGTCCGTCGAATCCGTTTCTGCCGTGATGACGGTGCCTGCGCCGGAAGCCTTCAACTCGTCTGCCACGATGGCCGAGCTGTTGGCTTTCACGTTCAGCGTGCTGTTTGCCACAATGAGGTTGCCGCACCGAATGCCATATTGGAAGAAGTTGCCCTCCGCGTTCGTGCCTGCAATGGTCACAGTGCTGTTTTGGATGGTGATGTCCTCGTCAGAGCGGCCTGCCCGGATCGCGTCATCACCAATGTCGTCATCGATATTGCCCGTAATGGTAAGGTCTGCATTGTTCAGCGTCAGCGGGCCAGCCGTCATGATTCCGACGGCATCGGAAAGGGTGGCGGTGCCGGTAATGGTCAGCTCTTCCGCCAATTCGGACTGGATGCAGCAGTAAATGCCCTCCTCTGCATCCCCGCTCAGCGTGAGATCGGCATCGTTCAGGGTCAGGGTGTGGGTATTCGGGTCAAACTTCACGGAGCCGCCGTTGCCCAGCACGTCGTTCTGGTTGGTCTTCGTGACTTGCGTACCTGCCACCCAAAGGTCGTAGGTATCGCTTTCCTGCTGGTACGGGTCCACATCTGTTAGTTCCAGATAGGCGGAGTTCTGTTCTTTGACTGCATAAAAATCATCGATCCCTTGCTGCACATTTGTGTCGATTTTCGTAAACGCGTCATTCTTGCTGGTGCGACACCAGATGTTTCCCACGTTCTCTCCGATGCCCAGCTCCTCCAAGCCGAGGTCTTGGGGATTTCCATATGTCATATTCATGAGCAGGTGGCCGCCGTTGTAGGTCAGATGACCATGTTCCCCGATGTACTGCTGCGCATAGATCACCAGATCGCTGCCCGGGTTCATGGTAGTGAAATTGGCGATGCCGCATTCTACAGGGCTCCCGCTGCGTGTTGTTGTTTTGATGGTCACCTTGCCATCGATCTGGACGTTTCCTCCGTCGATGCCCGTATGAAAATCTTTCAGCGTGATTTCGGTCCCGGCTGTGATCGTTGTTCCTGTGTCTCCGCCCAAAATTCCGTTCGGCTTAGTATCCAAATAGGCACCCAGATCGGCATAGGTGAGATTGTATTCTCCCCCGGCGATCTCTTTTGCTTCCTCAATGCCGTTGCCTTTCGTTCTGCCCGTCACCTTGCCGTTTGCCACCAGCCTCAGATTTTTTTCACTGAGGGCTTTGACCAGCGGGACCGTCCCCAAATCCGCAACTCCAACTGTGGTCAGCGTCACGTCTCCGTGAAAGGTCAAAAGGCCATGGTCATAGGATACCTCACCCTGAATGCAACTCACATTCTCACCATCGACCCGTCCGACATACTCCGGATACAGAAACACACTTGTCACACTGCAAGCTGCTCCGATCGTCGAGCTGCCCGCCAGTGCCAGCGGGGCCGCGAGGTTCAGCGCGAGGGCTGCGGAAAGCACCCCGGCGAGGAATTTCTTCCATCTTCGTTTCATTGCAAAAGCCTCCTTTTTTCTACCAATTTTGTTGCAGGAAAAAAGCTCCACGGTTCACTTTTAGGATACCGTGGAGCTTTGGTTTTTGCTATTAACCCGGGGTTAGTTTTTGGTTAATTCCGGGGGGCGTTTTTCTGGTACCACTCGGCCAAGCGGGCGCGGCGGGTGCGGGGGTCGCCGCCCATATCCAGCTTTGCGTACAGCTGGTTGATGTACTGCTTCACCGTGCCCTCGGAGAGGTAGAGGGCGGCGGCGATCTCCTTGTTGGTGCACCGCCCGGCCACCAGACGGGCCAGCTCCCGGTCGCGGTCGGTCAGGGGCAGCTCCGGCGCGGGGGCGGGGGCCCGCAGACCCAGCCGGGCGGCAAAGGCCCGGCCTGCGGGCAGGATGCGGGCCACGAAAGGCCCCAGGCGCAGCTCGCACACGGCCCAGTCCTCCCCTTCCAGCAGGGGGGCCAGAGCGGGATACTGCTCCACAAAGAGCACCCAGAAATCGTCCTGCACAGCGTCCAGCAAAGCCGCTGCCAGCGTGGCCCGGGCCTCGGCCCACTGGCCAAAGCGCAGCTGCGCCGCCGCCAGCTGGATGCGGGCCTGCAGGCCCACCAGACCGTAGTGCATGGCCTCGCACCGGCGCAGCAGGCCCTCGCTGTGGGCGATCACCTTCACGTACTCCCCCTGCGCCAGCCAGACCTGCTGCTCGATGAGGGACATCATGGGGCGGCAGGGCCCAAAGAAGCTCACCTCGGCCAGCTTGTGCTCCCGGAACAGCTCCGGGGCCTGCTCCGGCCTGCCCTGCAAAGCGTAGAAATAAGCGGCGATGCTTTCCAGCAGATGCACCTGCACCCCGTCGTGCTTTTGCAGCAGGGCGGCGCGCTTGGCGGCAAAATCGTACTCCTCTTTCCCCTTGCCGCACAGGGCCAGCCGCAGGGCCAAAAAGTCGCAACAGAGGGTCATGTTCTCCTGCCCGGCGGCATCGGCCCGGGCCCGCTCCAGCAGCACGGCGGCTTTCTCCCACGCCCCCTGCAGGTAGGCGGCCTCCGCGTCCATCAAAAGCTCGGCCCCCCGGCCGTGGCCGTTGGTGATTTTATAGTAATGGGGCATACACTCGTACATTTCGGCCAGTTCTTTGCCCAGCTCCCCGGGGGCGCGGTAGTACATCATCAGCACCGAGGGGGAGCCGAAGGTCCAGCTGCCGCTGTTGCGCAGGGTGACGGCGGAGCGGCTCATCTGGCGGCTGGCGCTGCGGTGGAGGCGGCTCATCTGGGTGATGTCGTTGTAGAACAAGAAGCTCTGGATGAGGTCGCACTCCCCCAGCAGGTTGCCCCGCTCGGCGGCGGGCCACTCGGGGTGTTGGGCCACGGCGGCTTCCAGCAGGGCTTTCAGCTCCATCATTTTGGGGATCTGCTGCCAGGTGAACATCCGGCGCATCAGCACCAGAATGGCCAGCGGGTGGCGCTGCAGCGCTTCCACCGGGCAGCGGTCCAGCCGCTGCAGCAGCTCGGCGGGGCTGAGGGAGGCAAGCAGATTCCCCGCGTCCGCCTCGATGACGGCAAGGGCTGCGTCGCGGTCGCCGCAGTGCTCAAAGGCCTGCAAAGCGTGGAGGTACTGGGCTTTTTGGGCATACCAATGGCCATACCGCTGCCAGACCTCCGTTTGCCGGGCGGCGGGCAGCTGGGCAAAGAGCCGCTCAGCGCACTCTTTCATCATGTGGTGGAAGCGGAAGCTCACCCCGTCCGGCAGGCGGGTGACAAAGGCGTTTTGCTGGGTGAGGGCCCGCAGCACCTCCTCCGCGTCGGGCAGGGCGGTGACAGCCCGGGCCATTTCCACCGTGAACTCATCGGCCAGCCCCATCACAGCGAGGAAGCCCCGGGTCTTCTCGGCAGGGACTCCAGCATGGCGGCGGTGAACATGGCGTAGATGTCCGACCCCGGCTGCAGCAGGCTCCCCCGCTCGGCCAGGGCATGGAGGTTCAGGTAGACGGCGGAGAACCACCCCTCGCAGGAGCGCAGCAGGCTCTCGGTCTGGGCGGCGGTGATCTCCACGCCGCAGCGGCGGGTGTAGGCCAGCAGCTCCTCCCGGTTCAGGCGGAGGCCGTCGGCCTCGATGCGGTGGAGCCGCCGCCCCAGCCGCACCACCTGCTCCCCGGGCAGAAAGCGGTTGCGGCTGACCACGATAAGGTGGACGTTCTCGGGCAGGCAGTAGGCCAGCCGACACAAAAACTGCGCCACCCGCTCGTCCCCCAGCAGGTGGAAATCGTCCAGAAAAAGATAGTAGGGCGTTTTGCCGCCCAGCGCGGCACACAGGTCCTCCAGCAGCAAAGCCGCGCCGCTGGCGTCGGCGGGGCAGTCGTAGCCCTTCAGCACCGTCAGCCCGGCGGCGGCAAAGGCCTTCTGCACGCTTTTCCAGAAGATGGAGCGGTTATCCGAGTAGATGCTGGCTTGCAGCACCACGGCCCCCGCCTTGGCCTGCTCTGCCAAGAACCAGCGCACCGCCGTCGTTTTACCGTAGCCCATGGGGGCCACCACCGCCGTGAGCGCACAGGACGCTATGGGCCGCAGCGCCTCCCGCATTCGGTCCGAGATGTAGATGATGTTCAGGTTCTGCCTGTTTCTGGCCATGCGCGTTCCCCTTTTCCTTATGCTAAGGCTATTGTAGCACATTTGCGGCGAAGAGAAAAGTACGGCAGGGGTGCAAAAAAGCAGGCAGAGCCTTCGCCTTTGCGAAAAGTTCTGCCTGCGTTCTTTTTATAAATTGGGATTCTTGGGAGCGGCGGTTTTGGCTTAGTACATGCCGCCCTTGCTCTGGCTGTGCCGGAACCATTTGTTTCCGCAGACAGTCAGGCTGTCGTGGGCTTTCCAGCGGTACTCTTTTCCGCTGCGCACCAGCGTTTCGCCCTGCGCCCGGAGAAATTTTTCCAGATCCACCGCATTGGCTTTGTCGATCTGGGCTTGGGTGTAGGTCATGTTGCTCCCTCCTTAAAGCTCCTGTGTGTGATTTTTCGTTTCCGTTTTCTTTGTGGTCTGCGTTGCCTTGGCTTCTTCCAGCTTTTTCAGCACCGATTCCTTTTCCGGGGTCTTTCCGCCCGGTACGGAAAGCTGCTGCTTATTCAGCACCATGTCGATATACTTGCGGATATTTTTCAGGGCGGAGAGATCCGGCTGCAAGGTTTCCAGTTGGGTGCGAAACTCTGCGCTGCCGGATTGCAGCGCAGAAAATTCGGCATCCAATGCCGAAAAATCCACCGCTGTGCTGCCGTTCAACTTCATCAGGGTGCGGACAGCTTTATTAAAGGTGTCCAGCTCCTCTTTGTGCTGGGCGGCATAAGCGTCTTTGGTCAGCTTGAAGTTCTTCTTGATAAAGGTGTCGTGGATAGGTTTCAGCTTGGCATGGACGGCAGCAGCGTCCTTGATCTGGGCGATTGCCCGCATACGGTCTTCGTTCTGCTTCAACTGCCTGCGGAGAGGGGCAGCAGTCTGGTTCAGGTTAGAAATTGCAATGTCCAAATCCTCAACGGTGTTCAAAGAATGGGCTTTCAGATAATCAACAGCCCGCTTGACTTCCTCAAAGTCCCGGACAGTGCATTTCAGTTTTGCCTTGCCAGACCAATCGCTGCGCTGTTCGTTGCGGAGATTGAAGTAGTCCACCAGCAGATCGGACAGTGTGGGTTCCTTCGCCTTTTCCAGAGCGTCCAGAAGAAGCTGCTTCTTTTCATTCAGGTCTGCAATCCAGCGTTGCAGCCCACGGATGGCGCTGCGGATGGACTGCATCAGGCTGTTGGCGGCTCGAATATCCCGGTTCAGGTTGCCGAGAAAGGTTTCCACCCCGCGCTTTTCCATCTGGTGCGCAGCAGGGCCGAGATGCACGGTCGGTATCTGCTGGATGCCCTGCCGCTCAAAGGAGCGCAGGTCAACACGTTCCGGACGGCCAGCAACTTCCAGATAGCGGTTGGTGATGGTCTCCCAGCTGTGCCGCCAGATCTCGGCGTACTTCTGATCGTTCCAGTCCACCGTGTTTTCTTTGTGGCATTTCCAGTTCCCAGAGGGAAGCTGGATGCGCTCACCGTTTTCGTCGAGGTCGTAGACCTTTCGGGCTTTCGGAAGCCACTTGCCGTGTTCGTCCATTGCCCGGAGCGTCAGCAGAATGTGGGCGTGTGGGTTGCCATCTCCCTTGTCGTGGATGGCAAAATCGGCAATCATGCCCTTGGATATGAATTGCTCCTGACAAAACTCTTTAAGCATGGGAAGGTACTGCTCTTTCGGAACCTCCACCGGAAACGCCAGCACGATGCGCCGGGCAAGCTGGGAGTTCCACTGGTTCTCCACGGCTTCCACGGCGTTCCAGAGCATTGCCCTGTCTGCATATCCGGGCGGCGCATGGGACGGCAGCATGACCTCGGCATGGACAAGTTCTTTCTTCTTGTTGTAGAATTTTGTTTTCTGGTCGTACTCGCTGAACAGCCGTTCGCCACTCTGATAAGCGGCCCCGGCAACAGTGGACTGCCCTTGGCTGCGCTTAACGATGGTAATTTTGAAATGCGGACACGGAATAGGCATCACCCCCTCGATAACATTTGAATCGTTCTCTTGTAAAAATCACGAACTTATGGTATTATTAGCTTGAATAAGCAAGCAGAAAGTTGGTGAGCCAATGCCGGAAAGAAAATCACAACAAGAATTGGATTTTGAACGGAAACACGAAGAAGATTTGCATCGGTTGCGTGGGCTACGTCTGATTGACGATGATTTCATGGCTGCGGTGTTTGAAGAACGTGCCTGTGCTGAGTTCCTTTTGCAGATCATCTTGAAACGTGATGACTTGACCGTTAAAGAAGTTCATGGTCAGTACAGCATCAAAAATCTGCAAGGCCGTTCAGTCCGATTGGATATTTTGGCAGTGGATCGGGAAAACCGTGCATATAATATTGAGGTGCAGCGCAGTGACCGTGGCGCTAGTGAAAAGCGCGCACGGTACAATAGCAGTCTGCTGGATGCAAACTTGACTGATGCGGGCGATGATTACGATGCGCTGAACGAAACATACGTTATCTTTATCACCGAAAATGACGTATTAAAGGCCGGCCTTCCAATTTATCATGTTGACCGTACAATTCGGGAAACTGGAACGTTTTTTAATGATCAGGCTCACATCGTTTATGTGAATTCACAAATCAAAGACGAAACTGCATTAGGAAAACTGATGCACGACTTTTTCTGTACCAACTCGAAGGATATGAATTATTCCATTTTGGCACAGAGGGTTCGTTATTTCAAAGAAGACACGAAGGGAGTGGCAGCTATGTGCAGAGCTATGGAAAAGATGCGGGATGAAACCGAGCATGAAACATCGATCAAACACGCATTGGCAATGTTGGCAGATGGTGTGCCTTGTGAAAAGGTGGCAAAGTACACCGACCTTTCAATTGAGGAAGTCCGGGCATTAGCTGAAAAGAAATCTGCCTAACAAAAAGATAAGCCGATTGGAAATGTTTCTGTTTCCAATCGGCTTTTTCTATGTGTGTTTTATGGTAGCGGGCAAAAGGATAGCTGCAAAGCAGCGCAAGGAAAATGCAGTTTTCCTTGGGATGGAATCGGGCTGGCGTACAAACGCCAGCTTCGATTTCATCGAGCCGTCTGCAAGACCGCAATTTCACACAAAGGGGTCCCCGGAAAAGCATCGAAGATGATTTTATGGGGAAGAGGAGGAACTGCGGAGTGAATGAGCATTTGTGCTTTTGCACAGATGCGAACGATATGCAGCAAGTGACGACGAGGTGTATAATTGCGCCCTATTTCATAGGGGGTTCGGAACGTTCTGCTTTTCGTGAACGTCATGCACCATCTTTGCAAGAGCCAGCACGACTTCCGGTTGGCGGAACGAGATCTTCAAAAGTTCCATCACCTGATCATCGGTCAGTTCTCCCGGACAGACCAGAAAACTTTCCAGCATTCCGGCACGGGTACAAAGACGATGCACACGCTCTCTCCGGTTCAGCTCCGACATCTGGCGTTCAAGGATCCTCTCTCGGTGCTGACAAGAGCGCAGCTTCTGCTCTGCTTTGGCTTTTTCGTTGCGGAGGTAGGCAAGGTCGGTTTTGGGTTGGGTCATGGCATCACGCTCCTTTTTCAAAAACTTTTATTCGTTTACAAACATTTTATAATTCATATTTACCGCCTTGTATTCTTTGAGATAACGAATATAATACGTCTAGGAGAATAGATAAATAATTGAAAAATGATTGCTATATTTGCTGTTAGGAGGTGAGCATAATGAATGCAAAGATACTGATTGCTGATGATGAAAGCGATATTGTTTCTATGCTCGGTAACTTTTTTGAAAGCAAGGGCTTTCGTGTCCTGCCCGCTTTCAATGGTGCAGAAGCACTAAAGCAAGTGGAAAAACAACCGGATATTATTTTGCTTGACATCAATATGCCCGGAACAGACGGGTTAGAAGTTTGCAAGCGTATCCGTGATCACATATCCTGCCCGATCCTTTTTCTGACTGCCAGAATCGAAGATACAGATAAGGTAAAAGGCTTTGCTGTTGGCGGTGATGATTATATTGTAAAGCCCTTTTCCCTCGTAGAGCTTGATGCGCGGGTACGCGCTCACCTGCGCCGGGAAGCACGACACAATTTTGAAGCACAAGTCAAGTTTTCCGGTGATTTGACGATTGACTATTCAGAACGTTGCTTGTTCTTTGGCGATAAGCGTGTCGGTCTTGCAAAAAGGGAATTTGATATTGTGGAACTGCTTTCTCAAAATCCAGGACAGATCTTTGATAAAGAACGGATTTATGAGCGTATTTGGGGCTATGACAGCGAGGGGGACAGCAGCGTTGTGGCAGAGCATATCCGCAGGATACGGACTAAAATTGCTGCATATACCTGTCTCTTATACACATCTGACGCTGCCGACGAAGAGGATAGTGTAGATCTCGGTGGTCGCCGTATCATTAAAAAAAAAAACAAGCAAAAAAAAAAAAAAAAAGAAGAAAATAATAAAAAAAAAATACCGACACCGCAGAACAATCTACATAACAGAGTTCCACCATGACTAACAGACTCTAATAAAGTCGAAGGAACTGATCAGAAGAAAG
>OJJW01000265.1_pt1 | contig 16124 bp, 10 predicted proteins | sample 1596331 | NCBI WGS metagenome assembly OJJW01 (sample SAMEA4350156, study PRJEB24818) | metagenome | biome: human; feature: gut; material: faeces | place: Denmark | collected 2013-09 | reverse complement strand
AGCATTGCGTGCCATGTTTTAGTCGTCCTCTATTAGACTCATCAGATCTCGATCTAACTCCTCATTATCTGTCTCGATCTTTTTTCTTCTAGAATTGGTGTCAATACTATGATTTAATACCATCTTTTCTTTCTGTGTATTTTTTTTTTTTTCAAGCAGAAGACGGCATACGAGATAGGAGTCCGTCTCGTGGGCTCGGAGATGTGTATAAGAGACAGGACACAACCAAGGGGTGAGAAGCTATGAAACCAGTGCAAAACAATAAGACAGTAGTAAATGCCTTACGATTTCTCATAAATGAGTTAGATTTCATTGTTTTTTCCTTTTTTAAAATTAGATAATAAGGTTTATAAACTCTTTATATTTTGTGGCAATCTTTTTACCCCAAAAAAAACTAATCAACTTATTGTTTCATCTAAAGTTTTTTACTAGATTTACAAATGTTTTAGATAAGATATCCTTTAAAACGATGCAAAAATAAAAGATGTTATGAAAAAACAAAGATTAAAAATTAAGCAAGAATGGTAGAAAAATCATTCATAACGAGTTTTTAGTCCATAATTGTCAAATATTCTATGGTTCATAAATTTAATATAATCAATTGTATTAGAATTACATATGTTATATATATGTTATTAGATGTTTTAATTCCAGCTACTGCCCAGCCATATATGATTAAAAGATTGGGAGTAGAAGACGGAATATCTAGTAATTATGTAGTTGGAATCACCCAGGATCAACAAGGTTGTATGTGGATCGCAACCGAAGACGGATTAAATAAATTTGATGGTAATCATTTCACCGTATATACAAAACACACCTCTGGCCTGACCAGTAATGAACTAAATACCGTATTGGCCGATCCCAATGAAAATATTATCTGGATTGCAACTCAACGCAACGGATTATGTGCATTTAACTGTGATCAAGAAACATTTACCTCCTATATAGCTGAAAAGTCACAATTACAAACAAATGACATTACTGACTTGTCTTATGCCTCAGATGGAGGAATATGGATAACCCACTATCATGTCGGCATAGAACATTATAACCCCCGAACCAAAAAATTCACAGCCTATAGAAATGATGAAATACAAGGGTTACCGATTCCCAACTGGACTTCTTGTGAAGACAGAACAGGGCATTTATATATTGGACATGCCTTCAATGGATTAAGCATCTTATCATTAAAAGACAAGACTGTTAAAAATTATATACCTGATCCCAAGGATCCCAACAGTCTGCCCGGACAAGAAGTTCGAGCCATTTGCATAGACAAGAATGACAATGTATGGATCGGAACAAACGCAGGACTTGCCCTCTTTAATCCTACCACTGAAAAATTTACAGTATTCAAACATAATCCCAATGATGACAATTCACTATTATCCAATTCTATATACGATATCAAACAGATGAAAGACGGGAAGATATGGATATGTACCAACATGGGAGGAGTAAGTATATTAGATTTACAACATAACGCCTTTATTTCTGCAGAGGAAATAGATTTTCAAAATATAAAGGCCACCAATGACAATTATGGGCTATCTTCACCTAATGCACGATGTGCCTATCAAGATTGTTATGGTAATATATGGATAGGAAACTATCGGGGAGGTATCGATTTCATTAGTCATACCCAACCCATGTTCAATATTCTACCTTATACAATAGAAACAGCAAAAGGACTAAGCTACAAACAAGTGTGGGGAATGTGGGCTACAGACAATCAAGTATGGCTAGGAAGTGAAGATGAATTGGGATTATTTATAAATGGAAAGAAAATAAAGACATATGATCTTTACTCGCATGAACTTGTGTACAACACGCATATCAATACCATTTATGAAGACAGACAGAAACGTCTATGGCTTGGAACTTACAAAAACGGAATACTGCTCTATAAACCAGATAAACAAGAAATTGTTCACATATCCTCTAGTCTATTCAACAATCTAGATGTCAGATGCTTTTATGAAGATCAGAACGGAAAAATGTGGATTGGGACTGAAACCGGAATCTATTCCTGTACAAATGAAGTACTCGTAAAGGAAGAAGAAATACAAAAACAATTACCAGACATCATGGTACATTCTCTTTTGCGTGACAAAGAGGGGAAATTATGGGTAGGTACTTTCGGCAAAGGCATCTCTATCTTTGATGTAAACAATAAGCTACTATGGAATTTCGTTATTGAAAACGGCTTCTGCTCCAATGCTGTGAATCACATGATAAAAGATTCAGAAGAGCAAATATGGGTTGCGACCCGCGAAGGACTAGCCGTATTCAAAAATACCAGCCAACCAAACAGATACAAAATCTTTAAAGAAAAGGAAGGTTTAGAAAACAGTCATATACGTGCTATTTGCGAAGATTTGGAAAAAAGAATTTGGATAAGTAGTAATGACGGCATCTCCTGTTTAGATCCAAAACAAAACCTATTTTATAATTATAATCATCACGACGGAGTTCCGATGGGTGATTTCATGAACGGCTCCACTTGTATGACTCACAATGGAATTATCTATTTCGGCTCTCAAAATGGAGCATGTTTCTTTAACCCCAAAGAACTATCTTCTATCCGCCAAGTTTCCCCTGTTAAAATCACCCAATTCTGCAAATACAATAAAAAAACAGAAAGTAAAGATGCTGAAATTTCAATTCCATTCAAAAAGGGAGTAGTCCATTTACCTTATAATCAGAATAGTTTTCGCATTACATTTAATGTATTAGACTACACACAAAGTCCACAGGTAGAATTCACTTATATGCTAGAAGGCCTTGAAAACAGATGGTATGACACACAAGGAGAAAATCAAGTAATTTTTCGTAATATTCCTCCAGGTAAATATAACTTCAAAGTGAGAACACGCATCCGTAATCAAGAATGGGACAAAGAAATCGCCTCATTGAATATCTTTATTGCTCCTCCCCTTTGGCTTACCTGGTATGCCAAATTGGGTTATGTCATATTGTTTATCTTCGCATTATATGCATTGCTCCGTTTTTATAAACGTAAACTGGACTTAGAGAGTTCACTGGAAGTGGAGCGCAAGCAAAGTCTGAACAAACAAGAACTGAATGAAGAACGCCTGCGCTTCTACACCAACATCACCCATGAACTGCGTACTCCGCTCACGCTGATTCTAGGTCCATTGGAAGACCTGTTGAGTGATGCTACCTTATCTCCCAAACACGCCAACAAAATCAGCATCATTCATGATAGCGCCACCCGTCTGCTGAATCTGATAAACCGCATACTGGAATTCCGCAAGACCGAGACCCAGAACCGTAAATTATCTGTAGCCAAGGGAGATCTGGGACAATTGGTACAGGAAGTGGGATTACGTTACAAAGAGTTGAATCCCAATAACAAAGTAAATTATCATATTCATATCGAAACAGAAGATACGGAAATCTTCTATGACGCGGACATGATCACCATCATACTGGACAACCTGATGAGCAATGCCGCCAAATATACTTCCGAGGGAGATATCACCTTATCACTCCGTTCAGTAGAAGAGAACCAGATAAAATACACGGAAATCAGTGTCAGTGATACCGGTCATGGCATTGACGCCGAAGCGTTACCACACATTTTCGACCGCTATTATCAGGCAAAAAGCAAATATCAGGCATCGGGTTCGGGAATCGGGCTCGCTCTGGTCAAAGGTTTGAGCGAATTGCACGAAGGAATCCTGAAAGTAGAAAGCACAGTAGATACGGGAACCACATTCACACTGCGTCTGCTCACCGAGAATACGTATCCCAACGCTATCCATGCCCAACATGATATGGAAAAGAAGCCGATGGATGCAGAGGAAACCACCATTACCGATACACCAACCGAGAATCATCCCATTGTACTGGTGGTAGAAGACAATACAGACATACGGGAATATATCCGGAGTTCTTTTACTGAACTCTATGAAGTAATCACTGCCAAGGATGGTAAAGAAGGCTGGGAACTGGCACAGGCACGAATTCCCAACATCATTGTCAGTGATATCATGATGCCGGTCATGGACGGTATCGAACTTTGCAAGCGAATAAAAGAGGATATGCGCACCAGCCATATCCCTGTAATCTTACTGACGGCTAAAGATTCTTTACAAGACAAGGAAGAAGGATATGCATCCGGAGCAGATTCCTATCTTACCAAACCGTTCAGTGCCAAGCTGTTGCACAGTCGCATCAACAATCTGTTGGAAACCCGTAAGAAAATAGCCTCTTTGCTGGCACTGGCCGATATACAGCCCAAACAGGAAAGTGCCGTGAGTTCGTTAAACAAACTGGATAATGAATTCTTGCAGAAAATCACGCAAATAATCGAAGAGAATCTGGAAATGGAAAAGATGGATATCGCTTTCATTGCCGACAAGATGTGCATGAGTCACTCTACCCTTTACCGCAAGATAAAAGGACTGACAGATATGTCCGCCAACGAATTTATCCGTAAGGTAAAAATGCGCAAGGGAGTGGAACTGCTGATGTCCGGACAATATACTATTTCAGAAATAGCCTATATGATAGGATTCAGCAGTGTGGCCTATTTCCGCCAATGTTTCAAGGACGAATACGGAATGTCGCCTTCGGATTATGTGAAACAGAAACAGTAGACTCCCTGGCGGATTCTGATCATTGCTTGGTATCATCCTGAGCAGTTCTTCTTTAGAGTTTTATATTTCTGCTGCCACTGCTACCACCCTTCCTGCTGAAATGCCGATAAAAAGTGGTAGCAGTGGAGCAACAATATAAAGCTCGTTTGTTGTAGAACTCTTGGATCAAGTTATAACTGTCACAATCGAATTCAAGTCCAGCCTGAACATTCTGTTTCTATTTTTCTTCCAAAGAAAGCAGTATCCCGATCACTTCCGCATAATTCTTTCTACCGGAAGGAATGTTGTTACCCTTTAAAAACAGGTTATAAATTTTATTCTGCACTTCACCCAACAGGGTACTATAACGCTCATGCCAATACATACGTTTATATTCATAATCCTTCACCACTTCGGGACGGATCGTCTTAATCCATTCACGGAATTCCTCTTCCGTCAACACAGAAGATGCATTGACCAGCACATAGGGCAACAGACCGAAATAGGCACTATAACGCACCGCCGGCCGCTTTGAAGAGCGACAAACCCTGTAAGCCCAATAATTCGCTTCCGCCTCATTACTTACCCCCAACAGGTGAGACAGTTCATGGGCATACGTAAATGGCAATTGTACAGGAAGCAATTCTTCATTCAATTGCGACTCCGCAAAAAAAGGTCCCATATATCCCAATACCCCCACACCCGAATAAAACGGATTGAACCACACCTGCTTGGGATGCTGATAATCCCGGGGAAGAGCCAAACCATACATAGACGGAACCTGCCGGTAAATCTCCTTTATCTCCTGCCGCATCCTTTCAGGGTCCGTTTTCACCTCAGCCGTATAGGACTGATTCAGACTATCTGTATAGGAAGCAAGGAAACGATGGAAAGCCTGTTCATCGTAACCGGCAGGCTCCACCTCCATCCGCCGGTAAATATCGTAACGGAAATAATTCAAGCCCCATCCCAGATAAAACCAGATATAGACCCATGCCAGCAACTCCACTTCCCTGCCCACAATAAATCTCCAGCTTTTCTTCTTCCGGCGTTTAAGAAAAGGATAAATAATCATCCATAAAATGATTACGACCACCAGCGCCTCCTCCAAGGAAAAAGGGAAAACAGAAGCTATAGCGGACAACGCCGCCGACAGCCACGGATAGATATGACGGGCATACCCTTCGGCCATGACGGGAAAAAAACGGCAAAGTACAATGCACAGAAGAAGCAATGCAAGTACTATATATCTCAGAATAGGGAGAAGTTTTGTTTTCATGGATGCAAAGCTACTATCTTTTTGCCATTTTCAGATACAGATGACACAAAGCTTTTATTTTTTAAACACGAACAACGCAGATGATACGGATAAGTATAAAAACAACTTCGTATCATCTGCGGCGTTCGGATTTAAAAGCAATCAGAATAAATCCCAAGTGCGTATATCATCACTCCAGTGATGGTCTTTCGGGAAAGGCTGTCCGCCCCATGCCTTGGCTTGTGTGCAAGGTTGTGCGGCATCTGTCCAGAACGGATGTGCGGCAGGAAGCCCCAGCGGAAGGAACGCCAATGATGTCATATAAAGACTGCCGTTATTGGTGTACCAATCCGCCACATTGGGCTGACGGCCTGCAAAACCGATGGTCAGGAAGCCCGCCTCATTGAAGTTCTCGGTGTTGTCATACATCCGGTGCATCACAGAAGTCAGTGCGGCACGCGCCTGTCCGTTGCTCACCCCTTCGGGCAACTGCTGATACCAAGCCATCAGCGCCAAGGGTTGCATAGTGGCCAAACGGTAAGGAATGGAACGGCCGAATACCGGGAAAGTACCCTCAGGAGAAATCAAGCGTTCCAGTACAAGGCTGAATTTCCTGGCACGTTTCAAGGCGCGGTCATAATATTTTTTATAATGAATACGAGTGTATTTCCCTGCATCCTTCATGCCCTGCAACGTTTCCAGATACATGGGATGGAAGACATAACTGCTATAATAGTCGAAAGCGAAAGAAGGGCCGTCCGCATACCAGCCATCTCCCGTGTACCATTCCTCCACCTTGCGGATAGCCGAATTGATACGATATTCGTCACATTCCGCTCCTGCCTTTGCCAGGAAACTCTCGATGGTAGAAGAAAACAGCAGCCAGTTGGTGTAAGGCGGGTCCACACGGCGCAACTGGGTAAATTCTTCAAAATAACGTTTCTTGGTTGTATCATCCAAAGGCATCCAAAGCTGGTCGTAAGCACGCAGAAAACTTTCGGCCACGTATGCCGCATCCACCAAGGCCTGTCCGTGTCCTCTCCACAACAGATAGTCGGGATTGGCAGGGTCCACCGCATTGGCATAGCTTTTCAATGCCCATTCACGGAGTTGCTTACGCATCTGTCCTTCTTCCGTATCATCATCGGGAAGTGTCAACCAGGGAGCGACACCTGCCATAAGGCGTCCGAAGGTTTCCATATAAGTCACCCCTTTGTTACGTCCATCCCAATTAGGGCTCACCTCTACCAGCATATTCTTTTTCAGATTACCTTCCGCCATATTGCTCAGTACGGGAGCTGCCATCTTATAAAGCAGATTGCACCAGTAGGCGCGATCCTGATTTTCAGGAGCTTCCAGATAACGGACATATTCACAAGCAGCCAACAGAAAAGCACCTACCCCGAAATTAGCTTCAGAATCAGCATCGACTACTTGTCCCGGAATGGCCTTCTCACCAATCGGCTGTACGTAACCAATCTTACCATTCTTCTGCAAAGCAGTCTTTGCCAAATAGTTCCATGCTTTATCTATCACCGGTTTATACACTGCCTCATCCAGATAGCCATTATTGATTCCCCAAAGGAAACCGTAAGTAAAGAAAGCCGTTCCGCTGGTTTCCGGTCCGGGAGCATGAGTGGGATCCATCATGCTACGGGTCCAATAGCCTTCCGGTTGCTGGATGGCTGCGACTGCTTCGGCCAGTTTCACATACTTGTTTACGAAAAAAGAACGATGCTCGTAATCAGCGGGAAGATCTTTCAGCACCTTCGCCAGTCCGGCAAGCACCCATCCGTCACCACGTGCCCAAAAGTCCTTCTTTCCGCTGGAAGTCTTGTGTTTAGGATAAACATATTTGGCATCCCGATAATACAGGCCGGTTTCCCGGTCGAGCATGATACTGTCCGAATATACAATATATTCATACAATTTATCCAAATAGAGATGATTACCCGTCACCTTATACAGTTTGGTCATGACAGGCATTACCATATACAGACCGTCGCTCCACCACCAGTAATCATGATTGGGTGTACTCATCTCATACTCCATCACTTCGCGGGCACGGGCTATCTTATAGTTGTCCGGAAGAATAGTATAAAGGTCGATATATGTCTGAAAACAAACCTGATAATCTCCGAACAATACATATTCATCACTCTCACCGTAAGAGTATTTCCATTTAGACTTATCCTTTTCCTTGGCTCCCTTCCATTCATTGTGTATAGCCCAGGCTTCAGAATATGCACGGTAGTTTTCATTACCGGTCAGAAAGTATGCCTCCATGTTTCCGGTGTGGTAAGCGGCATTGTCCCAAAACGAACGGACTTCGGGCTTGTTATGCGTTTGCCAATAAGTGTTTACCTTGTCTATAATCCCCCGTACTTCCTTGGCTTCGGAAGAAGGTTTGGCGGCAACCTGCATGGAAAGCAGCAAGGTACCTGCACAAACAAGGGTTTGTTTCAATAATTTGTTCATCATATTAATAATTTATCAATTTGCCAATTTACTAATGTGTTAATGTGCTTGCGCTATATGCCGCATGGTCATTGGCAAATCAGCACATTATTTACAATTCCAACACATAAACCATTTGCGGTTCTGTTTCCACCTGCTTCTCGCCATCTCCCTGTCGGGTATCCTGTACATAAATATGAAGTTGTTTCTTCATTTTCCATAACTCCGTGTCATGACTGGGTTCCCACGCATTTACGGCAAAATCCGTCAGGTCTTTCACGTGCCATTCACCAAACTGTATGTCTTTGGTATAGTACATGGAAACTTTGCTTCCACGCTCCTGGTCACGGAACAGATAGTACACTTCTCCATTGTCCACCACCATCCGGGGACGGGACATGGGAATCATCTTGGTTCCTCCCCCTTTGAGCGAGAAAGGGGTCTTGCGTTCGGAAACCTGTCGGTTGTGCCAGTTCACGCCATCATGCCAAACGATGCGGTATTGGGGAACATCACTATCGGGATTGCGCCAGTAGGTAGCGATGTACGGATGACCTCCGGCATCTGTACTCATACTGGTCTGGTTTATCAGTTCGGCATTCTGAGGAATACGGCAGGCATATTCGGCATTGCCCAGGCGGATAGGAAGCTCATACTTCTGTCCGTTGGTCTTATACCAGGTTCTACCTCCGTCAAAAGAACGGGCGTAGCATAAGTCATGGTTGGTTTCCACATGCCAGGTTTCACGCCACACCCAGGAAAGATGGATGGTTCCTGATTGGTCCACATACAACTGCCAATAGGCATTCCGCTCGTTTTCTCCATCTACAAGGACATCCTGCACACGCTCCCACTTACGGGATTTCACATCATATCGGTTCATTACCATATTTCCTCTTCCGGAAGCGCCCGAGCGATATACAAAAAGCAAACCGCCATCAGCCAACAAATGAAATTCAGGATAGGTCACATCTTCTTCTTCGTTGCCTATCATCGGCTCTTTATCTCCCAAAACAAGTGTATCGGGGGCAATGCTGCGGCAATAGTTCAGTTTATGTCCGTGGTGGTCAAAAGAAAGATGAAGATAGCCGTCGCCGTCCACCATCATACTGATAATGTTATGTGCATCTTTTACATGTCCTTTGTATTGGGTACGGTGCAAAATCCATTCCCCAGTGCCCAGACGGCGTTTGCCTAACATCAGCCATCCTTCAGCGTCATAATAAGAAATGTATTGTGTGTTTCCATGCGTCACAATGGAGTTATTACGGAATACAGTAGTATTTACCGAAGTACTGCTAAAGCCTTTCCCCACTTCAACCAGACGTTGGGCACGAACAGAAAAAGCCACACAGCATAATGCGATTAGTAGAAATAAGTTCCTCATAGCAATTCTATTGATAACATTGCAAAAGTAACTGATTTCTGTAATAACACGGGATAATAATTCGGCAGGAAGGAGTCAGAAAACGGTCAAAACCGATTATTATATCTATTTTAAAGAAAAATTCAGAGAAATAATAAAGAAGAAAGATTCTATGATTACATTTACCATAGAGGCAGACTATATGAAGGATCATTCCCCAAAGGACCTTTGCCATTCATGTTTCCATGCAGCATATATAGAAATTCCACCCGGATGAAATGGGCATTTCACCCAGGTGAGAGCGTAGTTCCACCTTTGTGAAATGGCAGTTCCACCCAGGTGGGACAATATACCTATACAAGTGCAAACAGCACATTTAATAGTTACTTTGGACTTTTGACACATTCATCCTCCTACTGTGAATGAAACTGCCAACCGGTTAACTATAATATTTCCTGAAGCTGGGCCAACTTCATACTGTTGGAACCTTTAATCAGAATATAATATCCTTTCGGCTTATATCTTTCCAACGACTCTTTCAATGCAACCACATCTTTAAAATGTTCAAAGGACGGAATCACTTTGCCAAACTCCTCTCCTGCCAAAAGTACCCGGTCAAATTTACATTCATCCAGATAATCCGCAATCTTCTGATGTTCCTCATGACTGGTTTCTCCCAGTTCTTTCATATCACCCAGAATAACCATTTTATGAGCGACATTCATCAACCGGAAATTCTCCAAAGCCGCCATCATACTGGTAGGATTCGCATTATATGCATCAACTATCAGTTTATTATCCGTGGTTTCTGTCAATTGCGAACGGTTATTATGAGGAACATATGCCTCCAGTGCCTCACAAATCTGCCGGGACGGTACACTGAAGAACCGGCCCACCGTAATGGCGGCCAATGCATTCTTCATGTTATAACTGCCGATAAGGTGGGTATTCACCTCGAACTTCTGTCCCTCGTGTTCCCACTCAAACGAAAGAAACGGAGCACAAGCGCCCAGCTTGCCGCTGATATAAAGTCCCTCTCTTCCTTCCATACCATAACAAATACGGGTAAGACCCTGAGAGATAGCTGTGAGATACTCATTGTCCTTGTCAATGAAAATAATATGCTTGCCATTGTAACGCAGATGCTCATACAACTCACCTTTAGTCTTGATGACCCCTTCAAAAGACCCGAAGCCTTCCAAATGCGCCTTGCCCACATTAGTGATCATACCGTAATCCGGTTCTACAATACGGGTCAGTGCCTTGATTTCACCCGGATGGTTCGCTCCCATCTCGATGACAGCCAGTTCATGCTCGGGAGTCAGCCTCAGCAAAGTCAGAGGAACACCGATATGGTTATTCAAGTTACCCTGTGTATAAAGCACTTCATATCTTTTTTGCAGCACTGAGGCTATCAATTCCTTGGTAGTAGTCTTCCCATTGGTTCCCGTGATGCCGATGATTCGGGTACCCATTTTATGCCGGTGATAATTAGCCAGTTCCTGCAATGCTTTCAAGCAATCGTCTACTAACAAGATACGCGGATGCCCATCGGCGGCATATTCTTTTTCATCTACTACGGCATACTGGCAACCTTTTTCCAGCGCCTGAAGCGCGTATGCATTTCCATTGAATGTTTCCCCTTTCAGAGCTATGAACATAGAGCCCTCAGGGCAGTTACGGCTGTCGGTAGTTACCTTGCCGCATTCCGTAAAACACTTATATAAAGCTGAAATATCCATCTTTCGCTTTGCTTTTAAATTAAGTTGCAACAAAGATAACTGAAAAATAGTTCATGAAATAACAAAAACTCAAGAATTGTGCGTACTTTTGTACGACCTAAATGACAAGCCGTAAACAATGGAAACCAAAACCGTCAAATATATTAATGTTAATGGGAAACTGATGGATCTCTCCCATCCGCAAGTAATGGGAATCCTGAATGTGACACCCGATTCTTTCTATGCCGGCAGCCGGCAGCAAACGGAAAAAGATATTATCAACCGTACCTCCCAAATAATAGAAGAAGGAGCTTCCATCATTGATATAGGTGCCTATTCCTCACGTCCCAATGCCGAGCACATCAGCCCCGAAGAAGAGATGCGCCGTCTGCGTACCGGATTGGAAATCATCAATCGCTATCATCCCGGTTGTGTGGTGTCCGTGGACACTTTCCGTGCGGATGTAGCCCGGATGTGTGTAGAGGAGTACGGAGTGGCAATCATCAATGACATTGCCGCCGGAGAAATGGACCCGCAGATGTTCGACATGATTGCCAGGCTGGGAGTACCTTATATTATTATGCATATGCAAGGCACGCCGCAAAATATGCAAATGAATCCGCATTATGACAATCTGTTGAAAGAAGTCTTTCTTTATTTCTCGGAAAAAGTACAGAAATTACGCGACTTAGGAGTAAAAGATATTATTCTAGACCCTGGTTTCGGTTTCGGAAAAACAGTGGAACATAATTACCAGTTGATGAATCATTTGGAAGAATTCAGCCTGTTCGAACTACCGTTACTGGTCGGCATATCACGTAAATCAATGATTTACAAGCTGCTAGGCGGAACCCCTGATGATGCCTTGAACGGAACAACAGTGCTGGATACCATTTCCCTACTAAAAGGAGCGGATATTCTCAGAGTGCACGATGTAAAAGCTGCTGTAGAAACCGTGAAGATAGTACAGAAGATGAAAGACTCCGCTGCCTTTTAATTCTTAATTTTCAATTTTTAATTCTAGAAAGATGTTTATTGATTTTAGTATAAAAGACCTCATCGATATCCTGCTGGTAGCCTATCTGCTTTATCAGACTTACCGTCTGATGAAAGATTCGGGTTCTATCAATATCTTCATCGGTATCCTGGTATTTATAGGTATCTGGCTGATTGTATCTCAGGTTTTGGAAATGAAACTGCTAGGGTCTATCTTCGATAAATTGGTCAGTGTAGGTGTCCTAGCCCTGATTATTCTTTTTCAGGATGATATACGCCGGTTCCTTGTCACACTGGGCTCGCATAAACAGTTGGGACGTTTTTTCCGCTTCCTGACGGGAAACAAGCAGGAAAAGACGGAAAAAGCGGATATTATGCCGATTGTACTTGCCTGTATGAGCATGAGCAAAGGGAAGGTGGGGGCACTGATTGTCATCGAAAAAAGTGTACCTCTGAATGACATCATCCGTACAGGAGAAATTATCAACGCCAATGTGAACCAACGACTGATAGAAAATATTTTCTTCAAAAACAGTCCATTACATGACGGAGCCATGATTATCCGCCATAAACGGATAGAAGCAGCCGGTTGTATTCTCCCGGTATCTCACGACTTGAATATCCCTAAAGAATTGGGATTAAGGCATCGGGCTGCCATGGGCGTATCGCAGGAAACAGATGCATTGGCCATTATCGTTTCAGAAGAAACAGGTGGCATATCCGTGGCTTATAAAGGACAATTCCATCTCAGACTGACTGCCGAAGAGCTGGAACGTATTCTGACAAAAGAAGACTAATAACCTATCCGGATTTTTACTCCACTGATTATCAATCTTAAACATAGAAATTCAACCTAGGCAACCAGTAATAAAGATCAATTCAGCATCAAACTCATATAAGGATGCTCCGCTTCCAGTAACAACCGGGTAAAACCATCCAACGTATAAGTGTGATATTTTTTTTCCGGTACTCTCTCACGAAAGCAGAAACCATCCCGTACCGTATAATAGCCGTTATTCTCCTGAATCGCTTCATCTCCCTCAATATGTATATAAAGTTCGGATGCCGGATACTTATGGGCGAAAACCTTCAACAACTCCTCTGCACGAATAACTCTTGCCATCCCCAAAAACAAAGTATCGGCAGACGACGGAATGAAATAATCCATACGCTGTACCTTATATATATGGGCCGCTTCATACAATAAAGTATCCTGCACCGCATCCGTATCTGCCAGCAATTCCTTTATATATAATGTATCATCCCCCATTACCGTAAATGCCATCCCCACTATTTTATCCGCTTCCCAGGCAACCAGCAATTTGCCATTACCCAGTCTTAAATCGGCCATAATAACCAGAAAATCTTCTTTAGGATGCTGAATGCAACTCCTGCGTCCATGCATACGGGAATCAAAATAATGATAATGTTCCACACCGGGAAATTCGCATACTTCTATCCGGCAACCGGGCGCAGGGCATAATCTGTCTACCCTTACCTGCTCAACCGCATACCCAAAAACTGGAGCATATCCCGACCTGGCATAATAACCGAACAACCATTCCTCTGCAGGAATCAACGAAGCCAGCAAAACTCCATCTTCATACATACACCGATGTGTTTCCTTCAGTAGGCGTTTCATGGCTCCATGCTTCCTGTAATCCGGATGCGTACAAGCACCCGATATATACGAAGTAGAAATCACCTCATCACAAAAAGTCATAGGATAAGGTATCATCTGCAATGCGGAAATAATCTTTCCGTCTTCACGAATCACCCTGTTCACTTCATCCTTATATCTCATCTTGAAATATAAGTCGGTAAACTCATCGCTATCATTGAAGCAGAGTTTCCATAATGTTTTCACTTCATCCTTTGTGGTCATTGAGCTCTGCTATACATTTCTCGAGTAAAATAACGGGCTGATAAGAAAGTTTTGCTTTGCGCAAACCTTCCAGACCAAGGTCTTCCTCGCGGTTTACATATATATATTGTTCGTCAATATGATTTGCATATTCATAGTTAATCATGGCATACGACCCTTCTATTCCCGTATCCGCCTTTTCAACACAAGTATCCCATGTTTCATGATTGATGGGAGCACCGTATGTAAAAGCGGCAATCTTCCCGTTGACATGAAGCACGCCGCCCGTCAAACCCAACGCCTCCATATGGTTCAAGGCATATGTCATGGACTTACGTTCTGCCCCCAATGCCAATTGTTCCTCGCAGTTATTGGCACGACACCATTCCTCTTCCAGCTTCAAACATTCGGGAACCAGATCTGGAGTCAACGGTTTGTATTCATAATCAGGATACTGCTTCTTGAACTTGTTGATATGATTACGTTTGGCTTGAAACTTCTTTCCTTTCAAGGTTGCCAGGTCAGTACGCAAGTAGATATAATCAAAGTAATCCCGGTCTTCTGTAAAAGTGAAACGTCCGGGCATCGCCGCCTCTATATCTGCTTTCATCCCCACGCATACCCCCAGCATACGCAATTTTGCCCCCATCTCTTCAGCATCCTTTATCAATGCTTCAAGAACTGGTTTCACATCTCCAGTTCCGACGGGCATCATGTAGGCCAATTCTTCTCCCGCATAGAAACGCAGCAACAGGTAATTATCCATCACGGCATATTTAGTCTGGTACAGGAAAATCCAACTACACAGATTGGCAAACGACAAGTCGCAATTACGACGCAAACTGCCTAAGGTAAAGGACTGTATCAAGTCTTTATCCGCTAAAGTTATATCTTTAAATTCTATCATAAAATATGGGTTGCTTGTTTTCTCACCACAAATCACAGAATCTTCATTTCATTCAAAGTGACAATAGTTATCAGACTGCTGTAAGAATGCTCTGTTACTACTAAATGCGGATAGACTTTTTATAAGCAATGCTCACCCCAATGACCATACCTATTGAAAATCAAATCAATCCTCTATAATCTGTGATGATTTTCTATATATAACAAAGATAACAGCTTTTTTGTTAAATCACACCTAATAATCTAAGAATTGTCGGTGTGAAAATCGCTGTCATAATTCCGTTCAAAGTCAATCCCAGACTAGCGTATGCTCCATATTTCCCACTGATTTCCATTGCTGTAGAAGTACCTACCGCATGAGTAGCCGTACCCATAGAAAGACCTTGCGCAATAGGACTCCCCACATGACCTACCCGAAGTACCTTGAAACCGAACACCGCCCCGAACAGACCGACTACCACCACAACAGCGGCCGTCAAAGACGGAATTCCTCCCGTGGCTTTCGAAACCTCCATAGCGATAGGAGTAGTCACAGATTTAGGAGCCAATGAACAAATAATCTCCGGAGTGGCTCCCAGCAATTTGGCAATGACCACCACGGCCACCAATCCCACCAAACAACCTGCCAACTGTGAAATGACAATAGGAAGCAACTGTTTCTTTATCATCTCCAACTGCAAATAAAGTGGCACGCCCAACGCTACCACCGCTGGTTTCAACCAAAATTCAATCAGGTGACCTCCTTCATTATATGTTTCATAACTGATGCCGGTAAATTTCAAAAACAGAATCAACACGGCAATGGTAAGCAGGATCGGGTTTAACACCACCCTGTCTCTTATACACATCTCCGAGCCCACGAGACGGACTCCTATCTCGTATGCCGTCTTCTGCTTGAAAAAAAAAAAAAGCAAACAATAAAAAAAAAAATATACTGACATGTGTAATT
>OJJW01000258.1_pt1 | contig 16339 bp, 14 predicted proteins | sample 1596331 | NCBI WGS metagenome assembly OJJW01 (sample SAMEA4350156, study PRJEB24818) | metagenome | biome: human; feature: gut; material: faeces | place: Denmark | collected 2013-09 | reverse complement strand
GCAGGAAGCCCCTGGAGCACCCGGTGCAGCCTGCATTCAGATGGCGAATGAGGGCGAAATGTTGTTTTCATTTTTTTTTTCAAGCATAAGTCGGCATACGAGATTTTTGCCTGTCTCGTGGGCTCGGGGATGTTTTTTTTTTTCAAGCAGAAGACGGCATACGAGATAGGAGTCCGTCTCGTGGGCTCGGAGATGTGTATAAGAGACAGGACACAATGCATGCACTTGGTATTGAGCCAGTTATTACGTTACAACACTTTGAGATGCCTTATCATCTGGTGACGGCCTATGGTGGTTGGGAAAATCGGCAAGTGATTGATTACTTTGAAAAATATGTGCGGGTCGTGTTTGAGCGTTACAAAGACAAGGTGACTTATTGGATTACGCATAACGAAATTTCCAATCAGGCCAATCAAGCGGAAAAGAGTAGTCTGTCAGAATTTCTCGTGTGGACGAATTCTGGTTTGAAATTCACGCCAGAGATGACGGTTGACGAACGGCAAGCCGCGATGTATCAAGCGGCCCATAACGAATTGGTTGCAAGTGCTCGTGCTGTGCGCATTGGGCATGACATCAATCCAAACTTTAAAATTGGTGCAATGTTAAATGTTGGGACGCTTTATTCTGCATCGACAAAACCAGCTGATCAATTGGCAGTGCAAAAAGCCAGACAGCAACGTGACTGGTTTAGCGATGTGCATATTCGTGGCGCTTACCCACATGAATTGGAACAATTATTTGCCCGTACAGGCTGGCGTGCTGATGTGACTGCGCAAGATTTTGAAGATTTAGCTGCTGGTACGGTGGATTATTTGAGCATTTCTTACTATGCGTCATCGGTCATTCGGGCAAAGTCGGATACGGATGCGGAATTAGACGCGGCCACGCAATGGGAAACGGTCCCCAACACTGAAATCAAAGCCAGTGATTGGGGCTGGGCAATTGATCCACAAGGCTTACGCTATGCGTTGAATGAAATTAACGACCTTTATCCAGGGTTGCCAATTATGATTGTTGAAAATGGGTTTGGGGCGTATGACCAACTTGACACGACTACTGATGAGCCGACTGTGCATGATGATTACCGAATAGCTTATTTAGGGGCGCACATTGCTGAAGTTGAAAAAGCAGTGGTTAATGATGGGATTCCCGTTATCGGTTACTTGTCTTGGGGACCGATTGATATTGTGTCGGCCGGTACAGGCGAAATGAAGAAGCGTTATGGTTATATTTATGTTGATTTAGATGATTTTGGCGAAGGCAGTGCCAAGCGCTATAAGAAGGATAGTTTTCACTGGTATCAACAAGTGATTGCTAGTCGCGGTGAAAATTTATAAGTCAAGCACACAAGGGTTTTCCTAATAAATAGGACAAACCTTTTTTTGTTTTACTTGCAATTTATATCGTATGCGATATAATTACATGACAGAAAGGGGCGTTAACAGATATGACACCAGATGATTATCTTTATGATGAACTTTGTTTATCCGTTTATAACACGAATCGTTATTTTCATCGGCTTTACAGTCGCGTATTAGAACCTTATGATTTGTCATACTTACAATACATGAGTCTTTTAATTATTCATCAACAAGGCCCTTTGAAGTTAATGGATATTGGTGCGGCACTGGATTTGTCGAGTAACACGCTCACCCCAGTCATTGATAAGCTTGTCAAAAAGTCATGGTTGCACAAGGCAACCAGTCCAACTGATAAGCGGGCCAAAGTCTTGGCGATGCCAGCTGACAAACAACCTTTATTTACACAAATTTTGGCCGAGGTCGATGCCATTCGCGATCAGTTACTGGCGCGCAGTGGCCGACCGCTTGAAGAAGTTTTGCGTGAAAACCAAGCGTTAAATCACATTTTACAAACGATGCTAACCGAAAAGGAAGAAGGATAATCATGTACGATATTATTTTTATTGGTAGTGGCCATGCAGCATGGCACGGCGCGCAAACACTCGCGCGTGCTGGCAAGAAGGTTGCCTTAGTTGAAGCTAATAAAGTCGCAGGCACTTGCACGAACTTTGGCTGCAATGCCAAAATTTTGTTAGATGGCCCTGCAGAAATGATGCATCATTTGCACCACTATCACGGTATTGGCATTAACGACACGCCTGATATTATTTGGCCAGAATTGATGGCTTACAAGCACCAAGTGATTGATCCGTTGTCTGATGGTTTGGCAAAAATGCTATCTGTTGACGGCATTGATATTATTGCTGGTCATGCGCAATTTATCGACCCACAAACGATTACGGTGGGTGATGTCCAATATCAGGCTGATCAATTTGTAATTGCGACTGGTCAGCGCCCAGCAAAGCTACCAATTACGGGTGCTAAACTCACGCATGACAGTACCGATTTCTTGGATTTGCCAGAAATGCCAAAGTCAATGATTTTTATTGGGGCGGGGTACATTGCGATGGAATTTGCGTCAATCGCCCATGCAGCAGGTAGCCAAGTGACTCTGATTGAATATGGTGACCGCGCGTTGAATGGCTTTGACGTGGACTATGCCCAACAGGTTGTGACTGATATGTCGGCTAAAGGTATTCAGTTTAATTTTGGTCAAGCTGTCGCCAGCGTGACGACATTAGACAACGGACAATACGCCGTTGAAACAGCACAAGGGCAACACTTTGAAGCTGAATATGTCATGGATACCACAGGGCGCGTGGCCAATATTGATGGCCTCGGCTTAGATACTATTGGGGTGGCCTATGACCGCCAAGGAGTCTTGGTGAATGATCATTTGCAAACGAATGTCCCTAATATTTACGCCAGTGGTGATGTCATTTCAAAGCCAATTGCGCGGTTGACGCCAACAGCAACCTTTGAATCACACTATATTGCCCGCGTACTCTTGGGCGATCCTGCACCAATCACGTATCCGGTTGTGCCCACGGTGGCCTTTACGTTGCCACGTGTGGCCCAAGTCGGTGTGACGCCTGATGAAGCAGCCCAACGTGATGACTTGCAGGTTATTGAGATACCTTATGGGCAAGTGATGCGTTTCCAAACGTTAAATGATACCCACGCTGCCATTAAAATTGTGCTGAACCAAGAAAAGCAATTGGTCGGGGCGGCCTTAATTGGTGACTTTGCCCCTGAAGTGGTGAACGCTTTGGTGCCAGTGATTAACAAACGCTATACGAGTGACGATCTTAAAGGTCAAATTTTTGCCTTTCCAACCCACACGGGGATTGTTTTGCCGATGATTGCGAACTATTTAGCTTAATAGGAGATAATGATATGAAAGCAGCAGTGATTAACCAATACGGTGATCGAAATGAATTAACAGTGGTTGACACAGCTGTGCCAGCCATTCAAGCGGATGAAGTGTTGGTCGAAAACATTGCAACTAGCATTAATCCGATTGACTATAAAGCCCGTGAAGGGTTATTGCAACGCATGTTCCAATGGCAGTTTCCCGTGGTGCTTGGTTGGGATGTCGCTGGGAAAATTGTTGCCGTTGGCGATAATGTGACCGGCTTTAAAGTTGGGGACGCCGTTTTTGCCCGGCCAGACATTGACCCGATTGGACGTAATGGGTCATACGCTGAATACACGGCAGTAAAAGCAGATAAATTGGCATTGAAGCCAGTTAACGTGAGTTTTGCTGAAGCAGCCGCGGTGCCTTTGGCTGGCTTAACGGCGTTACAAATGTTGCAACAACTGCAAGTGAGTGCGGGTAAAAAGGTGCTTATTCAAGCCGGTGCCGGTGGTGTGGGCATTTATGCTATTCAACTGGCTAAAAAGATGGGGGCCTATGTTGCCACAACGGCTAGTCAAGCCAATCATGATTTTGTGGTCGGTCTAGGTGCCGATGAAGTGATTGACTATCACACCACTAACATTCAAGATGTGCTATCAGATTATGATGCAGTCTTTGATATGGTGGGGGATGTCGATAATGGGCTTGCGATTTTGAAGCCTGGGGGTCACTTTGTGACAATTTCTGCAGCATTAACTGATGCGCAAAAGGCCACAGCAGATAAGACGGTGCGTGAAGGTTGGTTGCAACCAAACGGGAAAGATTTGGCTGTATTAGCTGCCGATATCGCTGCAGGTGACTTAAAAATTGTCGTGGATTCTGTTTATCCATTGACGACGGTAGGCATTCGATCAGCGCATGAACGTAGTGAAACGCACCACGCGCGTGGTAAAATTGTGGTACAAATTAAACCAGAGGAAAATGGGGGAGAATAAATGATAGCATTGGTCATCACGGCGCTAGTCGCCATTGAAGCAATTGGCATTATGGTTGTTGAAGTTTTTGGGTCAACACCACAACAAGCGAAGGCATTTGAACTGAAACCGGAAATTGTGGATATCCCCGAAGTGAAAACGTTACTTGGTAACCAAGGGGTGTATAATGGTTTGCTTGGTGTGTTAATCTTTGCCACGATGTTTTTATTGTCAGGGCAACAACAAGTCTTGATGTTGTCGCTTGAAATGGGCTTTATTCTAATTGCGGCTATTTATGGTAGCTTGACGGCTGCCCGCAAGATTATTTTGGTACAAGGTTTGCCAGCAGCGATTGCTTTGTTGGCGTTGTTGTTAAAATAAGTGTTAAAAACAACATTACACGTTGTAATGTTGTTTTTATTTAGGATTAATCCATGTTAATTATCTGTGTGATTTATAAAAGATGTGTTAGAATGTGTAAGTTAGTGAGTCTTTTACAAAAGGGGTGTTTTTGGGGGTATCTATGGCAGGCTTAGTTGTTGACATTTCGGTATTGGCAACCGTGCTGATTGGGTTAGGCATTGCAATTTTAACGACTTTAACTTTTTATGAAAAACGGCAACTCTTTAGCGGGTATATTGAAACAACGATTGTTTTTTTACCGTTAATTTATAGCCTATTATCGTTGTCAATGTTGGTCATTGGCAATATTTATTTATACCTTTTGTTAGCAATATGGGCTTACTTTTATGTTAGTCGGTATGTCGGGGGCAGTTATTTTGTGTTGACCATTGTCGTCATTATTCTCTACTTGAGAATGCTTAAGACATCGTTGACGCTGAGTCAGATGTTCATTTTGATTGGGTGTGGTTTGCTCACGTATCTCGGAACAGCCTTGATGTCACGGCTGAAATTGCCATTTTTGATACAATTGGCGGGAGCTTTTTTTGTGATGCTGTGTTCCGAACGGCTTTTTGGGACTTTTGTCCCCGCATACGGCGTGCATACGCTACGTGGGAGTATCATTAGTGTGACAGCATTATTGATTGCGGCAACGGTCATGCATGGTTTTAGCCGTTATGTGACCCAGCGGGTTGCTGAAATGGATGCGATCACACTACGGGCCAATAAAGATGAGCTCACGCAGTTTTATAATCTTTATTATTTATATCAAGATTTTGGTGCCCAACAGTTTAACCAGGAAACCCTAGCGATCGCTATCCTAGATTTAGATTACTTTAAGCGTATTAATGATCAATATGGCCACAGTGTGGGTAATGATGCGTTAATTATGTTTTCCAAACAAATCCATCAAAATCTCATCGCCCAGTTGGGCGTGAAAAATTTTGAGCTATATCGCTATGGTGGCGAAGAATTTGTCGTAGCCATTAAAACTTTGCCTGACAAAACGATGGCGCACGTTTTTGATGATTTGCAAGCGGCGATGGCTTGTGTCAAAGTTGACCAAGTGCCAAATAACCTCAGTTTTTCTGCCGGCGTTGCCTATCTGGCAAACCATACCGATGGTCCGGTGAAAACGTTGGAAGCGGCTGATCAGTTGTTATATCAAGCCAAACATGCTGGTCGCGGCCAAACGACGATTGAGGCCTTGCCTGCCAGTGCACGATAAGGACGTATCTGTCATGAAATAGTCAGGCTTGCTAAATGCCGCAAGATGACTTAATATTATCAGGTTGTGATATTATGATTTTTATAAAATATTGGACAAGCGTCACACAAAAAATTAGCCGCAGTCATCACTGCCAAAATGAAAGGCGACTTGTTGTATGGAAAAACAATTTTACTTTAACGCGCAGCCCATTGTAGCCCTGAATAATTATCGTGAATATGATGTGCAGTTCTACGAATTATTGTTACGAGAAGTGACAACAAATTGTTTTCCCGGACAAAAATTTTTTGATTTGATTGCGAATGAGACTGGTAATGCGCGGTTTATGTTGTTCTTTGAACAACAAATTCGCTTAATACTGCAATCTAAAAAAATTAACACCGTGTCGATTAATTTAGATACTGTGCAACTTGATTACGCGGCAACTTATATTTTTTTAGAGAAGCTAAGCGACTTATCAGCGGCAATTATTTTAGAAATTACCGAACGGGAGTATAGTGCCAAAACGACCACCATTACTGATTTTATTTTGTTTGCCAAAAGTCAGGGGTATCGGATTGTTTTGGACGACATTGATGTCCATTCACACCTTGAAGCTGCCGAAGTAGATGCGCTAGGAATTATTGGTGTTAAGATTTCACATGAAGTCATTCATAAGTTGCCCATGCCGTCATTTCGGCGACGAATCACCCGATTTAATGCCAAAATGGCAGCGATTCATGTCGATGTGATTATGGAAGGCGTCGCCGAAGAAGCGCAGGTAGTTCGGTTATTTGACTTAGGCATTAAGTATCAACAAGGCTATCATTTCGCCAATCAAGACATGATGCTGTAAGTCACACAGCAAAAAATCCTCCTCAGTTTAACTGAGGAGGATTTTTCATTACATATTGACGAGATCACCGTTGTGATCGAAAATATATTGTTTTTGTGCTTTTGTCAAATGTGTTGACTTGGTTTGCACACCAGTTGTTTCATCAAAATGTTGCACCTTGTTGTTCACGACTTTAAAGCCCTTCACAAGACGTGCGTTATCATCTGTCAAATACCAATCGCCTTTGATGTGGAAGTATTGGTTGGCAACAGCATCCCCAGTTGTGGCGTTAAAGTAGTAAGTGGCTTGAGTGGCTGGATCAGTCACAAAGGCACCCTTCACTTGGACACCGTCAGTCCCAAAGTATTGCAATTGGTCGCCAATGGTTGTCAAACCAGTATCAGCTTGACCTTGCGCACTTAGGTGTAACCATTGGTCAGCAGCAAGTTCGTAGTATTGGTTTGTGAGCATGGCACCAGCAGTGGTAAAGACGTAAGTCTTGCCATCAAGCTGTTGCACGCCAACGACTAGATTACCAGTTGTGGCATCCGTGTAAATGGTCTTGTCAGTTAAGACGACGAATTCACCCTTACTTTGGTGGCCATCGGTGTAGAAGTACTGGTTAGCGCCGTTAATGTTTTGCAAACCAGTCACGGCAATCCCATCACCACCAAGGTAGAACCATTGACCTTGGGCGTTTTGTGCGTAGCGATAAGTGGCCATGTTACCGTTACCCGCTTCAAAGTAGTACACGTGACCATTGGTATCAGTCATGAACTGATCCTTAAGTTGATGACCACTTTGATCAAAGTATTGGCGGTGACCATCGACATCCGTGAAGCCGTTGATCGCCATACGACCATCAGTGCCAAAGTAGTAAGCTGCCCCAGTTTGGTCAACGATGTATTGGTTGTAGACTTGTTGGCCGCGCTTATCGAAGTAAATGGTTGAGCCGTCAGCATTTTGGAAGAAGGCTTGCATCAATTCAATGCCGTTTGGCAAGAAGAAGAAGTGATGCGTGTTGATGTTTTGGGCACCAGTGACCAAATGACCTGTGTTGTCAAAGTAGTAATAGTTCCCTGAATTGTCTTGAACAAAGCTGTTTTGCGCACGCGTACCGCTTAATGTGTAGTAAATAATACCTTGGTTGTCGTGCGTGAAACCAGTTTCTGACAAGTCATTGGTCAATTGCTTGGGTAAGTAAGTGGCATCGTTGTTGTTTGAGACCACATGGTAATAAGTACTTGAACCAGCATCTTTCAATACATAGCCAGCACCCTTACCTTGAATGTTAGAGCCGTTGAAGTATTTACCAGACCATTCCGTGATACGAGTTGATGGATCCATTGGTAAGTTCGTTGAAATTTGCTTTGTTTCAAACAATGAGGGATACATGGCTTGCAAGTCACTCAAGAATGCGCCACCGTATTGGGCTTGATATTGCCCACCACCACGACTTTGAATCACATAAAGTGAATTTTCGATGTCTGAATTAGGATCTTTGTCACCATATGAGTTCGTCCGTGTTACTGTGGCAAGTTCTTGACCAGGTAGGTTGTAAATTTGGTCAGGGACCCAGTCGGCAATGGCTTGAATACCACTGGCATGCAAGGCTTTAATCGCATCGCGTAATTGATCCACTGTGCCGTACTTAGTTGGTGTACCGAAACCAAGATCATAACGGTCGGTAAAGGCGTAGCCGTTTTGAATGATTGAATCTAAGAAACTCGTGTCTGTACTTGAACGGTATTGTGGTGCCAATTGGAAGCTTGTGACACCCCAGTCCTTAAACAATGACCCATTCTTGGCAATGACGGCGTTGGTGTATTCGTCAGGGGTTGTCGCAAAGGCTTGGAAGTTTGAGAAACCTTCATAGATTAATTGTGAATCCAAAGCGGCATTTGAATGGAAAGTCTTACCATCAGTGTGGCTGGTTGTATCTGACGCTGTGCGCGCATCTTGGGTAGCTGTGGCCCCAACGGGTACCCAAACAGCTAAGAAGCCAGACACTTGTGGATTTTGAACGCCATAGACATCTTGGCTGTTAAAGATTAAATCACCGTTGTTGTCTGTGTAACGAATTGGTGCATCATCGGTGTTGTAATAGTCCAAGCCATCTTGCGTTGTGCCTAATAACAGACGGAAGGCTTGTTTCTTGTGGGCAGCGCCCATGTGCAACGTCACCGTTTCACCAGCTTGCAAAGCCAAATCTTTGTTGTTACTGATGATAACCCCGATACCTTGGGTCCGTGTATCGGCGTCGCCCTTGTCAGTGGCAGTCATGGCACCATTACCGTAACGGACAGAAGTCAAAATGTCGTGGTTGTCCACAGCCATGGCTTGCCCACCGGCAACATATTGAATACGGGCCTTGAGTAACGTGTCAATCGCATTGAAATAAGGGGACTTTGTGGCCATATATTGACCGTCATCCGTGTAAAGATCACCATAGTAAACACGAGGCACTGTGTCTTTATTAGTCAACAACATGGCGTAGGCACTTGGCATGTTGTATTGGGTATATTTCTTGTCGGCTAGCTTTTGGTCTTCATTATAGACTTTGAAGGCTTCCGCTAGTTGTTCTGGTGTTGGTGCCAAGCTATTTTCAACGTCAGGATGCAAATCAGAAACGATTTGAGCAATGACCGTTTGCACTTCACTATCGTGGGCGCGCACAAAACTATAGTTCGGTGTGGCGGTGTTTTCCGTGCTATCTTGGCTACGGTTAACCAAGTAGTAGTCCATGAAACGTTGCATGGTACCACGAATGTCTGAGTTCTTGGTTAGTGACCAAATCAATTGCGTATGGGCGTAATCGTCCATTGTCAGTTGGTTGTCCCCAAAGTCATTGACGTAAAGGGGATCATTGTGACTCCAATCTTCCAAGATTGACAAATGCTTGTTTGCTGTCGCGTCGTTTTTGTCCACACCATAAGCCGCTTTGAAGTAATCAGCTGCAATTTGTAGCAAGTCGGCATCGACGTTATCGACGGCGTCAACACGAATACCATCAAAGTTCGCGTCAGCATCGTTGGCGGTAATTGAGCCAAAGTTCATCAAGTAGTGCAACCAGTTCAATTGTTCGGCTTGCACGACGGGGTTTGAGTTATCCACGTCGTTAGCCAACAACAATTCGTAGCCGCCCTTTGAATTATCAACCGTATAATTTTGGGTATTGGTTTGATTCGTTGGGGTACGGTTGAGTAAGCGGAATGCAGAGTTTGTATCTGGTGTGAGGGGACTGTTCACAAACGTCAAGGCACCCTTTTGCAAATGATCGCTGTTTGGATCTTCACTCGTTTGGTTCCATTGTGGCTGTGTGGTGATAAAGTTAGCCATTGCCGTCTTTAACCAGTCGGTGCTGTTTGTCAACCCAATCTTGGTTTCAATGGCTTGTTGCAACGTTTCGCTGGCCTTGTTCAAGGCGACTTGATCATCTTGAAGGGTATAAGGCGTTGGGTTTTCGACAAGGCCAAGTTGTGACATGTAGTTCAAGTAGTTGACTTGGGTTTGCTTATCAGGCCACCAAACCGACAAAATTGGGCGCATGTCCGTGGCTGTTGAAGCTTCCCACTTGTTACCATCGCGCAAAATGTCGGTTGGACGATACCAAGATGATGCTGTCAAATAACCATCAAGGTTATCAAAGTCCGCACTGGCAGTGCTATGCACGGCGTTGTGGACCGTGTAGTCGTCATTTTGAGCAGTCAAACCTTCCGTGATTTGTGACGTGATTGCTGACACTTCTTGACCAGTTGTGGCATCAAATGTCCGCATTTGGCCGTCAATGTCGCCAGCATAGCCTTTCTTCAGTTGACCCGCAGCGTCGAAATAATAATTGTGACCAGCGATACTTGTGACACCGACTGCCGCTTGACCGTTGGCACCAAAATAATACGTTTGGCCGTCAGCGGCCGTGTAGAAATCGCTGAAGATTTGTTCACCTTGGGTGTTGAAAGCCACTGTTTGACCGGCAACGTGTTGCAAGCCAGTCAAGGCGTTACCCGTGTTAGCGTCAAAATAGTAAGTCCTGCCGTTTTCTGTGACGTAGGCGCCCTTTGTTTGACGGCCAGTGGTATCAAAGTATTGCAAGTGACCCGCAATGGTCGTTAAGCCTTTTGCATAGGATTGATCAGCATTAACATAGTACCAAGCCCCAGCTTTTTCCACGTAGCCAGTTTGTGGGGCGGGGGCAGTGTCAGCTGCTGGTTGTTGCGGTTGCTCAGTCGTTGTTGCGGTTGTGGCAGGTTGTGCCGATGTTGGTGCTACAGGTGTAGTGGGCGCGACAGGGGGTTGTTGTGTCGTTGCACTACTGGTATCTGCCTGAGCGGCTGTCGTTGTTGCTGCAGCAGTGGTCGGCGTTGTCGTTGTAGTCGTCGCTGCCGCTGCCGCTTCTGGTGCTGGTGCTGGCGCTGTCACCTGTGAACCAGTTGTGTTTTGGTTACTATCAGCTGCAGCAGTCGTTGCCCCGGCGACAAAGGCTAGGGCAGCACCGGCTGTGATGACACCATCGACAACCCAGTTTTTACCGGCTTTATAAAGTTTTTTTCTAACTTGTGTTGCGTTTTTCAATATTCTTTTCTCCCATTAACGATTTGTGTTATAGCGAACAAGAGAGAATTATAACGGAGTAAATGTTAAACGTATATCTTTTTACAAACGATTAACATTTACTTAAGAAGTATCAAAAAAGTAATAGAAAAAAATAAACTTTTTAAGAATTTGCCGAAAAAAAGCTAGTGCAATTAGTGGAAGCGCTATAATGAGGCATGTTGTTATCGAATTTAGCATTAATCGATCGAATTTGTGAAAAAATACGCTTTTGTTTATGTTAAAATATAAAAAGTTGTGCTTTTTTTGAAAAAGGCTAAAATTTCAATTAGTTTAGGGGCGGTATGTTATGGAAAATCAGTTATCATCAAAAAAACCTCATCAGATACCATGGTTTAAACAAAATGCGAGTGTACTAGTACTCTCTACCATTGTTTTGGGGATAACGTCGGGTGTGGGGGCGCTCGTACTGTCATTCTTCTTAGAAAGTATTGAGCATTTGTTTTTGAAATATGGCGAAACGGCTAAAATGCCAGCGCCGATTGCGACAATGCCTTTAGTACGACTACTATCCGTTGTCATAGGTGGTGTGATTGCTGCTGTGATTTGGTGGTTTTTACGCACAAAAACAACGCCAACCATTAGTGTCAACAAGGCGTTGGCTGGTGGCAAAATGCCCCTCTGGCAGACGTTGTTGCATGACTTCACCCAGATCTTTTATGTTGGAACGGGTGGTTCAGTTGGTCGTGAATTGGCGCCTCGTGAAGTTGGTGCCGTATTGGCTGAAAAATGGACAGCATTCTTGTCTCGTCATCACATCGAACCGCTTTCCAGTGATGATCGCCGACTATTAATTGCTTCAGCTGCCGGTGCTGGTTTTGCCGGTATCTATATTGCACCCATTACGGGGATGCTGTTTGCCGTTGAAATCATGTATAAAAAATATGATTTGAAAACAATTGGCGTGAGCTTGACGATGTCAACCATCGCCATGGGGATTGGCTCATTAGTGAAGGGATTTAACCCTTATTATTTACTAGATGATGTGAAATTTCCCATTGGCAGTGTCTTGTTTGTGATCATTTTGGCACCGCTGTGTGGCTTTGCGGGGAGCTGGTTTAGAAAATGCTTCCAATGGGCTGAAAAAAATCAGACTAAAACACGTCATATTTTATGGCAATTACCTGTTGTCTCACTCTTAACGGGTAGCATTGCTTATTTCTTCCCAGAAATTATGGGTAATGGCCGGTCACTAGCGCAGTTGGCAATTGGCGGGAGTGCGCGTTATCAGCAAATTATCATTGTGTTATTGGTTGGTGCGGGCTTAAAGGCTATTGTGACAGTTTTGACTATTCGGTCAGGCGCATCCGGTGGTACATTGACACCATCAATTTCAATTGGTGGTGCTTTAGGCGCTGTTGCTGGTTGGGTACTGTCTTACTGGGTCCCAGGCGTTAACATCGGTCAAGGGGCGATTTTGGGGGCTGGCACGTTGCTGGCAGCTTCACAACAAGCACCACTGATGGCCATGTTTATGTTGATTGAAATCACACATCTAGATGGTTCAGCGATTCTACCATTAGCGATTGGTATTTTGATTGCGAGTGCCGTATCGCGTCTCGTATTACAACCTAAGACCAGTAAAAAAGCCTGACACATCGTGTCAGGCTTTTTTACTGATTGGCTTCAATGGTAATCAGATTACCTTCAGAATCTTTGATTTTAATGGCGATCTTGTTGCCAAAACGTGCTTCGGGTTCGCCAACTAACGTTACAAAATTATTTTTCAAATGCTTTTGCAAGTCTACTTGGTGATCTCGGACTAATAATTCGAGTTGATCGGTTGGCTCACCCGTGACAAACACAATATCTTCGCCATCTAGTGTTAAATGACGGCCGGATTGATGGCCTGATTGGGGCAAGTCAAAAACATCGCGCCAAAAACGGTAGGCGCGGTTTGTATTAGTTGCTGGAATTGTTTTAATGTTTAATTTACGTGGTTTCATATTAATAAGTATAGCTGAATTTTACTAATTTTCAACTCGTTCAAGGTCACGATGGCGGGTGTAAATCGTATAGCCAATGATGATGAATAACAAGGTTGACATGGTCAGCCAAGCAAAACTGGGTGTGATGACATTGGCTAAGCTGAGAGAAATAAGAGTTGTCCCAATGGTGCGGTGGCGAGGACTAAAGTATTGATTAGACCGCCAACACTGGCTAAACGATCAGGTGCGACACGTTGCATCATAATAGCCCCAATCCGTGGATTAATTTTAGCAGAAACATAGCCGATACCGGCGATTAGGAGTAACCAAACAAGACGATTTGGCCAAATACTTGGTACCAAGCCTAGTAATAGTAATAGGCCGCAAGCTGTCCCAATTAATTGTTTGGTGGTCATATGCTGAAAAATATCACGTACCACAATGGAACCTAGTAACATACTGATGGTTTCCACAGCACCAAATATGGCTACAGTAGTGCCAAAATTACCAATCATAAGCTGATGCATTTGTAATAAAGTCAAATTAAACAGGCCGGCTAATGATGTACTAACAAAGTTAACAGCGGCAGCAAGTACAATGAGTTGGAAAAAGAGGTGATCACGGTAGACTGAAATAAAGGTGATGTTGAAATCAGAAAACAGTGTGGTTCGGGGATGATGGGCGAGATTTTGGCTAATTTGCTGCTGGGCATCGGTAAAATACGACTGGTGGGTGGTCATCACGAGCCATGCGATGATAAACAGTAAAGCATTAATGAAACTGAAGACGGCCGCATTGTTGTGTAAAAGGCTAAACAAGCCAGCGCCGAAAAAACCACCAACCATGGCCATGGTAATACTAACGGCTTGTTCGAGACTCATGGCAGTCTGCATGTCCTTTTGAGCTAAAATATAGCGTGAGATAGGTGCCATCAATAAATTACTATAAAGCCCTAAAATATCATTGATAAAAATTAAGCCCAGCAACACAATGAAGGTCACGGTGCGGGTTTCATAGGCAAACAGTAAGCCGGACATCACCAGAAAAATAGTGGCTTGGGTACGTCTGGTGATTGACCAAGCGCGCAAATGATCGTGCGTTTTGTCGGCTAAATTGCCTAGTAAAATGGCAAATAGATCTGGCAAAAAGGTGATGAACGCGACAGCAGTGACTGCTAAAGTGGCATGAGGGCGCGCCGCTGCGATCATGAGAAAAACAATGTTAAACAGACTAGTGCCTAAATTATTAAATAGTTGGGCGGTGATCATGATGCGAAAAGCGCGATTGTTTTTAAGTAATGTCATATGTTTTACTCCTTTGAATTGCGTAAATTCATTTTATCCAGTAAACTGAACAACAAATCAAAAAGCGAATATATGCTACTTTCTGGCGGTGACAAATGGATTACGGGGCAACATTTAAAAGAATACGTGAAGACAAAGGGTTAAAAATTGTTGATTTAGAACAAGAAAACATCTCACGCTCACTGATTGGCAAATTTGAAAAGGGCCAATCACGGCTATCAGCAGACCGATTGGATCGCTTATTAGCTGACATGGGTGTGAGTCATGATGAATTCTTATTTCTCGGTGGGGAACCTGGGGATAATTATATGTACACGTTGTTGCAAGAGATGGGGGTGCAGTCTGGTAAAATACGCGAACGTCAGCAACTTGATCGGATGATTGCACGGGCGACCCGTGATTTGACAAGTGGTCGTAGTGGTTTAAGTGCCAGATTTATGCGTGATTTTGGTCTGATGATCAAAATCGGCCTGACAGCCGAAGATGATGGGGTCAAAAAGGAGATGTATGAGTATCCTGGTGTTCAGCAACATGTTAAACCAGCCGTACAATTTTTAAAAAAGGTGGAAACATGGGGACGGTTGGAACTTGATTTATTTACCCTTTTTATATTGGCATGCAGCCGGATGATCTACTCGTCTTGGGACGATTGGCAATTCAACGGGCACAGGTCTACACGGCATTAAGATCTGAGAAAAAGCGGTTAGTCGATATTATTCACACGGCATTTAACGGCCTCATGTATGTTGATCAAGCGGGGGCGGCTGAGATGTTAGCCCTTGAAGCACAAGTCATTCAGGCAGCCGATGAATTTATGATTGATTGGACGAGTGAACGGTTGCGGTTACGCTTAGATGAAGGGTTACTGATGATGTTGCAGGGCCAAGTTACGGCTGGGTATGAACAAATTATGTCAGTGGTTTCAGTCTATGAGATGATTGGCATGCAGGAAATGGCTAATTTTACACGCCAAACCATTGCCCAAACAAAATCGGCTATTGAATCCAACCAGCGGGATAAAATACCACATATTTACTCAATGTTGATTTAAAGTATGGTAAACTTAAACTTATGGCATTATTAGAAGTCAGTGGCCTTACAATGGCCTACGCAGAAAAAACTTTATATGAAGACGCAGCCTTTGAACTACAACAAGGCGAACACATGGGGATTGTTGGTCAAAATGGTGCCGGCAAGTCAACCTTAATTAAGATTATTACCGGACAAGAATTACCCTTGTCTGGGAAAATCGACTGGCAAAAAGGCCTAAAAATTGGCTATTTGGACCAGTATGCTGAAATTCCTGACGGCATGAATTTGGTTGATTTTTTGCACACTGCTTATCAAGACTTATATGATAAGCAAGACCGCATTACCGCACTCTACAATGAGTACGCGGAAACCATGAACGACAAGTTGTTGGACCGCGCCGGTCGCATGCAAGAAGAACTGGATGCTGCCGGTTTTTATGATGTGGATACGCAAATCGAACGCGTTATCTCCGGTTTGGGCTTAGAAGCTATCGGTCGTGATCGTGAATTGGAACAAATGTCCGGTGGTCAACGTGCCAAAGTCATTTTGGCCAAGTTGTTGCTGGAAAATGATGACGTCATCATTTTGGATGAGCCGACGAACTATCTGGACGCTGTCTCTTATACACATCTGACGCTGCCGACGAAGAGGATAGTGCAGATCTCGGTGGTGGCCGTATCATTAAAAAAAAAAAATCCAGTCTCTTATACACATCTGCCGCAGACAACAAAAAACAATGTAAAGAAATGGGTAGAGAAGAAAGCAGGAACACAAAGAAGATAAAGAAATATGAAGAGTGTCACAACAAGAACAGAATAAACACATAA
>OJJW01000246.1_pt1 | contig 16569 bp, 19 predicted proteins | sample 1596331 | NCBI WGS metagenome assembly OJJW01 (sample SAMEA4350156, study PRJEB24818) | metagenome | biome: human; feature: gut; material: faeces | place: Denmark | collected 2013-09 | reverse complement strand
AGTCGGCCATATTGTATATTTGCTGAAAAAAACTTCCAAGAATCATTGGCATTGCAAAAACCGTCAACGCTTTGAGGGGCGTATCGGTTATCAAATACTCATCTTTCGACATTATCATATTCCTCCAGGGTATCTTGTATCGTGGTATCCCATTCACTTACCCTCTCAAATTCCGAGTTGTTGAGCTGTTCTTACTTTTTATTTTATCAGATATCGCCTACAGGTTCCATAGCTTCATAGCTCAAAATCTACACCATCCGGCGTAATCGAGGATAATCCCCGTACCGAATCGTTCCATGTGTCCGGCAAACTGAGCAGCATAAACCCATAAATTTCCGTTCAAATTCCATCAAAGCCGAACAGGCCAGACAGAATTTTGGGCATAGAAAAAGCCCGGAAATAACGTATTTCCGAGCTTTTTAGCATTATTAAGCTGTAGATTAGCGCTTGCTGAACTGAGGTGCACGACGTGCAGCCTTCAGACCGTACTAAACATCTCTATGGTGCATTTTTCCTTGATATTACGGGCTTTTTCGCATTTTCTGTTGTCGGTTGTCCTATTCCTTAACCATAGAAATCGGTGATTTTTCATCGAAATTCTCCTGGTTCAAAGCATCATTCACTACCTCGAAAAGTTCCTCTGGTTTATTATACTTGACCCTCGCGTAAATGTCCATAGTTGTCTTACTATTCTCATGCCCTGCCAGGTACTGAACTGTCTTAGGGTCAACGCCCGCATAGAGCAGATTCGTGATGTAGGTATGCCGCAACAAGTGCGGTGTTACATCGAAATTCAGGGTATAGCGAATCTTGGGATTGTTCCTCTGCGTTGTTCCTAATGTCGGCTTGACGGTATATTTGATGCTCTGTCCATTCACATATTTATAGTAAGTTCTCTCTTTCGCAGAACGAACAACTACATACTGCCAAACTCTCGTAAACTGAGAATAGGAAAGCGGCTGCCCCTCACTGTCCGCAATCACATACTCCGATATGGAATTGGCTTCTGCTTCCCGCAGGCAGTCCACCAGGCACTTCGGAATGGGAATGTCCCTTTTAGCTGCTTTTGTCTTTAGAACGGTAGAAATCACCGGCCTGTTATGCTCCGCGCGCCATGCACGTCTCACGGAAATGTATGGTGTGGATTCATCCAGGAATACACAATCCCATTGCAATGCAAGAATTTCTTCCCGACGCAAGCCGGAATACAAACCAATCATAATAAAAAGATATGGCGGAAGCTCTTTCACCGTATCCAACAGAACCGCAACCTGTTGATCTGTTAAGGCATCTTTCTTTTTCGATGCTTTTCCGCCCTTTGCTGAAATTCCCACACATGGATTATCGGTTATCAGCTGACTGCGCTCTGCCGAATAAAACACACACTTAATCAGCATATTTACCGTATCATACAGTCCTTTCGATTTTTGAGACAGCGGAACAAGCGTCAGACGAATATCATCCGCAGTCACTTCCTCCATATACATATCTCCCAGAGAGCTAATGACATAATTCTTCATATTCTGTCTGTATCCTTTTATAGTAGCCGTAGACACCTTTGCTGACTGCATCAGCAGCCATTTCTCACAATACTCGGCAACCGTTGGATGCTTTCGGTGAAAGATGATCTCATCCACCTGTCTCCGGGCCTCCAACTGCTTTTCATATAATTCTTCACAGGTGGTCGCATATAAGCTGACCTGCTTTCCATCGGCATCTGTAATTCTGGTTCTGTAATACAGTGTTCCTTTTCTTGTAACCGTTCCGTACTCTGGAACGCTTTGTTTTTTCTTAGCCATACAAATCTTCCTTTCCTGATAATGAGTGTTCTTAAATTCACACCTTCTTTTTATCAGAAAGCACCCACTTAATCAAAGATACGGATTATGTAAAATCACCACCACCCGTCTAACGGGTGGTTTGCTCTGAGGCTATAAGCCTCTGTTACCGGCCAGCGCCTAAAGACGCTGGCTTTCACTTTGTTCAAGCCACTACGCCCTTGACTCGTCGCCGCCCTTCAAAGGGCGTTCGTAATACCGGCTACCCCTTAAAGGGGTCTTCATATTCTTTCACGCTTAGTTTATCCTGCATAATGTCACTCTTTTCCTGATCCTGGATATACTTCCTTATAGTTGCCTCATTTAGTCCTACGGTACTAACATAATATCCTTCAGCCCAGAAGTGTCGATTCCCATACTTGTACTTCAAGTTTGCGTGTTTATCGAAAATCATTAATGCACTCTTGCCTTTTAAGTATCCCATAAAGCTTGAAATGCTCATTTTAGGCGGAATACTTACCAACATATGAATATGATCCGGCATTAGATGCCCTTCTAAAATCTCTACTCCTTTATAAGCACACAGTTGTTTCAATATATCCCGTATACTTTCTTTGTATTGATTATAAATTGCTTTTCGTCTATACTTTGGAGTAAAGACAATGTGGTACTTGCACATCCATTTCGTATGTGCCATATCATTCGTCTTATTTGCCATAAAATCACCTTTCCTTTCACTATGTAGTAGCTTGAACAACTCTATCATATTGGAAAGGTGATTTTTTTGCTATAAGCACTTATTGCACCACCCGCATAGCAGGTGGTTTTTTGTTTCGTGCATCTCCATTTCTCTTTTGAGAAATTCCGATGTACTCAACTGGCTAAAGCCATAACAAAGAGCGAGACATCCTTGCCTCGCTCCAGCTTTGTTTCCTACTCTTTATAATTGTTATGCCTGTGCTGCATCCCACTGGGCAAATGCACCACCCATTGTTCTTACCAGCTCATCCGGTCTGTTGTATTTAACCTTTGCGTAAATATCCATCGTAATTTTACTACTCTCATGCCCCGCCAGGTATTGAACCGTTTTCGGGTCCACGGACGAATGAATCAGATTCGTAATGTATGTATGCCGCAGCTGATGCGGTGTCACTTCAAAATCCAAACTGTAAATCACTTTGCCGTTATGCGCTGCCTTTTCACCGAGGACTGGCGTAACCGTGTGCTTTACACGCTTTCCATCCTCGTAGCGATAATAGAAACGCTCCTTGACTGTTCGGGTTACAATGTACTGCCAGAGCCGCTTGAACTGTGTATAGGACAACGGATCACCATCCCGGTTCGGCACCACATATTCTGACTGTGAATTAGCTTTTGTCTCTTTCAGACAGTCCGCCAGGCAAACCGGCAACGGAATATTTCGATGCGCGGCTTTCGTTTTCAGCTCATCCAGAATCACCGGTCTGTTATTTTCCGTGTGCCATGCCCTGCGTACCGTTAAATAAGGGCAATCCACATCCAGATATACAGAATCCCATTTTAGGGCAAGAATTTCTTCTCGCCGCAATCCTGCATACAGCCCTAACATGACAAATACATACGGCGGAAGTCCCTGAATGGCATCCAGCAGTCTGGCGGCCTGTTCATCCGTCAATGCAGCTTTGTCCTTCTGCGGAACGCCTCCACCTTTGGCTGTAAGGTAAGTCGTTGGGTTGTTATCAATAATCTTACTTTCCTTTGCTGCACGGAAAATGGATTTATACAGGATAACCACTGACTTATATACCGAAGCGGACTTCTCGGAAACAGGAACAAGTGCAAGCTGAATGTCATCCAGTGTCACATCTGCCATCCGCATCTGTCCCAGTTCTTTTATAATGTGCCGTCTGACCTTTGAGGTATAATCTATCAGCGTGGTTGCCCTCACATGAACCGACTGCATCAAAAGCCATTTTTCACAGTAGTCTGCAACCGTCGGGGATTTCCGACAGAATGTATCGTTGTCGATCTGCTCTAATGCTCCCAACTCTTTATCATATAATTCTTCCGGTGTTCTCGCATAAAGGGCCACCAGTTTTCCATCTGCGTTCTGAACCCGCGTTCTATAATAATCTATGCCGTTAAGCGTAACTGTACCGTATTGTGGAATTGCTCTTTTTCTTTTTGCCAATTCCGCCACCTCCTAAGAATATACTCCAGCGCTGTATCTATGTTTTATCAGACCATTATGATTTCGACAAGGATACGGACCGGCTCACACTCCAGCTCTGCGAGGTTTACGATAAGTTGCGTTCTTTTCTGCTGGCTTTGCTCTGTGGGTGCATTTTGCGATATACTCCTGAAGGCCCGCTGAAGTAAAGTACACACAGCCATTCTGCACATATTGCACATAAGAAATAAGACCATTGTTACGGGCCGCGTCCAGCGTTGCAATACTGATACCTAAGATTTCTGCTGCTTCTTTTCGTGTAATAAGTTTTTCCATAAAGCATATTTCCTCCAATCTGTCAAGTTTGTCATCGTGTTTGTTCAAAGCCACATGAATACGCTGGCAGCCGAAACTGCCAGCGCATGGTATCTGATTTTGAACAGGAAGCTGTAAACGCTTCCTATTTATATAACTCAGCTTTCATCACATTTGCCACGCCCCCTGACGATGGGAACACAACAGGTCTCCGCTGGCGCGGCTGTCATAACTCCGCAGCACCGTTCGTATCGTGTACCGCAGGGTTCCCCCCAAGTCTTTGGCGGGCCGTGAGGAAGTATCTTTAAGCCCCCATGCAGTCATCGCGCCGAATCTGCCACAATCCGTTTTATGAAATCGTAGATCGCTCCGAAGAAGTCTTTTCATCACCTCCCTGACTGCTCCATCTTCGCGGCGTTTCATATTCGCTCGTACATGGGTTATGTACCTGTTGTGCTGTCTATTCGATTGTCAATGTACTGATGAAGGAGGAAAACTTGTCCTTCTTATTAACACTGACAAAAAAGGCAAAAAACAGGCGCATCAAATGAAATTTTATCAAAAATATTTTACAAGCTGCTTTAATCCACGGCGGATACTGTCTCGGACACGGCTTGGGTCTACACCTTCTACTTCGGCAATTTCATTTACCGTCATTCCCAGATAGTATCGGGCATAAATTCGCTTTGCCTGTTTCTCCGGCAGCTTCATCACAGCGGCATAGACCTGCTCCTGAAACTGTTTTTCCTCCAGAAGCATCTCCGGTGTCTGGGGCTTCATCAGAATCGCATTTTCAATGCCGTTGTCGCAGTCCAGGGAGTAGTACGCCTTATAGCGATACATCCTCCGGTCATAAGCAGCCTCCGCACGTTCAGCTGCTCGAATAGTCTCCATTACTTCCTCTGTCACATCTACAAAAAAGTCTGTTGTATAAACATCAGGATAAAGTTCCCGAAGGTTAATTTTCTTCATTATGTACCTCCATTTCGATTCACGGGTGATTGACGAGTGAATCGAATGAAGGTGGGGAACGGCACCGGCAGACAACCGGATCATCTCCGAAAAAATGGCAACAGAAAACGCCAGATTTCCGCGATGGAAAACTGGCGCGCCAAGAACAGCCATTATTATACTGAATTACATGGAACGATAATGCCGATGCAATGTTATACTTGCCCGGAGGAGGAGCAATGCTTTTTTTAACTGATGTAGATCATGTGAGCTTTGAAAAAGCAAACGAGACGCGGCAAAATAACCTCCAATCGGCTACCGTGTCCCTGCAAGTCGTCATAGGTTTGTGCAAACGCAAAGAAACGGCGGCTCTGAAAATCAAAGCCGCCGTTTCATAGGCGCGTGGAAATGTGTCTGCTGTACGACGGCTTTTTTTCTTTTGCCGTCGTCCGGAAGATTAACATATGAAACTATAATTCGTTGATGGTTGCAGTAATTGGCATATTGCGAATTCTCTTTGCAGGAGCATAAACGGACACAATAGCAGATATGAAGATAAAGGCAACGACAATTCCAAACCACAGGATAGGAAATCTCCACTCAATTCCAAAATAATGTGTAATTAGACGATTATATAAAAATCGACTAAGCGGGAGTCCAATGCCACATCCAACTATCAAACCAGAAATTGCATAGGTGTACGCTTCCGCAGAAATCATTCGTTTAAGCTGCCTATTATCCATACCAACAGCTCGCATTGCACCATACTGCTTAATTCGTGCAGATACACTCATAGAGATACTATTGACGATATTAAACAGCGAAATAACTCCGATAATAGCTAAGAAGCCATAACAAACAATTCGTGCAGCCCAATATGTAGCATTATTTTGTTTATTGCCTTCACGCTGATCTGTAATGATAATATCATCGTTTTCAAGACTTCTAATTTCTGCTATTGTTTCTTCAGTAGCGTTTGAATCTAACTGAATTCCAATAAGACCATACTTTGTACCGCCCATGATACGGTCAAATGTTTCCTGTGAGCAAATAATAATCAAATCATCTCCGAATAACCCTTGTGATAGAGCGCAAGTAATCTCAACTTCTTCGCCTGCAAACTGGATGGTATCACCGATGTGCAAGGAATTGTTTCTATTAAATACGGTTGCCACTTTGTTACTGTTCCCGTAAACTGTATCTAATGATCCCTGAGCAATACTACCTTTTGAGTAATCCAGAAGTGTATCATCATAAGAAACAATATTGATATGGTCTATTCCTGCTCTTGAAGATGTTGCAGGAATGTTTTCTACATAGCTACTTCCATAAGCATTTGCAACCCCATCTATTTTTTTGATTTCATCGACCAGGCTGCGCTCAATATCCATTTTATTTGCATAACTGGATAATGCTATATCGGCTGATGTGACACTCAACGATGGAACAAGTTGCTTTGCAAAATCTAAAATTACAGAAAAAGAAAAAAACAGCATAATAGTCAGTGCAAAGGAAGCCGTCATCAGAAACCAGTTTTTCTTTTTTTCAACCGCATGATGTATGCCAAGTGAATTATCAATTTTTCCTAAGCTAAACTTGATAGCGTGTTTAACAGAAGATTTATTATCTACATTGCCAGAAACCGCAGATATGGGTGAAACTTTAGCAGCCCGCTTTGCTGGGGATTGTGCTGCTAAAAATACTGTTACCACTCCAACAACTACACCACTGATAAGTCCAACAGGGCTGATCTGAAAGACTGGCGTTGTAGAAAATTCTCCACCAATTCCATAATGAAGTGTGGCACAAATAATCCAACTAATTATTGTTCCAAAAAACACTCCAATAGGTACCGCGGTTTTACACCAGTTCAATGCCTCCAAACGGACAAAGCGGATAATTTGTTGACGACTTGCACCAATGCAACGCAACATTCCAAAAAATTGAGTTCGTTGCGCAATGATGCTATTCATACTGCCAGAAATCATCAATATTCCTGCCAACAACACTAAAACAAATAGAATTGCTGCCAATCCGTACATACTCTGCATCGCTGTATTGTTGCTTTGCCCAGCCATGCCCATAACGCCGGTATTTTCAGAAATACTCCCATCGGATAATTGGTACTGTGTCTGTAGTTCTGTTATTGCATTTGCCGCTTTCGCTGCACTTTCAAACTGCACATAATAAGTCAACTCATTGTTTGTTACTCCGTTTTGTGCCATAACAGAAGTAAATGCACTTTGTGTCAGATAAGAGCCTATCAAATAAGTCTGATTGTTATAATAGCTTTCATCATCTGTGCCAAAGCCAGAGATTGTAAATGTCCGATCTCCAGCAGGGGTATGTAAGGTTACACTATCCCCAAGCTGTACTCCTAAAGCAGTTACAGAATTAGGTGTAAGCATAACTTCCTCATCATTTGCCGGAAATGTTCCTTCTACAATTCCATTTAAAATCTGAGTAATATAGACTTCATCGGTGCCATACAAAACAGTTCGTTTTTCGTTGACTCGGTACGGTTGTTCTCCTTCAAAATTAAATTGAGAAGCTACACCAACTGCTGTAACATCTGAACGATTACTGATTTCATCCGCATTGTTCTGTGAAATATTTTTTATTGCAATGTGCCAGTTTCCATGGTTACTTATCATAAAATCGCTTTCTGTTCGTATCATCATGTCAGCAACACTGAAAATAGCTGTGACAAGAAACACCGAAATGATAATACACAAGACAGTCATACGATTTTGCCGCTTGCGCACCTTTGCGGAGATGGGAATGAGACTAAGATAGCTTTTCATTCACGGCACCTCCCAAAATCAGTCAAAGTGCCATCCGATACCTGTAATACCCGGTCTGCCGTTTGCGCAATACTGCGGTTGTGGGTAATCATAATGATGGTCTGCTCGTATTTTTTCGATGTTTCTTTGAGCAATGCTATGACCTCACTGCTGTTTTGTGAGTCCAAATTTCCTGTTGGCTCGTCTGCCAGAATCAGAGAAGGACGGGTAATCAGTGCGCGGCCAATCGCCACTCTCTGCTGTTGACCGCCGGAAAGCTGACTGGGTAAATGATTACGACGATCTTTCAAATTCAAAACCGTCAGCAGTTCCTCCAAATATCTCTTGTCCGGCTTTTGATAATCCAGCAACAGCGGAAAAATCATATTTTGTTCCACCGTCAACTCCGGGATAAGGTTAAACGCCTGAAAGATAAAGCCGATATTCCTGCGGCGAAATACCGTCAGTTTTCGGTCATTCATGGAAAAAATGTCCTTACCATCAATCAGCACCTTTCCCGAAGTTGGCATATCCAGCGCACCGATCATATTCAGCAGTGTGCTTTTACCCGAACCAGATTCTCCGACGATTGCCACATATTCTCCCTTAGGAACAGAAAAGCTAACATTCCTAAGCGCTTTTACAGCAGTTTCACCGCTGCCATAGGTCTTACAAATATTCTTGACCTCTAATAAATTCATAGTGCAAACACCTCTTTCTTATGTTCTTGCGATGTAGACAGGTAAGCTTCATTTCCTGTCTACGATTGAAAGAATAGCACTGAAATATTACTGTAACCCTACAATCATCCTACAATTTTGTAGGAATCAGAAAATTTATCGTGAAACTTGTCCCTCTGCCCAATTCACTGTCTACCTCGATTGCTCCTCCATGTGCTTCAATGACTGCTTTCGCAAGCGGAAGGCCCAGACCGATACCCTGTGTATCTTTTGAAAAACGGCTGCGATAAAAACGCTTGAAAATATGGTGTATATCTTCCGGGTGGATGCCACATCCATTGTCCTTTACCACAATTTGAATACCTGATGGCAACGCCCTCCATGTAATGCCAATGACAGCACCACTTTCCGTATGGTCAAACGCATTTTTCACAATATTGTCGATTGCCTCAGACAGCCAATCACGATCACAAAAAAGAGAAAGATAATCCGAGCCAGACAGAATGATTTTCTTCTTTTCCTGTCTGGCTCTATATGCAAAATGCAGTTCAATATCCCGCATCATATCCGCCACATTCTCTGTGGCCTTTTCCAGCACGATGGCACCGGCATCCAGTTTTGTAATCTTGAGCAAGTTTTGCACCAGTGTTTCAATGCGGTCAAGTTCCTGTTCGGATAAATCAGCAAATTCTTTTACAGCACTTAATTCCATATCCCCGTCTTGAAGCAGACCATTATAAATATTCAAAGCAGCCAGCGGTGTTTTCAGTTGATGGGAAATATCAGAGATTGTATTTTTCAAAAATTCCTTTTCCCGGAGTTCGTTATCTGCGTGAGCATTTAAGACAGCCGCCAGAGAATTGACGGTATGAAACAACCGATATAGTTCGCCCTCATCATCACATTCAATACGGGCATTGTGATCGCCGTCAAGATACGCATTGATCTGTGATACCGCCTGTTCCATGACTTGATTTTGCTTTTTGAAATAAGAACAACCCACCGCCAATATCGCTCCTCCTGGCAATACGAAAACAAACAATAGGAACAAAGAAAACCGCTGATAGCACAACCATAAAAACCCTTGTGTCAACAGAAGGAAGGCTACCCAAATAACGGATACTGCAAGAAACAATTTTTTGATTTCTTTGTTTGCAAATATTTTCATAGACCATCTCACCCAATCACATTCCATTTGTATCCCATTCCCCGAACTGTCAGGAGCATTTGCGGTTCACTCGGATTATCCTCAATCTTTATACGCAGCCGCCGCATATAGACCGTAAGGGTACTGCTGTCGATATAGTTTCCGTCGCAGTCCCATAGCTTATCTAAAATCTGTTCTTTGGTAAGTACCATGTTCGGGTTTCTCATAAACAAGCACAGTAGCTTGTATTCCGCGGCAGTCAAATCCAACAGCTCCCCATTTTTGAAAACCTGTCCTTGCAGCAAAAGAACTTTGATGCCATTCGACTGCAATTCTGTGTCTGCTGCTTGAAAAGAATTTGCACGTCGAAGTAATGCGTTAATCCTTGAAACGAGAACCCCCAGTTTGAACGGTTTTGTGATATAGTCATCACCTCCAATATCCAGACCCATAATAATACTTGTTTCCTCATCCGAAGCCGTCAGAAAAATAATTGGCACCTTTGATGTAAGTCGAACTCTTTTGCAAAATTCAAAGCCAGACCCATCTGGCAGAGATACGTCCAACACCAACAAATCATATTTTCCGTCTGTCCACAATTCCTCCGCTTCTTTGAGCGTTCTGGCGATATTTAATTCAAATCCCTGCTTTTTGAAAGCAAAAGAAAGCCCGTTAATCAGGCTTAGATCATCTTCAAGAAGTAATATATTACTCATACTTTTCTGCCTTTCCTTGTTTTGTACGACCATCAATCGGCTTTTCCGCATCCTTTGGAATTAGCCAGATAGTTGCCATCTTCACAGCGCCGGGGATACGCCCAGCAGCGCAATAGTAATTTACTCTACGAGGTGTCACGCCCCATTTTTCGGCGGCCTCTTTTAGTGTCATATAATCCATTCTGCACCTCCACAGAGTACATTATAGTTCTTTGTCTCGAACAATACAAGTTTATCACCAATCACAGCTTTATATAATCGGCATAATCGTACAGCTTGTCAGGCATAATAAAGTCATTCCATCATATAAACCGGAACGATACAATATTATTGAGGTGAACGATTATGCCGATTGATGATTTGACTGCTTTGGGGCAAAAAATGCGGGAAGCCCGAAAGAATAAAGAACTGACAGAGTTGTCCGAGAAATTTGAAACAAATTGAGCCAGTGAGAGAATCGTTAAAATTCACTCACTGGCTCTTTTCATTTTAAGAGAGCTAGTTCGTCTAACACTATATGTATCATCAAATGAAAATTTATCTGTTTTATAATTTCTTCACGAAACATTATTTCCAACTGAATAAGAAATAATTTTTACTTATTTCCATATTACGCTTTGCCTTTGTTCAAATAACCCAGGCTTGTTCAAAAAACCTGATGGATATGCACTGACAAAATCATTATCTTTTTTTCCTAACCACATGAACAATTATAGCAATCACAACGATTGCGGCAACCATGCCAATTAGGGGGAGCCATGTGTCTACGATGCTTTGGAACACGGCATCCCATTTTACATTTTCAGGTAACATGATTTACACCTCCAATTTCTTTTGCTCTGTAACAATGCGTTTACAAGATAGATACGTTGCAAGGAAATAACTCCCGTAAACAATGAGGAAAAGAATAATTGTCAAACCGATATTTGTAGAAATATGGATATTCATAAATTCCTCAACGATAGTCATTGCCTTGCCGATTAAGAAAGCCGAGTATATTCCGGCAACAGTCAACGGAATTGCAAAAAACACAGCCGTCTGCGTAAAAAGTGTGCGGTTAATTTGCTTGCGCTTGGCTCCCAACTTTTGCAGCAATCCATATCGGTAAATATTGTCCGTCGTTTCTGTGAGCTGTTTTAGTGCCAAAAGAGCAGCACAGATCAGCAAAAAGATTAAGCCGATATAACAACAAAGGAAACTCACCAAAGCATTGAGTCCGTAGAACATTTCATACATCATGTTCTTTTCTGCGTACCGATAACCATGCGCTTCGTCCAATCCAATAGGGATCATCTTTTGCAGGATTTCATTAGAATCCGCATCCGGCTTATATTGTACCAAAAGCACATTAATGTCTTTTTCGAGGCCAGCCACTACATGATCTGGGACAATGATTGTTCCGCGATCATTGTTTCCAACAGAAGTCATAAAATATGTTTCTTGCAAAACTTCATCGGATGCACGCAGTAAGGTTGTTCCGCCTATTGTGATTTCCAAATGATTTTGTAAGGCCAAGGAAACATATTGATATGTCCCAGCGTAATTACAATTTAACAAGTATTGGTCATCGTTCAGCGTGATTGGCTCTTTGCCCTGCATAGCCAAAGCACGATTGAAGTCCGAAACGGGAATTATGGCAACTTTGCTATTGGAAACTTCCTCATCAATAGGCCACAGCTCGACATTCTGACCTTCAAATAGCTCTGAATAGGTCATATCGGCCTCATAAATGCTGATTTGCTCCATGTTTTCGGCGTAATCACGCATTGCAACATCATGTGTGGCAAGATACTCGGAAATGTTGCTGTCTCCATCAGTGGAAACATTGGAAAGTACATTCAAATCATAGGGGGTTGCAGCTTTTGATAATTCATTCATTGCAAGAGCTGTGCTTGCCCCAATAGATACAGCACAGATGGTAATGGTCAGCAGGCCACAAACAATCGTCACCACAAGATAATTCGTGCGAATTTTACTTCCGATTTGGCGTACAAGGAATGTGTTCAAACCTTTCAGATAAAACCCTTTACCAGCTCTTACCACTTGGATGAAAACAGTGGATAATGAGCTGAACAACAGAAAGGTTCCAACAACCAAAGCTGCTCCCGCAATTTGAAAAGACATATTTTCACGAGATGGCAGTATTCCGTTTTTGTTGAACAGCACAGCGGAAATCCCTATGCAGATCAGGGAAAGCACAAACAGACAGAGCGGAAAAACACGATTTTCTGCTTTTATGCTTTCGTTTTTTCTGCTGGCCGTCAATAAGTCAATCAATTTGACATTGGTTACAGACCACACATTGAAAAGCATTACGATAAAGAAGATGATTGCAAAACAAAGCACTGTCTGTCGAAATGCTCCAGCAGAAAATACGATTTGAAATTTATCCAATTCAATCGCAAAGAGTTTTAATGCAACCAAAGAAAGTCCTTGCGAAAAGAGCAACCCAAGAACCAAACCTGAAACCAAAGCAATGACACCAACACAAAGAGTTTCACCGGCAAACAGCCGGGAAATGCGTCTTTTTTTCATGCCGAGCACCATATATACGCCCAATTCTTTTTTGCGGCGTTTCAAAAGAAACTGGTTGGCATAGATAATCAGAAAAGCCAATACTACCGCAATGACAACAGAAAGCGCCGACAACAGTATGCCGAGTTGGTCGTATAAAAGCGAACCGGTTATTCCCATATCGGAAAAAGCTGGCTGATCGGAAATTGAGTTGAAGGCATAAAACAGACTGACCGAAAGCGTCAGTGTAAGGAAATAAATCAGATAGTCCCGGATGTTCTTATGAACATTTCGGAAGATCAGCTTAAATGAGGTCATTTTGCTCACCTCCCAAGACGGAAACCACTTCCAGAATCTTTGCAAAAAAGTCTTTGCGTGTGTCCGTCCCTCGGTGCAGCTCATTGAACACCTGCCCGTCTTTGATAAACAAAATGCGATGGCAATAGCTGGCGGAAAAAGCATCATGCGTTACCATTAGGATTGTTGCCGCAAGCTGTTCGTTCAATTCCGTCAGCATCGTCAACAGCATCCGCGAGGAATTGGAATCAAGAGCGCCGGTAGGTTCATCAGCCAGTACGATTGCTGGATTTGTTACCATTGCTCTTGCAGCGGCTACCCGCTGCTGTTGGCCGCCGGACATCTGATAGGGATATTTGTTCAATACTTCCTGAATGTTCAGCGCCTTTGCAATCTGCGGGACACATTTTTGAATCTCGCTGGGTTTGGTTCCTGCGATAGATAAGGCCAGAGAGATATTTTCGTAGGCTGTCAGAGTATCCAGTAGATTGAAGTCCTGAAAGATAAAGCCCAGCTTTTTTCCGCGAAAGTCTGCAAGCTGTGATCCGTGAAGCGTCGTAATGTCCTTTCCCTCCACATAAATATGGCCGCTGGTAACGGTATCAATCGTAGAAATGCAGTTCAGCAAAGTGGTTTTCCCGGAGCCGGAAGAACCCATAATACCGAGAAACTCACCTTTACGCACAGAGAAAGAAATATGATCGACGGCTTTTGTCAGGTTGCCCTTGTTACCGTAAAATTTTTGGATGTCATCCACCCGTAAAATTGTGTCGTCCATTGATTATGAGACTCCTTTCTCAAAAGCATTTTGCTTTTGTATTTTTACTCTACCATAGGGGCTTCTCCTGTGCCATTAAGTTAGATTACATTTACCTTACCAGAATGTAAGGTTGAAAAAAGCGAGGTTTTACAGCCCCACCTCTTTCAAATAGCTCTCCGTAGGAAATACCATAGTTATGGTAGTCCCTTGTCCGGGATCACTGGAAACGGAAAGCACAATATTCATTTTTTTACACAGCTTTTGGCTCAAATACAGCCCAATCCCGGTTGACTTGGAATAGCGGCGTCCGTTTTCTCCAGTGAAGCCTTTGTCAAACACGCGTGGTAAATCCGCAGCAGAAATTCCAATTCCATTATCTGAAATAAAAAGGGATATATTATTTTTATCTGTTTTGGTAGAAAACTCAATTTGCAAATTGTCTTTACGATATTTGATCGCGTTGGATATGATTTGTCCGATTACAAATGTGCAACTCTTGCTATCGGCAACAATAGGAATGTCCAGATCATTCAGCACTGGTTTTCCGCCTGCTTGGATCAGAGGTTTGGAATATGTCTTTAACGCAGCATGAACTAAAGATTGCAGTGTGGTTTTTTCCACCTTGAAATCCTTTTCCACATCCGTACTGCGGGCATAGTATAGCACCTGTTCCACATAGGTATCAATTTTGCGGAGTTCATCGTCGATGCGTAGCGTAGTGGGATTTTTTTCGTTTTCTATCATCAGGCGTGCAGAGGTAATAGGGGTCTTGATCTCGTGTATCCATGAATCAATGTACTCCCGGTATTCCCGACTTGCTTGTTTTGCATTGGAAATCTGATCGTTCTGGTATTTATTGCAGCGCCGCAAAATATCCACTAAAATCTGACCTTCCAAAAAATGAGGCTGTGTCAATAGTTCACCCAAAAGCGACTTTTCTTCCATCTGTTCCATCATTTTCAGAAGTAGATTATAATAACTTCGTTTGCGGAAAAAATCATATACCAAAGCGGAAATATACGCTGCCATAAGGATCGTTTCGGCAAACAGAATAAAAGTAGCAGGGGTTTCAATTAGCCAAAGCAGGCCAAACAGTAGGAGTGCCGACACCAGCATACATATCAATGAAAAAATTCGATCTAAAAGATACTCGGATAATCTCATACGCAATACCCCAATCCACGCTTCGTTTCCAAATAGTCAGGCAAACCGATCTCTGCTAGCGTTTTCCGCAAACGAACGATATTCACATTCAAGGTGTTTTCGTCTATAAATTGCTCACTCTGCCAGAGTTCATCAATAATGGCATCACGAGGAATGATATTTCCCTTGTTTACCATGAGCAGACGCAAAATCCCCATTTCATTTTTAGTAAGAGATTTTCTCTGTCCTTGGTAACTGATTTCTGCTTTGAGCAGGTTTAGAGTTAAGCCTTTGTGTGTCAAAACCACATTATCCTGTATTTCATAAGTTCGTGCCAGAAGTTTTTGTATGCGTGCCAAAAGAACCTGTGCATTGTAGGGCTTTGAAATATAATCATCGGCACCGATGTTCAAACTCATTAGTTCGTCAAAATCGCTGTTTCTGCTGGTAAGCACAATGATTGGAAGATTGGATTTCTGCCGGATTTCTCTGCACACCTGAAAGCCGTCCTGATACGGCAAATTGATGTCCAAAAGAATCAAGTCAGCCCCAGACGAAAGGGCGGTTTCTGCGATATGCTGAAAATCGCTACTACTGGCACATTGGTATCCGTATTTTTCAAAAAGTTTGGTAAGTTCCTCACGGATTGCTGGTTCATCTTCTATGATAAAAATTTTCATTTTGTTGCCTCCCTTGCGTTGTTCTCATATCCAACGGCTTCTCCGCAATTTTAGGGAGCAGCCAAACACCGGCCATTTTCACAGCGCCGGGGATACGCCCAGCAGCGCAATAGTAATTTACTCTACGAGGTGTCACGCCCCATTTTTCGGCGGCCTCTTTTAGTGTCATATAATCCATTATGCACCTCCACAGAGTACATTATAGTTCTTTGTCTCGAACAATACAAGTTTATCTGTTCCAACGCAAACGTTTCTTTGTTGTATAGTTCTTCAGGTGTTTTTGCGTAGATAGCTACGAGCTTACCATTCGCGTCTTTGATTCTGGTCCTATAATATAGGACACGTTCAGCTGCTCGAATAGTCTCCATTACTTCCTCTGTCACATCTACAAAAAAATCTGTTGTATAAACATCAGGATAAAGTTCCCGAAGGTTAATTTTCTTCATTATGTACCTCCATTTCGATTCACGGGTGATTGACGGGTGAATCGAATGGAGGCGGAGACCGACACCGGCAGACAACCGGGTCATCTCCGAAAAAATGGCAACAAAAAACGCCAGATTTCCGTGAGGGAAAACTGGCGCGCCAAGAACAGCCATTATTATACTGAATTACATGGAACGATAATGCCGATGCAATGTTATACTTGCCCGGAG
>OJJW01000245.1_pt1 | contig 16591 bp, 17 predicted proteins | sample 1596331 | NCBI WGS metagenome assembly OJJW01 (sample SAMEA4350156, study PRJEB24818) | metagenome | biome: human; feature: gut; material: faeces | place: Denmark | collected 2013-09 | reverse complement strand
TTATTATTACTACCACCAGCGGATGTCTAGAGAGCTTGTCGCCTGCTTTTTAGTCAAGTGTACTCGAGTCATTATGTGTGTATGTTGAAGTTCTCAGTTTTCTTTTTTTTTTTTTTTTCATGTGCCTTCTTTTTTTTTTTTTTTTTTCAAGCAGAAGACGGCATACGAGATAGGAGTCCGTCTCGTGGGCTCGGAGATGTGTATAAGAGACAGCTCGTGATGATCGTTTGTTCATGATTGCTGACTTGTTGCGTCGTGGTGTCAGCATCGAAATGATTCATGATAAAACACAAATTGATGAATTCTTCCTGGATAAAGTGTCACACATCATTGAAATCGAACGTGATTTGGCAGCGCATGTTGGTGATTTAGATTACCTACACTACGCGAAGAAAAACGGTTTTGCAGATGAAACGATTGCCGGAATTTGGCACAAAACGACGGCAGAAATTCGACAATTACGCCAAGAAGCCGGGATTATCCCAGTTTATAAGATGGTGGATACGGTGGCTGCTGAATTTGAGTCACAAACACCTTATTTCTACGCGACTTATGAACGTGAAAATGAGTCTGTGAAGTCGGATAAGCCATCTGTTATCGTACTTGGTTCAGGGCCAATTCGTATCGGGCAAGGTGTGGAATTTGATTACGCAACCGTGCATGCCGTTAAGGCCATTCAACGGGCCGGTTACGAAGCCATTATCATGAACTCGAACCCTGAAACGGTCTCAACAGATTTCTCAATTTCAGACAAGCTCTACTTTGAACCATTGACGCTTGAAGATGTTTTGAATGTGATTGACCTCGAACAACCCTTAGGTGTTGTGGTGCAATTTGGTGGGCAAACAGCGATTAATTTGGCCCAACCATTAGCTGAAAATGGCTTGCATATTCTTGGGACAACGGTTGAAGATTTGAATCGTGCCGAAGATCGTGAAGCCTTTGATCAAGTCATTAAACAATTACAACTCCCACAACCCATTGGTAAAACAGCTACCACAGTCGAAGGCGCTTTGGCAGCAGCTCAAGAAATTGGCTACCCAGTGTTAATTCGCCCATCTTACGTGTTAGGTGGTCGGGCAATGGAAATTGTGTCATCAGATGATGAACTCCAAGACTATATGCAACGGGCCGTGAAGGTGTCAAATGATCACCCCGTTTTGATTGATTCTTACTTGGTGGGTCAAGAAGCAGAAGTGGATGTTTTGTCAGATGGTGAAACAGCGGTTATTCCAGGTATCATGGAACATATCGAACGTGCCGGTGTGCACTCAGGCGATTCTATGTCAGTCTACCCACCACAATATTTGTCACAAAAAGTCCAAGATGAAATGACACAAGCAGCCATTAACTTGGCAAAGGCGATGGGGACAATTGGATTGATGAACGTACAGTTCGTGATTCATGAAGACACGGCTTACGTGATTGAAGTGAACCCACGAGCTTCACGGACGGTGCCATTCATTTCAAAGGTGACCCATATCCCATTGGCACAACTGGCTACCCGCGTGATGTTGGGTGAAAAGTTGGCAGATATGGGCTTTGAAACGGGTCTGGTACCAGCTGATGATATGGTCCATGTGAAAGCACCAATCTTCTCATTTACGAAGTTACCAGACGTTGATTCACTACTTGGGCCAGAAATGAAGTCAACTGGTGAAGTCATGGGATCAGACGCAACCTTGCCAAAAGCTTTGTACAAAGCCTTTGTGGCCTCAAACATTAAAGTACCACAATATGGTAATGTCCTCTTTACAGTTGCTGATGACGATAAGGAAGAAGCATTAACGTTAGCCCGTCGTTTCAACGATCTTGGGTTTGCCTTGTTTGCTACGGCCGGCACAGGCGCGTATCTTGCTAGTCAAGGCTTACCTGTTGAAACACTGGACAAAATTGCTGAATCTGACAACAATTCAGTTGAAGCATTACGCGCACAAAAACTCCAGGTTGTGATTAACACGACACAAGCGGATGATCGTGCCGAATCAGACGGTCGTTTGATTCGAAATGCGGCCATCGAAAATGCAGTGCCGCTGTTTACGGCATTAGATACCGTTAGTGCTTTCTTGGATGTTCTGGAAAGCCGTAGTTTTACAGTCAATGAAATGAAATAATACCTGCAGTACTAATAAAATTGTCCGGTGAGACAAATTAGGAGAAAAAAATGACGCAACGCTTAGCAGTAAAGTTACCAGGCCTAAACTTGAAGAATCCGATTATGAATTCATCAGGAGCTGTTTATTTTGGCCTGGAAGATATGTACGGGATTGAAAAAACTGGTGCCTTGGTGACGAAGACGATTACCATGGCGCAACGTGCGGGCAATCCGCAACCTTGGGTCATTAACATCACCAGTGGCGTGATGAACTCGGTTGGTTTGGCTAATCCTGGTGTTGAGCAGGTCATGGCTGATTTATTGCCAAAAATTACGGCAAAATATGCCGGTGAACTCCCCGTAATGGCCTCTATTGCGGGTGAATCCGTTCAAGAATACCGTGATTTAGCGCAGTTGTTATCCGCAACGGGACATATCACAGCCATTGAAGTGAATTTATCTTGCCCAAACGTGGACCGTGGCGGTATGGCCTTTGGGGTGGATGCGCAAGCTACTGCAGAAGTGGTGACGGCAATTAAAAGCGTGACGGATTTGCCAGTATATGCCAAGTTGTCACCCAATGTCACGGATATCAAACCCATTGCCAAAGCTGTCGAAGACGCAGGTGCTGACGGCATTGTTTTGATTAATACGGTAGTGGGGATGCGCTTTGACTTGAACACCCGTGCGCCACAATTAGCGCGTGGCACAGGCGGTATGTCTGGGGCAGCAATTCATCCAATTGCGGTGCGATTTGTCTACGAAGTGGCCCAAACGGTCACAATTCCAGTCATTGGAGTTGGTGGCATTCGCACCGTCGATGACGCCTTAGAAATGTTAATGGCTGGTGCGAGCGCTGTCCAGGTCGGTTCCGGGTTGGCTGAAAAACCAGACATGATGTTAGACATCATTGCAGCGCTGCCGGAAGCCCTCGATCGCTATGGTTTTGACGATGTGCAAGCCGTGACGAACACGTTTAAGAACTCACAGAACTGAAGTTGAAAGGAATGCTGATGACCGCACCTGTTTTTATTGCCTTAGATTTTCCGGATGCTGCCAGTGCGCAAGCGTTTTTGGTACCATTTCGTGATTTACCCGAACAACCAGCTGTGAAAGTTGGAATGGAACTATTTTACGCAGCCGGACCGGAATTTGTGCGTGAGTTACGCCAACAAGGCTTTACCGTCTTTTTAGATCTTAAACTTTACGATATTCCAAACACTGTTGGGCATGCTGTAGCACGCCTTGCACAACTGGACGTGCAATATTTGACCGTGCATGCCGCTGGTGGGACCAAAATGTTGCAGCAGGCGGTTGCCAATAAGGGCGCCGACATGAAAATTTTGGCGGTGACGCAACTCACATCATTTTCAGAAGCGGACATGCAAACGACGCAACAAACCACGTTGTCAATGGCTGATAGTGTACAGCATTTGGCGAAGTTGGCTTATGCCGCTGGGGTGGACGGGACGATTAGTGCACCAGGGGAAGCAGCGCTCATTCAGGCGGTGACAGCTGATGATTTCTTACGGATCACGCCGGGCCTTCGTTTGGCCGGTGATGCTGCCGATGATCAAGCACGCATTACCACGCCAGCAGTTGCCCGCCAATCAGGGGCCACTGGCTTGGTGGTGGGTCGTTCAATTACAAAAGCACAAACGCCAGTTGCCGCTTATCAACGCGTGATGGCAGAATGGGGAAATGAAGCATGACAGAATATGCAACACAAGTCGCAAATGAGTTATTAAAGATTGGGGCCGTGAAGTTTTCACCGGAAGCGCCCTTTACTTGGGCCTCTGGCATTAAAAGCCCAATTTATACGGATAACCGGATGACGATTGGTTTTCCTGAAGTCCGTCAAAATATATTTAAAGGTTTGGCTGAACTCATTACGACCCATTATGGGGATGTTGAAATCATCGGTGGTGTTGCCACGGCTGGTATCCCACACGCGGCTTGGGTAGCTGAAACGTTGAACAAGCCCATGATTTATGTCCGCTCAAAGCCAAAAGATCATGGAGCCGGTCGGCAAACAGAAGGGGCTGACGTGGCTGGTAAAAAAGTGGTCCTCATTGATGATTTAATTTCAACTGGTGGGTCAGTTTTGGGTGCCGTTGAAGCGGTTCGCAAGTCAGGTGCTGACGTGTTGGGTGTTGTCTCAATCTTTTCATATGAATTACCGGCTGGCGTGGCTAACTTTGCGCAAGCAGGGTTAACATTTCAGTCCTTGACAACCTATTCACAACTCATCGATGCCGCCATTGCGCGAGGCGATTTGAATGCTTCGCAATTAGCAACCTTAAAAGCATGGCAACAATCACCAGCTGATTGGCAAGCTTAAACAAGTAAAAAAGCTGAACGACGATGATCGTTCAGCTTTTTTGATTAATAAATGGCATCGCGGTACAAGCCAATAACTTTACCGAGAATGGTCACATTATCTAAAATAATTGGTGCCATGGCATCATTTTCAGGTTGTAATCTGAAATGATCGGCTTCACGGAAGAAACGCTTAACAGTTGCTTCGTCATCGTCATTCATCGCGACAACAACATCACCATTATCAGCATTATCTTGCTTCCGCACGATCACTTTATCGCCGTCCAAGATACCGATGTTGACCATTGAATTGCCACGGACGTTGAGCATAAACATATCGCCGTCAAACTGCATCAAGTTATCTGGGATTGGAAAAAACTCAGTGGCTTCTTCTTCAACTGCGAGAATTGGCGTACCAGCTGTCACTTGACCCAGAACCGGAATGCGACCAGGTGTGGTGGACACACCTAATGCTTCCAACCCTAAATCTGTTACTTCAATAGCACGGGCGCGTGGCTTTGAGGCGTCTTTTAATAAGTAGCCTTTTTTTACTAAGCGTTCGATGTGCCCGTGAATGGTAGAAGACGATGATAGGCCGACTGCTTCACCAACTTCACGTACTGTTGGCGGATAACCATTGTTGGTTTGCGCTTCATGAATGAAACGCAAAACTTGGAGTTGTTTGCTTTCTTGAATTTTGATTGCCATGATGGGTATATTCCTTAATAATAAGCGATTTAATATGATTTCATTATAGCGAAAGTGGGAACAGAAATCAAACGTTTGTTCGTTTTCGGCTCACGACGCCCGATAAATTGGGGGAATCTTTACCAAAAATTTGAAAACAACACCCACAAGTAGTAGTTGAGCGGCTAAAAAACTTGCTATAAGATCGTTTACTGCCGGTATTCATCGGGGTAATCGTCCTGTCAACCTAGATTTTGTGTTATAATGGTTGGTAGACAATTTTATTAAGGGGTTATTTAACCATGAACACAGGACTTTCAATCTTGATTTTCGTTATTGGCTTGGTTATCGGCTTGATTGCAGGTTTCTTCCTCGCACGTAACGCCATGAAGAACTATCTTGCCAAAAACCCACCGATTTCAGAAGAAATGATGAAATCAATGATGATGTCAATGGGACAAAAGCCATCACAAAAGAAGTTGGCACAAATGATGGCACAAATGAAGCAACAAAGCGAACGTGCACAAAAAAAATAAGCCAGAAGGCTTATTTTTTTTCGTGTTTTGGATCAATATAGACAAAATCAGGATTGATTTCTTGGTCTAAGCGATCAAACGCATCTTGAATCATTTGTGTATATTTGGTAATGTTTTCTTTGTCCAACTTATCTTTGCGATCAACCACGATCGGTTCCCCGAAATTAATCGTTGTATTGTTACGCTTGAAGAGTTGACTAAACTTAACTGGCCCCTGATATACAGCTGGTACAATGGTCTTACCAGACATCTTGGCAATTAAGATGGTACCAGATTTGAGTTCAGCGCTGTGGCGTGAACCGGAAGGGAACATGATCAATGACCGGTCACCCGATTTCAATTCACGTACGGGAACTTTAATCACACTGGGCCCAACGTTTTCACGATCCACGGGGAACGCACCAGCGGCTCGGATGAGCCACGCAAGTGGGGGGAACTTAAACAATTCAATTTTTGCCATAAAAATGAAGTGCTTGGGATAGGCGGCGACGGCATACCAAACGGGATCCCACCAAGAACGGTGAGGGCCAACGAGGATATAATTATCGTTGACAGGGAGACGATCACGGTGCATATATTTAATGCGACCGTTAATCGTCCAAATCAAGCCAACGACAATGCCGTGGAGTACGTCATAAAATTTCATGCTAATTCACCTCATAAACTGTCCTAACTATTTTACACGATATCGCGAGAAAAAAACAATGATTGAACCAATTCTTAAACAAGGTGAACGACTTGATGGTTTGCCAGCACAAAACATTCGTATTATTCAAAATCCAGATATGTTCGCTTATTCACTTGATGCGATTTTATTGGCTTATTTTGCCGGCGTGAAAGGCAAAGGTAGCGGGTTAACTGTTGATCTTGGTGCTGGCACTGGGGCGGTTGGCTTGTTTTATGCTCCAAAGGTGATGGGGCCAATCACCTTAGTTGAGATTCAACCTGAACTCGCTGAGATGGCGCAACGTAGTGTGGCGCTAAATGGCTTGCAAGATCGTGTGTCGGTGGTGCAAGCGGATATGAAAGCGATTTTTGATGTCATTCAACCAGGATCAGCCGAAACGGTGCTATCTAATCCACCTTATTTTCCTTTAAATGATACGACGAAGACTAACAACGACCAACATTACGAGATTGCTCGACACGAGGTCACGATTGATTTACCTGGTCTGGCACAGGTTGCCAATAAATTACTTAAAAACAACGGCAAGTTTTACATGGTGCACCGGCCAGATCGGTTGGCTGATATTTTTGCCGCCTTTGCGCAGCGCAAGTTGATGATTAAACGCGTGCAGTTTGTTTATGGTAAGGCCGATCGGGAAGCCAATATGGTACTTGTCGAAGCAATTAAGGCTGGGAAACCAGGTGGTGTGCGGATTATGCCACCCATTGTGGCCTATACCGCCGATAATGACTACACAGAGACGGTGAAGACGATTCTGTATGGACAAGCGTGGTCAACATGAAACACTACTTCTTTTATGTGCTTTATACCGCGGATGGTTACTTTTATGGTGGTTTTACCGATGACGTGCAGCGGCGGCTAGCCACGCACGAAAAAGGGCAAGGTGCGAAATTCACCCGAGTTAAATCACGGCATCCGTTGCAACTCGTTTTTTCGGAAGCCTTTGACACAAAAGGGGATGCATTACGTGCCGAAGCGGCTTTTAAACGGCTAACCCGCGCTAAAAAAGAAGCGTTCCTAGTGACGCGTGGTGTTTCAGCCACAATTTGGGAAAAATAGCTTGCTTTATATCTGGAACACTGTATAATATTAACTGTTGTCAAAAGCAACAAATACACACGGCAAACGAGTTCACATAGGTGCAGCAATGTCAGTGTGAATGTCGAATTTGTCGGCGGAAAAAACCTAGGAGGCCACATCATGGCAGTTATTTCAATGAAAGAACTCCTCGAAGCAGGAGTACACTTCGGTCACCAAACACGTCGTTGGGACCCAAAGATGGATGAATTTATCTTTACAGAACGTAATGGTATTCACATCATCGATTTGCAAAAGACAGTTAAGTTGGTTGATGAAGCTTACAACTTCATGCGTAACGCATCAGCTGATGGCGCAACTTTCTTGTTCGTTGGCACAAAGAAGCAAGCTTCAGATGCAATTGCTGAAGAAGCAACACGCGCTGGTCAATACTACATTAACCACCGTTGGTTGGGTGGTACTTTGACAAACTGGAACACAATCAAGACACGTATCCAACGTTTGAAGGATTTGGAAGCAATGGCCGAAGACGGCACATTTGACCAATTGCCTAAGAAGGAAGTTGTGTTGTTGAACAAGCAACGCGAAAAGTTGAACAAGTTCTTGGGTGGTATCAAGGACATGCCTGGTTTGCCAGACGTTTTGTTCGTTGTTGATCCTAAGAAGGAAGAAATCGCCGTTAAGGAAGCTAACATGTTGAACATTCCTGTTGTGGCAATGATCGACACAAACGCTAACCCTGAAGTGGTTGACGTTAAGATTCCTGCAAACGATGACGCTATTCGTGCCGTTCGTTTGATCACTTCAAAGATGGCTGATGCTATTATCGAAGGTCGTCAAGGTCAAGATTCAGCACCTGAAGATGCATTCGTTGAAGGCGATGAAACAACAGAATCAATCGAAGAAATTGTTAGCATTGTCGAAGAAGGCAACAACTAATCAGTAAGATTTAAATGACATTTGCCGTTCCTGCGGACCTGTTTGGGACGCGGAAACGGCATTTTTATTTGTTCGAAACCAGAACAAATCATGCTATAATAAACTTATAAACATTTTTAGAGGAGCAATATAATGGCAATTACTGCTGCACAAGTAAAAGAACTACGTGACAAGACATCTGTTGGTATGATGGATGCGAAGAAGGCTTTGGTTGAAGCTGACGGTGACCTTGACAAGGCAATCGACTTGCTCCGTGAAAAGGGTATGGCTAAGGCCGCTAAGAAGGGCGACCGTATTGCTGCTGAAGGTATGACTTACGTTGCCGTTAAGGGTAACAAGGCTGCCATCATCGAATTGAACTCAGAAACTGACTTTGTGGCTGGTAACGCTGAATTCAACGACTTGTTGAAGACTGTTGCTAACACAATCGTTGAAAACTCACCAGCAGACGTTGAAGCTGCTTTGGCTTTGGAAGTTGAAGCTGGTCAAACTTTGAACGAAAAGATCATCGGTACAACACAAATTACTGGTGAAAAGATCACTTTGCGTCGTTTCACAGTTGTTGAAAAGGCAGATTCAGAAAACTTTGGTGCTTATTCTCACTTGGCTGGTTCAATTTCAGCATTGGTTGTTGTTGAAGGTGCCTCTGAAGAAGCTGCTAAGGACATCGCAATGCACGTTGCTGCCATTGCACCACAATACGTATCAGATGCTGATGTGCCTGCTGAAGTTGTTGAAAAGGAAAAGGCTGTTCAATTAGCTTCTGAAGACTTAGCTGGTAAGCCTGACAACATCAAGGAAAAGATGGTTGAAGGTCGTATCAAGAAGTTCTTGGCTGAAATTTCATTGTTGGATCAAGCATTCGTTAAGAATGGTGATCAAACTGTTGCCGAATTTATTACGTCACAAAATGGTTCAGTAAAGTCATTTGTCCGTTACCAAGTTGGTGATGGTATCGAAAAGAAAGTGACTGACTTGGCCGAAGAAGTTGCTAAGCAATTGGGTTAATTGCTTATAAAAGTGCGTTATTTTCATATAACGCACTTTTTTTGCGGGAAATTTTGGTATAATGGACTAGATAATGAAAATGAGGTAAATCATGACTGATATTAAATACAAACGTGTATTGATGAAACTTTCGGGCGAAGCATTAGCTGGCGACAAAGGACAAGGCATCGACCTTGCCGTAGTTTCTGAAATTGCGCAAGATTTGAAAGAAGTACACGATCTTGGCACACAAATCGCCATTGTTGTCGGCGGTGGTAACCTTTGGCGTGGTGAACCCGCATCAAAAGTTGGCATGGAACGTTCTCGTGCCGATTACACAGGGATGCTTGGCACAACCATGAATGCTTTGGTGTTACAGGATGCCTTAGAACGCGCTGGCGTTGATACACGTGTACAAACAGCCATTACAATGCAACAAATTGCCGAACCTTATATTCGTGGGCGTGCGATTCGTCACCTTGAAAAAGGTCGGATTGTGATTTTCGCGGCCGGAACTGGTTCACCTTACTTCTCAACAGATACAACGGCAGCTTTGCGTGCTAATGAAATTAACGCGGATGCCATTTTGATGGGTAAGAACGGTGTGGATGGGGTCTATGATTCTGATCCAAACAAGAATGCAGATGCCGTTAAATTTACTGAATTAACACACTTAGATATTTTGCAAAAAGGTTTGAAAGTGATGGACTCAACTGCTAGCTCACTTTCAATGGATAATAACATGCCACTTGTGGTCTTTAACTTGAACACCCCTGGCAATTTGAAGCGTGTCGTATTGGGTGAAAATATTGGAACAACAGTTACAGGAGGAAAATAATGGCTTTTGATATAACAGATGCAAAGGCGCGCATGCAAGGCGCACAAGATGCATTACAACGTGAACTTGGTAGTATCCGGACAGGACGTGCGAACCCCCGTATTTTGGATCGCATTGAAGTTGAATATTATGGGGCAATGACACCCTTGAATCAAGTGGCGTCAATCTCAGTACCAGAAGCACGTATCTTGTTGATCACACCATTTGATAAGTCAGTGCTTGACGAAATTATTCGGGCAATTAACATGTCTGATCTTGGCCTAAATCCAGCTTCAGATGGAAATATTGTGCGTTTGGCAATTCCACAAATGACAGAAGAAGGTCGTAAGGAATTAGCTAAGCAAGTGAAAGCTGAAGCTGAAAAGGCGAAAGTTTCAGTTCGTAATGTGCGTCGTGATGCAATGGATAGCGTGAAAAAGGACAAGGAATTGCCTGAAGACGTTGCCCGTAAAGCGGAAGATGCTATCCAAAAGTTGACGGATGACAACATTAAGGCAATTGATGCGATTGCAGCCGAAAAAGAAAAAGAATTGCTAACAATCTAACACACGTTGGTATTTTCTTATGCAGTGTGTGATAAACACATGACACAAAAAGACTTGGTAACACGCCAAGTCTTTTTGTTTAAATGATTGGAGACGGGATGCGTAGGTATTGGCAATATTGGCGACTGGGGTTGAATTTTCGTGAAGGCGCCTACCGGTTGGACTTTTGGTGGATTCGGGCCATTAATGTCGTCCTGGAACTCATGCTAGTAGCGATACCTGTCATCTTTTTTCAGTCATGGTATTGGGGATTTAAAAGTCTGGCGATATTTTATATTATCAAATTTGTGCCAGATAGAACGTTACTGACACGCCGGCTAAGAGATACTGGTTTGGCACTCAACCAAATTAAGTTTGTGATCCTAAGTCCAACCTTATTGTGGGTTGGTGTACTGATTGTTGCGGCATTTAGGATTATTTTTTTGCTGCCGATTGTGGTATTGGGCTATTTTGGTTGGTTTGTATTGATGGTTTCTCGACGATCAGCGTATTGGACACCGCAACTCAATCAAAAACAAAAAATGGGCTATGGTCTTGGTTTTGTTGGCCTGGGCATGTTGACCATGATGTTAACCGGCTATCTGATGGTAGCGGGGCAAGCGACAATCAATCGTCTCATCCAACCTGTTTTATCCGATCCAAAAACAGCTACATCAAAATCATCACCATCAAGTGCTGCGCACCATGACACAGCGGCAGTCGCGTCATCAGTACCCGAAAAACCAGTGACACGACAGGCTGATGATAAGCTGACAACGGCTTATCGGCAATTGCCGGCGATGACGATTGGGGATGCGAGTTTTGGTTTTATGACGGTGAATGGGCAATGGCAACAAGATTCCACAACCTTACAATGGTGGCAACTCGCGCAGAATATTGTGATTGATACCCGCGATCGTGGTCAGGGATTTGGGGTCGATACGGCGAGTTTTACCTTTAAAACCATCAGTAGCCAAAGTCACTTTCAATTAACTACCCAAGGTGATGTGTCTGGTACACGCTACGATGGGACTTACCAGTTACCAACTGCAACGCAACCAGATGCGATGAGTTATTTGGAGTGGCAGACGCCAGACCATCAATTACGCGCAGTGTATGTCATTGCGCCGACGTTGGCCTTACGTAATTTGGTCGTTGATCAAATCATGCAATCATATCGTGTGTAGGGCTTGACGTTTTGTGCATGACAAGGCATAATAAGAGATAATAACGTTGGTAAACGATGAGATCATGTGGCGATGGTTGAGGGCATCAACGCTTCGAGTGTCTGCTTCGGCAGGAAATCAGGTGGAACCGCGCGCAAGCGTCCTGATGTCAATTGATTTTGGCATCGGGACGTTTTTTGTTTGGATGCAGAAAGGACAGATTGTGATGACACCAGCAAAAGAATTTGAAGCTTATTTTGATGATCCCGATATCCCTGAACAACACTTGGCGCAGTTGCAACGCGTGCGTCAGTTTGTCCATGAGATTTATCCAGACATTACGGAACGGGTTGCCTATGCCATGCCAGGTTTTTATCCGGTGGAAGGGAAAAAAGCAACCGAAACACTGCTCTTTGTAATGGCACAAAAAAATTGGTTGGGCATCTACGCGTTGCCAGAATTTAATGTGACCTATCAAGATTTTTTAACTGCTGAGCACCTGCAAATGGGTAAAGGGTCAATTCAAGTTCCTTATGATTATCCAGCCGATAAATTACGCACATTGGTTGGAAAAATTATGCTGTATAATTTGAAACGATTTCATTTCAATGTGCCAGCCACCACGTTACAATTTGCCTAACTGGATGGTGCGAATAAGTAGCCGTCAGGCGTTTAAAAATAGGGAGTAAAACATGATAAATAAATTATCAATGCAAGATATTATTTTAACGTTGCAACAATACTGGGCGAAGCAAGGCGCAAACCTGATGCAAGCCTATGATAATGAAGTGGGGGCCGGTACCCAATCCCCTTACACATTCCTACGCGCTAATGGACCAGAACCTTGGAACGCAGCTTACGTTCAACCTTCTCGCCGACCAGCCGATGGCCGTTATGGGGATAACCCCAACCGTTTGTTCCAACACCACCAATTCCAAGTGGTGATGAAGCCTAGTCCTGTTAATATCCAAGAGCTTTACTTGGGGTCATTGGAAGCCTTGGGTATTAAGCCACTAGAACATGATATTCGTTTCGTTGAAGACAACTGGGAAAACCCTTCAATGGGTGCGGCTGGTATTGGTTGGGAAGTTTGGCTTGACGGCATGGAAGTCACGCAATTTACTTATTTCCAACAAGTTGGTGGGATTGAAGTCGATTCTGTCACGGCTGAAGTAACGTATGGTTTGGAACGTTTGGCTTCTTATATTCAAGATGTCCCAACTGTTTATGATTTAGAATGGGGCAATGGCGTCCTTTATGGTGATATTTTCAAGGAACCTGAATTTGAACATTCAACTTACGCCTTTGAAGCGTCAGATCAAGACATGCTCTTGCGTCATTTTGACGAATATGAAGCCGAAGCGACACGTTTGTTGGGCCTTGGCTTAGTGCACCCAGCCTATGACTACATTTTGAAGTCATCACATACCTTTAATTTATTGGATGCCCGTGGTACTGTGTCTGTGACGGAGCGTGCAGGGTACCTTCACCGGATTCGAACAATGGCACGCCAAGTATCAAAGGTTTTCATCGAAGAACGGGCTAAGTTAGGCTTCCCCTTGTTGAAAGACGAAGCCTTGCGGGAAAAGTATCTGGGTGAAAATGGTAAATACACGGTGGATGAAACAGTCTAACGGATCATAATAGACTTGACGGTTATTCGTCAGGTTGATGTGGGTTACAAACTAAAATTGGAGAAATCAAGATGTCAACATTTTTACTAGAAATTGGATTGGAAGAAGTGCCGGCGCATTTGGTCACCCCATCGGAAGCGCAACTGGTAACGCGGACAGCAGCCTTTTTAGCCGAACATCGCTTAGCTGTAGGGGAAATTAAGGCTTATTCAACGCCTCGTCGTTTAGCCGTACAATTATTGGATGTCGCTGCTGAATCAGAAACTTTGTCAGAAGAAAAGCGTGGCCCTTCAATTGACCGTGCAAAAGATGAACAAGGCAACTGGACAAAGGCAGCCCAAGGTTTTGCGCGCGGCCAAGGGGCAACGCCGGAAGACTTTGAAGAACGTGATGGCTATGTCTGGCTAACAAAGACAACGCCTGGTGTGCCAGCGGCAGAAATTTTAGCGCAAATTGGCGATGAAGTTGTCGCACAAATGAAGTTCTCAACGTACATGAAGTGGGCCAACAACGCCTTCTTATATGTGCGACCAATTCGTTGGTTGGTCGCTTTACTGGATGACAAAGTGCTGGATTTCAGTATTTTAGATGTCCAAACAGACCGGATCACGCGGGGTCATCGTTTCTTGTCAGACGAACAAGTGACGATCCCAACGGCTGAGGATTATGTGGAAACGTTAAGAGCTGCACATGTGTTGGTTGATGCCGACGAACGTCGAGCAACAATCAGCCAACAGTTGGCAGCCATTGCGCAAGAAAATGGCTGGGTGTTGCAACTTGATTCTGACAAGTCACAAGACTTATTGGAAGAAGTCAACAACATTGTGGAATGGCCAACGGCCTTTGCGGGTAGCTTTGATGAAAAGTATTTGGCCGTACCAGATGATGTGTTGATGACCTCAATGCGTGAACACCAACGTTTCTTTTATGTGACCGATCAATCAGGTCAACTCTTGCCACATTTCCTATCAGTTCGTAATGGGAATGATGAACATTTGCGTAACGTGATTGCTGGTAACGAAAAGGTGCTGGTGGCACGTTTGGAAGATGCTGAATTTTTCTATCATGAAGACCAGCAAAAGACGATTGCCGATTATATGGCAAAAGTTGAAAAATTGGTGTTCCATGAAAAAATTGGGACAGTTTACGAACATATGCAACGTGTCGGCCTTTTGGCCGCTGAATTAGCGGATCGATTAGGTTTCGATGCTACGAAGAAAGCTGATTTGGCACGTGCAGCTGACATTTATAAGTTTGATTTGATGACGGGCATGGTCGGCGAATTCGACGAATTGCAAGGTATTATGGGTGAACACTATGCGCAATTATTCGGTGAAAACACTGCAGTTGCAACAGCCGTACGTGAACATTACATGCCAACGTCTGCTGCCGGTGAAGTAGCCCAATCAGATATTGGGGCTGTCTTAGCGATTGCTGATAAATTAGATACTTTGGTGACATTCTTTGCAGCCGATCTTGTCCCATCAGGGTCAAATGACCCTTATGGTTTACGACGTGCAGCGACAGGGATTGTCCGTACGTTGCAAGCCAAGCAGTGGCGAATTGCGTTAGCGCCATTGCTTGAAAGCTTTATTGCCAAAACAGGTGAGGTATCAAGTCATGCTGATACTGCCGCTATCCGTGCCTTTATTTTAGATCGTGTCCGCAAGTTAGCCCTTGATGCTGGCACACGTCAAGATCTTGTGGCAGCCGGTACTGCTAATGTCGTGAATTTGGATGTTGTGTACGTGGCACAACGTGTACAAACATTGGCCCAACATGCTGATGATGCGAACTTCCGTGATGTCATTGCGTCATTGACACGTGTGTCACGCTTGGCTGTGAAGTATGACACGGATGCGACAGTTGATCCTGCTCTGTTTGAAAATGAAGCTGAAGTGGCGTTGTATGCGGCAACGCAATCACTTGATTTGCACACGCTAGTGATGGCGGGCAGTGAAGCTGTTTACCAAGCATTGGCCAACTTACAAGCCCCAATTGCGGCTTACTTTGACGAGACAATGGTCAATGTTGACGATGAAGCCGTTAAAAATAACCGCTATGCACAACTGCACTTAATTAACCGCTTGATTTCAGGATTGGGTGATTTAGAAAAAATCGTTATCAAGTAATTGAGCTGCCGCAATAGACTGAAAGATAGAGGCGACAATAACATGTTAAATATTGCTTATGTTGGTTTTGGTAAAAGTACGAATCGTTACCATTTACCGTATTTAAAGTTACGTTTGGATAAATTCCGCGTTGGTCGTGTTGTGACGCCAACCCTTGGCAAGCGGCCGGCTGATCAAGCTTACTGGGAAGCAACTGGGACGATTTTTTCAACCGATATACAAGATATTTTAGACGACGACACGATTGATTTAGTGGTGGTCGTCACGCCTTCTAGCAGTCATTTCGCTGTTGCCAAGCAGTTGTTAGCCGCTGGCAAGAACGTGTTAGTTGATAAGCCAATGGCAGCTAATCTCGCTGAGACACAAACATTAGTCCAACTGGCACGTGAACAACAGTTGTTTTTGATGCCATACCAATCACGACGCTATGACAGTGATTTTTTAACCGTACAACATATTTTGAATCATGGTTATTTGGGACGTTTGGTGGAGCTGGAAGTGCACATGGACCATTATCGACCTTCAGACGGGGTGGTCTCAGGCCCTACGATTGATGGGTCACTCTTTGGTCACGGGGTCCATTTAGTCGATCAAGTGGTGAGTTTACTCGGGGCACCACAAGCTGCAACCTATGATTTACGAGCAACGCGTGAATTAGGGGCAGACGTCGATGATCAAATTGAAGTGAATTTATTCTATGAGGATACCGTAAAAGCGACGGTACAAACCACCGAATTAGCGATGGTACAACACCCAAAGTGGCAATTACGTGGAACAAAAGGCACGTTTATCAAGTATAATGTTGATGAACAGGAAAATGATTTAAAAGCCGGCGTGATGCCAGGTACACCAGCTGTCTCTTATACACATCTCCGAGCCCACGAGACGGACTCCTATCTCGTATGCCGTCTTCTGCTTGAAAAAAAAAAAACACCAAAATCATATTACGTCATCTGCATAAAAACAGAAAAACAAATAAAAAAAGTGAAAGAAAAAAAGATGATAAAA
>OJJW01000234.1_pt1 | contig 16970 bp, 13 predicted proteins | sample 1596331 | NCBI WGS metagenome assembly OJJW01 (sample SAMEA4350156, study PRJEB24818) | metagenome | biome: human; feature: gut; material: faeces | place: Denmark | collected 2013-09 | reverse complement strand
TTTCTTGTTCGTCGTTGCCGTCCGGTTTCGTGGCTGTTTGATCGCCCGCTCTGGTCCCTTTCACACTTGCTGGTTGTGTTGTATGTTTTTTTTTTTTTTTGTTTTTTTGTTATTTTTTTTTTCAAGCAGAAGACGGCATACGAGATAGGAGTCCGTCTCGTGGGCTCGGAGATGTGTATAAGAGACAGGGGTAAACTCGGCCACAAAGTCGTTGCCGCGGTACAGCCGCACGCTCTCGGCGTTGGTGAACACCCAGCAGGCGGCGGCTGCGCCGCCGGGCAGGTCGCCCAGCGTCATGGCAGAGGAGACCTCCAGCACGATGTCGGAGGGGGCGCGGGGCGTTTTCTGGCTGGCGTAGACGGCGGCGGAGAGCTTCGGGTTGCGGAACGGATCCATCACGCCGTGGTAGCAGATGCGGTCGCCGCTGCCAAACTCCCGGTGGGTGTTGTAGTCGGTCATGCACCAGCCAAAGCTGCCCGCAACGCCCGGCTGGGCGATGCTGTCGTTCAGCACGGCGGCGTGGTGCAGTGCCTGCACCAGACGGTGCGGCTCATCGTCAAAGGGCTTGGCGGGGAAGTTCTGACCGCCGAACTCGCTGATAAGGTAGCCCTTGCGGGTGTCGGGGGTCACGGCGGCGCGGTTCTCGCAGCCCGCGCCGCGCCCGGCGTAGGAATAATCATTGTAGGCGTAAACGTCCTCCAGCAGCTGGCTCTTGCGGGTGCTGCGGCTGCCCGCCGTAGGGCGGGTGGGGTCCAGCCGGTGGATGGCTTCGTTGGTGCGCTTATAAAAGGCCTCGTTGTCGGGGCTGCCGCAGATGCGGGCACCCCACAAAAAGATGCTGGGATGGCTGCGGCACTGGCACACCATCTCCCGGCAGTTCTGCAGCGCCTGCGCCTGCCAGACCTCGTCACCGATGTGCTGCCAGCCGGGCATTTCGGGGAACACCAGCAGGCCCAGCTCGTCGCAGGCGTCCAGAAACGCCGGGCTGGGGGGCGCATAGCAGGTGCGCACGGCGTTGCAGCCCAGCTCCTTTTTCAGCAGCTGGGCGTCCAGCCGCTGGATGCTGTCCGGCATGGCGTAGCCCTGATAGGGGTAGCTCTGGTGCCGGTCAAGGCCGCGCAGCTCCACCCGCTGACCGTTCAGGTACAGCCCGCCTGCCACGAACTGCACGGTGCGGAAGCCGAACCGCACCGTTTTTTCGTCCAGCACCCGGTCGGGCAGACCGCCGGTGCCGGGGCGGATAAGCCGCACGGTCAGGGTGTACAGGGTAGGGTGCTCTAAGCTCCATGGGTGCACGTTGTTCAGCGTGCCGGTGATGGGCAGGGAAAGCTCACCGCTGTACACCGCCCGGCTCCCGGCGGGGCTGCGGATCTCGGCCTGCAGGGTGCAGCCGACCGTCTCGCCCACGGTGGCAGTGTAGATGCGGAAATCGCCCTCCGCCTTTGCTTCAATGAACACGTCCCGCAGATAGGCGGGCTCCTTGATATCCAGACTGACGGCGCGGTAGATGCCGCCGTAGGTCAGCGCATCCAGCTGCCCGCCGAAGGGCGGGATGTTCAGATCCTCCCGGCTGTCGCAGCGCACAGCCACCACGTTCTTCTGCCCCAGACGCAGCGCACCGGTCAGGTCTACCGTAAAGGCGGTGTAGCCGCAGCCGTGGTGGAACACCCGCCGCCCGTTGCAGAACACAGTGGCATCGTGTGCCACTGCCCCGAAAGTAAGCAGCACGGTGCGGCCCAGCCACTCTTTGGGCGCAAAAAACTCCCGCCGGTAGCCGCACAGGCGCTGGTAGTCGTTCTCATTGCAGTAATTATAAGGCAGGGGTTTGACCGTGTGCGGCAGCCGCACCGGGGTAAGGGAAAGCTCCGGGCACTCCGGGCGCACCAGCGCCGGGTCGAATGTGGGGGTGAACAGCCAGCCCTCGTTCCAATCGTAGTGTTCCATAGCAGGATCTCCGTCTGAGTGATATGCTTATAGAGGTATGGTATCACAAAGTTATGAACGAAAAAAGCATTCACGCCCCTTTTGTGCCGGAACAGCAGAAATTTTGCAGTGCGCGGAAGCTGCCGTTGACAGGTTGCCCAAGAAATGCTTAGAAAAATTGTATAAAATCGCCCATAGAAATGGAGCCCCGGAACGCCAGCGGCGTTCCGGGGCTCTGAAATCATTTTCACGAGAGGGGCTGTATGTGAAAAAATGGATTGGGAAACTCTGTAGAGTTTCCCAATCCATAAATTTAAAATAATTCTTCCGCTGAATATGCGCAGAGCAACGCGGAGCGCATAACAAATCTTTTATCTCAGCGGATAAAGCTGGTCATGGGGCGGGGCGGGTTCTGCGGGTGGTCGATGCCTGCAGCCTTACCGGCTTCGATGCAGCGCAGCAGCCATGCCATGTTGCGGCCCAGCTCCTGCATCACGGCGCAGCCTTCGGCGTCCTGCAATACCTGCTCGGGGTTGGAGCCATGCACCATCGCCCAGTAGGAGCCGTTGACCAGCGGCATATGGAAGAACTGGGGGTATTTGACCAGCTGGTCAAGAGTGGAGGTGGTACCGGCGCGGCGGGCAGAGCAGCAGATGGCGGCGGGCTTGTAGGCCAGATACTTGCCGCCCGCGTAGGCCAGACGGTCCATAAAGCTGGCCATGTTGCCCGCAGCGGAGGCGTAGTGCACCGGGCTGCCGAACACGAAGGCGTCGGCAGTCTTGGCCTTCTCAATGGCTTCGTTGACGACGCCGCCGAACACGCACCCGTTGCCGCTGCGGCAGCCGCCGCAGCCGATGCAGCCGCCCACGGGCTGACCGCCGACGTGCAAAATCTCGGTTTCAATGCCCTGTGCCTTCAGCTCCCCGGCAATAAGGGAAAGGGCGGTGTAGGTGCAGCCCTTCTCGTGGGGGCTGCCGTTGATGAGCAGAACTTTCATGCTGTATACTCTCCTTTGCTGAAATGCGCCGTAAAATGCGCAATATTGCTGCTATGATTGTAGCACAAAGCCGCCCGCAGCGCAATGCGGGCTCTTGACAATGCTATGCAGTTGGGAGATAATAAAGGATACGAAAGAGTTAAAACCGGCTGCCGCGGGGCGGCAGCTACGGCAAGGAGGTAACATCATGCGCGTGATCGCAGGAGAAGCCCGGGGCCGCAGGCTGGAAGCACTGCCCGGCACCGATGTGACTCGCCCCACCCTCTCGCAGGTGAAGGAGGCGATGTTCAGCATCGTACAGTTCGACCTGCCCGGGGCACGGGTACTGGATCTGTACGCCGGCAGCGGCCAGCTGGGCATCGAGGCGCTGAGCCGGGGTGCGGCCCGGTGCGTCTTTCTGGACGAGAGCCGGGAGGCCGTAAGCATCGTGATGCGCAACTGCAAGGCCTGCGGCGTGTTTGACCGCAGCCGGGTGAATATCGGCGAGGCTGCGCGGTTTTTATCGGCCTGCCGGGAGCAGTTCGATCTGGTGCTGCTGGACCCGCCCTTCCGCGGCGGCACGCTGGAAAAGATCCTGCCCGCCGTGGAAAAGTGCGTCGCTCCGGGCGGCATCGTGCTGTGCGAGAGCGAAACAGGCATCGTGCTGCCCGCGCAGGCGGGCAGTCTGACCCTGCAGAAACAGTATAAATACGGCAAGGTGCTGCTGTGGAAGTACACAAAGCCCATGCAGCCCGCCGCTGAGCAGGAGGGAGAAGCCTTATGAACGTGAACGAGCTTTTGGATACCATTGAGGATGCACTGGAAGAGAGCGCAAATGTGCCTCTTTCCGGCGGCAAGCGCATCGTGGATGTGGAGCAGATCCGGGATTATCTGGACGAGGTGCGGGCCGCGCTGCCCGGCGAACTGCGGCAGGCGCAGCAGATCGTGAACGACCGGGCGCAGATCGTGGACAGCGCCAACGCACAGGCACAGGCCATTGTAAAAAAGGCCGAGGAGCGCGCCCGCATTCTGGTCAGCGATGCCGAGATCGTCAAGGCCGCCCAGCAGCGCGCGGCTGAGATCACCGTTGCTGCCCAGACCGAGGCACGCACCCTGCGCCAGACCGTGACCGACTACTGCGAGAATATGCTGCGCACCACCGAGGACACCATGGTAGAAAACGCCGCACAGGTCAAAAACATCCGCAACAGCCTGCGCCAGAACGCCAAGAAAAACGGCTGATAACGGCCAACTTTCCACACAAATTCCACACATTGCGGAAAACAAAGTCCCTGCGAGCAAAAATGACGGCTCACAGGGACTTTTTTTGTGGACTTTTGCGGCAAAAAGCCGCCCGAAAACCCTTGCATTCACAGGCTTGATTTGCTACAATAAAGATGTATCAGTGGGGCAAAGTGGGTAAAAGTAGGGCATACACCCTGAAAACGCCCCTGAAAGGGGGAGCAGCGCGTGTTTTTTGGCCGTTATGATTACACCATCGATGCCAAGGGGCGGCTGAACTTCCCCGCAAAATTCCGCGACGCCATGGGCGAGAGCTTTGTGGTGCTGGAATGGGTGGACAACTGCCTGTTCGCACTGCCCATGGAGGAAGTCCAGCGGCTGGCGGACAAGCTGGAAAGCGATGAGCTGATGAACAGCTGGGCCATCTCCGGCGATCTGTTCAGCACCGCCTGCGAGGTGGTGCCGGACAAGCAGGGACGCATTCTGCTGCCCGCAGAGCTGCGCGTCTACGCCGGGCTGGAAAAGGACGTGACCATCATCGGCAACCGCAACCACGCCGAGATCTGGGCCACCGAGGTCTGGAACGCCCGCCGCGCCGCCGTGACCAACGACCAGCGCGCCGAGCAGCTGCGCAAGCTGCACCTCTGATGCAAAAAATTAAACCGAGAAAGGAGGCCGTGCCAATGGCCTTTGAAGAACAGCAGCCCTTTGACCCGGCCTCGTTTGAGCATATCCCCGTTTTGCTGAACGAGTGCCTGACAGGGCTTGCCATCGACCCGGCGGGCACCTATCTGGACGGCACCGCCGGCGGCGCGGGACATTCCCGCCAGATCGCTTTGCGGCTGGATGCCGCCAAGGGCGGCAGACTCATCTCGCTGGATCAGGATCCGGACGCGGTGCAGACCGCGCGGGCGCGTCTTGCCGGGCTGCCTGCCACCGTGGTGCAGATCAATTTCCGCTATGCGGGGCAGGCGCTGGAGCAGCTGGGCATTGAAAAGATCAACGGTGCACTGCTGGATCTTGGCGTTTCCAGCCACCAGCTGGACGATGCCGCCCGGGGCTTTTCCTACCGGGCAGACGCACCGCTGGATATGCGCATGAGCCAGCAGGGTGAGACCGCCGCAGACCTTGTGAACACCGAAAGCCGCGAGGAGCTTGCCCGCATCCTGCGGGACTACGGCGAGGAACCCTATGCGTGGCAGATCGCAGGAAAGATCGTGGAGGCGCGGGAAACTGCTCCTATCCTGACCACCCTGCAGCTGGCAGATACCGTAGCAAGCGCGATGCCCCCGGCAGAGCGCCGCAAAAACAAGAACCCCTCCCGCCGCACCTTTCAGGCACTGCGCATTGCAGTGAACCATGAACTGGATGCGCTGGAAGAGGGCTTGGATACCATTTTCGATCACCTTGCACCGGGCGGCCGGTTGTGCGTGATCACCTTCCACTCTCTGGAGGACCGGCTGGTCAAGAACAAGTTCCGCCGCTGGTCCACGGCCTGCACCTGCCCGCCGGAGTTTCCGGTGTGTGTATGCGGCGGCAAGGCAAAGGCAAAGCTTATCACCCGCAAACCCATTGAAGCTGACACGCAGGAGTTGGAGGAGAACCGGCGCAGCCGTTCTGCCCACCTGCGTGTACTGGAAAAATGCTGAGATGCCGGAAGCACCGGCATCGTGAGGAGGAGAGGAATCATGGGTCAGCCAGCATATGATCGTAACGCGGTGCGCCGCCGCAGGGCACCGCAGCCGCAGCGCAAAGCAAACCTGCGGGTAGCAAAGGGCGGCAAGCGGCGGTTGAACCCGCTGCAGGCCGCCGTACATAACGCCATGAATCTGGTGGCGGCAGCACTGCTGGTGGGCTTTGCCATCAGCCTGCTGTGGAGCGAGGCACAGCTGGTGGAGCTGAACGACCAGATCCAGGCCACAAAAGCGCAGCTGGTCAGCGAGCAGAGCCAGTATACCTACTACAACAGCACCCTGAACAGCAAGACCAACATTGCCAGCGTGGAGGAGACCGCAGGGCGGCTGGGTCTGATGAAGGTAGACCCCAGCCAGATCACCTACATCCGCCTGGGCGAGAGCGGCGCACTGGTGCGCCGAGAGTCCACCGTGCGGCAATGGACCGACTTTTTGTACACCGGTGCGGTGAACATTCTGGGCACCGTGAGATAAACGGAAAAAGCGTGCGGCGGCGCACGCTTTTTTCGGTTTATGGACACCGCAGTCTGAACAAATAACAGCGCAGGGTGTGCGGAATGCAGTGCACGCCCCGCAGGAGAGAACCAATGCAAGAACCTTTCCGTAACAAAAAAAGCAGGGGCTACCGCCTGCGTCCGGCTTCCGGACGGGATCGGCTGGACAGCCGGGTGCGGCGGATTTGCAGCCGTCTGGGCATCCTTGCGGTGGTGGTGGCAGCCGCCATCGTCATCCGCAGCCTGTATAATATCCAGATCGTCCACGGGGCAGAGTACCGCCAGTACGCTGCCCAGCAGCAGCTGCTGGATACCACCATCAAGGCCACCCGCGGCGAGATCTACGATGCTTCCGGCATCACCCTTGCTTCCACCAGCGTGGTGTGGACCATCTGGGCAGACCCCAGTTACAGCAGCATCCTTTATACCAGCAAGACCAATGATGACGACACCGTGACCAAAACGCTGGACCCCGCCATGTGTGCCGAGGTGAGCCGGGAGCTGACCCTGCGTCTGCTCTCCGGAGACGGCGAAAGCTTGGACAGTGTGGACACTTCTTCGGCAGAGTACCAGCAGCAGTACCAGACCGTTTACGATGCACTTTCCCGGCTGGATTCTGCCTACGTCACCCTTGCCACCAAGGTGAACAACGCGGTGAAGCTTTCCATTGAAAAGTACGTCACCAGCTTCAACAAGACGCACAAAAAGGCTACCGACACTTCCCGCAAGGGGCGCATCTCAGTGTCCTCGGAAAAGAGCTTCCAGCGCAACTACCCCTACGGCGCTTTTGCCGCAGCGGTGCTGGGCTTTACGGATGCGGACGGCGTCGGCACCTACGGACTGGAAAAATCCTACCAGTCCACCTTGGCTGGTGTGGACGGCCGCACCATCACCCAGCGCAACGCGGTGGGCAACGCTATTGCAGACGCCAACGCCACCACCTTTGCCGCCAAGGACGGTTCCAATCTGGTGCTGTCGCTGGATGTGAACGTGCAGGAGATCGCGGAGCGGTACCTGAACGAAGCTATTGCAGCCAATACGGTAGAAAACCGCGGCTGCGCCATTGTGATGAACGTCAAGACCGGTGCTATCCTTGCCATGGCTTCCAAGCCGGACTTTGACCCCAACGACCCGCTGAACTACACCGCCAACGAGGCCTACCTCAACGAGCTGGTGCACGCAGAGCCGGAGCTTTACGGCGTCTATAAAAAGGACGCCGACGGCAACTACATCACCGATGAACAGGGCAACAAGATCTTGGACGAGGAAGCGGACTATTCCGGCTACTACCGGGATATCCTGTGGAAGAACAAGACCATCACCGAGCTGTACTACCCCGGCTCTGTGTTCAAGGTCATCACCTCCGCCATGGGCATCGACTCCGGCGTGGCGACCATGAACACCACCTTTACCTGCTCCGGCGCTTACGGCGTGGCCAAGGAGACCTACCACTGCGCCGGACGCAAGGCGCACGGCCTGCTCAATATGGCCGAGGCGCTGCGCAAGAGCTGCAACATCTACTACATCCAGCTGGGGCAGCGTGTCGGCTCGCAGCAGTTCTATAACTACTTCGATGCCTTCGGCTTTACCGCCCGCACCGGCGTAGATCTGCCCAGCGAGACCAACTTTATGCAGTACTACCGCGCCGACCAGCTGGGCGAGGTGCAGCTGGCGTCCTCCTCCTTCGGTCAGGCCATGGCCATCACCCCGCTGCAGATGTGCACCGCCATTGCAGCCACTGTCAACGGCGGGTATCTGGTCACCCCCCATGTGGTGGATAAGATCACCGATGCCAACGGCAACGTCATTCAGGAGATCGGCGCAAACGTGCGCCGTCAGGTCATCAGCCAGAGCGCCAGCGAGGTCATCCGGGAGATGATGGAGTATGAGGTGGGCAACGGCACCGGCGGCGGCAAAAACGCCTATGTGTCCGGCTACCGCATCGGCGGCAAGTCCGGTACTTCCGAGCAGCTGAATATGCACCGCCGCGCCGACGGCGACTATAAAAAGGTGGCTTCCTTCGTGGCAGTGCTGCCCGCCAACGACCCGGAGATCCTCGTCTACGTCATGCTGGACGACCCCAACAACGCACAGACAGACTATTCCTCCATCCTTGCAGCCCCTGTGGCGGGCAATATCATCAGCGAGGTAGCCCCCTATCTGGGCATCGCCACCGACGGCGAGGACCGCAGCGGCACCATCGTTACGGTGCCGAACCTTGTGGGCACCGAGTGGAGCAACGCACAGGTGAGCCTGAACATTCAGGGCCTGAAGCATCAGCTGCAGGAGAGTCAGAGCAGCCAGTCTGCTGCCCCGGTCACCTACCAGTACCCCCATGCGGGCGCAAAGGTGCCCTACGGCACCACCATCTACCTGTATACCGATACCTACGAGGGCAGCCACACCGAGGTGCCGGATGTGACAGGCAAGAGCCCGGACTTTGCCCGCCAGATGCTGAGCGCCGCCGGGCTGAACTGTGTGGTGGAAGGCAGCGGCACGGTGCAGGCGCAAAGCGCCGAGCCCGGCTCCAGCGTGCAGCGCGGCACCATCATCACCCTGACCTGCGGGTAAAAGTGACACGCTGCAAAGGCTTGTTGCGCAGGGCAACGGCCTCGCCCTCTCAGGCGCTTACGCGCCAGCTCCCCCAAAGTGGGAGCCCTTGGCAGTCCACGCAAACTTCATCTTTTTGCCAAGGCCTCTCCCTTTGGGAGAGGTGTCACCGTAGGTGACGGAGAGGGCGAGCCCGCTTAAAAATAGCAAGAAATTCAGTTGATAACAATCGTATGGATTGAGAACTTTTATCAATATAGAGAGGGGATAGAACAATGGAAAAGATCCATGCAAGCAAGCTTCTGGCAGGGCTGGTGCCTGCCGGAAAACTGACCAGTGACCCGGAGGTGGCACTGGTCACCACCGACAGCCGCGAGGTAAAGCCCGGCTGCATTTTTGTGGCCTTCCCCGGCGAGCGGTTCGACGGCCATGATTTTGCCGCCCGTGCGCTGGAGCAGGGCGCGGAGTATGTGGTGGTCAACCATCCCGTGTCCGGTGTGCCGGAAGAAAAGGCCATCCTTTGCCCGGACAGCTACCACGCCATGATGGTGATGGGCGCAAACTACCGCAGCCAGTACCACCCCAAGATGGTGGGCGTGACCGGCAGTGTGGGCAAGACCACCACCAAGCAGATGACCTACGCAGCTCTGTGCGGCTTTGGCGAAACCATCAAGACTGAGGGCAACCAGAACAATGAGCTGGGAATGCCCCGCACCCTGATGCGGCTGGAAAGCAGCACCGAGTACGCGGTCATTGAGATGGGCATGAGCCACGCCGGCGAGATCGACCGTCTGGCGCGGGCGGCACGGCCGGATGTGGGCATCATTACCTGCATCGGCGTGTCCCATATCGGCAATCTGGGCAGTCAGGAGAACATCTGCAAGGCAAAGCTGGAAATCTGCAACGGTCTGCCGGAGGGTGCGCCGCTGGTGCTGAACTACGATGACCCCTTCCTGCGCAAGGCGGTGCTGCCCGCTCATGTGCGCCCAGTGTGGTTCAGCCTGAGCGATGAAAATGCAGACGTCTGCGCCCTGTCCATCCGGCAGGAGACCGACGGCATGAGTTTTGTGCTGGAAGATCAGGAGCACGGCACCTTTGTGGTGAATATCCCCGCCATGGGACGCCATAATGTGGCAAACGCTCTGGCTGCCTACTGCGCCGCCACCCGTCTGGGGTGTGACGCCAAGAGGGTCATCCGGGGTCTTTCCAACTTTGAGCAGACCGGACGCCGCCAGAAGGTGGTGGACAGCGAGGGCGTGACCGTCATCGAGGACTGCTACAACGCAAACCCGGACAGCATGAAGGCTGCGCTGGCGATGTTTAAAGATTTCCCCTGCAAGCGCCGCTTTGCCCTGCTGGGCGATATGCTGGAGCTGGGCGAGCTGAGCCGCGAAGCACACGAGGAGCTGGGACGCCTTGCCGCCGAGAGCGGGCTGTACTGTCTGGTCACCTACGGCGAGCAGGCCAAACGCACCGCCGTGGTGGCTGCGGCCAAGGGGGTAAAGACCCTGCACGCGGACAGCTACCGCGAGGCCGCCGATGCCCTGCTGGATCGGGTGCAGCCCGGCGATGCCATTCTGGTAAAGGCCAGCCACGGCATGGCACTGGAAAAAGTGCTGGATATCTTCTACGAAGAGCATAAAGAAGCGGAAGTATAACTATTTGGCGAAATGGAGTGTCTGAGTTATGGAGCGTTTCGCCTTGGCAGCGGCGGTGGTGCTGGGCTTTGCCCTTACGGCAGCTTTGTGCAGCCTGTTTGTGCCGCTGCGGCGGGTGTTGGAACGCCGCGAACAACAACAGCAGCCGGTACAGTCTGAGCAGCCCCGGCCTGCACCCCTGCGCGCCCCGCTGTGGGGCGGGCTGTGTGCGGCGGCGGGCACGGTGGCTGCGGTGGGTGTGGGCTGGCTTGCCGCCTGCGTGGGTCAGCCGGAGCTGCTGGGCAGCGAGGGCCGGTTGATGACACGGCTGCTCACGGCGCTGGCCGGAAGCCTTGCCTTTGGGGCAGTGGGTCTTGCAGAAGATGTTGCCCGGATGCGCAGCCCGGCGGCGCTGGGCCTGCGGCGGGACGTGCGGCTTTTGCTGGAAGCACTGGCCGCGGCCTTTGTCCTTTTGCTGCTGCGGGCAGCGGGCTGTCTGCCCCGGGGGCTGGGCGTGCCCGGGGCGGGGTATGTGCTGCTGGGCAGCGCCGTGCCCTTTTTGTGGGCGGTGCTCATGGTGGCACTGGCCGAGTGTGCCCGCGTAGCCGAGCGGGACGAGGGTACGGTGTGCGGTGCGGCCTTTGTGGCCATGCTGGCGTTGATGATGGTAGAAGCCGGTCTGGGCGTTTCCGGGCTGGCGGTGCTGCCCGCCGCGCTTGCCGGGGCACTGGTGGCACTGGGGCTGTGGGCGTTCCCTCCGGCAAGGCTGGGGGTGGGCTGCTGCGGCAGCCTGCTGGCAGCGGGTGCCATCGGCTGCATCCCGCTCAGTCTGGACATGACCAGCCTGACCGTGCCGCTGGCGCTGCCCTTCTGGGCGGCGGGCGGTCTTTTGGCAGCGCAGCTGCTGTGTGCAAAGCGCACCGGCAAGCCCTTGCGCTGCTGGGTAAAAAAGCATAAAATGAGCCCGGAGACGGTGTTTCTGTGCAGCTTTGCGCTGAGCGCTGTCGGCTATGTGCTGGCGCTGGCGCTGCTGCGCTGGTGCTGACCGGGCACAGAGAGGGAAGGGAGCGCAGATGGCGACTATCCGCAAAAAACACAGAGCGCCGGTGTCGGTGTTCCAGCGAGACCCGGGCCCGTGGTCCCGGCTGCTGATCGACTGGCTGGCTACGCTGGCTGTTATTATGATCTTTGGGCTGGTGATGCTGTTCAGCGCCAGCTACACCACCGGTTACCTGCGCATGGGCGACAGCTTCCACTACATCAAACAGCAGGCGCTGTGCATGATGCTCGGGCTGGGCTGTATGTTCCTTATGAGTTATATGGATCACCGTTTTCTGCGCAAGATGGTGGTGCCGGGGTACATCATCGTGCTGGCCATGCTGGCCGTCACCCTGACCATGGCACCCCTGAACGGCTGCCGCCGCTGGATCCGCTTCGGCGGGCTTACGCTGCAATCCTCGGAGGTAGCAAAGTTTGAGATGATCCTGTTCAGTTCCCATCTTGCGGCCAAAGCGCCGCAGGTGGAGCGGCTGGACCCGGAGCGCCGCATCCTGCTTACCCCCCGGGAGTGGCTGCGGGTGCGGGTGTGGAAGCAGCTGGTGGTGCCGGTGCTGCCCCTTGTGCCGGTGGTCATCCTGCTGGCGCTGGAGCCGCATATGTCTGGCATCGTGCTGACGGTGGCGGTGGTGGGCACCATCCTGCTGCTGTCCGGCAGCGGCGGTGTGCTGACATGGGCGGGTGCCATCACGGCAGGCGCCCTGCTGGAGACCCTGCTCTCCCATGTGGACTCCATCCCTTACCTGCAAAAGCGTCTGGACGGCTGGACGCAGGATCTGAGCAAGATGACCGACCAGACCGTGCAGAGCCTTTACGCCATCGGCTCCGGCGGGCTGAAGGGGCTGGGGCTGGGCAACAGCGTGGAAAAGCAGCTTTGGCTGCCGGAAAGCACCAACGACTTCATCTTCAGCGTGGTGTGCGAGGAGCTGGGCTTCATCGGCGCGGTGCTCATTATCGTGCTGTTCGTGCTGTTTATCGTGCAGGGGCTGCTCATCGCCTATAAGGCGGAGAACCTGTACTGCACCATGGTGGGCATCGGCATCATGGCACAGATCGCGTGGCAGGTGTTCTGCAACATCGCCGTGGTCACCAACACCCTGCCCAATACCGGCATCAGCCTGCCCTTCTTCTCCTCCGGCGGCACAAGCCTGATCCTGCTGCTGGCAGAGATGGGCGTGATGGTGAACATAGGCCGCAACGGCGAGCGGGTGGCGCAGCAGCGGGAGCAGATGCGTGCCCAGCGGGAAGCCGCCCGCGCCGAGCGCGAAGCAGAGCTTGCCCGCAAGACCATTGATCTGGCTTCTGCCCGCGCAGCCCGCACAGAACAGTAAAACCGCAAGCCCGCCCGGCCGCAGGCCGGGCGTTTATAAGGAGGAATCACCATGCGTGTTCTCATCGCAGCCGGCGGCACTGCCGGACATATCAACCCCGCACTGGCCATTGCCGGTGCTTTGAAAAAGGCCGACCCTACCGCCGAGATCCACTTTGCAGGCCGTAAGGAGGGCATGGAGTACCGTCTGGTCACACAGGCGGGCTACCCCTTCCACCACATCGAGATCACCGGTTTCCAGCGCAAGCTCAGCCTGCACAACATCAAGCGCAATATCATTACCCTGTGGAATCTGGCCCTCTCCGGCCCCAAGGCCAAGGCTATGATGAAGGAAGTAAAGCCGGATCTTGTCATCGGCTGCGGCGGCTATGTGTCCGGCCCGGTGGTGCGCTGCGCCGCCAAAATGGGCATCCACACCGCCCTGCACGAGCAGAACGCCTTCCCCGGTGTGACCAACAAGCTGCTGGCTCCGGATGTGGATATCGTGTTTGCCGCCGTGCCCGCCGCTGTGGAAAAGCTGGGCGCACCGGACAAGACCCTTGTGGTGGGCAATCCCGTGCGGCCGGAGGTGTTTGTACAGGCCGCGAATCGCGAGGCCATCCGTGCACAGCTGGGTGCGGGCGACCGCACCGTCATCCTGTCCTTCGGCGGCAGCTTGGGCGCACGCCGGGTCAACGAGGTGGTGGCAGACCTCTGCGCATGGGAGCAGCACGAGCACAAGCCGGTGCTGCACCTGCACGCCACCGGACAGTACGGCGTACAGCTGTTTGAGCAGCTGCAAAAGCAGAAGGATTTTACCCCCGGCGACAGCCTTGTGGTAAAGGAATACATCAACAATATGCCGGAACTGCTGGCTGCGGCAGATCTCGTCATCAGCCGCGCCGGTGCGCTGACGCTGGCAGAGCTGGAAGCCGTGGGACGCGCCGCTGTGCTGATCCCCAGCCCCAATGTGGCGGAGAACCACCAGTACTACAACGCCATGGAGCTGCAGAAGGCCGGGGCAGCTGTGGTCATTGAAGAAAAAGACCTGACCGGCGAAAAGCTGGTGCAGATTGTTTCTACTATGCTGGCACAGCCCGGCAAGCTGGCCGAGATGGGCAAAAACGCCCGCAGCCTGTCGGTGGACGACAGTCTGGACCGCATCACTGCGGCGCTGCTCAAGCTGGTAAAGACCCCGTGATGCAGACCCGGAATAAACAAGAAGGAAGGTGCGAATGATGCAGCAGAACCGTGACCGCAACGGCAGACCCCGGAACACCAGACCCTATGACCTGAACCGGGATGTGGCGCGCACCTCTGCGCCTTCGCAGGATCATACGCCCCGGAGCACCGGCAGCAGCCGCTACGGCTACAACGGCGAGCCGCTCAGCCGCCCGCCCTCCCGCAGTGCCAACGGCAGTGTGCGCTCCTCCCGGGCGGATAACAGCATCCAGTTCCCAACCCAGCCCCAGTCTCAGACCCGCCGTCCGGCGCAAGGGCAGGGGAGCAATACCACCCAGTACCCCGCCGGCAGCCGCCCGGCGGGCAGCAGACCAAAAAACGCGAAGTCCGGCGGCAAACAGCGCCGCCCGGCAAACAATGCCCGCAGCGGGCAGAGCAGCCGGAAAAACCAGAACCACCCGAATGCGCAAAACCACCCGAACCGGCAGCAACCGGCAGGCAGCCAGAACCAGCGTCTGCGCCCGGCGCAGACTGCCCCGCAGCAAAGCCCTGCCCGTCGGGAAAAGCGCAAAAAGCGCAAGGTGACCCGCGCCACCCTGCGCCGCCGCCGGATACTGCGCCGCCTGACCGCCTTTGCCATGCTGCTGTGCGTCATTGGCGCGGGCATCTACCTGACCATGACCATGCTGTTCCGCATCAGCTCCATTCAGGTGCAGACCCCGGACGGCAAGCAGGTGACCGAGATCGCGGGCTATTCCGCAGACAGCATTTTGCAGCGGATGGGCGTGCAGCTGGAAGAGAACATTTTCAGCTTTGAGCCCGGCGAAAAGGCCGCTGTGCTGGAGCAGAATTTCCCGCTGCTGGGCTCCATCAAGGTGATCCGGGATTACCCCAACACCGTGGTGGTGCAGGTGACCGAAGCCGTGCCCGCCTACGCGGTGCAAAACGGCAGCAAGTGGCTTGTGATCTCGGACAAATGGAAGATCCTGTCCGAGGAAAGCACCCAGCCCGAGGGGCTTTGCACCCTGTACGGCGGTAAGCTGCAGGATAGCACCCCGGGACAGGGCTTCTGGTTCGTGGACGATGCGGACGCGGCAAGCGCCTCCGGGTCGGAAACCGCCGAAAGTGAAAGCACGGTGAGCACCGAGACCGCCCGTATGGAAGCGCTGCGCACACTGCGCAGCAAGCTGGAGGAATACGGTCTGTCGCAGGATGTGACACGGCTGGAAGTGGCAGACACCGAACAGATCGCATTTTTGTATCAGGACCGCATCAGCGTGCTGCTGGGTACGCTGAACGATCTGGATTATAAGCTGGACCGCGCCCGCTATGTGCTGACCAACGCCGACGGTAAGGGCTGCGGCCCCACCGACACCGGGCGGCTGGATTTCAGCCATACCAGCGCCAGCAGCACCCGCAAGATCTATTTTGCACAGGGCGAGCCTACTCTGCCCTCCGGCTATGTGGTGCCGCCCAAGGTTGAGGAACCCGCCCCGGCAGAGGACGCCGCCGACAGCACGGACAGCACGGACAGCACGGATGCTGCCGACACCACCGAACCGGCAGCTGACGCGGACGCCGAGCAGCTGCCCCTGACCCACCCTGACCGCATGACGGCCAACGAAGAAGAAAACCCCATGTAAAGAAACTCTATGGAGGAGACTGTATGAAGCTGGAACAACTGATGGAAGGCGTGCCCTTTACCCTTGTGCAGGGCAGTCTGGATACTGAGATCGCAGATATCATCTACGACAGCCGCAAGGCTGCCCCGGGGCTTTTGTTCGTGTGCATCGTGGGCACCCAGCGGGACAGCCACGCGTTTGCCGCCGACTGCGCCGCCAAGGGGGTCAGCGCGCTGGTCATCCAGCACGACATCGACCTTTCCGCCATGCCCGGGGTGACCGTGGTCAAGGTGGAGAACAGCCGCTATGCCATGGCGCTGATGAGCGCCAACCTCTTCGGCAACCCTGCCCGCCAGATGACCATGATCGGCGTCACCGGCACCAAGGGCAAGACCACCACCACCCACATGATCAAAAGCGTGCTGGAGGCCGCAGGCCGCAAGGTAGGTATGATCGGCACCAACGGCATCTACTATATGGGACGCCACAAGGACACCGCCAACACCACCCCGGAAAGCTACGAGCTGCAAAAGACCTTCCGGGAGTTTCTGGATGCCGGCTGCGACACCGCACTGATGGAAGTGTCCAGTCAGGGTCTGATGATGGACCGTGTGGCGGGCGTGCACTACGATGTGGGCGTGTTTACCAACCTTTCGCCGGATCATATCGGCCCCGGCGAGCACAAGACCTTTGAGGAGTACCGCAGCTGGAAGGGACAGCTGTTCAAGCGCTGCGATGTGGGCGTGGTGAACATCGACGATGAGAACACCGCCGCTCTGCTGGAAGGCCACACCTGCAAGCTGGTCACCTATGGCCGCGATGAAAAGGCCGACTACCGCGAGACCGGCTACGAGCTGCTGCGCACCCACGATTTTCTGGGCGTTGCCTTCCACGTTACCGGCAAGGACGAGATGGACGTCAAGGTGAATATGCCCGGCGAGTTCAGCGTGTACAACGCGCTGGCTGCGCTGGCCGTGGGCAAGGTGCTGGGTCTGCCGGATGCCGCCATTCACGATGGTCTGGGCAAGTGCGTGGTGAAGGGACGTGTGGAGCTGGTGCCCATCAGCAAAAAGTTCACCATCCTGCTGGACTACGCCCACAACGAGGTGTCCACCGAGAGCCTGCTCACCACCCTGCGCGCCTACAAGCCCCACCGCTTGGTGGTGGTGTTCGGCTGCGGCGGCAACCGCTCCAAGCTGCGCCGCTACGGCATGGGCGAGATCTGCGCCAAGATGGCCGATTTCTCCATCCTCACCGAGGACAACAACCGCTTTGAAAAGGTGGA
>OJJW01000233.1_pt1 | contig 16999 bp, 13 predicted proteins | sample 1596331 | NCBI WGS metagenome assembly OJJW01 (sample SAMEA4350156, study PRJEB24818) | metagenome | biome: human; feature: gut; material: faeces | place: Denmark | collected 2013-09 | reverse complement strand
TCTGTATGGTGTCTTTCATGCGTTTGTTTTTTGTCGAGCAGAACTCTGATCATGCCTAGTCTCGTTGTCTCGGAGTTGTTTTTTTTTTCAAGCAGAAGACGGCATACGAGATAGGAGTCCGTCTCGTGGGCTCGGAGATGTGTATAAGAGACAGGGGGTGAGTACTTCTATATTTATGTCGTTATGTATTATGTCTCCATGCTGTACCTTATGGTGGCTACGGTGCGCACGGCGGCGGTCTTTCAGAACCGCAGCCGCACGCTGATCTACCCGCTGATCCTTTTTCTGGGCGCGGAGACTGTGATCCAGATCGCGCTGCCGAAGCTGCACGTCACATGGCTGTGCGTCACGTTGCTGTCGGTGCTGTATTATATCTATTGCAGCGAGATGTGGAACCAGCTGGACGCGCTGACCGGGCTTTTGAACCAGAACAGTTACCTGAACCGCACCGCCGAGATGCGCCGCAGCGGCGGGGTGCTGGTGGTGTTCGATGTGGATGACTTCAAGCAGATCAACGACCGCTACGGCCATTTACAGGGAGATGTCTGCCTTGCCGAGATCGCGGACTGCATCAAAAAAGCCTATGCCCGCTGCGGCTACTGTTACCGCATTGGCGGCGATGAATTCTGCGTGCTGCTGAAGGACGAAGCAAGCGAAGCCTGCTGCGCAGCAACGCTGCAAGCTCTGCTGGCAGAACGGCGCAAGGTGCTTACCATTTTGCCGACGGTCTCCCTTGGCTCTGCCGTTTTTTCCGGGGAGGACGTGGTCGCAGTGAAGGACCGCGCCGACCGCGCGCTCTACTGTGCTAAAAAGGAACAGAAGGCCCGCGCCGCAGCGGCAAAGCCCGCAGACGACAGCGAGCAGACAGCTTGAAATTCTGCCCGAACAACGGATAAACGGAGGAACACCGATGAACACAGACTGGAACAGCCCGCAGGGCGATTTTGATACTGCTGAAAAGCAGGGGGAGCTGCTGATGCTGCTCAGCCGGCAGCAGGTCACCGTGCACACATGGGACGACCCGGACTTTGATTACATGGAGGAGCAGGACCTTGCACTGGTGGTGCAAAGCCCCTCCGGCACAGAGGATCTGCTGATTGAGCTGTGCGGGGAGTTCTCGGTGTTTTTTGAAAAGTGGCATGGCGAGTACGCCGCCACCGCCGAGGGCTACGCGCAGCTGCAGCAGGACATCACCGCCATTCTGGACGGCAAAGCGGGCGCACTGAGCCTGTACACGGAGAACGGCTGGCAGGGCACGGTGCTGTGCACCGAGCTGCCCGGCGCAGAGGATGACGGAGCCGCTGCGGCGCTCAAGCGCTGCTGGCAGACGGCAAAGCCGGACGCCGCCCTGCCTGCGGGCAGTCGGCTGGAACTGGTGTGCTGGGACCCGGCACAGAACCGGAAATACCAGCTCCCGGCGGAGGAATGATAGAACAAAAAGGTCGCTGCACGCATTTGTGCAGCGACCTTTTTTCTTTGGCTAGAATTCAAAAGAATTTTTTATAGATGCTGGAAGTCGCATAGGGTAGAATCCTCGCCCTCTCCGTCACCTACGGTGACACCTCTCCCAAAGGGAGAGGCCTTGGCAAAGAGATGAAGCTTATGTGGACTGCCAAAGGCTCTCCCTTTGGGAGAGCTGGCAAATCCATAGGATTTGACTGAGAGGGCGAGCTTGCTAAAAAATCGCTGCAATAAAAGGTATGCAGAACTTTATACAATTTGTTGTTTCTTTTTGTAATTTGCCGTATAGTTTGCGATTGCGGAAGCCGCAGCGCCCAAAACGATGCCCAGCACTGCGCCGCCGAGGATATCGGTGGGGAAGTGCACATAGAGGTACAGCCGGGTAAAGGCGATAAAGGCTGCCAGCACCAGCGCGGGCGCGCCCAGCTTCCGGTTTTGCAGCCAGAGCGCGTAGGCTGCCGCCACCCCGGAGGCAGTGTGCCCGGAGGGGAAGGAGTGTCCGTGCGGACGCGCCACCAGCATGGTGATGGAGGTGTTGATATCACAGGGGCGGGGACGGGCGAACAGCGGCTTGAGGAAGAAGTGCCCCGCCGCCATGTACAGCACCAGCGCCACCGCCATGGCAAAGCCCGCTTTGCGGGTGCGTCGGAAGAGCAGAAGCAGCAGGGTGAACGCGATCCAGATCTCGCCGTGGGCTCCGACGTAATCAAAAAAGATGGAGATCGCGTTCATTACCGGGTTGCGGAACTGGTACAGCCAGTCCAGAAAAGCAAACTCAAAGGGCATGGGTTCCTCCTTTTGGGCGGTGAAAGAGCGGATTTTTTATACAATATAGCATATAAATATTAAAAAATACAGAATGCGCTGTAAATTTGCGCGGACATTAGTTTTCCGAATGAAGGCTTCCCCCGGTCGGGGGAAGCTGTCACCGAAGGTGACTGATGAGGGCGCGGGCAAGCTGCTGCTTGCGAGAAATTACCCCTCATCCGTCTGCTCACTGCGTTCGCAGCCACCTTCCCCCCAAGGGGTGAAGGCTTTTGCTCCGGGTCGAGCTGCAAAAATTGATTTCTATGATGAATCGTCCTCAGGGCAGGGGAAAATCGGTCTCCGGCTGCTCTATCTGTTCCAAGGTGGGGTAGCTGTCGATGGCACCGTGGTGCTGCACGCTGATAGCGCAGAAGCGGTTGGAAAAAATCAGATACTCGGTCAGGCGCTTGCGGGAAAGCTTTGGCAGCTCGGCGGCGGTCACGCCGTCCCGCTGCAGCTGCCACAAAAACGAGCCGATAAAGCCGTCTCCCGCGCCGGTGGTGTCCACCGCCGCCACCTTGGGGCTGCGGGCATTGGCGCTGGCGGTGCGGGTATAGGCGCGGGCACCCTTGCTGCCGCGGGTGTACAGTACCAGCTGCACATCCCCGGTAAAGAGCGCGGGCAGTGCGGCTTCAATATCCTCCGTGCCGGTGAGGAAGGGTAACTCCTCGTCCGAAAGCTTCAGGATATGGGTCAGGGGGAGAAACTGCCACACGGTCTGGCGCAGCTGCTCCCGGTCCGGCCAGAGAGGGAAGCGGAGATTGGGGTCAAAGCTGAGGATGGCTCCCGCCTCCCGCGCGGCAGTGATGGCGGCCAGATGGGCGTAGCGCATGGGGCTGTCCACCAGCGAGACGCTGCAAAAATGCAGGGCAAAGGCCTGCGAAAACCAGCCCGGATCGATCTGCTCCGGGGCGTACAGCAGGTCTGCGGAGGGCTTGCGGCAGAAGCTGAAGGTGCGCTCGCCGTTTTCTGCTAAGCTGACGAAGGCCAGCGCGGTGCTGGCTTTGCTGGTAAATTCCAGATGGGAAAGCTCCACGCCGCATCCAGCCAGCGCCCGGGCGATCTTGTGGCCAAAGGGGTCGTCGCCCAGTTGACTCAGCAGCGCACTGCGCCCGCCCAGCCGGGCAGCGGCGGCACAGACATTGGCCGGAGCACCGCCCACCCGGGGGCTGAAGGCGGGTACTTCGTCAAAGCTGCACCCCACCCGGGAGGGGATCATATCGATCAGCGCTTCGCCGATGGAAAATAAGATCCTGTCGGACATAGGGCTTCTTCCTTTCTGCATACAGGTGTGCCGCACGGTGCGGCAGTGTACAGTATACACCCGCAGGGCGCTGTGCGCAACTGCTTCTTTTATACGGTAATGGGCGGGTTTTGCGGTTGACTTGCGGCGGCAGATATGCTACAATTTCCAGACGTATGCAAAAACAGGGAAAAAGGGAAAAGTGTATGGATCTGACAAAACAGTTCTTTAAATATGTCTCGCAGAATATTTTCGGCCTGCTGGGCACTTCGTGCTATATTCTGGCCGACACCTATTTTATTGCGCAGGCTGCCGGCACAGACGGCGTTACCCTGCTCAACCTCTGCCTGCCCATCTACAACTTTATTTTTGCCATTGGCTCCATGATCGCGCTGGGCTCGGCGACCCGCTACGCCATTGCCAAGGCGCAGAACGATGCCCGGGGACAGCGGTATTTCTCCAACGCCATCCTGTGCGCCGTACTGGCGTCCATCCCGTGGATGCTGGCGGGTGTCTTTGCGCCCGGGACGCTGCTGCGGCTCATGGGCGGCGATGCGGGCATCGTGGCGCTGGGCATCCCCTACGCCCGCATCTTTCTGCTGTTCACCCCGTTTTTTATGTGCAACTACATCGTGTCGGCCTTTGTCCGCAACGACGGCGACCCCTCCCTTGCCATGGTGGCGACCTTGAGCGGCAGTCTGTTCAATGTGGTGTTCGACTATATCTTCATGTTCCCCCTAGGGCTGGGGCTGGCCGGTGCGGCGCTGGCAACGGCGGTGTCGCCTATCATCAGCATCGCCATTTGCAGCCGCCATTTCTTTAAAAAGGAAAACACCCTGCAATTCGTGCGGCAGATGCCCTCGGCAAGGCTGCTGGGGCAGAGCTGTCAGCTGGGCATCTCCGGCTTTGTGGGCGAGCTTTCCTCCGGCGTGACCACCACGGTGTTCAACTTTCTGCTGCTGGGGCTGGCGGGTAACGTGGGCGTAGCAGCCTACGGCGTGGTGGCAAACTTTGCGCTGGTGGCTACCGCCATCTTCAACGGCGTGGCGCAGGGCGCACAGCCGCTGGTGAGCTGCTGCTACGGCCAGAACGACCACGCCGGGGCGCGGAAGCTGCTGCTGCTGGGCAGCGGCACTGTGCTGGTGCTGGCGGCGGTGCTATACGCTGCGGTGTTCGGCCTGACCGATCCCTTTGTAAGCTGGTTCAACAGCGAGAACTCGGTGCAGATGGCGCAGTACGCCCACACCGGGATGCGGATGTACTTTGTGGGCTATTTCTTTGCGGGCTTCAACATCATGGCGGCGGGCTATCTGAGCGCCGTGAACCGCCCGGCGGAGGCTTCCATCACCTCCATCTGCCGGGGTATGGTGGCCATTGTGGCCTGCTCGCTGCTGCTCAGCGCGGTGTTCGGGATGCCGGGTGTGTGGGCTGCCTTCCCGGCCTCGGAACTGCTCACCGCGCTGCTGACCCTGTTTCTGCTGCGCAGAAAAGAGAGCAGAAAAGCTTAAATATACATCTCCTGTTCCCGCATGGTCTCCTCGGGTGTAAGCCCGGCCTGTGCGGCGCGACCGGTCAGTGCCCGCCATTGTGCAGGGGACTGGCCGGTTTCTTTTTTGAATACCCGGCACAGGTAGTTGGCCCCGGAAAAGCCGCACAGGCTGGCCACCACGTCCAGCGTGTACTCCCGGTGCAGCAGCAGCCGCTGCGCGGCTTCAATGCGCACGGTGGTCAGGTATTTGCCCGGCGGCACGCCCACGGCGGCGGTAAAGGTGCGCACAAGATGGCTTTTGGAGACGCCCAGCCGCTCGCTGAGCTCCTCCACGCCGTACAGCCCCGCGTAGTTGGCGCGGATATCCTCAATGGCGGCCTGCACCAGCGGCGGCAGGGCTGGCGCGGCGCTGTCGGCATCCGCCAGCTCGCACAGCAGGGCAAAGACCAGCTGGCTGCGGGCACGGCTGTGGGTGGGCTTTTCCTCGGCAAGCCGCCCCATCAGCTCAGCGGCGGCAGGGCAGGTTTCGCCTTTGGCAAGATAGGGCAGCTCCCGCAGGCCGTTCAAAAACTGCGTGCTGGCCTGCCCGGTCAGCTGGACGCACAGCAGGTGGCAGCTGTCCTCCGGGGTCAGGGTGAGCGGGGCGCGGCTCAAAATCAGGTGCCCCGCTGCAGCGGACTGCGGCGGCAGCACCAGCACAGAGCCGGAAGGCGCAGCCGATGCCCCGGGCAGGGATGCGGTGCATCTGCCGCTGGAAACAAGGCAGACCCACAGCCCCTCGCCGGTCAGGGTGCGGGGCGCGGAAAGCTGCATATCCAGCAGCGCAGCCGGTGCGGCGATGGTGTTCCAGTCAAACAGCAATATCTGACACCTCTAATCAATAAAATGCTATTTTATATCACAAAATTATCTGTTATTATAGTACCAACGAAACAACACGCCGTCAAGGGCGTGAAACATCAAATATTTTACGGAGGATAACGATTATGGCTTCCATTAGCTGCCAGCACATCTACAAGATCTATCCGGGCGCAACTGCCCCGTCCGTTACCGACTTCAACCTGGAGATCCAGGATAAGGAGTTCATCATCTTCGTCGGCCCCTCTGGCTGCGGCAAGTCCACCACCCTGCGTATGATCGCCGGTCTGGAGGAGATCTCCAAGGGCGAGATGTACATCGGCGGCCGTCTGATCAACGACGTTCCCCCGAAGGATCGTGATATCGCCATGGTGTTCCAGAGCTACGCTCTGTACCCCCACATGACCGTTTACAAGAACATCGCTTTCGGTCTGGAGCTGCGCAAGACCCCGAAGGACGAGATCGACAAGCGCGTGCACGAGGCTGCTAAGATCCTGGAGATCGAGCACCTGCTGGACCGCAAGCCCAAGGCTCTGTCCGGTGGTCAGCGTCAGCGTGTTGCTCTGGGCCGTGCAATGGTTCGTAACCCGGCAGTCTTCCTGCTGGACGAGCCCCTGTCCAACCTGGATGCTAAGCTGCGTACCTCCATGCGCACCGAGATCATCAAGCTGCACAAGAAGCTGGCTACCACCTTCATCTACGTTACCCACGACCAGACCGAGGCTATGACCATGGGCGACCGTATCGTTGTCATGAAGGACGGCATCATCCAGCAGGTCGATACCCCGCAGAACCTGTACGATATGCCCTGCAATATGTTCGTTGCAGGCTTCATCGGCAGCCCCCAGATGAACTTCCTGGACGGCACCCTGATCAAGAAGGGCGATCTGTACGGTGTTGATCTGGGCGGCGACGTGATCCCCCTGCCCAAGGAGAAGACCACCGACGGCAAGCTGGATTCCTACGTTGGCAAGAAGATCAAGATGGGCATCCGTCCCGAGGATATCGACGACGAGCCCGAGTTTATGGCAAAGCACACCGACTGCCAGCTGGATGCTCAGGTCGATGTTTCCGAAATGATGGGCGCTGAGATCTACCTGTATCTGGAGTACAAGGGCAACAAGATGACCGCCCGCGTTGCTCCCACCTCCAAGGCTCGCAACGGAGACACCGTCCGCGTTGCATTCGATCCCCATAAGGTGCACCTGTTCGACATCGAGACCGAGCTGACCATCCTGAACTAAGACTTAGCAAAGATCATTTTTGATCCTCCTATCATACGAAAGACCGCCGAAGGGAAACCTTCGGCGGTTTTTCGTTTCGGTGCAGCCTGCCTGCCCCAAAACCTTGCGCTGTCCTCTTGACAATCGGTGCGGGCACGGTTAAAATATGTACTGTATCAAACAGTTTCACATCGAACAACTTGAACAGAGGAAAAACATTATGTGTACACAGCACCCTATTGAAGAGCACTGCAAGCTGGACCCGCCGTGGGATGGGCCGCAGGTCATTCCCGCCCAGCTGCGCCGGGTGGATAACCTGATCTTCCGCAGGCTGAACCAGTTTTCCCGCGCCAACGGGGTAGAGCAGACCACTCCCATGCACGGGTGGATCATCGAGTATCTCTACCGCCACCGGGACGAGCCGGTGTTCCAGCGGGACATCGAGCGGGAGTTTTCCATCACCCGCTCCACCGTGACCAACATTTTGCAGCTGATGGAGCGCAAGGGCTACATCCAGCGGCTGAACGTGCCGCAGGACGCCCGGCTCAAGCAGCTGGTTTTGACCGAGGAGGGCATCCAACGGCACGAAAAGACCCTGCTTTCCTTCCACCAGACCGACGATTATGTGGCCGGACTGCTGACCGAGGAGGAGAACGCAGAGCTGCTGCGGCTGCTGAACAAGCTGCGGGAGGCGTTGAAATAACGATGCTTGCCGAGGGGTGTTCTCTTTTGGTGGCAAAAGAGAACCAGAAAACCACCAGCGATTTCGACGCGCTGGAGCCACGAAAAAGGGGCTGCTCGCCCCTTTTGACCCCAAAGGGGTGGGCTACACCGGAAAAAACTGAAGATTCACGCCTGTTCGGCGTGAAGATCTTTTAACCGTTTTTTCCGGCTCCGCCGATTTAAAGCCCCTCAGTCTCGCTACGCTCGACAGCTCCCCCCGGGGGAGCGGGTACGCCCGAAAACTTTGTGGGTTAGCCTAAGACTTTCCCGCCGTGCCAAAGGCTCCCTCTCCGAGGGAGCTGGCAAAACCGTCAGGTTTTGACTGAGGGAGTTAAGCCGTCCCCTTGGGGAAGGTGGCATCGCCGCAGGCGATGACGGAAGGGGTACCCCACCTTTTCCGTCAAAGCGCCGAAAAAGGACTTGTTAAATTAGTAATTATGAACATTTTACGAAACGGCTTGACATTTAAATTGTTTTGTATAAAATTGTTTTGTAACAAACAAATAAATTCAACAGGAGGGAACTCAGATGATCAAAAAGCTTGTGTCGCATCTGGGCGAGTATAAAGCCGCCTCGATCAAGACACCGCTCTTTGCGGCTCTGGAAGCCATTATGGATGTGCTGCTGCCCACCATCATGGCCTTTATCATCGACCAGGGCATTGAAAAGGGCGATATGAACGCCATCATCCGCTACGGCCTGCTTACCTTTCTGGTGGCAGCCATTGCGCTGGTGCTGGGCGTGCTAGCGGGCAAATACGCCGCCGAGGCATCCACCGGCTTTGCCGGAAATCTGCGCGATGCCATGTATGAAAATATCCAGCATTACTCTTTTTCCAACATCGACAAATTTTCCACGGCAGGTCTTGTCACCCGCATGACCACCGACGTGACCAACGTGCAGAACGCCTTCCAGATGATTTTGCGGATGTGCGTGCGCGCCCCGGTGCATCTGGTGTTTGCAATGTTCATGGCTGTGGTCATCGGCGGCCCGCTGTCGCTGGTGTTCGTGGTGGCAGTGGCCTTTCTGGTGGCGGTGCTGGCTGCCATCATGATCCCCACCTTCCGCATCTTTGACCGGGTATTCAAGAACTACGATAACCTCAACGCCTCGGTGCAGGAGAATGTCTCTGCCATCCGCGTGGTCAAAAGCTTTGTGCGCGAGGGCTTTGAGAACGAAAAATACACCGCCGCCTGCGAGAGCCTGTACAAGCAGTTCGTCAACGCGGAAAGCCGCCTGAGCTTCAATAACCCCGCCATGCTGGTGGCAGTGTACGGCTGCAACATCGCGCTGAGCTGGTTCGGCGCAAAGTATGTGCTGCACGGTGCCATTACCACCGGCCAGCTGAATGCCCTGTTCGGCTATATCATGAACATCCTTATGGCACTGATGATGCTGAGCATGGCCTTTGTCATGATCGCCATGTCCGCCGCCTCTGCCAAGCGTATCGTGGAGGTGCTGGACGAGCACACCGATCTGCCCCCGGCAAAGCAGCCGGTGCAGCAGGTAGCAGACGGCAGCATCCAGTTTGACCACGTTACCTTCAAGTATAAGCACGGCAGCGGCCAGCCGGTGCTGAACGATATCAGCTTTACCATTCAGCCCGGCGAGACACTGGGCATCATTGGCGGCACCGGCAGTGCAAAGTCCAGTCTGGTGCAGCTGATCCCCCGTCTGTACGATGCCGAGAGCGGCACCGTGCGGGTGGGCGGCGTGGACGTGCGGGATTATAACCTTGACGTGCTGCGCCGCGAGGTCTCCATGGTGCTGCAGAAGAACGTGCTGTTCAGCGGCACCATTCTGGATAACCTCCGCTGGGGCGATGCCAACGCCACCGAGGAAGAGTGCATCCGCATGGCAAAGCTGGCCTGCGCGGATGAATTCATCCAGCGCTTCCCGGATAAGTACAATACATGGATCGAGCAGGGCGGCTCCAACGTGTCCGGCGGCCAGAAGCAGCGCCTGACCATCGCCCGCGCCCTGCTGCGCAAGCCCAAAGTGCTGATCCTTGATGACTCCACCAGCGCCGTGGACACCGCGACCGATGCCAAGATCCGCAAGGCCTTCCGGGAAGAGATCCCCGGCACGACCAAGATCATCATTGCACAGCGTATCTCCTCGGTGCAGGATGCAGACCGCATTCTGGTGCTGGATAACGGCCAGATCAACGGTCTGGGCACCCATGCGGAGCTGCTGGCGACCAACGCCATCTATCAGGAGGTCTACAACAGCCAGACGCAGGGCGGCGGCGATTTTGACAAGCAGGGAGGTGCGCAGTAATGGCAGTAAAAGAAGTACATGGCCCCGGCCCGCGGGGCGCACGGGGGCCGCGCCCCAAGGTGGAAAACCCGGGCAAGCTGCTGAAGCGCATCATGGATGAGGTGTTCCGCAACTATCTGCCCCACTGCATCCTTGTGCTGATCTGCATTGTGGTCAGTGCGCTGGCCAATGTGCAGGCCAGCCTGTTCTTGCAGACTTTGATGGACGATTACATCGTGCCCATGACCCGCCAGCAGAACCCCAGCTTTGCACCGCTGGCCGGTGCACTGGTGCGGATGTGCTGCATCTACCTTGTGGGCATTCTGGCCGCATGGGCCAACGCCCGCATCATGGTCAACGTAACGCAGGGCACGCTGCGCAATCTGCGCACCAAGCTGTTCACCCACATGGAAAGCCTGCCCATCCGGTATTTTGACACCCATCCCCACGGCGATATCATGTCCGTGTACACCAACGATGTGGATACCCTGCGCCAGATGCTCAGCCAGAGCATCCCGCAGCTGGTGTCCAGCGTCATCACCATCGTGTCGGTGTTCTTCAGTATGTGTATGCTCAGCTGGCAGCTGACCATCGTTACCATGCTCATGGTGGCGCTGATGCTGTTCTGCTCCAAGCAGATCGCAAAAAGCTCTTCCAAGTACTTCATCCAGCAGCAGCGGGATCTGGGCAAGGTGAACGGCTACATCGAGGAGATGATGGAAGGCCAGAAGGTGGTCAAGGTGTTCACCCATGAGCAGCAGACCCTTGCCGGCTTCCGTGAGCTGAACGACCAGCTGAAGGAAAGCGCCAAGCAGGCCAACGCCTTCTCCAACATCATGATGCCGGTCAACGCCCAGCTGGGCAACATCAGTTACGCCATCTGCGCATTGGTTGGTGCAGCCATGGCTGTGGGCGGCGTTGGCGGCATGACCCTTGGCACCGTGGTGGCCTTCCTCAGCCTGAACAAGGGCTTCAATATGCCCATCAGTCAGGTGTCCATGCAGGCCAACAGCGTCATCATGGCACTGGCTGGTGCAGAGCGTATCTTCAAGATGATGGACGAGCCCAGCGAGACCGACAAGGGCTATGTGACGCTGGTGAACGCCAAGTACGACCGCAACGACCAGCTGGTGGAGACGAACGAGCGCACCGGTATCTGGGCGTGGAAGCACCCCCACCATGACGGCACTACCACCTACCACAAGCTGGCGGGTGATATCACCTTTACGGACGTAGACTTTGGCTATGTGCCGGAAAAAACGGTGCTGCATGACATCAACCTGTATGGCCGTCCGGGGCAGAAGATCGCCTTTGTCGGCTCTACCGGCGCGGGCAAGACCACCATCACCAACCTGATCAACCGCTTCTACGATATTCAGGAGGGCAAGATCCGCTACGACGGCATCAACATCCATAAGATCAAAAAAGCCGACCTGCGCCGCTCGCTGGGCATCGTGCTGCAGGACACCCACCTGTTTACCGGCACGGTGATGGAGAACATCCGCTACGGACGGCTGGAGGCCACCGATGAGGAGTGCATCGCCGCCGCCCGTCTTGCCAACGCCGACGGCTTTATCAAGCGCCTGCCGGAGGGCTACAACACCATGCTGACCGGTGATGGCGCCAACCTCTCGCAGGGACAGCGCCAGCTGCTTGCCATTGCCCGCGCAGCCGTTGCTGATCCCCCGGTGCTGATTTTGGACGAGGCGACCTCCTCCATTGATACCCGCACCGAGGCGCTGGTGCAGCGCGGCATGGACGGCCTGATGTACGGCCGCACCAGCTTTGTCATCGCGCACCGCCTGTCCACCGTCCGCAATGCAGACTGCATCGTGGTGCTGGAGCAGGGCCGCATCATCGAGCGCGGCAGCCACGACGAGCTGATCGCCAAAAAGGGCAAGTATTACCAGCTTTATACCGGTAATCTGGCCGAGAACTAAACAATTTCCAACCTTCTCACAAAGCCGCCGCACAGCCATGCCGCCGTGTGGCGGCTCTTTTTATCTCCCGTGAAAATGGTCTTTTTTAGCGTGCTCGCCCTCTCCGTCATCGCTATGCGATGCCACCTCTCCCAAAGGGAGAGGCCTTGGCAAAGAGATGAAGTTTGCGAGGACTGCCAAAGGCTCTCCCTTTGGGAGAGCTGGCGCGTAGCGCCTGAGAGGGCGAGGATGCTTCACACCGCGGCGGCCATTCAAAATCGTCCGTTCCCCGGTATACAAACGCCCCGGGCTGTGCTAGAATGGAGCAAACGAGTAGAAAAGGCTGGTGAGTGTATGCATCCTCTGACGGAATATCCCCGCCCCGCCATGCGCCGGGACAGCTACGAGAACCTGAATGGCCCGTGGCAGTACGCCATCACCGCTTCGGCACAGCGCCCGGCGGGCTGGGACGGCGAGATCCTGGTGCCCTACGCGCCGGAGTGCCGCGCCTCCGGGGTGGGGCGCACATTGCAGCCCGGGCAGTGGCTGCACTATCACCGGTACTTTGCGCCGCCCGCCGGGACGGGCGGACGGGTGCTGCTGCATTTCGGTGCAGTGGACTACGCCTGTGCCGTGCAGGTGAACGGCCATCTGGTGGGCGGTCACCGGGGCGGCTACTGGCCCTTTACGCTGGATATCACCGCGCAGCTCAATGGCACAGGCCGCAACAGCCTGTGGGTGGCGGTGCAGGACCCCACCGGCCACGGCACACAGGCGCGGGGCAAGCAGACCTTGCAGCCCGGCGGGATGTTCTACCCCGCGCAGAGCGGCATCTGGCAGACGGTCTGGCTGGAGCGTGTGCCGGAAAATTACATCCAGTCTCTCACCGTTACGCCGGACTACGATGCCCGCACCGTGACCGTGAAAGCCCATACCTCTGCACCCGGCGGCGCGGCGAACCTGTGGGCGGTGGTGCGCGCCGGGGGTGTGACCATTGCCGAGGACTGGGGCAGCGATGAGACCGGCCAAGACGGTGAGGTGACGCTGCATATTGCGGACGAGTATTTCTTCCCGTGGAGCCCGGACACACCCTTTTTGTACGACCTGACCGTGGGCACTACACAGGGAGAGGAAGAGCAGTTCGACACTGTGCACAGCTACTTTGCCCTGCGCAAGTGGAGCTGCGCACCGGACGCAAGGGGCGTGCTGCGCTTCTGCCTGAACGACAAGCCCATTCTGCTCAACGGCCTGCTGGATCAGGGCTACTGGCCGGAGGGACTGTACACCCCGCCCTCGGATGCGGCGGTGGAGCGGGAGCTGAGCGAGGTAAAGGCGCTGGGCTACAACCTGCTGCGCAAGCACGCAAAGCTTGAGCCGCAGCGCTGGTACTACCACTGTGACAAGCTGGGTCTTGTGGTCTGGCAGGATATGGTCAACGGCGGCAGCAAGTATAACCTGTGGTTCGTCACCTACCTGACCAATGTTTTGCAGCCGCTTATGCGCCGCCTGCCGGACAAGGCAGCGTTGTGGGGACTGCTGAGCCGGGGCAGCGAAAGCGGCCGGGAAGAATACCGCCGGGAGCTGGCAGATACGGTGCAGGCGCTGCGCTGCCACCCCTGTGTGGGCTGCTGGGTGCCCTTCAATGAGGGGTGGGGACAGTACGATGCCGCCGGGGCAGTGCAGGCCATCCGCGCGCTGGACGACACCCGCCTTGTAGACGAAGCCAGCGGCTGGTACGATCAGGGCGGCGGGGATGTATACTCCCTGCACAACTACTTTTACCCCCTGCGGGTGCGCCCGCAGACACGCACCGTGGCGCTGAGCGAGTACGGCGGCATTGCGTGGCCCATGCCGGGGCACGAGCCGCCCCGCAAGATCTACGGCTACGGCACTGCCAAAAGCCGGGAGGAGCTGACCGCCCGGTACAAAAAAATGCAGCTGGGCACGGTGCTGCCGCAGCTGCAAAAGGGGCTTTCGGCGCTGGTATACACCCAGCTGACCGACGTGGAGGACGAGGTGAACGGGCTGTTCACCTACGACCGCACCGCCATCAAGCCGGATGCCAACGCCGTCCGTTCGGTGAACGCTGCCCTTGCCGCAGAGTTTGCAAGGGTGGTAAAATAAAGCGCTTTTGGCGCGGGACGATTGGAAATGGCCTCAGCTATCGGGTTGCGGCACCCAGCATCCGCTTCGTGCCTTGGGTGGCACTTGCGTCTTGCTGGCCGCTGCCCCAACAACTCCTCCCTGTTTCCGCCACTGGCGGCGGTCGTTGTCGTTGCACTCTGGCAATCTTCAGCGGAAAATATATTCTTATGTTTGGGGCTGTTGCAAAATAAAAATGCGATAGCAACTAGCACAAAGAAATAGTGCAAAAACAGAGACCCGGAACCCTTTTTGAGCCATTTTGGCCCTGAAAAGGTTCCGGGTTTTGTGCATATTTTTTCAGAGAGCTATTTGGCAACGGCCCCTTTTTGGCAGGATGGACTTCGTCATTTTTGACAAACCCCGACAGCCCGGCTTAGAGCCTTCTCCAAAGTTTTTGGCGCATTCTTGACAGTACTTTTCTGATATATTAATATATTAACGACAACTCTCATCTGATATGGTGAGGGATTTCCGTACGGCATTCACAAACTGTATTCATTTTTTCGACTAAGAAAAGGAGAAAAGACCATGGAACTGAGCAGACGTGACTTTATGCGTAGCACCGCCGCCTTTACAGCTGTTGCCAGTGTGCTGGGCACCAGTGGCATCGCCTTTGCCCAGGACGCCGACCAGAACTGTCTGGTCAAGGTGGACAGCCCCGACCGCAATGCGCTGGCCAAGCGTTTCAAGGCCGGCAGTTCTGCCGGGGTGGAGTACTATGCCTACAACCCTCGCCGTTACGCCCCTGCCCTGAAGGGGAAGCTGCCCCTGATCGTTTTCCTCCACGGTGAGGACGGTGTGGGCCCCAACGGCACCCAGCTTACCGCCAACGACGGTGCCACCTTCTACATTTCTGACGAAATGATCCAGAAGAACCCCACCTACCTGTTTGCACCCCAGTGCCCCGGCAAGAACTGGACCGACCCGGACACCGTTACGGCCTTGAAGTCTGCTATCGACAGCTATGTGGCTGCCCACCGCATCGACCCGGACCGTATCTACATCGAGGGTATGTCCATGGGCGGTACCGGTGTCTGGAACATGATCCTGGCCTACCCCTACTACTTTGCCGCTGCCATCCCCATGTGCGGCATGGTGCCTGCCCAGTGGTACAACGTCCCCGGCGCCTTTGAGGCCATCAAGAACACCCCTGTCTGGGCCTACCACTGCAAGGATGACCCCGAGATGCCCGAGGCTGAGACCGCCAAGGCTGTGCAGGCCCTGAAGGATGCCGGCTGCTCCTGCGTGAAGTACGAGGGCTTTACCGCCGGTTCCATGCCGGAGCCCCACAAGGTCTGGGAGCGGGTGTACAGCATCGGCACCCCCTATAACTGGATGTTCACCCAGTCCCTCACCCGGACCCAGCACGGCAAGCTAAACCCCAACATGATGTTCAGTCACTACCCGGTAAAGTACAACATCACCCGTGTTATGGACTTTGGCATGGACACCCTGTGGGTGCTGGATCTGGGCAAGGAAGCCCTGGTCATTGACACCGCCATGGGCGGCTCCGGCGCAGCAGACCTCTACGCCTACCTGCGGGAGAACGTGCTGACCAACCCTGACGCAGAGCTGGATATCCTGCTGACCCATAAGCACGGCGACCACATTCCTGTCTCTTATACACATCTCCGAGCCCACGAGACGGACTCCTATCTCGTATGCCGTCTTCTGCTTGAAAAAAAAAAAAAAACAAAATCCACAAAAGTATGAAAAGTGATTATCGTGAATTCTTCTTATTTCTCGGATTTTCACAATGCTACCATAACACCTTCTTGCTACTTGTAGTTCAATCATTTGCTCGCTTTAAAACGTGTATGCTAGAATTGTAACGTACAAAAAGGAGGTTATATTATGGGTTGGTTATGGACATTGATCGTGGGAGCGATTATTGGTGCGATTGCTGGAGCAATTACCAGTAAAGGAAATTCCATGGGATGTATCACAAACATCATTGCCGGATTGATTGGTTCAAGTATAGGACAAGCAATTTTTGGCTACTGGGGACCGAAAGCAGCAGGTATGGCACTTATTCCGTCGATTTTAGGGGCTGTTATTTTAGTAGCGGTTGTTTCATTCTTCTTCGGAAGAAAATCATAAAGGTATAATTATTTTCTATTGGGTATGATAGCTAGGGCAAATCACTAGATGATTTGTTCCAGCTATTTTTTTCTTATAAATTTATCAATAAAATTCGCTTTATTTGTCGTGAAGAAGCGAAAATTTGCTATAATAGAAAAAAGAGGCAAAGAAAGAAGGAGTTTCATTTATGATGCTACGAGTAGAAAAATTACGTAAAAAAATGCGGGAAAACAATTTAGATTCATTTTTGATCACAAGTCCTTATAATCTCCGTTATTTGACAAACTTTACTGGAACAACAGGTTTAGCGGTGATTACATTAGAGAAAGCATTCTTTATTACAGATTTTCGTTATACTGAACAAGCCGCAACACAGGCACAAGGATTTGAGATCATCAAAAATGTCGGACCGATTTTTGATGAAGTAGCTAACTTAGTTCGTAAAGAAGGCTTACGTATGTTAGCTTTTGAAGAATCAACTGTTTCATTTTTAGAATACTCAGTGTTAGAAGAAATCATTGATGCAGAATTGATTCCTGTTTCTGAGATGATCGAAGAATTACGAGAAGTGAAAGATGAAGAAGAAATCGCGATCATTGAGAAAGCTTGTAGCATAGCCGATATGGCCTATGACCATATCCTGTCTCTTATACACATCTCCGAGCCCACGAGACGGACTCCTATCTCGTATGCCGTCTTCTGCTTGAAAAAAAAAAAAAAAAAAAAAAATAATGAACTGACGCCGATTTGAAAGTAATATATGAGAACAAAGTTAAAAGGCTTAAGGACA
>OJJW01000231.1_pt1 | contig 17068 bp, 17 predicted proteins | sample 1596331 | NCBI WGS metagenome assembly OJJW01 (sample SAMEA4350156, study PRJEB24818) | metagenome | biome: human; feature: gut; material: faeces | place: Denmark | collected 2013-09 | reverse complement strand
TGCCGGTGAAGGCGAAGGGAGAGGTACGGTTGCGGTCGGTGGTGTCCTTGCTGAACTTGGGCAGAACATCCACGCCCAGATCCATCTTCATCTTGACGGGGCCGGCATAGGGAGAATCGGATGCGATGGCATCGATGACAGCTTCCAGCTCCTCGCCTACGAAGATGGAGATGATAGCCGGAGGTGCTTCGTTTGCACCCAGACGGTGATCGTTGCCCGGGGTGGCCACAGAGGTGCGCAGCAGATCGGCGTACTCATCCACAGCCTTGATGACAGCGGCCAGGAAGATCAGGAACTGCAGGTTCTCCATGGGGGTATCGCCGGGATCCAGCAGGTTCTCGTGGGTGGTGCTCATGGACCAGTTGTTGTGCTTGCCGCTGCCGTTCACGCCTTCAAAGGGCTTCTCGTGTTGCAGGCAGACCAGACCGTACTTGGGGGCGATCTTGCGCATCATTTCCATGGTCAGCAGGTTGTGGTCGATGGCTACGTTGGTGGTATCGAAGATGGGAGCAAGCTCGTGCTGGCAGGGAGCGACCTCGTTGTGCTTGGTCTTGGCGGGCACGCCCAGCTTCCACAGCTCCTCGTCCAGTTCCTTCATGAACTCAGAAACCTCGGGACGGATGACACCGAAGTAGTGCTCTTCCAGCTCCTGACCCTTGGCAGAGGGAGCACCAAACAGGGTGCGGCCGGTGAGGATCAGATCCTGACGTGCTTCGTAATCCTCCTTCTTGACCAGGAAGTACTCCTGCTCAGGGCCGACGGTGGTGGAAACGTAGTCCACATCCTTGCCGAACAGCTTCAGGATGCGGACGGCCTGACCGGACAGTGCGTTCATGGAACGCAGCAGGGGAGTCTTTTTATCCAAAGCCTCGCCGGTGTAGCTGACGAATGCGGTGGGGATGCACAGCACATCATCCTTCACAAAGGCGTAGCTGGTGGGGTCCCATGCGGTGTAGCCGCGTGCTTCGCAGGTAGCGCGCAGACCGCCGGAGGGGAAGGAGGAAGCATCGGGCTCGCCGCGTACCAGCTCCTTGCCGGAGAACTCCATGATGGCGGTGCCGTCGCCCACAGGGCTGACGAAGCCATCGTGCTTCTCACTGGTGATGCCGGTCAGGGGCTGGAACCAGTGGGTGTAATGGGTAGCACCCAGCTCCATAGCCCAGCGCTTCATCACGCTGGCGACAACGTTTGCCACCTCAATATCCAGCGGAGCACCCTTGTGCAGGGTGTTCTTCAAGCTCTTGTAAGTAGCGCTGGGCAGGCGCTCCTTCATAACGTGCTCATTAAAGACCTTGCTGCCGTAGATCTCCATAACATTTGCTGCCATAAATCCTACTCCTTACTTGATCTTACTTTTTTCGCCTTGGGTCTGCCGCAATGCAGAAACCCAAAGCTTGCTTACATCTTAACAAAAACGGCGCTGCGAGTCAGGAGGTGACCCACAGCGCCGTTGCTGTCTATGGCTAGATTATAGTCTTTGCGGGCAAAAAAGGCAATTGACAAAACTGACGATTCTGTACAAACACGATCCCGTATTTTTGGAACAACCGCGATTGGTATGACTTTTACGGGAGAAAAGCCCCTTTCAGGACAGCCTTTTCCAGCCGGAATGTGCGCAGAACGCTGTAATTGTCCTTTATTATAAAAGCGTCAGATGACCTGAAACAGGAAAAACTTGAGGTAGTTCGTCTCCGGCACGCCCCACAGAATGGGATGATCCGGTGCCTGCTGCTTTGCCTCGATCTGCCGCAGCTGCCGGTGGGCGTCCTTAGCGGCAGCGCGCAGCATCTTGATGAACAGCTCCTCGGTAGCAAAGTGGGAGCAGCTGGCAGTGGCCAGATACCCGCCCCGGGGCAGCAGCTTCATGGCGCGGTAGTTGATCTCCTTGTAGCCGCGCATGGCGTTCTCCACCGTGCGGCGCGCCTTGGTAAAGGCCGGAGGGTCCAGAATAATAAAGTCGTAGGGGTGGCCCTCCTTTTCCAGCCGGGGCAGCAGGGCAAAGGTGTCCTCGCAGAGGAAATCCATGTTGTCGAGGTTGTTGCGGTCGGCGTTGCGCTTTGCCATGGCAATGGCTTCGGCGCTGATGTCGGCGGCGGTCACCCGGGCAGCCCCGCCCTTGGCGGCGTTCAGGGCAAAGCTGCCGGTGTGGGTAAAGCAGTCCAGCACGGTGTGCCCGGCGGCAAGGCGTGCCACAGCCCGGCGGTTGTATTTCTGGTCAAGGAAAAAACCGGTCTTTTGCCCGTTTTCAAAGTCTACATGGTAGTAGACGCCGTTTTCGCAGATCTCGGTCTGGGTGGTGTTCGGGTGGCTCTCGCCGGGCAGGGCAAACCAGCCCTTGTTCTGTTCCAGCCCTTCCTTGGCGCGCAGGGCTTCATCGTTGCGTTCGTAGATGCCGTCAATGGTCTGTCCGTCTGCCCGCAGTACCTCGGCCAGCAGCGGGAAGAGCACCGGCTTCAACTTTTCCATGCCCACGCTCAAAGTCTGGGTGACCAGAACATTGTTGAACCGGTCCACCGTCAGGCCGGGGAACTGGTCTGCCTCACCAAAGATGAAGCGGCAGGCGGAAAGGTCGGCGGGCTCCAGCACGGTCTTGCGGTAAGCCCATGCGTACTCTACCCGGCGGCGCCAGAAGGCGGCGTCAAAGGTATCGTTAGCATTGCGGGAAACAAGCCGCACCCGGATCTTGCTTTGCAGCGAGAGAAAACCGGTGCCGAGGTATGCGCCCTTGGGACTGACCACATCCACCAGCGTGCCGTTTTCCGGCTCAATGCCGGGGGCTTCCAGAATATCGTTCTCATATACCCATGGATGCCCGCCCACCAAAAGCCCTTCGGCGTGCTTGTTGACTTTATATACAGGATAAGTGCGTTCGCTTTTCATAAAATGCTCCTTCAACTAAGAATGCGCAAAATGATGCTCGTTCTGCTCTTTATCATAACATAAAAATATGGTAGAATAAATACAAAATTTTGCGGAAGGAAGAAAACGCTATGGAGATCGAACGCAAATGGATGGTGACCGGCTGGCCGGTGGGGCTGCCCCTTGAGGAAGAATTCACCATGCGACAGGGCTATATCAGTGTGCAGCCCACGGTGCGCATCCGGGAGGAAGCACTGACCGGCGGCAGCACCGACTATATCCTCTGCTTCAAGTCCGCAGGGGGCTTGGCACGGGAGGAGATCGAGCGCAGCATCGATAAAGACCTGTTTGTGCAGCTGGAAGAGAAGATCATTGGCAAGCCCCTGATCAAAAAGGTGCGCCGGAGCTACCGTCTGCCGGACGGCGCGGTGCTGGAGGTGAACCATGTGGACGAGGGCCTGCCCACAGCGTTCTGGTACGCCGAGGTGGAGTACCCCACGGTGGAAGCCGCGCTCAGCTGGCAGCCGGAAGCCTGCGGCCTTGCGGCATACCTCAACGATGAAGTAACAAACCAGCCCGGTCAGAGCATGGGCGCATACTGGGCACAAACCAGAGGGTAAAGCCGACAATACTGTGAAGGGAATGACTGTTTACGAAAAAGATCAAGCTGAAACTGGAGCTCCAGTATAACTCGCCGGTGATCCTTACCTTTTTTCTGTTGTCCATGCTGGTGCTGCTGGCAGACGGCTGGACGGACGGCTGGAGCACCATGAACCTGTTCTGCGTGTACCGCTCCTCGTGGCGGGACCCGCTGGGCTACATCCGGCTGTTCGGTCATGTGCTGGGCCATGCAAACTGGGAGCATTTTCTCAATAATATGCTGCTGCTGTTGGTGGTGGGCCCGCCCATGGAGGAGAAATACGGCAGCATTCCGCTGCTCAAGGGCATTTTGTTCACCGCGCTGGTCACCGGTGTGCTGCAATGCATCCTGTTCCCCCATACGGGGCTGTTGGGTGCATCCGGCATCGTGTTCATGCTCATCATGCTCTCCTCGCTGGCGGGCTTTTCCGGCGGCATCCCGGTCACTATGCTGCTGGTGGCGGCGCTGTACTTCGGCCAGCAGGTGTATGATATCATCTTTGTGCACGATAACGTGGCAAACTTTATGCACATCGTAGGCGGCTTGTGCGGCACCGCCTTCGGCTATTACTGTGCCCTTCATCGCCACCCGGCGCGCAGCCGCAGATAAAAGAGAAGAATTATGGATAAAAACGGGATACCGGAGCGTCTGCGGACGCTCCGGTATCCCGTTTATACAAGAAAGAAAAATAATGAGTGCGACAAACTGGAAGTTATTTACTTCTCTTCATACTTTTTAACGATAACTAAACTATAAGCAGCCATAATTACAATTGTTTCCACCATCACACCAATAACCGACAACAGGACGTATGGTGTATTTTGACCTTCTAACAGCGGAATTCCTAATATAACAAAAATGATTCCATAGATTATAAACAATAGTCCGCTCGCACGATTGTAACCTTTCACATCTTTTACTTTTATTGTTTCGGTATTAGCCCAGAATCCAACGGGATTCTTAGAAAACATATCTTTTATTCCTAATCCAATTATAAACACTCCCAAAAGTGACCATATAACAAACCCTATCATATTGTTTCTCCTTACAAACCGCATTAAAACCATAATGAGACACATTTTTGTATTTCCCAAAATCGAGATTTACTAATTCTACAAATTTCGATTTGTTGAACTAAGCCGAGTATACCATACAAGCCAATAAAAATATACCCCACTAGGGGAAAATTGGCTGAAAAAAGCGTTCAAAGCGCTCCGCAGAGCGCTTTGAACGCGAACGATAAAAATATTATTTCCATCCCCGGTCGGTGGGGTCCAGCATCCCGGCGGCGGAATACACCAGCGCGTTGCAGATGGCAGCAGCAACATTGCTGCCGCCCTTGCGCCCCATGGCAACAATGGCGGGCACGCCGTGGGCGGTGCACACCTCAAACAGCCGCTCCTTGCTCTCCACCACGTTCACAAAGCCCACCGGCACCCCGATGACCAGCGCAGGGCGCAGCCCGGCGGTTTCAATCAAATCGGCAATGGTCAGCAGCGCTGTGGGTGCATTGCCCACCGCAAGGATGGCACCGGGGTGCTCGGCGGCGGCTCTTTGCATGGACGCTACCGCCCGGGTGGTGCCGTTGGCTTTTGCCAGTGCAGCCACTTCCGGGTCGGCCATGTAGCACAGTGCCGTGCCGCCCAGCCGCGCAAGCCCGGGCTTTGTAATGCCGGAAAGCGCCATGTTGGTGTCGGTAACGATGGGTGCAGCGGCTTGCAGTGCCGCCACGCCCGCCGCCACCGCACCGGGGGTAAAGCGCAGGTTGCGGGCGTAGTCGAAATCTGCGGTGGTGTGGATGACCCGCTTGACCACGGCGGCGGTCTCCGGCGACGGGGTCAGACCCATTGCTTCCAGCTCGGCGGTGATGATAGAAAGGCTCGTCCGCTCGATATCGGCGGGCAGATGGTGCTGCGGGGTCATACGGTGTTCCTCCTTTCCAGTCCCATGGCGGCGTATAGGGCGTTCATGTCCAGCGCCCGGCGCACGCCGTCGGCCAGCAGGTCAAACTGCTGCTGCCGGTACTCCTGCATGGAGAGCAGCGGTGCATCGGCAGGGGAGATGCCCTTGCGGCTGCACAGCAGCTGCACCAGCTTTTCAGTCAGTTCCCCGGTATCAAACAGCCCATGCAGATAAGTGCCCGCCACGTTGTCCTTTACGCAGCCCTCGGCGCTGCCGTCTGCAAGGCGGCAGAAGGGCACACCCTGCACGGCAGTGCGTCCGGTATGGATCTGGTAGCCGGTCAGCGCAGCCCCCGCCAGCTGCGGCGCGGTGACAGTGGCGGTGTCCTGCGTGCGGTGCTTTGCGTCCGTAAACACGGTCCGGGTGGGCAGCAGCCCCAGCCCGCGCACGGTCTGGCTGCGTCCGCTCTCGGTGCCCTCGGGGTCGGCAAGGGTCTCGCCCAGCATCTGGTAGCCGCCGCACACGCCCAGCACCGGCGTGCCGGAAGCCGCCAGTTTTTGCACCGCAGCTTCCAGCCCGCACTGCCGCAGCCAGAGCAGGTCGTCTATGGTGTTTTTTGTGCCCGGCAGAATGACCACGTCCGGCGCGCCCAGATGCCGGGGGCTTTGCACATACCGCACGCTCAGCAGCGGGTGCTGCTCCAGCGGCATGAAATCCGTAAAATTGGAGATATGCGGCAGCCGCAGAATGGCAGCATCCAGCGGTTTGACGGCGGTGTTGCTTTCCAGCCGGGAGGAGAGGGAATCCTCGTCCTCGATGTCCACCCGCAGGTAGGGCACAACGCCCAGCACGGGCAGATGGGTCTTTTCCTTCAGCATGGTAAGGCCGGGTTTCAGGATGGCGGCATCGCCCCGGAATTTGTTGATGACCAGACCCTTGATGCGTGCCCGCTCGGCGGGTTCCAGCAGCTCCACCGTGCCGTACAGCTGCGCGAACACGCCGCCCCGGTCGATATCGCCAGCCAGCAGCACCGGTGCATCCACCAGCTTTGCCAGACCCATGTTGACGATATCGTCCGCTTTCAGGTTGATCTCTGCCGGGCTGCCCGCGCCCTCAATAACGATGATATCCACCTCTTCGGCCAGACTATTGTACGCGGCTAAAATATCCGGGATCAGGCTCTTTTTCAGCTTGAAATAGGCGGCTGCGGGCATCTGTCCGCGCACCTCGCCATTCACGATGACCTGACTGCCCACATCACTGCTTGGCTTGAGCAGAATGGGATTCATGCGCACATCCGGTTCCATGCCGGCAGCCTGTGCCTGCACCACCTGTGCCCGGCCCATTTCCAGCCCGTCCCGGGTGACAAAGCTGTTCAGCGCCATGTTCTGGCTTTTAAAGGGGGCTACCCGGTAGCCGTCCTGTGCAAAAATACGGCACAGCGCGGTGCACAGCAGACTTTTGCCCGCACCGCTCATCGTGCCCTGTACCATGATACATTTTGCCCGGCTCATGCAAGCACCTCCTGTAAAGCTTTTAAAAGCTGCTGGTTTTCCGGCGCGGTGCGCACGGCAGTGCGGTACCAGCTGCCGTCCAGTCCGGGGTAATTGCCGCAGCTGCGCAGCACGATGCCGCGCTGCCGCAAGGCATCGCCCAGCGTTTCCGGTGCCTGGAACAGCAGATAATTCGCGCTGCCATCCAGCACCCGCAGCCCCAGCGCACGCAGGCCGTCCCGCAAAACAGGACGCTGCTGTGCAATAAGCGCCTGCACTCTGGCTACATAGACAGTCTCATCCAGCGCCGCCAGCCCCGCCGCCTGTGCAAGGCTGGAAACTGCCCACGGTTGCCCGGCAGCCTGCATCTTATCCAGCAGAGCGGTGTTGCTGCACAGGCAGTAGCCCAGCCGCACCCCGGCCATGCCGTACAGCTTTGTAAAGGCCTTCAGGATGATGAGGTTCGGGCTTGCAAGCAGTTTTTTGGCAGACAGCACCTCACTTTCCGGCAGAAAGTCCAGAAAACACTCGTCCACCACCAGCAGCGCACCGCAGCGTTCGCATCGGTGCAGCAGTGCTTCCACCAGCGGCAGCGGCGTCAGCTGCCCGGTGGGGTTATTGGGCTGGCAGAGGAATACCATGTCGGTGTTCTCGTCCACTGCGGAAACAAACGCTTCTGTCACCGCAAAATCTTCTTTTTCCTGCAGAAAATGCCGCCGGACGGTGCAGCCTGCCGTTTCCAGCGCGGCGGCATACTCCGCAAAGGTAGGGGCGGGCAGCAGCGCCGTGCGGGGCTTTGCCGCCCACACCAGACGGAAGATGAGGTCTGCCGCGCCGTTTCCGCAGAGGATGTGCTCCATGGGCACCTTCTCGTGCACTGCCAGCTTTGCCCGCAAAGCGCGGCAGAGAGGGTCGGGGTAGCGGTCGGCGGTGGCAAGCGCGGCAGTAATGGCCTTTGCCACCCCCTCCGGCAATCCCAGCGGGCTGACATTTGCCGAAAAGTCCAGCGCGTCCTGTCCGTACTGCGCCCGGTAACCGGCCCAGTCGCCGCCATGTACAAGCTGCATCATAAAATACCTCGTATCACCAGCCCAAGCGCCAGCGCCAGCAGGCTTTCGGCGTACATCATGCGGTCCGCGCGGCGGATATCCTCCGGCTCAATGGGACGCACGGCATCGCCGATGGTGGGCTTAGGGTAGTATTCACCAAAATAATAGGCGGGCCCGGCCAGCTGCACGTTCAGTGCACCGGCGCAGGCGCTCTCGGTCTGGGCGCTGTTGGGGCTGGCGTGGTTGCGGCGGTCCCGCCGCCAGATGCGCCACGCGCTGCGGGCATCGTTGCCGGTCAGGGCAGCAGCAGCCACCCACAGCAAAGCGGCAATGCGGCTGGGCAGGTAGTTGGCAATATCATCCAGCTTTGCCGCTGCACGGCCAAAGTACAGATACTGCGTGTTTTTATAGCCCACCATGCTGTCCATGGTGTTGATGGCTTTGTAGGTGAGCGCCAGCGGAGCGCCGCCCAGCAGCATATACAACAGCGGCGCGATCACGCCGTCGCTGGCGTTTTCGGCAACCGTTTCCACAGCGGCTTTGGTCACGCCTTCGGCGGTCAGCGCCTGCGTGTCCCGCCCAACGATGCGGCTCACGGCAATGCGGGCGGCAGGCAGGTCGGGCTTTGTCAGCTCCCGGTAGACGTTCGTACTCTCCTGCACAAGCCCCTTTGCCGCCAGTGCCTGCCCGCACCAGAACATCTGTACTGCCAGCCCCAGCAGCGGGTGCAGGGCGGCGGCTCCCATGCAGACAAGGCTTGCAAGCGCAAAGGTGCCCACCGGTAAGCAAAAGGCCAAGATGCGCCCGCCCCAAAGCTCACCCTTTGGCGTTTTGGGCAGGCGGGCACGCAGCCCTTTTTCCAGCGCAGAGATGGCCTTGCCCATGTACACTACCGGATGCGGTAGCCACGCCGGGTCGCCGAAAACGGTATCCAGTACAAAGCCGCCCAGTACCGCGTAGCCGATCATTCCTGCGCCTCCTTTGTGTACTGCACGGTCTTTACCAGATACAGCACCCGCTTTGCCGCCCAGTCCTTGGCGTCCAGCACAAAGCCGCCGGCGTTGGGGGCGCACCATTCGTAGTAATCCTTGTGGGGCAGGGCATAGCGTTCCATGGCGGCCATTTGGGTGCCGCCGTGGGCTAAGATGACCAGCATCTCCTCGCCGTCCGCAAGAGCTTTGTCCACCAGTGCAGAAAAAGCCGCGCAAATGCGCTCACAAAAAGCGGCCTTGGTTTCGCCGTCCGGGCAGGGGCTTTCGCAGTTGGCGGCTACCCACGCAAGGTAGTCCGGGTCGTGCTCCATTTCAATATAGTTTCTCCCCTCAAAGCTGCCAAAGCACATCTCTTTCAGCCCGTCTATTTCCACAAGCTTTGCACCCGGGAACAGCACCTCGGCGGTCTGCCGGGTGCGGCAAAGGGGAGTGATGTACACGGTCTTGGGGGAAATGTCTGCCCGGCACAGCAAAGCGCGCCCGGCGGCAGAAAGCGGGATATCCCGCTGTCCCTGATAGCGCTTTTCGACATTGTATTCGGTCAGGCCATGACGCAATAAATAAATCAGCATTCCGGCAATTCTCCTTTCAAAACGGTGGGGATGCCGCAGAACATCTGCACCACACACGCAGCACGCGCCGCCAGCAGACAGGCCAGCCGCCCGGCGTTTTCCCGTGCGGCACGCTCGGCCGGGTCTATGGGCACCACACCGCCGCCCACCTCGGTGGACAGCACGATATCATAAGCGGATAATTTGTCCGCAAGTTTCTCAAGTTCAGCGTTGTCTTTGCACCCGGCGGCAAGCTGCTGCGCATCCGCGATGCAGCGGCCGGGCAGGGTGCGGGCAAAGGTGCGTTTGCCGCTGTAAAGCGGCCCGGTGATCAGGATCATAACAGCCCTCCCCATTGGCAGGCGCACAGCGCCGCCAGCATCCACAGTTCAGTCTTTTGCAAAAACCACCCGGCCAGATCGCCGGTAATGCCGCCCAGCTGCTGCACAGCTACATGGTGATACCACAAGAACAGCAAAATTGCAACTGCTGCCAGTGCCCCGCCGCCCAAAGCAAGCAGCGCAGCGCAAAGCAGAACTGCGAGCACCGTCAGCACATTGCGCACGGCGGTGCGGTCGGCAGCGGAGGCAAAGGTGTGCGCAAGACCGGTGTTTTTCGCCATGGGAAAGGCCGCCACCGCAAGGCCGGAAAGCGCCCGTTCCAAAATCAGCGCCAGCGTCCACAGCGCGCCCACCCGGGGCGTGAACTGCACGCAGGCGGCAAGGCAGAGATAAGCCGCAAAATAGCTGCACAGCCGTATGACCGCAAAGGCACCGCAGTGCGGGTCTTTTAAAATTTCCAGCTTCTTTTCCCGGTCGCCGTAGCTGGCAAGGGCATCGCAGGTGTCAGCGTAACCGTCCAGATGGATGCCGCCGGTCACCCATACCGGCACAAGGCAGAACCCTGCCGCCCGCGCTGGTGCGGGCAGGGGCAGCACCCCGCACACACACCACAGCGCCCCGCATAAAAGCCCCACCAGCGGAAAGGCGCACAGCGCGTACCGCATATTCTTTTCGTTCCACGCAAACTGCGGCACCGGCACCGCCGAAAACATGGCAAAGGCCACCGCAATAGTCTGCAAAACGATCATTTTTCCACTCCTTTATAATAGACAGGGACGCCGCACACCACCCGCACCACGGCATCTGCCCGGGCGGCAAGTGCGTTGTTCACCTGTGCCAGCGCCAGCAGATAGCGGTCTGTGTCTCCGGCATAGTCCGCGCCGCCGCTGAAAACCTCGTTAGAGACAATAACTAAATTTTCGCACTGCGCTGCAAGGGCATCTAGTCCTTGCAAAATGTGCTCGGCGGCGGCATCGCCCGCCCCGGCGGGGTCGTACAGCTCGTTGGCGGTCAGGTTGCCCAAGTCCTCCAGCAGCGCCGTCCCCCTGCGGGGCAGATGCACCGTCTCTAAATGCAGCGGGCACTCGAGGGTCTCAAACTGCTTTGCAGCGCGCATTTTGCGGTGCTTTTCCACCCGGGCAATGCACTCGGCATCCCACACCTGCATGGTAGCCAGATAGTACCGCGGCAAACCGCAGCGCAGCACAAGGGCTTCGGCGTATTCACTTTTGCCGCTGGCAGCGCCGCCCAGCACCAGCGTCAGCATTGGGGCGTATACGGCACAATGCCGCCCTCCGCAAAGGAATAGCACCCCTCGTATACTGCCAGTGCCATGTCCCACAGCGGGATGCTGGCTACCGCGCCCGTGCCCTCACCCAGATGCAGCCCGGCGGTGAGCAGGGGTGTTTTGCCCAGCGCTTCCAGCACCAGCCGGGCGGCGGGCTCGGTGGAGCAGTGACTGGCAAACACGGCCTTTGCCGCAGCCGGGCACAGCCGCACAGCGCACAGCGCCGCCACCCCGCTGATAAACCCATCCATCAGCACTGGCACACCCGCCAGCGCTCCGCCCAGAAACATCCCGCACAGCCCGGCGATATCAAAACCGCCCAGCTTGCTCAGTACGTCCAAGGCGTCATCAGAGTCGGGATTGTTGCAGGCAATACCCCGCCGGATGGCGTCCACCTTGCGGGCAAGCCCTGCATCGGAAAGCCCCGCACCGCGCCCGGTCATGGTCTGCACCGGCTGTGCCAGCAGCACGGCAGCTACGGCGCTGGAGGTGGTGGTGTTGCCAATGCCCATCTCGCCGGTAGCCACCAGCCCGTAGCCCTCGGCGGCAAGCTGCCGGGTCAGGGCGATGCCCCGGCCAATGGCTTCCACCGCTTCGGCGCGGGTCATGGCAGGGCCTTCGGTAAAGTCCGCAGTTCCGGCAGCAATGCGGTGGTCCAGCACGCCGGGCACCGGTGCACCGGATATGCCCATATCCACCGGCAGCACATCGCAGTGCGCTGCCTGCGCCATCCGGCAGACGCTGGTGCGCCGCGCGGCAAGGTTCTCGGCTACGGTGCGGGTCACGCTCTGGTCGATCTGGCTTACACCCTGCGCCACCACACCGTTGTCTGCGCAGAGCACCGCCACCGTCCGGCGGGAAAAATCAAACTGCGCCGTACCGGTCAGCGCGGCGGCATCCTCCAGCATCGTCTCCAGCGCACCCAGCCCGCCCAAGGGCTTGGCAAGGCTTGCCCAGTGGGCGTGGGCGGCGGCGCGGGCGGCTTCGTCCGGCGGGGTGATGGCAGCAAGCAGCTGCATCAGTTCAGCTTCGGTCATTTTCGTCATCCTTTGTGTTTTAAAAAGTGCTGCGCCGCCTGTACAAAGCGGCGGGGCAGGGCAGTGCCCGCCCAGTAAAGATGCGGGAAACCGGCGTACAAATGCGCGTTTGCAAAACCGCATTCCCACTGTCTTTTTTCGGTTTTGCGTACAGAAAAGTCTGTACCATTTTCGGAGGAATCCCAGTGGTGGAATTCGTGGATGGGCAGTGCTTCTCCGGCGCGGAAAAGCATACTGTCAGCCTTTGCCGTCATAGCGGCATAGCCAAAGCGTACCAGCCGCCCGGCGTTGTGCCCGCTGCCCGGCAGCACACCCGCCATGGGGTAAACCTTGCCGTCCACACCCTCCAGCGCCTGCCCTAGGTACAGAAAACCGCCGCACTCGGCAGCGGTGGGCAGACCCTCTTGCACAGCGTCCCGGATAGCAGCACGCAGGGCGCAGTTTTCGCTCAGCTGCCGGGCGTACAGCTCTGGGTAACCTCCGGGCAGATACAGCCCGCCGATATTTTCCGGCAGGGCTGCGTCCCGCAGCGGACTGAAAAACACAAGTTCCGCACCCGCGTCCCGCAAGGCGTCCAGCGTTTCAGCGTAGGCAAAGCAGAAGGCTTCGTCCCGCGCCACAGCAATGCGGACGGCGGACGTGCACGGTGCGTCAAGCAGCGGCGCAGCCGGGGCGGGGCGGTCGGTCAGCGCCGCCAGCTGTGCCCAGTCCAGTACAAGGGCATCGGCTAATTGCAACAGCTTTTGCTGCAAGTCAACGATCTCCCCGGCGGTTTTCAGCCCAAGGTGACGGCTCTCGATGGCGCACCCCGGCAGATGGGGCAGATACCCCACCACCGGCAGCTCAGTCTCAGTTTCCAGCATCGGGCGCAGCGTTTTGTACAAGGCTTCAGAGCAATCATTGAGCAGAATGCCCACGATATGGCTGGGTGTGCGGAACTGCAAAAGCCCCCGCAGCTCGGCGGCAAGGGTGATGCTTGCCCCCTTTGGCTGCACCACCAGCAGCACCGGCAGTGCCAGCGTGTCGGCCAGTTCCCATGCGCTTGCGCGGGTGGTCAGCCCCTGCCCATCGTAAAAGCCCATAGCGCCCTCGCATACGGCAGCGCCGTGCCCAGCGGCATAGCGGGCGTAAAGCCTGCGCACCGTATCCGGGGCAGAGAGGTAGAGGTCTAAATTGTGGCTTTCCACCCCCAGCGCGCTGCGGTGGAACATAGGGTCGATGTAGTCCGGCCCGCACTTGAAAGCGCAGGGGTCAGCTCCGCGCCGCTGCAGCGCGGTCAGCACGGCACAGGTAACGGTGGTCTTGCCGCTGCCGGAGCGCGGCGCGGCGATGAGAAACTGCATCATGTCCGTGCCCCCGTAATGAGGAATACCGGGTTGTTGGCCATCAGCAGATGCAGACTGCCCGCCGTTTTTGTGCGGCTGACAGAAATCTGTGTCACCTCGGCGGCAAGGCCGTGGGCGGTCAGAGCAGCCACGGCGACGCTGAGCGTTTCCAGCGCAATGGCGGCGATGCACAGCCGCACGGCTGGATTTTTGTGCAGCACAGCGTTTATAATGGCGTCCATATTGCCCTTTGTGCCGCCGATGAATACAGCATCCGGTGTAGGCAGTGCGTCCAAGGCTTCGGGCGCTTTACCCTCGATCAGGGTCAGATTATAGGCTGCAAATTTCTCCCGGTTTTTCTGGATGAGCGCACAGGCTTCCGGGTCATACTCTACGGCATATACCTGTCCGGCATGGGCGGCAAGCGCTAGCTCCACGCTTACGCTGCCGGTGCCCGCGCCCACGTCCCATAGGTTGTCCGTTGGAGTCACCGCCAGCTTTGCCAGCGCGGCGGCGCGCACCTCCTGCTTTGTCATGGGCACAGCACCCCGGATAAAAGCATCGTCCGGCAGGCCGGGCGTGCGGCGGGGCGGCAGGGCTTCCCGCTCGATAAGCAATACACTCAGCGGTGCAAAGCTCTGCGCTGCTAGCTCCCGGGCAAGGCCAAAGCGGATGGCTTCCGCCGGAGTGCCTAGGTTTTCGCCCACAAGGGCGTGGGCAGCGCCCAGCCCGGCAGCGGTCAGCTTGGCGCAAAGGGTGGCAGGGGTGTCCCCGCCGCCAGTGAGGAAAAACACCTGTGGATGCGCCAAAACCTCGGCTACTGGGTCGCAGGCGCGGCCATGAGCAGACACCAGCTTCCAGTCCTGCCAGGGGCGTCCCACAGCGGCGGCTAAAAGCTGCACGCTGGAAAGCCCGGGCAGCACCCGGACAGAGTATCCCATGGCCCGCAGCAGGGACAGCAGCTTTGCCGCACCGGAGTAAAACCCGGTGTCGCCGCTATACAAAATAGCGGTGTCCGTATCCGGCTGCGCAGCCAAACACGCAAGGATATCCTCCGGTTTATACACGGCTTTGCAGTGATCAGTGCACCCCGCCGGTAAATGCTCCAACAGGCGCTTTGCCCCAAGGATGAGCCCTGCGCCTTGCAGCGCAGCCAGCCCTTGCCCAGTCAGGCTTTCCGGGCAGCCGGAGCCCATTCCGATCAGAGAGATCATACCAGAACCTCCTTGCAGCGTGCCAGAATTTGTGCGGCAGTTTGTCCGTTTTCAGCCGGGCGGCGCACCACGATCAGCTGTGCGCCGGTGTCCTGTGCGGCCTGTGCCTTTTCGGCAAAGCCGCCCACAGCACCGCCGTCCTTCGTGACAAGATAGCGGATGGAGAATTGCTTCATCAAGGCGCAGTTCAGCGCATAGCTGAAAGGCCCCTGCATGGCAATGATGTTTCTGTGCGGAACACCTGCGGCCTCACAGGCAGCAATGCCCTCCCGCGTGGGCAGCACCCGGGGGAACAGCCGCTCCGGGCTGAGCGGCGCAAAGGCGGCAAGCTCTTTTGCGCCGGTGGTCAGCAGCACATTGCCGCTGCACCCGGCCAGAAACGCGGCGGCGTGGGCGGCGGTGGCAAACACCATGCTCCCGGCGGGCAGCGGGCTTTCTTCCCGCAGCAGCCGGTGATACTCCACCCCGGCAGCTGCGCACGCAGCCCGGATGTTTTTGGTGGCGTCCACCGCGTAGGGGTGGGTGGCGTCCACGCACAGCACAGCGCCCTGCAAAAGAGCGGTCATTTCCTCGGGGGTCAGCCGCCCGCAGTGCACAGTGATGCCGTCCGCTTCGCCCTGCTCCTCCGCACCCAGCGGGGTGGCTACGCTGACCAGCACCTGTGCGCCCAGTGCCGCCAGCTGCCGGGAGAACACCCGCCCCTCGGTGGTGCCGCTGAAAACCACTGCCTTCATCTGCGGTACCCCCGTGGGGTGACCATTTTACCGCCCAGCTGTTTTGTGGCGGTGTTGCCGATGTAAACGGTGGTGAACATATCCACCGCCGTACTTTCCAGCTGCGCAAGGGACAGAACACGGGCGGTCTGACCCTCCCGGCCGATGTTGCGCACAAGGCCGCAGACGGTGTCGGCGCTTTTGCCGTTTTCCAGCAGGATGCGCACCGCCTTTGCCAGATAGTCCGGCCTGCCCTTGGAGGAGGGATTGTACAGCGCAACGCAGAAATCTCCCATGGCGGCGCAGGCCAACCGTTTCTCGATGACCTCCCACGGGGTCAGCCGGTCGGAAAGGGAAATAACGCAGAAATCGTGCGCCAGCGGTGCACCCAGCACCGCCCCGCCGCTGAGGGCAGCGGTCAGTCCGGGCACGATGTCCACGGCAACGTCCGGGTAATCCGGGGCAAGTTCCAGCAGGGGACTTGCCATGCCGTACACCCCGGCATCGCCGGAGCAGACCAGCGCCACCCGCTTGCCAGTGCTTGCTTTTTCCAGCGCCCAGCGGCAGCGGTCAAGCTCCTGCGTCATGCCGGTAGAATAGTATTCCTCGCAGGGGAATTCATCGCGGATGAGGTCAAGATAGACCTTGTATCCACAAATCGCGTCAACGCTTTCCAGCGTGTTCGCAGCCTGCTGGGTCATATAAAAAGGCTCGCCGGGGCCAAGCCCCACGACATAGACTATCTTCTCGGGACGGTCAATATCCATCACGTCAAGCATTCTGCCACCTCCAGTCCGGGGCAAAAGGCCTGCAAGCCAGCGCAAAGGTCACGCCGTTGCAGGCAAATTTGGGGTAAAACAGGCTGCCGCCCGCGTCCAGCACCGCTGCCCGCTCACAGACGTTGTCCACCCCGGTCACGCTCTGTACAAAAGGGGAGGGGGTGAACTGCCCGGGCGTGCTGCGCAGCTGTGCGGCAGTGTAAAACCGCACCGGCCAGCCGTTCGCCTGACAAAAGGTCAGCAAGCCCGGTTCGTTCTGCTTCAGGTCGATGCTTGCAGCGGCGGTAACTGCCTGCACAGCAAGGCCGTGTCGGGCGCAGAAGGCGGCAAAAGCGGCCTCCAGCGTGTCAGCGCTTGTGCCCCGCTTGCAGCCGATGCCCAGCACCCCGATGCGCGGCACAAGATGCAGCGCCTGCCCGGTGGGGCAGAGGGTGAGTGCAAGGTCGGCTTTTTCCGGGGCTTCTGCCGGGAATAACCCGGCGGGCGCAGTGCCCGTTACCGGGATATCAGTCCAGTAATATACCGGCTGTCCTGCCAGTAACTTGCCGCTGACCAGCTTGATACGCTCCGGTTCCAGCACTATGCAGTTTTGGTGCTTTGCCCACTCGTCCGCTGCAAAAATGCCGTGGGCATCGGTGGCGGTGGTGATCACCGGCACAGCACCGCATACAGCAGCAATGGTCCGCGCCAGATCATTTGCGCCGCCCAGATGCCCGGACAAAATGGGCACGGCAAACCGCCCGCATTCATCCACCACCACCACAGCAGGGTCGGTGGTCTTGCTCTTGCAGTGGGGCGCGATAGCCCGCACCGCAATGCCCGCAGCGCCTACAAATATCAGCGCATCCGACTGCACAAACTGCACGCCTGTCCATTCTGCAAGAG
>OJJW01000229.1_pt1 | contig 17181 bp, 17 predicted proteins | sample 1596331 | NCBI WGS metagenome assembly OJJW01 (sample SAMEA4350156, study PRJEB24818) | metagenome | biome: human; feature: gut; material: faeces | place: Denmark | collected 2013-09 | reverse complement strand
TATGTTTCTGCAGCGAGCTTTGATAATGACATTTTTACGCCGCTTTGTGTTTTTTTTTTTTATGTATTTTTTTTTTCAAGCAGAAGACGGCATACGAGATAGGAGTCCGTCTCGTGGGCTCGGAGATGTGTATAAGAGACAGGCTCCCACGATTCAATGCGCGTTTAAATGACGTTTATTACATGAAAAGAGACGATTTAAAGGCTTTAGCGACTTGGATTGTTACTTTTTACCTGAAGAACTCACAGAAGCGTCCTACGCGCAACAGAGCGCCTTTTTTGAAGCAACCACCAATTTTCTCAATGACCGTTATGGGCAAGAAAATACCGTGGCCGCGGTGGTACATTATGATGAGACAACCCCTCACTTGCACTATGCCTTTGTCCCAGTGGTTTTTGATGATAAAAAGACACCGCGTCAATAATTATAAATATATATCATATCATTGTTAATCGACATAATTACGTATACACTTCTGACTTATAGTTAAAAGAAAGTACAACGCTATATTTAAACGCTCTACGTCAAATGTTGCCTAATTAACTGAATTATAAATAGTCCGATTTATTGACTTCTGAGCAGACGGCGCTGATGTTAAGATTATGGACAGTTTTTTTCGGCACCGAGAGGTGCCGGACTCCGAAAATTTTTCAAAACCCGGATTTCAGCTTAAAACGGCGTGATTTCTGGGTGTTGTTGTAGGTGGAACAGGGCTTAGCCCTGCCGGTGAGAGAAAACGGGTGGTATAGATTGTGAACCGGCCGGATTTAACAAGTTGTATCGTGCAACAAATAAGCCGTCACTTGTGAATTTTTGAAATTCACAAGTGACGGCTTATAAACGGCGTCGTAGCGGCTAGTGCCGATAACCGAGATTAAGTAAACCAAACATTGGTCGTCGTCGGCTTCTTATATGACTTCCTGACCATGTGAGATGTAAGGCTCATCTCATTCATGAGCTTCCAAACCAAACGATCACCAACTTCAGTGTTCAAAATGAACCGTAAAAATGCGGCTATGCGGCGGTAGCCATAGATCCCACGATTGGTGTTTTAGACGGCTTTGATTGTCGTTTTTAGAGTGTTGCGACGCGTCTCTTGTTGGCTAGGATGCCAATTTTTCCATTGATAATAAGTGCTTCGAGCTATATTCAAAGCTGATAAAACGCTTGTTATGCGGTGTCCCATTGCGAGCGAACGGTCAATGATTTCCAGTCCTAACTCGCGATTTTGCGTTAGTTGTACTTCGAAAGTAACACCGCGGCTCGTTTTAAAATCTTAATTTCTTCGCGAAGTTTGTCGTTTTCCTTTTGTAATGCGTTTACATCAGCTTGCGTCCATTTTTCGCCGTCCACTTCGTGGACCGCGTACAACTAGACCCAGTTACGGATTGAGTCGACCGAAGGTCCGTATTCAGCGGACAGATCAGTATATGAACGGCCTTGATTGTGCATCTCAACAAGAGACTGCTTAAATTCTTTTTTGTATCGAATCATATTAAAAAATGCTCCTATGCTATTAGTTTACAGGGCAGAAGAAAATCTGTCCGTAAATCTAGCATAAGAGCACTGATATTTTAGATACAAACTTAGACTATCTCATGGGTAGATCTACAAATCCAAAACCAATTTTGAAGAAATCCCTGAAGAAGGCAGAGAAATTTTTAAAGAAGATCTAGATATTCTAAAACTATACGTTATAGAACAAATCAAAATCAGCAAAAAAGACACTTCTAAACTAAAAATTTAAAATAATATTATCGCAAAATCTAAAAAAAGAAAAGTTTAAATTCGTTAAAAATGTTGATATATACCATTTTTAACGAATTATACCTTAAAAACCAACACTATTTTTAGTAAAATACAATTATTGGCCAGTCATGGTACATACATAAATTAATTTTTATCTCTCTTCCAAAAAACGTCCCTAACAATTAGCGGACGTTTTTTATTATTTATTTAAACTAACTTCAGATTGTAATTTCTTCAAACCAAAGAAAATAAATTTATTTATTTCAATCATCGATAAATCATTCAACCAACTACTTGAAGCTCGATATTCAATACGCTATGATCCTTGTATAGTTATTTTAGGATAATTCTTTAAAAATTCCCTTCCCAAATTTCCCACCCCATAAGACCGATCAATTATCGAAAGATTATAATACAACTTTCGCCCCAAACCAATTAAATAAACTACATGAGATACTTGCGAAAGTGCAGAATTTTCAAAATTTCTTAACCTCTCTACTTCACTCAAAAGTCGTCTATCAATACAAAGACTTGCTTTAACTACTGATTCAGACATTATTTTCTCCTAATACTAAAAAATATTTAGTATAAAAAATATCATAAAATCAATTTTTAAGTCAAACAATCTCTAAAATAAAAAAATCTTTTTCAATAAAAAAACTTGAAAAAGAATAATAAATATATTTGTTATATAAATATAGCCCTACCTATAACTCTACCTAATAATTAATGTTTGACATCAAACTAAACTAATGCTTTGTTTGATTTGAGGGAACTGAGTTGGTTGAGCAAAGTTTTCCCTACTGTTAAAGTAGAAAAAACCTACGGTACACTTTGCCGTCATCTCGGTCATTCGTGTATATCGCATATCATACGAGTTTTTGCATTTCTGCATCTTAACCAACTGATCTACTTTTCGATCACACCATCAAATAATGCCCTGATGGCTCCTATATCGTATATTGCTTAACGCTGACAACATAGGATTGATTAAGCTCCATGTGCCGTAACACATTCATTATTCCTAACCCAAGCCGTTTATTATGGTCGCTCTCACCTACAATTACACCGTTGGTATGACTACAACTTCTGTGTAACGCCCTGTGTTTTTTTACGGTAGCGGTAGGGAAAATCCCGCTTGTCTATTTTTTCGTACACCATATACAGCGATTTGGATCTTCCGAATTACTCAAGGTAACTACCCCCTACACGTCATATATGCCATACCCCTTAGAGTGTTTGGCTTCACTATTTTTGAAATCAACCACATTTACAACATAAAGGAAATATTGTATAATATAGACACATAACTTAAAGCAAATAAGAAATGCGTGGCTATCAAGGACGGCAATCCTTGGTGGCTTTTTCTTTATTCATTTTTATGACTCAAATATACCGTACCAATATTTCCATGTCAACAACTTTATAAAGTTGTCACGTATCCAAATCTTTTATAAAGTTATATTTTTATAAAGTTATATTTTTATAAATTGCTAATCTTATAAATTTATGATATTATAAATTTATAAATCGAGAAAAACCTAATGTTTTCAAGATGTGCAACCTGCAGACAATTAAAATATAAAAATATAAATTTATAAATTTATATTTTTATAAAAGTATAAATTTATATTTTTATATCTTTATAAAAGGAGATTTTTTATGACATACGTTATTACTACTGGTAATTTCAAAGGCGGAGTAGGAAAAACCACCAATTCAGTAATGCTCTCGTATACTTTATCAAAATTGGATAAAAAAGTATTACTCATTGATTTAGATCCACAAGCTAATGCAACTGATTTACTCCTAAATACAATGACTAATATCTATAAGAAAAAACCAGTATTTAAAGAGACTTTATTTGAATCCATAAAAAATAACAATCCAGATGAAGCATTAATCACTGTAAAAGACAATTTAGACTTATTACCTTCATATTCTGATCTACAACAATACGAACACTACCTTTATGAAAATTTTTCAGATGATTTTTCTCAAGATCATCACTTATCAACCTTTATAGAAAAAATAAAAGAAAAATACGATTTCGTATTCCTAGATATTCCACCGCAATTAAACAAATTTACTGATAATGCACTGGTTGCTAGTGATTTTGTGATTGTTATTTTACAAACACAAGAAAGAGCTTTAAAAGGTGCAGAAAAATATATTGATCACTTACTACAATTACAAGATGACTATAAGTTAAATATTGATTTACTCGGAATTTTACCAGTCCTACAACAGAACGGTTCAGAACTCGATTTAGACGTGTTACAAGACGCTACTGAAATCTTTGGAAAGAATAATTTATTCAATACACACATTAAACAAATGAATCGACTCAAACGTTTTGATAGAACAGGTATAACAGATAATATAAAAGACATACACGATAAACGTGTACATGCAATTTATAGTGAACTAATTAATGAACTACTTGAACGTATTAACATTTTTAACTAATAGGAGATAATTAACATGACAGAAGAAATCGGATTAGGAGCATTTCGAAAAAAGCGTACAGAACGACCAGAAAACATAACTCCAGAAATTGCTGATGAAACAACCCGCACAATGCCTGAAGATCTACTCAAACTACCCAACAAAAGATTAACGAGCAAAGAACTTCCTAAATCCATTCGACTTCCACTAAACACACACACGGCCATTAGTACAATTGCAACACTTCAAAGCAAAAAAATATATGAAGTAATCAACGATATTGTCGAAGAATACATTTCTGAATTGCCAATAGCAGAAAAAAAGATTATCAAATCTAGCATAGAAACAGTAGAAAAAAATAACTAATTGAAAATTGGTCTAAAAATTGTAACTTTGTGAAAAATGCAAAATTAGCGAGTTTGTGAATTTTCCGATTTCACAAGGAAAAACAACCCCTGATAAAGCCTGTCACAGCGTTACGTTCGATAGTAGTAATTATGTTAACCAATATGGGCATAGTAGATATTTATATCAGTTATGGGTTGTTAATTATGTATGTTTTAGCAAATCGTGTTATAATAAATGTAACCAAAAAAGACATGTGATAGAGACACATGCCTTTAAATCACAAGCCCGCTCAGGCGTTGATGATATTGTTTAAATTTAAAATAACTTAAACCCCTATTACCTCTCAAAGTTAAGGGGTTTTTGTTTGCCTATTTTTTAGGCTTGTTAATCTCTTTGATTAGTTCAACTACTTTAGTAGCCAATCCAAACAAAGCCGTAATTAACACAATTACCGCGGTCCAAAAGACCATTGTTGGTTTTATCCTCTCTTATAACATGAGGTTAAATACATAAGCACCACCCCCTGCTATTGGACTCACCAACGCCTTAACTTGCTTGCCTAATTATTGTACCATATTACCATTTAACAGTTTTTAGATAGCATTCTAATAAAACCTAAACTCCTATTTTCTATTCTTTCTTCAACTCTCTAAATCGTCTTTGCTGCGTCCGAATACTGATTCCTGTTTTTCGATAAATCATTTTGTATGTCATACCCTGTTCTCGTAATTCATAAGCAAAATTAATCTGTTCATCACTATATGTTCTTGGACGCCCCTCCTTAAAGTTCGGGTCATTTTGCTTAGCATAATTTTTCCCTTCTTGGGTACGCGTCACGATCATATCACGCTCAAATTGCGCAAATGCACTAAATATTGTAAATATAAGCTGACCAGTTGGTGTACTGTCAATCAGTCCCATGTTTAATATATTAACCTTGATTCCTCGTTCAAATAAGTCTTGAATAATTTCAAGTGCTTCACGTGTATTTCTAGCAAAGCGATCTAGCTTAGTCACAATCAACATATCTCCAGACGTTAGCTGTTGGATTAATTTTTTAAACTCTGGACGTTTAGTTGTTGTTCCTGTAAATTTTTCTTGATAAATTTTTTCAGTACCAGCTTCTTCCAGAATAGAAATCTGATTTTCCAATTTTTGATCACTTGTACTTACACGTGCATAGCCATATTTCATTGTACTAACCTCATTTTCTCTGTCACTTACGTCATTAAGTTATGACGCTCTACAATCCCTTTAATTATAGGCTATAAAAAAAGGGGACACAACTGTTAAGTTATGTCGCCTTTTTTGAAATTCAAATGTATATACCTTATTAAAAAATATTTTATTGAAACTTATAATTATGTTGACCTAGATTAGCATAGTAGGTTCGTTGTGTCAGTAAAGTATTAGTTATGTATGTTTTAATAAATCGTGTTATAATAAGGGTACTAAAAAAGACCCATGCTAGGAACATGAGCCTTTTAAACACAAGCCCGCTCAGGCGTTGGTGGTATTATTTACGTTTTTAGACAAACATAAACCCCTAGAACCGTCCAAAGTTAAGGGGTTTTTGTTTGTCTATTTTTTGTTTCTAGACTTGTTAATCAAGATGACCAGTTCAACTAACTTAGTAGCTAAACCAATCAAAGCCGTGATTAACACAATTACCGTGGTCAAAAAGACCATTGTTGGTTTTATCCTCTCTTATAGCTTGAGGTTAAATACATAAGCATCACCCCCTGCTATTGGACTCACCAACGCCTTAACTTGCTTGCCTAATTATTGTACCATCTGGTCATTTCAAATGTCGCCTAATTAACTGAATAAAAATAGTCCAATTTATTGACTTCTGAGCACATTTTACGGACTGAATAAAAATAGTCCATTTTTTTAGTATAAGAGCAACACTCTTGAAAAGAAAAAATAACAACGAATCCAATAAATGAGTTGAAAAGACAGATTTAATTTATGATGAACTAAATCTGTCTTTTTTTAAATCTATAATTAGCTGAAAAACGAACGTTTAAAAATATAAGTTGAAAATTGTTCAAAAATAAAGAAGAATTTTTCTATTATAATGTGAATTGATGCACAAAGCCGTCTTAATAGAGATGTGCCTTTTTTTAATGTCAATATTTGGGTGTGCCAATCGTTTATTAACAAGATAATATAATGATAATGAAAGGGTTAATAAGTTAGATATCATCGTTATTATTCCCGTAAATATGAGGAAATGAACAATAGCATGTCAACACTTTGTGAAAAAAATATGCAATCATGATCGGCTCGTCAGGAACATCAGTGCGATGAATTGCGAACAAATGTTTGTGAAGACAATTATTGTCATTGTACTCTCTCAAAAGATCAACTATGCTATGTAAACTATGTAAATAGTGACATTGGAGGAGAAAATAATGACAATATTTAAAACAAAAGCAGTTGTTCAGGCAGATGGCTACCTGAATAAAACACCACCTTTTCAGTTTATTTTACTATCACTCATGTTTCCATTATGGGGTGCTGCAGCTAGTTTGAACGATATTTTAATTACGCAATTTAAAGCAGTGTTTACGCTGTCAAATGTTGCCAGCGCATTTGTACAAAGTGCATTTTACTTGGGCTATTTTGTATTGGCTATTCCAGCCAGTCGCGTGATTCAAAGAACGAGTTATAAAGTTTCAATTTTAATTGGACTCGGACTGTATATGGTTGGGTCGTTATTATTCTTGCCAGCCAGTCAAATGGGTACATATAGCGTATTTTTGATTGCAATATTTGTTTTGGCAACAGGATTAAGTTTTTTGGAAACTAGTGCCAATACTTATTCTAGCTTGTTAGGTCCTAAGCAACATGCCACTCTGAGACTCAATATCTCGCAAACATTTTATCCTGTGGGATCGATTTTAGGTATTATATTGGGAAAATATCTTATTTTTGGCAATGGGAAAAGCTTGGCGCAACAGATGGCAGGAATGAACGCCAGCGAAAAGCTCTCATTTGGGCACAAAGCTTTGGCACACACATTGTTGCCTTATCAATTCTTACTTGTGGTGTTGGGGGTCGCTTTTATCATCTTGGTTTTGACACAATACCCAAAGAAAAGGCAGCAATCACTAACTGTTGGGCAACCAAATGCAAAGCTTCTGGACACACTCAAGTACTTATGGCAAAACAAGCCTTTTAAAAAAGGTATTTTGGTTGAATTTTTCTATGTTGGTATGCAAACAGCGGTTTGGAGCTTTACAATTCGACTTGCTTTGACGTTGAATAGCCATTTTAATGAACGATATGCTAGTAATTTTATGATTTATGCTTACGTTGCTTTCTTTGTTGGTAAATTTATTGCCAACTTGTTAATACCAAAATTTGGTGCAGGTCATGTTCTTCTGTCGTATGGTGTGATGGGTATTGTGGCGTTGCTCTACGTCACATTGGTACATGATGTTTCAGCATTATATGCTTTAGTGCTAGTGAGTGGCTTGTTTGGACCGGGTTGGGCAACTATTTATTCGGAAACGCTTAAGACGGTTCAGGTGCCAACTCATCGTGAGACAGCCGGTGCTATTTTGGTTATGAGTATTGTTGGCGGCGCCATTTTACCAGTGATACAGGGTGCTGTCGCCGATCTGACGGATATGTCTACAAGTTTCAGTATTGATTTAATCGCTTTTGCCGTTGTCGCTTGGTTTGCCAAGACAATGGTACAGCAAGAAAGAGAGGCACAACAGCATGACACAAAGAATCAATTTGCCGGAGAAGTTATTTGATAAAACACCTTATAACATTTATCAAGATGAACATTTTACGGTGACGACCATGCAATATGATACAGGCGTTGCCGGTTTGAAAATAAGTAATAATCGTGGCTACATTGTGATACTACCTTTTCAAGGTTTCATGATTTGGGATGCCGTTTTTGATCAATTATCTCTGAAAATGGCATCGGCATTTGATAAACCTTATTTAGGAACGCAGGTGACTGACACGTATGGTATGTTTCAATTTACATCCGGCGTTTTAGCCAGCGGTACGCCTAGTGAGACAGATCAGCACCCATTACATGGTGAATATCCAATGACCAAAATTGACCATATTTATTTAGAATTTGACCAAGATAATATCATAATTGGCGGCGAGTATGAGTATGTAAAAGGATTTGGATATCATTATCGAACCCATAATACTGTTATCATGCACGCAGCTTCAGCATTGATAGATATTGGATTAAAAGTGACTAATCTCAGCAACTATCAAACTATGCCGTTGCAATATTTGAATCATCTCAATTATTGCTATGTTAATGGCGCCACGATGTCAGCTAACGTACCAGAGAATGCACTGAAATTAAGACGATCAATTCCAGCCCATGTCAAGCCGACAGCCGACTGGCGGGCATTTAACAGAGAACTGCAAACAAGTGGTGAAGTCATTGAGGTGCTAGATGATGGTAGTCGTTTTGACCCAGAAATTGTCTACATGTCAACAGATTTGCGTCCGTTTGTTGACCGAGCTGTTTTTAAAATGTCACTACCAGATGGACCAACATGTGTTACAGCATTTAGCACGAAGGAATTACCGTTTGTTACGAGATGGTTGTTACACAATCCTGATCAACAAGTAGCGGCATTTGCCATTCCAGGTACGAGTCACCCAGATGGGTATAACGCTGCTAGTCAAGCAGGTACTTTGATTCATCTTGCGGCTGGTGAAACACAGTCATTTACGGTTACGACTGGAATTGGAGAATAATATGGTAAAAGATATTGATGTATTAGTCATTGGGTCAAATGTAATGGATTTAATCAGTTATGTTGATCGTTTACCTCATAAAGGCGAGACAGTTGAAGCACCAAGCTTTGAAATGGGATTTGGCGGTAAAGGTGCTAACCAAGCAGTAGCTGCCAGTCGATTGGGCGCTCGGGTTGCAATGCTAACGTGTGTTGGCAATGATGGCTTTGGCGTAAAAACACGTGCCAATTTTGTGGCCAACCATATTGACATCAGTGGTGTATTAACAGGAAATCAGAGTAACGGCGTGGCACCGATTTTTGTCGAAAGTAACGGTGACAACCGTATCTTGGTTGTGCAGGGTGCAAACACTGAACTCACCCCAGAAGTATTGTTGGATAAAATCGACTTGATAAAACGGGCAAAGGTTATTGTGCTGCAACAAGAGGTGCCCATGCCAACTAATATTAAGGCCATTCATTTGGCTAAAAAATATAATATTCCGATTATATATAACCCTGCACCGGCGCACAAATTACCGTTAGACGTTTTGCAAATGATTGATTATCTGATTCCTAATGAATCTGAACTTGCTGCTATTACCAATATGCCAGTGTCGACAGTTCAGGAAACCAAATCTGCGGCGCGACGTTTGTTGTCATTTGGCGTGGCAAATGTCATTGTGACAATGGGCGAACGTGGTGCGCTTTGGATGACGGCAGGCCAGAAAGAAACACTAGTTGATGGTCAAGATGTTAATGCCATTGATACCACCGGTGCAGGTGATGCGTTTGTCGGTGCGTTTGCACATTATTTTGCTCAAGGTGAGTCACTTGATGCAGCAATTGCTCAAGCTAATGCCTATGCTGCGCTGTCTGTCATGGCGCGTGGTACGCAAAAATCTTATCCCAATATATGCAGTCACGTGACAAAGGAGGTTCACGCATGAAGCCTTTTAAACGGATTATGGTCATTGTTTTGGATTCGGTGGGTGCTGGCGCGGCACCTGATGCAGCTAGCTTTAATGATGTTGGTTCTGATACGATTGGGCATGTTGCACATGTGTATCATGGTCGGCTTCATTTGCCAAATTTACAAGCAATGGGATTGGCAAATTTGCATCATGGTGGTCTTGAGGGTGTTAGCGTCGAAAGTCAACCCATTGGTGATTTTGGTACCATGCAAGAAGTATCAGCAGGCAAAGATAGCATGGATGGTCATTGGGAAATGATGGGCTTACCAGTTAAGCAACCCTTAGCGACATTTCCAAATGGCTTTCCAGATGAGCTGGTAAGCAAGATTTCTGAATTTGCAAATCGGAAAATCTTGTTGAATCGCCCCTATTCGGGAACAGAAGCGCTAAGGGACTATGGCGCTGAACAGATTGTGACTGGGGGACTGATTGTTTACACATCTGGAGACTCGGTGTTACAAATTGCAGCGCATGAAAACGTTGTGCCGGTAGCTGAGCTGTACCGAATTTGTGAATATGTACGTACTTTAGTAAATCAGCCGCCCTATCAAATCGGGCGTGTAATCGCTAGACCGTTTGTGGGTCATGATGCAGGTGATTTTAAACGGACTGCCAATCGTCGTGATTTTTCTCTTAAACCCACTGGGGAAACGGTATTAACAAAGTTACAAAAAATGAGTGTGCCTGTGGTTGGCATTGGTAAAGTTCAGGATATTTTTTCCGGTGAGGGAATTGATACGGCTTATCATAATGAAAGCAATGACAACGGCATGGTTCATTTGCAGCATGTGATGGACACGACACCTAATGGTTTTGTGTTTACTAATTTAGTCGATTTTGATGCTATGTACGGGCATCGCAGAGATCCGATTGGTTTTGGACATGCTTTGATGGCATTTGATCAAGAACTTGGTGATGTGTTAGGCAAGATGAATCGGGATGATCTTATTATGGTTACAGCGGATCATGGCAATGATCCAACTTTTCATGGTACTGATCATACACGTGAAGTGGTACCATTGTTGAGCTATTCACCAAGACTGATTCAATGCGGGAAAACGTTAGGCAGACGCCGAACATTTGCTGATCTTGGGGCAACGGTTTTGGAAAATTTCGGTGGGCAGCTAGATAATGGCACAAGTTTTTTAGGAGAATTACAATGAGTACACATATTGATGCAAAACAAGGTGATATTGCAGAAGTCGTCTTGTTGCCGGGCGATCCCTTACGGGCAAAGTTTATCGCTGAAAATTTTTTGGCAAATGTCACCCAATACAACACGGTTCGTAACATGTTTGGATATACAGGTACTTATCAAGGCGTGCGGGTTAGCGTGCAAGGTTCTGGCATGGGAATTCCGTCATTATCAATTTATGCCACAGAGCTTATTCAAGATTTTGGGGTCAAAAAAATAATTCGTGTCGGCACAGCTGGCGGATTGTTACCTGAGTTAGAAATTGGGGATGTCTTGTTAGCAGAAGGGGCGTCAACAGATTCCAATGTCTTACAAGCCACTTTTGGACAATCAATTGCTTTTGCACCTTTAGCTAATTTTGATTTGTTGTGTCAAGCGCATCAATCTGCTAAACAACTTGATATTCCTGTGCGTGTTGGTAATATTTTTGCTGCTGATCGTTTTTATAATGATGAAATTGATAATCATAAATTGGCGCAGTATGGTGTTATGGCTGTCGAAATGGAGTCAGCTGGGTTATTCTTGATTGGCGCTAAATATCATGTTCAAACACTCAGTATTTTGACGGTGAGTGACAATTTAGTGACCCAAAAGTACGCTGATGCTAAAATGCGCGAGACTGCATTTCAGGATATGATGCGTTTGGCTCTGGCAACAGCTGTTGTAGTTTAATTTTGCTACTAAATTAGTGATGCATTTGTTGCCAAATGTCATCACTAATCAATTGAGTGCAATCAGTGTGCTAAATATCTTTTTGTTTGTTTCATTTAATGTTGCTTCCGTTATCCGCCCATTACTTTTGAACCAAGTGATATAGGATTTGATTAACCCAGAAGAAATATAGACATTAACGAGATATTTCTGCTGTTCATTTTGTATATTAAGTGAATCATTTAGTGACACTAATAATAATTCTTCCAGTCGCTGCACTAATTTGTAATGCGCATTGTTCAAACAAAGCTGACGGAATCCAACAAAGTTACTTTTTAAAATACGTCATAACCTACCACCATAAAGCAGTCCAATTAATTTATTGACTTCTAAGTAAAATACCAGGAGTTTTGCTATGAGTTAACTATGATCCTAGGTGGTCACTAAAACATTCCTTAACTCAGGGTCTATAATTACAAATGACCCCCTAGGAAAGACTATTAAAACAGCCCCCATTATCTAACTATTAGATAATGGGGGCTGTTTTTTTGTTAAGTGATATAATAAACCATAAAAGAAGTTTAGAAATACGGTCCTGGTCATCAATAAATAAATAATTAAATTATTTATTTATTTAATTATTTAATTTCAGAAAGGTATATATGAATCATGGCGCAACAAATTGTCCTACCCATCAAAGACTCCAACGTTTTAAAGATGGTACAAGACACCCTACTAGATAGTTTTCGTGCTGGCCGCCGTAACTACACCATCTTTCAAGTTGGCAAAGCCACCCTGCTACGGGTGAGTGATGTCATGACGTTAAAGAAATCAGATATCTATAATCCAGATGGCTCTGTTAAAAATACGGCTTTTATTCATGATAAAAAGACGGGTAAAGCAAACACGTTATATCTAAAGCCTGTCCAGCAAGACTTGTTGCAATATCATGATTGGCTAGTCCAACAGAATATCAATTCGGATTGGTTATTTCCCTCGACAGCCCATCCTGATCGACATATCACCGAGAAACAGTTTTATAAAGTGATGGCGCGTGTTGGCGATCTACTAAGCATTAACTATCTAGGCACGCACACCATGCGTAAAACAGGCGCTTATCGTGTCTATACACAGTCAAATTACAATATTGGTTTAGTCATGCACTTATTGAATCACTCAAGCGAAGCCATGACCCTGACTTACCTTGGTTTAGATCAAGCTAGTCGCGAGACGATGTTAGATCAAATTGATTTTGGATAATTGCATCAAAAGCATACTGAATAATTGGACTATTTTTATTCAGTTACTTAGTGATAATTGAGATGCGATTGCGATTATAAAAATTGATATATCAACCAATGGCTGCTTGGACTTCAATTAATGTTTGGTATGCATTCAAATCAATATCCTTATTTTTAAGTATAAATCGACTTAACTTGATACAAATAATAATTCATCTAAATCAAATATCTCAACACATTTTTGGGTATGCCGTTTAATTAGACCTCTCTCTTCCAATGATGAGAACTTACGGCTTATTGTTTCTGGAGTTGTCCCCAGGTAAGTAGCCAAATCTTTTTTTGACATGGGTAAAGTCACATAAGTATGGTTTTTTTCATCTTCAACATTTTCTGATAGAAAATCAATAATTCGAGCTTCAACAGGTTCAATACTGACTTGTACAGTTTGTTTTTCTGATAACTGTAGCCGTTTTGTAATATCCGATAATATTCGTCGCATGATTTCTGGATAGCGATCTAAATATTGATCTAAATCCTTTTTATGAATCCTACAAATACTTGTTTCCGATATTGCTTCAGCATAATTCGAATGATAACCTTCAGTCTGTAAAACAGCAAATTCCCCCATAAAATCACCCGGATGTAGGATACGTATGGTTTGCTCACGACCAGACTCACTTAGGCTATAAATACGTACACGTCCATTGTTTATGATATATAATGTGTCATCTTTATCACCAAACCCAAATAATAGCTCATTCTTTACGTATTGTACTTCATTCGCTGATTGAGCAATTAGATGCATTTGTTCATCATTGAGATGATTGAAAATCGGCACTAAACGTATACAATCTACATGACTATGATGATTATGGTATGCCATACCGTTTTTCTCCTAATTAATCGTTATCTATATAGTCATCGTCTTCTAAGGCATCCTTATTAATAAATGCTTGAAGTTGCCAAATATTTACGTCTAAATAAGCTTTATAACTAATTAGTGAATCTTCCAAAGCATCATTTTCTTCTTCCTGTGCTAAGCGAATTGCACGAATAGTAAATTCACGATTAGATCTAAAATCTTCTACTATCTGTAGGACCATCTCATCAGCAGTGTAATATTTTTCCGAAGAATCTTCAGAAATCGTTGTAAATTCTTGAAATTCAGTAGTTGTTGATGCTGGCTTAAATCCTGAAGCTAGTAAACGTTCTGCAATTTTATCAAACCATGCCTCATTTTCGTTATATAAATTTTCAAAAACATTATGCAATGCATAGAAATTTTTACCTTTTACATACCAATGATATTGATGCAATTTTACATGTAATGTATGAATATTAGCAAGTATATGATCTGTAACAGCTGCAGAATTAATCTTAGTATGATGAATGTGTTCTTTATATGCTTGTTCGGCAGCTAATTTTTCTTGCCTTTCATTTACCGTTGTCATTTTATGCACCTTCCTTTACTTTTGAACTAATTACTGGGTATCCTAAGTCTTCAATTGCTTTTTCAATTGTATTCAAATTGACCTGATTTTCATCAAAATCCACTTTTACCTTACTCGCATTGAAAAGTACTTTTACAGAATCTTTTTTTACACCAGCAGTCTGTTTTAAACCACGTTCGATTTTTTGTAAACATGATGGACAAGTTAATGTTTCTAATTTTAATGTTGCTTTAGTCATATCTATCACTCCTTTAAATGAATTATATAGGCCATTCTTTTTAAGATACTTGATATAGATCAATTATCTTAATTGATAACCTCTTAATCTCATTGCATTTAAAATAACTACTAAAATACTGGCCTCATGAATCAACATCCCAATTGACATAGACATCCATTCACTAAATATTAAACTAACCAATAGTATTATCACGACGCCAACAGCAATTAGAATATTTTGTCGCATATTCGCATATGTTCCTTTTGCTAGGCCTAAAGCATGAGGAAGGCGGTTAAAGTTAGAATTCATTAAAACAATATCTGAACTTTCAATTGCGACATCTGTTCCATTCCCCATAGCTATACCTACCTCTGCAGTAGCCAGAGAGGGACTGTCATTAACGCCGTCACCGATAAAAACAACTATTTCACCTGAGTCCTGTCGTCTTTTTAGAAATGCTTGTTTGTCCTCTGGTAGCATATCACCATGGGCTTCGGTTAAACCTAGTTCCTTTTTAACTGAATTAACTGTACCTTGGTTATCACCCGATAATACAATGAGATTTTTAATACCAAGTGATTTTAGTTTTTGTAAGTCCTGCTTAACACCTGGTCGAACTTTGTCGCGGATACCCATTAACATGATTAACTTATGATCAACTGCCGTTAATACAATTGAATTACCGGTTCTTTCTAATTTATTCAATTTTTTAAGAACATCATCAGATAGCGGTATACTTTCTTGTTTCATTAAGGTTTTATTTCCTACTGAAACAACGTGCCCATCTACGTGAGCAGTTACGCCCCCACCTTTTACAACCTGTGTATTTTCTATAGGCCTTACTTTATATTGTGCTAATTTATTTACAATAGCGACAGCTAATGGATGATCAGACTCACTTTCAACTGAAAGCAATAGAGATAAATCCTCCTCCTGATTATTTCCATAATAAATAATATCGCTCACTTCAGGCTTTCCTTCAGTTAAGGTACCTGTTTTATCGAATAACACTGTATCTGCATTGGCAAAATGACTAATCACTTCAGAACCTTTAAATAAAATACCATTTTTTGCGCCATTTCCTATCCCCGCAACATTTGAAACAGGTACACCAATTACCAAGGCTCCTGGGCAACCAAGTACTAATACAGTAATCGCAAGTTCTGTATCTTTGGTTAATACCCAAACCAACAGCCCAATTGTAAGTACTGCAGGTGTATACCAGCGAGAAAACCGGTCAATGAATCGTTCTGCTTCTGATTTAGAATCCTGTGCTTCTTCTACCAACTCAATAATTTTTCCAAATGTAGAATCTTCCCCTACTCTATCAGCCACTATTTGAATAGTACCGTTGTCCATAATAGTACCGGCAAATACTTCATCGTCTTTTTCTTTCTTTAAAGGTAAAGATTCACCTGTGATATTAGCCTCATTTACATATCCTTTTCCAGTGGTTACCCTACCATCTACGGGAATCTTGGCACCAGTCTTTACTAGGAGAATGTCCCCTTCTTCTACTTCATCAATATCTACTTCTGCAAATTGTCCCCCTGTCAATTGCTTAAACGCAGTTTCTGGAGCCATTTCCGTCAACTCTTTAATAGCTGATCGTGTTTGGTTAAGTGTTCGTTGTTCTAAATATGATCCAAATAAAAATAAAAAAGTAACAATTGCTGATTCTTCATAATTTTGAATAAAGAGAGCACCAATGACCGCTATCGTTACTAAAACATCAATACTTACTACTTTTACTTTCATAGCCTGATAAGCCTGTAAAGAAATGGGGGTAACGCCTAATATCGAAGCTATAATAAAAGCACTATTAGAAATTGTTGTATTGGCAAAAATAAAGTGTGCGATTAGTCCTAAAGCAATGAGTAAGCCACTGATACTAGTAATTTTATTTTTATGTTTAAGAATATTATGTTGCATATGATTTCTCCCTTAATTTTAGTTCAACTAAAGTGTATTAACTTTTGGGAGATATAAACTTGACGTCCATCAAGTTTATGAAATAGTTCTAAATAAGTAAAAATATTATAATATTGGCTTAGTCATGCACTTACTGAATCGTTCTAGTGAAGCTATGACGTTAACTTACCTTGGCTTAGACCAAGCGAGTCGGGAAACCATGTTAGATCAAATTGATTTTGGTTAGACTAATTGAATATAAC
>OJJW01000228.1_pt1 | contig 17247 bp, 8 predicted proteins | sample 1596331 | NCBI WGS metagenome assembly OJJW01 (sample SAMEA4350156, study PRJEB24818) | metagenome | biome: human; feature: gut; material: faeces | place: Denmark | collected 2013-09 | reverse complement strand
TATACCCATCTGGCAATGTATTATTGTATCGTCGGCTAAGATATAGTAACGAGAGATTGGCTTCGTGTTATTGACTGAGGTTTCGTGTTTTTTTATTTTTATTGTTATTCATGTTGTTTTTTTTTTTGTGTTTTTTTTTTTTTCAAGCAGAAGACGGCATACGAGATAGGAGTCCGTCTCGTGGGCTCGGAGATGTGTATAAGAGACAGATTTGGATGAGTTGGAGTTCTTGGCCGAAACGGCCGGAGCAACAGTGGTGAAAAGGTTTACTCAGAAACTGCCTGCTGCCAATTCCGTGACTTATGTCGGTAAAGGAAAGCTGGAAGAAATCAAGGAATATATTCATCAGGAAGAGGAAAATGAGCGTGAAGTCGGAATGGTGATTTTTGATGATGAACTTTCTGCCAAGCAGATACGTAATATAGAAGCTGAACTGAAAGTGAAGATTTTGGACCGTACTTCGCTGATTCTGGATATTTTTGCCATGCGGGCTCAAACTGCAAATGCTAAAACACAAGTGGAGCTGGCCCAATATAAGTATATGCTGCCTCGTCTGCAACGTTTGTGGACTCACTTGGAGCGTCAGGGAGGTGGATCCGGTGCCGGTGGAGGTAAAGGCTCTGTGGGATTACGTGGGCCGGGTGAAACTCAGTTGGAAATGGACCGTCGTATCATTTTGAATCGTATGTCATTGTTGAAAGAACGGTTGGCTGAAATTGATAAACAGAAGTCCACTCAACGTAAAAACCGTGGGCGTATGATACGTGTAGCTTTGGTAGGGTATACCAATGTGGGAAAATCTACTTTAATGAATTTGCTTTCAAAAAGCGAGGTCTTTGCTGAAAATAAACTTTTTGCAACATTGGACACCACAGTACGCAAAGTGATTATTGAGAATCTGCCATTTCTGCTTACAGATACCGTAGGATTTATCCGTAAATTACCAACGGATTTGGTTGATTCCTTTAAATCAACCTTGGACGAAGTGCGTGAAGCTGATCTGCTGATTCATGTGGTGGATATTTCTCATCCGGATTTTGAGGAACAAATTTCTGTGGTTGATAAAACGATTGCTGATTTGGGGGCAGGTGGAAAGCCTACCATGATTGTTTTTAACAAGATAGATGCTTATACCTATATAGAGAAAGCAGAGGATGATTTGACTCCTAAAACCAGGGAGAATATTACATTGGAAGAACTGATGAAGACATGGATGGCAAAATTGAATGATAATTGTATCTTCATTTCTGCCAGAGAGAAAATAAATATGGATGAATTGAAGACTATTATATATAATAAGGTGCGCGAGCTACACGTACAGAAGTATCCTTATAACGATTTTCTTTATCAAACCTATGATGAAGAATAAATACATATAGAAGATGAAAACTTATCGTTCACTTACACAAGAAGAAATACAACAATTAAAAGAGAGATCATGCACTGCGGTTGATTGGGATGAAATTGAAGTAGTAGAGAACTTTAAGACGGACTATATTTATCATACCCGTTTTTCCGGAAAGGTCAGATTGGGGGTCTTTGAAGATGAGTTTACGTTGGCAGGTGGCATGCGTAAACATTCCGGATTGTATCATGCGACTTTGCATAATGTAACGGTGGGCGATAATTGTTGTATTGAGAATATAAAGAACTATATAGCCAACTATATCATTGGGGATTATGTATTTATAGAGAATGTAGATATCATTCTGGTAGATGGCCGGAGCAAGTTTGGGAATGGCGTTGAAGTAGCTGTATTGAATGAAACGGGTGGACGTGAAGTGCCTATTCATGATCGTCTGTCAGCGCATCAGGCCTATATTCTGGCATTGTACCGTCATCGTCCTGAATTGATTTGCCGGATGAAAGCCATTATTGACCGGTATGCTGAAGAGAATGCTTCGGATACAGGTACTATTGGCCACCATGTTACCATTGTTGATGCGGGATATATAAAGAATGTACGAATAGGTGATTATTGTAAGATAGAAGGGGCGGGACGATTGAAAAACGGTAGCTTGAACAGTAATGAGCAAGCGCCTATTCATATCGGCTATGGAGTGGTATGCGATGATTTTATTATATCAAGCGGCTCCAATGTGGAAGATGGAACTATGTTGACCCGTTGCTTTATCAGCCAGGCATGTCATTTGGGACATAACTATTCTGCATCTGATTCTTTGTTTTTCAGTAATTGTCAAGAAGAGAACGGTGAGGCATGTGCCATTTTTGCCGGACCCTTTACGGTGACTCATCATAAGTCTACTTTGCTGATTGCCGGAATGTTCTCTTTTATGAATGCGGGTTCCGGCTCTAATCAAAGCAACCATATGTATAAGTTAGGTCCGATTCATCAGGGGGCTATGGAGCGTGGGGCGAAGACTACTTCCGATTCTTATATTTTATGGCCCGCACGTGTAGGTGCATTTTCTTTGGTTATGGGGCGTCATGTGAATCATGCCGATACTTCTAATCTGCCTTTTTCTTATCTGATAGAGCAGCAAAATACCACTTATCTGGTGCCAGGGGTGAATTTGCGGAGTGTAGGTACGATTCGGGATGCTCAAAAGTGGCCTAAACGTGACAAACGTAAAGATCCGAACCGTTTGGATCAGATTAATTATAACCTGTTGAGTCCCTATACTATTCAGAAAATGATGAAAGGGCGTAGTATTCTGAAAGAATTACGTAAAGTATCCGGAGAAACTTCAGAAACTTACTCTTACCAAAGTGCGAAAATTAAGAATTCTTCTTTAAATAATGGCATTCGTTTTTATGAAACGGCTATTCATAAATTTTTGGGTAATTCATTAATCAAGCGTTTGGAGGAGGTTCGTTTTAGCAGTGATGAGGAAATCCGTGCCCGGTTGATTCCTGATACAGAGATAGGGACAGGAGAATGGGTGGATATTTCCGGATTGATCGCTCCTAAAAGTGAAATAGAGAAGTTGATGGCAGATATAGAATCTGGAATCCTGACTAATGTGGATCAGATTCATGACCGTTTTGTTGAGATGCATCGTAATTATTATACATACGAGTGGACATGGGCGTATGGGAAGATGCTTGAGTTTTATAATCTGCGTTCCGATGAAATAACGGCAAAGGATGTTATTGCTATCGTGAAGAAGTGGCAGGAGGCTGTTGTCGGATTGGATAAAATGGTCTATGCCGATGCGAAAAAGGAATTTTCTTTGTCTGCTATGACGGGGTTCGGTGCAGATGGATCACGTGAAGAAATGGAGCAGGATTTTGAACAGGTGCGTGGGGTATTTGAAAGTAATCCGTTTGTGACAGCGGTATTGCAGCATATTGAAGCGAAAACAGCGTTGGGTAACGAGTTGATAGAACGGATTGCTTCTATATGATATTTTTGATGAGAGTATCCAGACTAAGATGAACCTTCGGAAAAGTTACAGATGGTAGTTACATATAAAAAGAGCCGTATGAATGCTGGAGTAGTCATACGGCTCTTGCTATTGGATGACATTTGAGCTTGTTTGGATACTTCCTTTTTATTTTTTTACCACAGGTAGTATAACTCTGCTTGCAGCTCCTTGCTGATGATAAATTTTGATCTTTTGTTTCATCACAAAATCTTCTACCGTACAATGATAGGTATCAATAAACCTTTGTGGATTGCGGTCAATAATGGGGAACCAGGAACTTTGAATTTGAATCATCAGTCTGTGTCCCGGCAGGAATGTGTGTGCCACATCATACAGTGTGTAATTAACCGGAGTTATTTCTTCCGGTTTGAAAGGCAGGGGATTGTCGAATCCCTTACGGAAGCGTCCTCTGAATAATTCGCCACGAATCATCAGCTGGTACCCACTCATTGGGTAGTCACTCTTTAAATAACTGCGTGCAGTTTTGGAATATTCAAATTTTTCAGGATATACATCAATTACTTTCACCATAAAATCAGCGTCAGTACTACTGATGGCAGTCATTAATTCCACTTCTATAGGACCGGCCAATGTTAAAGTATCACATAGCGGCTCCGTCATGAAAGTAATGACATCGGGACGTGAAGTAGCAAAGCGTTGGTCATCTACCATGAATTCTTTTGTCCGGTAAGTGGTAGGGTTTGCCGTATAGGGTACCGGACGTGACATATCTGAAATATATTCTGAATAAGACTCTTGTTCTGCCGGTGCTTGTGTGGATACTGATCCGTTTTTATGTATATAATAAGGTGTACCGGCAGTCTTTTGTACAGGCCATTCGTCGTATGTTTTCCATTCGTTTTCACCTGTATGGAATATATTTACTTTATGCTTGGGCTTTTCTCCCTTTCCTTCCAGGAAATATCGGAAAAAAGGATATTCTATTTTGTCCATGTAATAAGCTGAAGTGCTTTTACCGAAATACAGATTACCGAAACCTTGGAACCCGCGTACTGTCCATGCTCCATGCCACCAAGGACCGAATGTCAGATATAAATCTGTGTCCGGTGATTGCTCTTTGATGGCTTTATAAAGATTCCAGGCTCCGTAACAGTCTTCGGAGTCATACAGTCCACCTACCACCAATATGGCTGGCTTCAAGTTATAACAGGAGGTGCGTGCATCGCGCTCTTTCCAGAAATCATCGAAATCAGGATGGTTTTTGATATCATTCCACAATGTCTGTGTGGTATCACGTACCAGGTCGTCTACATTCTTAAAGGTACCGAGTGCCAGAAAATCTGTGTAAACATCATTCTTTACAATTTGGTTCATCACTCCTTTTCCCATGTGGCGTCCTTCCAGTCTGGGAAGGAAATTAGTGGTTTGCAGCAGGGTGAAGGCTCCGTTGTGATGACGGTCATCTCCACGGAACCAGTCGGTGACGGGAGCTTGCGGAGAAACAGCTTTCAAAGCCGGATGATTGGAGGAGGCTGTCATAGTGGCATAGAAACCATCATAACTGATTCCCCATGTTCCTACATTTCCGTTATTATATGTGTTGTGAATCAACCATTCTATGGTATCGTATGTGTCCGTTGCTTCGTCTATATTCTTTTTATCTTTCTTACCCTTTTTGTTTTTGTTGAGAGGGCGTACTTGGATAAATATTCCTTCACTCTTATGCCGTCCACGTACATCTTGGAAGACGATAATATATCGGTGCTCTATATAGTTTTTCAGATTAGTTCTGAAATGACGGTCAAATCCTTCTCCGTATGGGGAACAAGAGTAAGGGCTGCGGTGCATCAGGATAGGATGCTGCCTGCTGTTGTCTTTCGGTTCGTAGACAGCGGTGTAAAGCTTGATTCCGTCACGCATGGGAATCATGACTTCCCGTTTCGTGTAGATTTCCTTCAGTTTGAGTTCGATACTGTCCGGTTGGTTTTTTGCTTGGGTTTGTGTCCATCCTCGAGGGATGAGAAAGCATAACAGTAATGAAGTAATAAATAAGAATTTGCCTAATCTTTTCATGTATAATGTGATGTTATTTTAATGAGTTGGCAAAGGTAAGTACATTCCTTGAAAGTTTTCACGCTAATTAAGGAAAAATTTCGATAATAGTTACTACCTTTGTCACACTAATAACTTTTAACTAAAATAAGTATCAATATGGCAACACCTCCGTTCCATTATCAGCACATGTTCCCGTTGGGACCTGATAAAACCGAGTATTATTTGCTGACTAAAGATTATGTGTCAGTAAGTGAGTTTGAAGGAAAACCTATCTTGAAGATTGAAAAAGAAGGTCTGACTGCTATGGCTAACGCTGCTTTCCGTGATGTTTCTTTCTTGCTTCGCCGTTCACACAATGAACAGGTTGCTAAGATTCTGAGTGATCCCGAAGCCAGTGATAACGATAAGTATGTAGCATTGACTTTCTTGCGTAATGCGGAAGTTTCAGCTAAAGGCAAATTACCTCTTTGTCAAGATACGGGTACTGCTATTATCCATGGTGAGAAAGGTCAGCAGGTATGGACCGGCTATTGTGATGAAGAAGCCCTTTCCTTGGGAGTTTATAAGACTTATACGGAAGAAAATCTTCGTTATTCTCAGAATGCTCCTTTGACTATGTACGATGAGGTGAACACCAAATGTAACCTGCCTGCACAAATTGATTTGGAAGCTACTGAAGGTATGGAATACAAGTTCCTTTGTGTGACTAAAGGTGGTGGTTCGGCGAACAAGACCTATTTATATCAGGAAACGAAAGCTGTATTGAATCCGGCTACATTGGTTCCTTTCCTTGTTGAAAAAATGAAGACTTTGGGTACGGCTGCTTGTCCTCCTTATCATATTGCATTTGTAATCGGTGGTACATCGGCAGAGAAGAACTTGCTGACTGTTAAGCTAGCTTCTACTCACTATTATGACGAGTTGCCTACTACCGGTAATGAATACGGGCGTGCTTTCCGCGATGTGGAACTGGAAAAACAAGTATTGGAAGAAGCTTATAAGATTGGCTTGGGTGCACAGTTTGGTGGTAAGTATATGGCTCACGATGTCCGCATCATCCGCTTGCCTCGTCACGGTGCTTCTTGTCCTATCGGTCTGGGCGTTTCCTGTTCTGCTGACCGTAATATAAAATGTAAGATCAATAAAGATGGTATCTGGATTGAAAAGATGGATGATAAACCGGGTGAGCTGATTCCGGCAGAACTCCGTGAAGCCGGTGAAGGCGATGTGGTTAAGATTGATTTGAACCAACCGATGGCGGATATCCTGAAAGAATTGACCAAGTATCCGGTAGCTACCCGTCTGTCATTGAACGGAACCATTATTGTAGGTCGCGATATCGCTCATGCTAAATTGAAAGAGCGTTTGGATCGTGGCGAAGATTTGCCGCAGTATATCAAAGATCATCCTATCTATTATGCCGGTCCGGCAAAGACTCCGGAAGGTATGGCTTGTGGTTCTATGGGCCCCACTACAGCAGGACGTATGGACCCGTATGTGGATTTGTTCCAGTCACATGGCGGTAGCATGATAATGTTGGCAAAAGGTAATCGTAGCCAGCAGGTAACGGATGCTTGTAAGAAGTATGGCGGTTTCTATCTGGGCTCTATTGGTGGTCCGGCTGCTATCCTTGCTCAGAATAATATCAAGAGCATTGAGTGTGTGGAATATCCGGAATTGGGTATGGAAGCTATCTGGAAAATTGAAGTGGAAGATTTCCCGGCATTCATCTTGGTGGACGATAAAGGTAATGACTTCTTCAAGCAGTTGAAGCCGCGTTGCCTTGGAAATTGTAAATAATTAAATAATTCCGTAATAATACTAATACAGCCTTCCTCCCTTTAAAGGCGAGGGGGCTGTTCTGTTTTTTATTTAATTGGTGTTATCCGTTACCTTAATAATATGATGAAAAAACTACGATTGTTGTTTGTGCTGTTATGGATGACAAGCAACTTATTTTCTTCTCCTGTTACAGGATTATTAGAGCGCATCGACAAAGGAGTTTCCTCCAAATTTATTATTGAACGTCAGAAATCGGAAACCGATTTTTTTGAACTCGATCAGAAAGGTGATAAAGTAATTATCCGGGGTAATGACTATGTAAATATTGCTACCGGATTGAATTGGTATTTGAAATATTATGCAGGCATACATCTTTCTTGGAATGGAATGACTGCAAAACTGCCTGCTGTTTTGCCTCCTGTGACTAAAAAGGAACGGCATGAAACGGATCTGCCCTATCGTTATGATCTGAATTATTGTACTTTCTCTTATTCCATGGCTTTTTGGGACTGGGAGCGTTGGGAAAAGGAGATAGATTGGATGGCGCTTCACGGTATCAATCTTTCCCTGGCATTGACAGGGACTGAGTCGGTTTGGAGAAATGTACTTCTAAAACTGGGATATACTAAGGATGAAATTAATGAATTTGTAGCCGGACCGGGTTTTACAGCTTGGTGGTTGATGAATAATCTGGAAGGGTGGGGAGGACCTAATCCTGAAAGTTGGTATACCCGTCAGGAAAAACTTCAGAAGAAGATTGTAAAAAGAATGCGTGAATATGGCATCGAACCTGTGTTGCCGGGATATTGTGGCATGGTTCCTCATAATGCAAAGGAGAAATTAGGATTGAATGTTGCTGATCCCGGATTTTGGTGCAGCTATCATCGTCCTGCCTTTTTACAGCCGGAGGATGAACGCTTTGAAGAAATCTCTGCTTTGTATTATAGAGAACTGACAAAACTGTATGGAAAAACTGGTTTTTACGCTATTGATCCGTTTCATGAAGGGGGAAGTATTCAAGGAGTAAATTTGGATGCAGCCGGTAAAGCCATCATGAAAGCCATGAAAAAAACAAATCCGGATGCTGTGTGGGTGGCTCAGGCATGGCAGGACAATCCTCGTACTCCGATGATAGAGCATCTGGAAGCAGGAGACCTGTTAGTCTTGGACTTGCATAGCGAATGCCGTCCGCAATGGGGAGACCCGGCGTCAGAGTGGTGTCGCAAAGGAGGATACGGGCAGCATGGGTGGGTGTACTGCATGTTGTTGAATTTTGGTGGTAACATTGGGCTTCATGGTAAAATGGATGCGCTGATTGATGGCTTTTATGACGCGAAAGCAGATGTTCATGCCGGAAGGACATTGCGTGGAGTAGGGATGACTCCGGAAGGTATTGAGAACAATCCGGTTATGTATGAGCTGGTGATGGAATTGCCGTGGCGTGAACATCGGTTTACTCGTGATGAGTGGTTGAAAGGATACGTATATGCTCGTTATGGGGTAGAGGATGAGGCTTTGCAACAAGTTTGGGATTTATTGGGTAACGGTATTTATAATAGTCCCAAGGAGAAAATACAACAGGGAACGCATGAGTCTGTATTCTGCGCTCGTCCGGGGTTGGATGTATATCAGGTATCCAGTTGGTCGGAGATGAAAGAATACTATAATCCGCAGGATGTGATAGAGGCTGCCCGACTGATGGTTTCTGTGGCTGATAAATATCAGGGTAATAATAATTTTGAGTTCGATTTGGTGGATGTGCTCCGGCAGGCATTGGCAGAAAAGGGGCGTTTGATGCAAAAAGTGGTAACGGCTGCGTTTCGGGCAGGAGACAAGCAAGTATTTGAGTTGGCTTCACAGCATTTTCTGCATCTTATTCTATTGCAAGACCAGTTGTTGGGTACCCGGAAAGAATTCAAGGTTGGAACTTGGATTGAAGCGGCACGTTCAGCAGGACAGACCCAGGAAGAAAAAGCATTATACGAATGGAATGCACGTGTTCAGATTACTACATGGGGAAATCGTGTAGCGGCAGATCAAGGCGGACTTCGTGATTATGCTCATAAAGAATGGAATGGCATTTTGAAAGATTTCTATTTTATGAGATGGAAGGCTTATTTTGATTATTTAGCTTGTGTCCTGGATGGAAAGCAACCGGAGGAACTTGATTTTTATACCTTGGAAGAAGCATGGACTAAAGAAACAGGATTCTATTCCTCAATTCCTGAAGGAAATACTGTGGTAGTAGCTAAAAACATTTTTGAAGAAGTTTTTTAAATGTTCTTTCTACTATGGATAACTTAAGACTTTCATAGGTTATAAGGCTTGATTATGGGTTCAGAACCGATGGGTATGAAACTATGATAACTTTATTCACGGTAGGGGGTGGATTGAATTTACCCCCTTACGGTGAATGAAAGTTATGGAAACAGATAGCGTGTGGAAAACGCTTACTTCTTCTTCTCGGATGTCTGTTTCCAGATACGTACCATATAGAATGCGCAATGTGTGAACGCAAAGACGAACGAAATAGCGAGCAATGTCTTGTCTTCTTCCCAGCCTACTGTCTGTTGATGCCACAATCCTGTAATAACTGAAAGTACAGACAGGGCGATTCCTGTCATATTCAATATGGTGAGTCCTTTGCGTCGTTTTACGTTATGTTCCAGTTTGCTGTGTTTTACTCCATAGCAGGCATAAACATCCAGACCTATCAGCATCCATAATACCAATCGGATCCAAGTGTCAGCCGGAAGAAACAACATCATACAAAGGCAGGTAAGGATGCCCAGAATCGGTACCGTGGGAACAAAAGGAGTTTTAAAGGCACGATGTACGTCAGGCATACTTTTACGCACGATCAATACTGCCGCGCAAACCAATGTGAAGGCGAATAAGGTACCTATACTGGTCATTTCTCCGGCTACACGTGCCGGAACAAATGCTGCCAGCCCTCCTACAATGACCATGAATAACAAATTACTGTGTGCCGGTGTCCGGTATTTCTCGTGAATCTTTGAAAAGAAAGGAGGCAACAGTCCGTCGCGGCTCATACTTAGAAATACACGGCTTTGTCCTAGCAAAGTTACCATAATAACCGAGCAGTAACCAAACAGGATAGCCAGTACGATGGCCCGGTTCAACCACGGATAATCCGGATGAATTACTCCTGTGGCATCTGCATGTCCCATGTGGTCAATCGCTACGGCAACAGGTGCGATACCTTGTTGTCCTGCAAAGTCAGAATAATGGGCAACTCCCGTCATTACGTAAGCAAACACCATATAAAGAATGGTGCAAATCAGCAGGGAACCTAGAATGCCGACGGGCATATCCCGTTTCGGATTTTTTGTTTCCTGAGCGGCTGTACTTACGGCATCAAAACCAAGAAAGGCGAAAAATACAATCGCTGCTCCACGCAATACACCCGAGAATCCGAACTCGCCTAAAGTACCAGTATTGGCAGGGATATAAGGAACATAATTCTCTGCATTAATGTATTTCCATCCTAATACAACGAAAATAAGAATCACTGCCACTTTCAGGAACACAATGAAGCCGTTAAAGATAGAACTTCCTTCTGTTCCACGAATCAGAAAAATACTCATCAGCACTACAATCAGTGCGGCCGGTATATTCACAATACCTCCGTCCCAGGGACAAGCAGCAAGTGCATGGGGGATATTTATCCCCACTCCTTCCAGAAAAACAACGAGATATCTGCTCCAGCTGATACTGACGGTAGTAGCGGCAACAGTATATTCCAATACTAGATCCCAGCCGATAATCCATGCTATAAGTTCGCCCATTGTAGCATATGAGTATGTATAAGCACTACCTGCTACAGGTATCATGGAAGCAAACTCGGCATAACATAAACCGGCAAAGCAACAACCTATTGCCGCTATGGCGAAAGATAAAGTAATGGCAGGCCCTGTGTATCCTGCGGCTACTGTTCCGGTGATGGAGAATAATCCGGCACCGATGATAACACCTACTCCTAATGCGATCAAGCTCCATGGTCCCAAGACTCTTTTCAGGGTCTTGTTTCCAGATTCATTGGCTTCGGCTTGTAATGCAGCAAAAGGCTTCTTGATAAATAATCCCATATCTTTTTACAACATATTTAGTGATAATTGTGTGCAAAGGTACGGATAACTGCCCTGAATTACAAGCTATAAGTAAAGGCTATAACGATTATTCGAGATATTTCGTTATTCTTCCACTTAGTTGGAGCAGGGAAATTTCACAGACTTTGGTGTTATATTCAGCAGACAAAATACGTTCTTCCGCATCAAGCAGGCTCTTTTGGGCTTCACGCATCTCGATACCGGAGAGATCTCCCAACAGATAACGTTCTTTGGCTATTTCATGGTTTTCACGGGCGGCAACCAGATTCTGGCGTTCCAAATTTAATAAACGTAAATTATTGCGATAGGCCTGCCACAGATTGCTTAAATCCGCTTTCAAGCCCAATTTCAGCTGTTCTCTTTCCAGTTGCGAGTTACGTATTTGCAGGCTGGCATTGCGCTTTTCACGGCGACGGTTACCATCCCATAGGTTAATGCCTACGGTAATTCCTCCGTTTAGTCCCCAATTGCTTCTCCGGCTGGTGGCGTTTGTTTCATATTTGTTGAATGTATAGCCATAACCGGCGTTCAATTTCACATAGGGATAATTACGGGATAGAACCTGACGGTAATCCAATTGGGCAATTGTTGTATTTTGATCAGCTTTCAGCAGGTTGGCATTCGTCTTGAGGGTGGATTCCCATAATTCATCGTAATTCAGCGCATCATTCACTGTTATAATGGAGTCATTGACACGTAGCGGTCGGTTGACTTCCTGTACAGCCATTAACTCGTTCAGGTTGATACGTGAGGTAACCACCAGTTCCTGTTGTTTCATATATTGTGCACTGTCTGCATTGAAGTCCACTTTGGCTTGTTGATAATCCAGCCGGGAAAAATTACCGATATGGTATCGTTCTTCTACAATGCGCAGGCGTTCTTTGGATAAAGACACAGCGTAAAGGAAGTTCTTCAGACGTATTTCCTGTTGTACATAATTATAGTATTCGGCAGTGAGTCCCGCTATGAAGTCTTCAAGGGTAATACGCGTGTTGGTTTCTCCCTGGCGTTCCAGTTCCTTCAGTTTTTTGTAGGTGGTGCTGATATTGAATCCGTCGAACAGAGTCCAGTTTACATCCAGTCCGGCCTTTAAGGTTTGGTCGTAGATGTTTCGTTCACTGGCTGTAGTGCCTGTACTTCTACTCTTGGTATCCGTATTGTCCAACGTTCCTGTATATCCGGCAGACAAATCAACAGTCGGCAGATAACCGGCATTTGCTAATGTGGCATTGTTATGGCTGATCTGTTCTTCATTACGGGTGATACGTATGGAATAATTGTTTGCAAGTCCTTCCTCCAGACATTTTTTCAGCGTATAAGGATATTGCGCATAGGTGGAAGCCACCCATGCGGTGCAGATACATAAAGTTATAATGATTCGTTTCATACAATTTCTGTTTTAACGTTTCGGTTGGTAGATATATAACTATAAATAGCCGGTACGATATACATGGTCAGGAAAGTAGATACTAACATTCCTCCCACAACAGCCGTACCCATGGCGATACGTTGGTTGGCGCCTTCTCCTGTTGCGAATGCCAGCGGGATCAAGCCTAATACGGTAGAGGCACTTGTCATGAGAATAGGGCGCAAGCGTTGCAAAGCGGCATCCCGTATGGCCTGCATCTTGTTTTCACCGGATTCTTGTTTCTGATTGGCAAATTCCACAATCAAGATACCATTCTTTGCTACCAGACCAATCAGCATAATAATACCGATCTGGCTGAATATGTTCATGGTAATGCCACCGGCATACATGAAAATCAGTGCTCCTGCAATGGCCAGAGGAACGGTAAGCATGATGATGAAAGGGTCCTTGAAACTTTCGAACTGTGCCGCCAGAATAAGATAGATAAGTATCAATGCCAGAATGAAAGCAAACATCAGGCTGGATGAACTTTCCCGATAGTCTTTGGAGTCTCCCGACAAGGCGGTACGGAAAGTTTCGTCCAAAGTCTGGGCGGCGATTTTATCCATTTCTTCCAAGCCTTGTCCGATGGTCTTTCCATCTGCCAGTCCGGCAGATACGGTAGCGGAAATAAAACGGTTGTAGTGGTACAATTTAGGAGGAGCTACGGATTCTACAAATTCTACCAGATTGTCCAATTGAATCATTTCCCCTTTGTCGCTTCGTATGTAAATAGATTTGATATTGGCCGGTGTATTACGTTGTTGGCGGTTTATCTGACCCAAAATCTCATATTGTTTTCCATTCATATAAAAATAGCCCATACGTTGTCCGCTGAGACCGTATTGCAGTGTTTCGGCTATATCACGCACGGTGGCTCCCATTGTACCTGCCTTATCACGGTTAATATTCACTCTCATTTCCGGGCTGCTGAACTTCAGGTCCACGTCCGCCATCTGGAAAGTAGGGTTGTCATATACTTTGCTTAAAAAAGCCGGTAATACTTTCTCCAGTTTTTCTATACTGACAGCTTGTAGTACATATTGTACGGGCATACTTCCTCTCCGTCCGCCGAAAGAAGACTGTTGTTGCACAAAGGCACGTGCTTTCGTCTTGTTGCGGATGGCCTGTGAGATACGTTCGGCAACTTCCATCTGGGTGTAATCACGATCTTTGATATCTTTCAATGTGATACGTATATTTCCACTGCCACTGGAAACACGTGCGGTTACAGATTCGGCATCGGGTATAATAGAATCTACCAGATTGTTGATATCTTCCGTATAATCACGGATGTATTCATAGCTGGCGCCTTCGGCTGCACGGGTATTGATACTTATTTGCGACCGGTCTTCCATCGGAGCCATTTCAGCGGGTATCTGGACCCAAAGTACTCCGATGGCTATCAACATAATCACTGTAACAGGTATTGCCCATATGCGTCTTTTAAGAAAAGCGTTCAGTGAACGGGCATATATGCGGTTCATACCTTCAAAGAAAGGCTCTGTCTTTTGGTAGAACCATCCCTGTTTTTCCCGTTTTATCAATAGCTTGGTTGCCAGCATAGGGGTGAACGTTAATGCGGCAAAGGAAGAAATGATGACCGAACCTGCCACAACGAAACTGAACTCACGGAACAGACGTCCGCTGGTTCCTTCCATAAATACGATGGGCAGGAACACTGCCACCAAGGTGATAGTGGTGGAGATAACAGCGAAGAAAATTTCTTTTGCCCCTTCTATTCCTGCTTCGAACGGACGCATACCTCGTTCTATGCGGATATAGATATTCTCTGTCATAACGATGGCGTCATCCACTACCAAACCTACGGACAATACCACCGCCAGCATGGTCAGCACATTGATGGAGAAACCTGCTATGTACATCACAAAGAAAGCTCCGATCAATGAAACCGGAATCACGATGCAGGGAATCAGTGTCACGCGCCAGTCGCGCAAGAACAGGAAAATGATGATGATAACCAGTACGAACGCTTCATACACCGTACTTTTTACTTCATCAATGGAAGCGCGGATAAACTTAGTGTTGTCAAAGCCATAGCTGTATTTCACATCGTCGGGCAAGTCCTTCTTCATCTGCTCCATACGCTGGTATACGGCATCGGCGATTTCGATATGGTTGGCACCGGGTTGTGGAATGACAACGACACCTACCATCGGCACTCCGTTCATTTTCATGTAACTCTTGATATCTGCCGGACCTAGTTCGGCGTAACCGATATCGCTGAAACGGACCACTCTTCCGCCTACTTCTTTTAATATGATGTTATTGAATTCTTTAGCGGTGTGCATTTGTCCCATGGTGCGTAAGGTCAATTCTACGGTATTACCTTCAATGCTGCCCGAGGGGAGTTCTATATTTTCATTGGTTATCGCGTTCTTTACATCTACCGGAGTAATGCCATACCCTGCCATCTTGGTGGGGTCGAGCCATAGGCGCATGGAGTAACGTTTTTCTCCCCAAATAGATACGCTGCTTACATCCGAAATGGTTTGCAGTTGTTCTTTTACGGTCAAGTCTGCTATTTCACTCAGTTCCAACAGAGAGCGGCTGTCACTTTGGATAGCTACCATCAGGATAGGCGTTGCATCGGCATCAGCCTTGGATACAGTAGGAGGGTCACAGTCGCGTGGCAGGTAACGTTGTGCGCGGGACACTTTGTCACGTACGTCATTGGCGGCAGTTTCCAAATCGACGGATAATTCAAATTCCACTGTGATACGGCATTGCCCTTGTTGGCTGACACTGGACAAAGAACGGATTCCCGGAATACCGTTGATGTTTTGTTCCAAAGGCTCGGTTATCTGATTCTCGATTACATCGGCATTGGCACCCGAGTAACTACAGGTAACAGAGATGATCGGATTATCTACCGAAGGATATTCGCGGACTCCCAATGTATTGTAACCGATCAGTCCGAAAAGTAATATGATGATGGTAAGCACGGTGGCAAGCACAGGCCTACGGATACTAAGTTCGGAAATATTCATAAAAGTATTTTTTTAGTTGTTAGTTAATGGCCTGAAGTTCCACAGGCATTCCCTTACGTAATTGCAGTGTACCCGATGTCAGGATGGTATCACCCACAGACAATCCTCGTACAATCTGTACTTCGGCTTCGGTACGGAGTCCTATAATAACATCTACAGGGTCTGCAACTCCGCTACGATAAACAAATACTTTATTTTTACCCATTTCGGGGACAATCGCTTCGGATGGAATCGCTATCGCATCTTCTATTTCTTTTTGTTTTAATTGAATATCTGCATATCTGCCTGCCAGCAGTTCGCCGTTGCGGTTGGGGTAGATGGCACGGATGTTCAATGAATGGGTTTCCATATCTATACTGGATTCGGTTGCATAAACCTGTGCATGATAGGTATCCAGTTTTCCTTCTACTTTGAATTCCAGATTAGTCCCTTTTTTTATTTCCCGGGCATAACGTTCCGGTACAGCGAACTCTACTTTCAATGGAGTCACTTTGGTCAGTCTGGCTACTACAGTGGTGGGGGAGGCGTATGCTCCCGTACTGACCTGCCTCAATCCGATGATACCGTCGAATGGTGCGCGGAGTTCGGTCATGTCAATGTTGGCTTTGATATTTTCGATATCAGCGTTAAGGGTGGCAAGTTCGGTTTTTACCTGTTCGTATGCTTCTTTACTGACCGCATCTCGTTTTAACAGGGCGTTTTGGCGGAACACACGGTCTTCGGCTAAAGGTATTTGTGCTTCCAGACGTTTTAATTGAGCCTGTAACTGCCGGTCGTTTACTTTGGCAAGTAATTCTCCTCGTTTTACCAATGTGCCTTCTGTGAAAAAAATATCGGTGATCTTTCCGGAGGTTTCAAAAGACAGACTCACTTCTTCGTCAGGAACCAGGCGTCCGGTAACCAATATTTCATCTGTCAGCAAGTGTGGTTTTATGACTTGTGCATTGACTTTCAATGTGCGTTGCTTGTTTTCTTTAGGCAACGCGTCGGCGGCTGTCAGTTCTTCATTTTCGTGAGGGGTAAATTGATAGATGCCTAGTCCGGCCAAGCCGGCTCCGATTAATATAATGATGCCCCATTTGATTCGTTTGTTCATGTGCCTTTCTATATGGGTTTAATAAATACGTTAATGTAAGATTAGATAAAAAAACGTGGCGTTCAGTTTAAACGCCACGTTCTTTTTTAATATTTTTTTTCGTTTGCCAGTTTCCACATCGCAAGGAAAGAGGCTTTGGTTATATCGACTATCTTCAGCCAATTGATTTTCTGTGTTTCATCTCCCGGAAGGTGATAATCGGGATGGGCATCAGTGTGATACCTGTCTCTTATACACATCTGACGCTGCCGACGAAGAGGATAGTGTAGATCTCGGTGGTCGCCGGGTCATTAAAAAAAAAAAAACACACACAAAAGAAAGAACAGAAAAAAAAAAACACACAAAATCTCAGAATTCAACACACGACTACACAGCAACAACACGTCACTTAAGACTCAATTAACCTCCACAATAG
>OJJW01000226.1_pt1 | contig 17326 bp, 16 predicted proteins | sample 1596331 | NCBI WGS metagenome assembly OJJW01 (sample SAMEA4350156, study PRJEB24818) | metagenome | biome: human; feature: gut; material: faeces | place: Denmark | collected 2013-09 | reverse complement strand
CATTGAAGAAGTGGAGCCCCGGATGGACAGGAAATTTTCAAGAATTGAAACTTTGTGGCCACGGGACGGTTCTTGACCTCTACTGCCGCGCTCAAGATCGTTTCCGGGTAATTGTTTCCGAATTGTTAAGACGCAAAAATAAGTAGAGGTGGTGCTGCTCATGTAAGGGAATCACCGTTTGCTCCGAACGAAGTTCCTGCCTCTGTTTGTGCAGCGGCGTTGTCCGGCTCGCTCACGGAAAGTGTGAGGTCATGGCGCAGTAGGGATAAGCTGTAAAAAGAAGCATGGACGCCCCCGAAAAGGAGAGCGTCCATGCTTCTTGCTGTATCCGAATGGAGGAGATTGCGAAATCAGTGATTGTCCGGGCAGACGATTTCCAGCATCTGATCGAAAACCTCTTCCATCTGCCGCACCAGTGTGAACTGGGTGCGGGCGCGGTCGAGGTTGTGATCCGGGCGAGCAATATGGAAATAATGGTCGCCCTCCAGATAGTCAGTCAGAAAACGGATGCCGCATTCCAGCGTCATGAGCCTTGCACCCCATGCAAGGCTCTTTTTTTCTGCCATGCTCATGGATGCCCCGGCAGTGGAGAGATACCCTTTGGCGAACACTTCGTACAGATGCAGGTCAAAATGGACTTTGCTCTGGTCAGGTTCGTCCTCGGCGCAGTCGTTGGCACCGGTGCGGATGGAATCGCCGAAGTCGTAGGCCGAAAGTCCCGGCATCACGGTGTCGAGGTCAATGACACAGATGCCTTTTCCGGTAGCGGCATCGATGAGGACATTGTTGATCTTGGTGTCATTGTGGGTGACGCGCAGAGGAATTTCGCCAGCTGCCAGCTGATCCAGCAGGACATGGCAGTCCTGCTCCCTCGCATGGATAAATTCGATTTCCGACGTGATATTTTTTGCCCGGCCCAGTGCATCGGCGGCGAGGGCTTTTTCAAAATTGGCATAGCGGTTGGGCGTGTCGTGGAAGCGGGCGATGGTTTCGTGGAGGGTGGAGGCCGGGTAATCCTCCAGCTGGTTCTGGAATTTGCCCAGTGTCTCGGCCACGGTGCGGAAGTCGGTTTCGCTGCCGACCTGCTGCAAACAGATGGTATCTTCTACAAAGTCGTAGGCACGCCATGCGCCGCCGTCTGCATCCAGATAGCAAGTCGACCCCGACAAAGTTGGGATGACATTCAGCGTTTCCCGTGCTGGGTCGCCGCCCTCGGCAAGAATTTTCGCCCGCAGATGCCGGGTCACGCCGCAGACATTCTCCATCAGGCCCACCGGGTTAGTAAAGGTATCTGTGTTGATGCGCTGCAAAATAAAGCGTTTGGAATGATCTTCCCGCCAGACCACAAAGGTGTCGTTGATATGCCCCTCACCATAGTGGTGAGCATCGCAGAGCACAGGCCCGCCAAAATCAAAGGCATTTGCAGCAGACTGGAGCAGAGAAAGGGTAATGGATTTCATCATAAATTCCTCGTTTTCGTTATACTTCATGCCGTTTTGTCGGGGCGGGGCGTTTTCCCTGCCGCGTCTGACGGCGGTATTCGTTGGGGGTCATGCCCTCCGCCTTGCGGAAGCACTGGGAGAAATAGCTGGGGGAGGAAAAGCCCATCAGCTCGCTGATCTGCGCCAGACTGTAGCTGGTGTTGCCCAGCATATGCTTGCTCTCCTCAATGCGGCGGCGGTTCAGGTAAGTAATGGGGGAAATGCCGTACTCCCGCTGGAAGGTGTGGGCCAGATAGTATTTGTTCAGGTGGGCAAGCTCTGCCAGCAGGTCCAGCGAGATATCCTCGCGGTAGTTGGTGTCCAGATACCGCTTGATCTCGGCGCACTCCCGGTTCTCGGTCGGGGCAGCCTCCTCCAGCTGCAGCGAAATGGTGGTGCAGCGCACCAGCCAGATCAGCAGTACCTCCAGCAGGTCCTGACAAACGGTCTCGCAGCCGTCTAAGCTGCGGTCGGCCTCGGCCAGCAGCATATGCAGCAACGTGACCATCCGTTCCCGGTTCTCCCGGCAATTGAAGATGGCGTAGTTCGTATCCGCCTTGCTGAACAAAAACTCCATGCTGGCAACGCCCAGCACGATATACTCCAAGGGCGAGGCGTTCAGGCTAAGCTCGGTATGCTCCACCTGCGGGTTCACAATGACCATATCGTCCGGCTTTACCGGGAACAGCTGCCCGGCAAGGTAGAACTGTCCCTCGCCGCTGAGGCAGTAGAACAGCTCCGTGCAGGAGTGGGTGTGGGTGGTACTGTTCCAATCGCCGCCAAACCGGCTCTTGCTGATGTACAGCAGACGGAAGGATTCCCGCGGAGCGGGCGCGTGGCGGATATCAAAGCGCTGGGTACTCATAGATGATCGGCTCCTTCGGGAAACGCAAATTTTCTAAAAATAAACGCAACATTCTGAAAACGTTGCCCAAAATTGGTGCGTTGTTTCGTGCACTTTACCCTCATTATAGAGGGAACACACAAAAAAAGCAAGCCCTGATTTTAGGCTAATTTTTATATTTTTGTTTCTCAAGTCCCTTCAGAATATGTCAAAACAGTTACAGGTTGGGGATTATGCTGAAACTTTTAAAAGATTTTTGGCACTTTTGCTGGAAGAATTTTTCAGAAAGCAACATCTATAAAAAATGAAACAACAAACCTCTTGAGCAAGGAAGCGAAAGAATTTATATTGGAGGCAGAAAAACACACAGTCCTTCGGGCAAAGCCTGTTTGCCCGGCTGTGTTTAAACGGAACAAAATGATGGAGGCAACACAGTATGAATCGTATTTCTCGTCGTAATTTCCTGAAGGCGGCCGGCGTTGGTGCCGCTGCACTGGGTCTGGCTGCCTGCGGCGGCTCTTCCAGCTCCACCGCATCCAGCGTGGCATCCTCCACCGCCGCTTCTTCCGCAGCGGCGGCTGCAGACGTTACCATCAAGGTGGCCGCCATCGAGACCGGCTACGGCGCTGAGATGTGGAAGAAGGTCGCCGAGGCCTTTACCGCACAGACCGGCATCAAGGTGGACCTGACCACCGACAAAAAGCTGGAGGACGTCATCGGCCCCTCCATGCAGGGCGGCGACTACCCCGACGTGGTCCATCTGGCCACCGGCCGTGAAGCTGCTCTGACCGAGCAGTTCATCAAGGGCAACCTGATCGCCGACATCACCGACGTGCTGAGCATGACCGTGCCCGGCGAGAGCAAGAAGGTGAGCGAGAAGATCGCCGGCGGCTTTACCGACACCTCCCTGACCAACCCCTACGGCGACGGCAAAACCTATCTGGCTCCCATGTTCTACAGCCCCTGCGGCCTGTTCTACAACGCCGGTTTCCTGAAGGAAAAGGGCTGGGACGTGCCCAAGACCTGGGACGAGATGTGGGCACTGGGCGACAAGGCTGCCGCTGAGGGCACCTACCTGTTCACCTACCCCACCACCGGCTACTTCGACGCCTTCTTCTATGCGCTGATGTACGCCGCAGGCGGCCCCGACTTCTTCAACAAGGCTACCCACTACGAAGAAGGCATCTGGGACACCCCCGAAGCAAAGACCTGCTTTGATATCGTGGCAAAGCTGGCTTCCTACACCAACCCCATCACCCCCGCACAGGCCAACGATCAGGACTTTACCCAGAACCAGCAGCTGGTGCTGGACAACAAGGCCCTGTTTATGCCCAACGGCACCTGGATCGTGGGCGAGATGGCCGAAGCACCCCGTGCAGACGGCTTTGAGTGGGGCATGACCGCCCTGCCCGCTGTCAAGGCCGGCGGCGACGGTTACAGCTACACCTGGTTCGAGCAGGCATGGATCCCCGCCGGTGCCGAGCATCAGGATGCCGCCAAGCAGTTCGTGGCTTACCTGTACAGCGACGAAGCCTGCAAGCTGTTTGCCGAGAGCGGCGCTATCCAGCCTGTGCTGGGCATCGCCGACAGTCTGGAAGGCGACAACAAGATGTTCTACTCCATCTACGACAACGGCGCAAAGGCCGCCATGGGCAACTTTGCAGCCTTCAGCGCCATCCCCGGCGTGGAAGTCCGCACCGTGTTCTTCGACCCTGTCAACTCTCTGGTGTCCGGCAGCATGACCGAGCAGCAGTGGATCGACGGCATCAAGTCCGCCAGCGACCAGATGCGCGCCAACATCATCGAGTAATTAAGCCCTGCCCAGCGGGGGCGGTTTTTACCGCCTCCGCTTTTTTGGGCTGTACAGTACCATCAAGAAAGGAGCGGTCAATCCCCTATGAGAACGGATAAAAGCCGCAAACGGTTCGTATTCCTCTGTGTGGCACCGGCTACCATCCTGTTTTTCCTCTTTATGATCCTGCCCACCCTCAACGTGTTCCGCATGAGTTTGTATGAGCGGGGTGCCTATTCTCCCAACGAGACTTTTGTGGGGCTTAAAAACTTCCAGCATCTGCTGCGGGACGCCCAGTTCATCCGCTCCATGCAGAATATGATCCTGCTGGTGGTAACGGTCACCCTGATCACCTTCGCCTTTGCACTGGTATTTGCCGCCATCCTCACCCGGGAGAAGATCAAAGGCCAGAACTTTTTCCGCATCATCTTCTACATCCCCAACATCCTGTCGGTGGTCGTCATCTCCGGCATCTTCTCTGCCATCTATAAGCCGGAAAACGGCATGCTGAACAGCATCATCGGCCTGTTCCGCAACATGAGCGACCCCATCCTGTGGAAGGGCGAAAAACTGGTCATCCCCTCCATCATCATTGCCATGGTGTGGCAGGCCATCGGCTACTACATGGTCATGTACATGGCCTCCATGTCTGCCGTGCCCATCAGCCTGTACGAGAGCGCCAATCTGGACGGTGCCGGGCGGCTGACCCAGTTCTTCCAGATCACCATCCCCCTCATCTGGACGAATATCCGTACCACCCTCACCTTCTTTATCATCTCCACCATCAACATGGCCTTCCTCTTCGTCAAGGCCATGACCAGCGGCGGGCCCAACGGCGCATCGGATGTGGCGCTGAGCTATATGTACAGCCAGAAAGACGCTGGCCTGTATGGTTACAGTATGGCTATCGGCGTGGTAATCTTCCTGTTCTCGTTTGCCCTGTCCGCCTGTGTCAACAAGGTCACCAACCGCGATACGCTGGAATTTTAAGGAGGGAAGAAGATGCAGAATACCACCGAAAAATCTTCCCGCTCTGCGGAAGGTCTCTATAAGTTCTTTATCTATTTTGTGCTGATCCTGCTGGCCGTGACCATCATCGTGCCGGTGGCATGGGTGTTCATGGCCTCCATCAAGCAGAATGCAGAGTTCTACGGCAACCCATGGGCACTGCCCGCCGGGTTCTACTGGCAGAACTTCGTCAACGCATGGAACGGCGCGAAAATGGGCGAATATATGCTCAACTCGGTCATCGTCACCGCGCTGGCGCTGGCGCTGCTGCTGGTCGTTGCCCTGCCCGCCGCCTACTGCCTGTCCCGCTTTCACTTCAAGGGGTGCAAGGTGCTGAACACCCTGTTCATGGCGGGCCTGTTCATCAACGTGAACTACATCGTGGTGCCCATCTTTCTGATGCTGCGGGACGGCGATGTGTGGCTGAAAAGCCACTTCGGCAGCGGCTTTCTGCTGAACAATCTGGTGGTGCTGGCGGTGGTGTACGCCGCCACCGCGCTGCCCTTTACCATCTACCTGCTGTCGGGCTACTTTGCCACCCTGCCCCACGATTTTGAGGAGGCCGCCTACATCGACGGTGCAAGCTATTTTTCCACCATGACCCGCATCATCTTCCCCATGGCAAAGCCCTCCATCATCACCATTATCCTGTTCAACTTCCTGTCCTTCTGGAACGAGTATATCATCTCCATGACCCTGATGAGCTCCACCAAGGCACCCCGCACCCTGCCGGTAGGTCTTTTGAACCTGATGCAGGCGCAGCAGAGCGCCGCCCAGTACGGTACCATGTACGCAGGCCTTGTGCTGGTGATGCTGCCCACCCTGATTTTGTACATCTGCGTGCAGCGGCAGCTGACGCAGGGCATGACCGTGGGCGGCCTGAAAGGTTAAGGTGACAGACGATGAAAGCATATTGGAAAAACCATCCCGCCCTGCGCATGGTGCTGATGCTGGTGCTGTTCGTGCTGGCACTGGTGCTGGTGGTGTCCGGCTGGAAAATGACCGGACAGCTGGCAGGGCTTGGCATCATGCTGGTGGGCGTAGCGCTGCTGCTGGCAGTGCTGGCCATCTACAATGCGACCTATCAGGATTGAGGATAAGAGAGAGGTAAAGGAGAATCCCTATGGATGAAACAAGAAAGTCCGGGCGCGTGACCATCCCCACCGACTTGGACGTGGTGCCCGAAACGCTGGAGATCTTAAAAAAGTGGGGTGCTGATGCCATCCGCGACTGCGACGGCACCGACTTCCCGCAGCAGCTCAAGGATGCGGATGCCAAGATCTACTCCACCTACTATACCACCCGCAAGGATAACGTATGGGCAAAGGCAAACCCGGACGAGGTACAGCAGTGCTACATCATGACCGGCTTTTACACCGCCCCCGGCGACACCGTGACCATCCCGCTGATGAAGGGCATCAGCCCGGAGCTGATGCAGGTGAACACCAACGACGACATCACCCGCTGGTGGGAGGTCATGGATCGAACCACCGGTCAGCCCGTGCCGCCGGAGCAGTGGAGCTACGCCGACGGCAGTGTGACCGTACAGGCCGTACCGTTCCATGAGTATACCGTCAGTTTTCTGGCTTACCTCATCTGGGACCCGGTGCATATGTACAACGCTACCACCAACGGCTGGACGAATTTTGAGCACCAGATCACCTTTGACGTGCGTCAGCCCAAGACCCACAAGTATTCCATGGAGCGCCTGCGCAAGTTCATTGCAGAGCACCCCTATGTTAACGTCATCCGCTACACCACCTTCTTCCACCAGTTCACCCTGATCTTCGACGAGCTGAAGCGGGAGAAATTCGTGGACTGGTACGGCTACTCTGCCTCGGTCAGCCCTTATATCCTCAACCAGTTTGAGCAGGAGGTGGGCTACAAGTTCCGCCCGGAGTACATCATCGATCAGGGCTACTATAACAACCAGTACCGGGTGCCCAGCAAGGAATTCCGGGATTTTCAGGCCTTCCAGCGCCGCGAGGTGGCAAAGCTTGCCAAGGAGATGGTGGACATCACCCACGCGTGCGGGTGCGAAGCCATGATGTTCCTCGGCGATCACTGGATCGGCACCGAACCTTTCATGCCGGAGTTCAAGACCATCGGACTGGATGCCGTAGTGGGCAGCGTGGGCAACGGCTCCACCCTGCGCCTGATCTCTGACATTGAGGGCGTGAAGTACACCGAGGGCCGTTTCCTGCCGTACTTCTTCCCCGACACCTTCCACGAGGGCGGCGACCCGGTGCGGGAAGCCAAGGAGAACTGGGTTACAGCCCGCCGCGCTATCCTGCGCAAGCCCATCGACCGCATCGGCTATGGCGGCTATCTGAAACTGGCCTTGCAGTTCCCGGAGTTCGTGGACTACGTGGAGAGCGTCTGCAACGAGTTCCGCGAACTGTACGAGAACATCAAGGGCACCACGCCCTACTGTGTCAAGCGAGTGGCCGTGCTGAACTGTTGGGGTAAAATGCGGGCTTGGGGCTGCCACATGGTGCATCACGCCCTCTATTATAAGCAGAACTACAGCTATGCCGGTGTCATTGAGATGCTGTCCGGTGCGCCCTTTGATGTGAAGTTTATCAGTTTTGAGGATATCAAGAACGATCCGCATCTGCTGGATTCGTTGGATGTCATTATCAATGTAGGCGATGCCGACACCGCACACACCGGCGGCATCTGGTGGGAAGACCCGGAGATCTCCTCCGCTATCCGCAAGTTCGTCTGGAACGGTGGCGGCTTTATCGGCGTGGGTGAGCCTTCCGGTCACCCGTATCAGGGCCACATTCTCCAGCTTGCCAGCGTGCTGGGCGTGGAAGAAGAAAACGGCTTCACCCTCAACTACGACAAATACAACTGGGAGGAGCACCCCGACCACTTTATCTTGCAGGACGCCGACCAACCCGTGGACTTTGGCGAGGGCAAAAAGAACATCTACGCCCTTGAGGGCACCGAGGTGCTGGTGCAGCGGAACAAGGAAGTACAGATGGCTGCCCACGACTTCGGCAAGGGGCGCGCCGTGTACATCAGCGGCGTGCCGTACAGCTTTGCCAACAGCCGTACCCTGTACCGTGCTATCCTGTGGAGCGCCCACAGTGAGGAAGAGCTGCATACATGGTTCAGCTCCAACTACAACGTGGAGGTGCACGCCTACGTCAAGAACGGCAAGTATTGTGTGGTGAACAACACGTACGAGCCGCAGGATACCACCGTTTACACCACAGACGGCAGCAGCTTTGCTCTGCATCTGGATGCCAACGAGATCAAGTGGTATGAGATCTAAGTTCTCCTTTTCATAAACGAACACAACGGGCAGCTCTGTTACCAGAGCTGCCCGTTGTGTTTGCTGTATCTGTCGATAACTCAACCTGTGTCAATCAAACGCTGTAATGGAGATGGCTGGAAACGCAGAAATTCAGTAATGCAAGCGTAATAGACCTGCAGAAAAAAGAAACTGCCCGCGCAAGTATGCGTAAGATGATGAAGCACTTGCTGAAAAAATATAAGTATGCGCCAACGTCAAGCGGCGTAAGGGCTGCAACAAAAAGACTGTGCAGAAGGACTGGCTGGAAGATCTGGTCGTCCGGGAGACGATGAAGCTGATTCAGGACGATGCGGTGATCGACAAGATCGTTCAATTGGTCATGGATGTCCAGAATCAGGAAAATACCACGATCCCGCTGCTGGAAAAGCAACTGCGAGAGATTAACAAAAAGCTGGACAACCTGATGAAGGCAATCGAGGACGGCTTGTACACCCGGACAACGAAAGAGCGTCTGGAAGCGCTGGAAATCCAGAAAGATGAACTGACTGCAAAAATTGCAGACGAAAAGTTGAAGAAGCCTAGCTTCAATGAGAACTTCATCCGATTCTGGCTGATGAAATTTAGAAAGTTCGATATTTCGCAGAAAAAGCGGCGGAAAGCGCTGATTGAAATTTTTGTAAATGCCATTTTCCTGTACGATGACCGGATGCTGATCACGTTCAACTACAAGGATGGCACCCAAACCGTCCGTTTTGAGGACACTCTGACCACCGATTCGGTGGAGGAAAAAAGTTTGCGTTTGCGAAGCAACGAAAGCCCCAGTGGGGCTTTTGAGCAACAGAACGGTCTTGCGCAAGCAAGATGGAGGGGCCTTGCCCCGACAAGTTCGGATTTGTTCAGCTCTGCTGGACCATAAATCCAACGATTTAACGTTAGAAATCGTTGGATTTTTTTGTTTATAGGCTGGCCTCATTTGGCTTTGACCACAATTTTGACCACAATGCCAAAGATTTTATCTGGTCGATCGCAGGGGCAAGTGGACTTTTTGCATAGCAGGGCTCTGTACCCCCTCTTCTCTGAAAAAGAGAAAACAATCCCGTTATTCTTATTATCGCAAGTCAAGAAATTAGCGCAACATCAAAACGGCATTTCTGCGATATGCAATTCAACGATGTTGCTGTTGCATTAAAAAGTTGAATTGCTATAGACCTCCGGCGGCGGGCAGCAGCTCTCCCGGGGGATGAGCTTGTGCGGCACGATGATCTTTGTGGCCAGAAGGTTCGGGTTCTCGATGTGGTTGATGGTCTGGCTGGCGGCTTCCATGCCCAGCTGGTAGGGGTTGACGTCCACGGTGGTCAGCTGCGGGCTGGTGATGCGGGAGAACAGCGAATTGTTGAAGGACACGATGGACAGGTCCTTCGGGATGCGCAGTCCCAGTTTGCCGCAGAACTGTTCCAGCACCACAGCAAGGATGTCGTTACTGACCAGCATGGCGGTGGGGTGATTCGGGGCGGTGAGCAGGGTTTTCAGCGCTCCCTCGTAGGCGTCGTTCAGGGTGTTGACCTCCACGCAGTCCTCTTCCCGCGGAGTGATGCCGTGCTTGAGCAGGGACATCTGGTAACCCCGCTTGCGCTCTGCGGAGAACAGCATGGCGTTATTGACCCCGAAATACGCAATGCGGCGGTGGCCCATCTCATAAAGGTAATCGGTAGCTTCCTCCCCGGCAAGGGCGTTGTCGTTGTCGATGTAGATGGTCTGGTTCGCGGACTGCGCTGCCTTGCCCACAATGACATGGAGCAGCTCCTCGTTGCGCAGATACGCCGCCACCGGGCAGTCCTTTTTGGAATAGAGCAAAATAAACCCATCCGCCTGTGCGTTGGCCACCATGCTCTGGATGGCGTCCAGCACCTCGGCATCGTCCTGCCCGGTGATGACCGTGTTCACATACCGCCGCTGGTTGCAGAACTGCCCGATGCCGCGGATGATCTCAAGGTGAAAGGCGTTTTCGTAGACGTCCCGCTGGGAGGAAGGCAGAATGATGCCGATGGTCTTGGAAAAAGCCTCCACCGGTTCAGCCTCAAAATTCGGCTCGTAGCCCAGCTGTGCCATGATGCGGCGCACCCGCTCCTTGGTCTCCCGGCTGATGGAAGGGCTGTCCTTGCAGGTGCGGGACACCGTGGAGGGCGAGACCCCCGCTGCCGCTGCGCCGCTGCTGGCAGAGGCTCCGGCGGGGTACTACCCCTGCCCCGGTAATATGGTGCTGCTGAAAGCGGACAACCACGCCGCAGCCGTGGCAAAAATGCTGGAAGCGCGGGGTGTGCACTACTATTGGAGCTGGCTTCCGGCAAAGGTGGGCTACGACATTTACGATGAGGGCGCGGCGGTGTTCAGCCGTGCACCCATCACCGCCGCCGAAAACCTGCTGCTGAGCCAGATCAATGATTACAACAACTGGAAGACCCGCCGCACGCTGGGCGTCTGTGCAGGAGACGTCTGGTACTATACGGTGCATCTGGGCTGGTGGAAGGACGAAGTAGAACCTTTCGCTCCCCAGTGGGAAAAGCTTTCAAAGGCAGCGGGCGCAAAAAAGACTGCCTTTCTGCTGGGCGACTTCAACAGTGAAGCCGATGTGCGGGGCGAGGGCTACGACCTTGTGCTGGGCAGCGGCTGGCAGGATACTTATCAGCTGGCACAGCAGCGGGACGATGGCTACACGGTGGTGGAAGCCATTGACGGCTGGCGAGACGCCCCGGATGCGGCGGCAAAAAAGCGCATCGACCAGATCTGGTGCTCCAAGGCGGTGGCTGTCAAGAGCAGCCGGGTGGTGTTTGGCGGCCTGCAGGAGCCGCAGGTGTCTGACCATGCCGGTGTTATGATCGAGTTATAAAGGAAGGTAAAAGAAGATGCAGAGAAGTGCAGGCATTTTGCTGCCCATCAGCAGTCTGCCGTCCCCTTACGGCATCGGCTGCTTTTCGCAGGAAGCATACGACTTTGTGGATTGGCTCAAGGAAGCCGGACAGACCTATTGGCAGATCTTGCCGCTGGGTGTGACCAGCTACGGCGACAGCCCCTACCAGAGCTTTTCCGCCTTTGCGGGCAACCCCTATTTCATCAGTCTGGATGCACTGGTGGAGGAAGGAGTGCTGACCGCCGCCGAGTGCAAAAAGGCAAACTTCGGCCGCAAGGCAGACGACATTGATTACAGCCGCCTGTATACCGAGCGCGGCCGTCTGCTGCGGCTGGCGTACTCCCGCAGCGACATCGGCCACAACGAGGCGTTTACGGCATTTTGCGAGAAAAACAAGTGGTGGCTGGACGATTTTGCCCTGTTTATGGCGGTGAAAGGCCGCTTTGAGGGCAAGCCGTGGATCGAGTGGGCAGAGGATATCCGTCTGCGCTGGCAGCCCGCCATGGACTACTACCGCCGGGAGCTGTACTTTGAGGTGGAGTACCACAAGTATCTTCAGTTCAAGTTCGACGAGCAGTGGCGCAAGCTGAAAGCCTACGCCAACAGCAAGGGCATCCAGATCATCGGCGACATCCCCATCTATGTGGCGCTGGATTCTGCGGACGCATGGGCAAACCCGGGGCTGTTCCAGCTGGACAAGGACAACATCCCCACGGCGGTGGCGGGCGTTCCCCCGGATGGTTTCTCCCCCACCGGTCAGCTGTGGGGCAACCCGCTCTACCGCTGGGAAACCCACCGTGCGACCGGCTATCAGTGGTGGATCACCCGGCTGTGGTACTGCTTTGAGCTGTACGATGTGGTGCGCATCGACCACTTCCGCGGCTTCGATGAGTATTTCTCCATCCCCTACGGCAGCGAGACCGCCGTGGACGGTCACTGGGAAAAAGGCCCCGGCATCGAGCTGTTCCGAGCCGTGGAGCAGGCGCTGGGCAAGCGGGAGATCATTGCCGAGGATCTTGGCTACATGAGCGACACTGTGCGGCAGCTGGTGCGGGACAGCGGCTTCCCCGGCATGAAGGTGCTGGAATTTGCCTTTGACTCCCGCGATACCGGCAGCGCCAGCGACTATCTGCCCCACAACTACCCGGTGAACAGCGTGGCGTATACCGGCACCCACGACAACGAGACGCTGGTCTCGTGGTACCAGACCATCTCGGACGCCGAGCGCGCCATGGTGCGGGATTACCTGTACGACTACGCCACCCCGGATGAGCAGCTTTATAAAAGCATGATCGCACTGATTTTGCGCAGTGCAGCGGCAAGGTGCATCATCCCCATGCAGGACTGGCTGGGGCTGGATAACGCCGCCCGCATCAATAAGCTCTCCACCGTAGGCCAGAACTGGCGCTGGCGGCTGAAAAAGACCCAGCTGACCAAGAAGCTCCAAAAGGAGATCTGCCAGTTGACCACCCGCTATGGTCGGATGAACTGGGTATAAGGTGCTCTATGGAGCTTGATTAGCCGGAACTGAAAATTCTGCTAATGGCATTCGCTGGCTGATTTTGGTGATAGGTTTAAAATGAAAAATGCGAAGATCGTCTTTCCCATGGAAAAATGATCTTCGCATTTTTAAGTGGCGTCCCCGATGTGATTCGAACACACGGCCTTCCGCTTAGGAGTATGGCTTACCATGTGATACACGGTTCGGATGTAACTTCCAATATCATCCCTTACGCAGAATGACTTGTAGTAAACGAACTTTATGGTGCAAAACACCTATTCTGACGCAGTTTTATGTGTCCGTTGGGTGGTCCTATTAGCAAATTCTTAGCAAGAGGACACCCAGCCAAAGCCGATTGCTACTGCCATTCTCCACTCCCTTAGTCAAAATGACAAGGCAAATACATGGAGGTTACTATGGACAAGAAAGAGAAAAAGTCACTGCCGGAACCGCGCACATATACCGTGGAACAGATTGCGGCCATGCTCAACATCGGTCGCACAACCGCATATCAGCTCGTCAAGCAGGAGGAGTTCAGAATCGTCCGCATAGGAAATGCGATCCGCGTCTCCAAGAAATCTTTTGACGAGTGGCTGGAAAGTTTGGAATTGTGAATATCGCAAGAAACGCCGTAGGCTCAAAAAACCTATGGCGTTTTTTTATACCCATTTTTGAAGGAGGCTGGCAATGAAACTGACAGAAGCAGAAATGAGGATGGTGTTTCAGATTGAAAGTACCAATCAGAACGCTGCCCTGAATGAGATTTACATGACATGGCGCTATGCGCCGAACCCAGCAACGAAAGAAACGGCGGAAGGCCTTCTGGACAAGCTCCGCCCACTGTCGGATCAGGAGTGCATGGATTTGATCCGCAAGGTGCAGGCCGAATACCGTCTGCCGGAGAAAGCCCGCACCATCGGGGAAATGCTGGCAGAGGCCAGACAGCAATCCGGGGCGCAGAAGTTATCCGGCCATGACATTATGGCTTTGGAGCGTTTCGACCCGGCAACCAGACACATGATCGTCTTTGATGTTCTTACCCATGACTCGCCTGTTGGCTGGAAGGGTGAGAAAATGCGCCTGTTCCTGACCGACACCGGATACAGCAAGGCTTTGGAAAATCAGGAAAAGGGACATATCAAAATCCGTAACCATGCGAAGGTGCTTTCCGGCGACCTCCACTATGACCATAAAGGCCGTGAGAGGTAGCCGCCCCCCAAATGTATCAAAATCAGTGGGATATCTTCTGTTTCTTCCTCTGTAGCTTGCGTTCTAAACAGGGCGTGGATGTTTTCCCATGTGTGAGGCTATGGAGGCGTACAAACGGATAAACCGCTTAAAATCAACACTTTTTATTTTCACAGGAAGGAGGTGCGAAGATGGCCGTTTTTCGTATTGAAAAGACCCGTGATTATACGGTCATGTCGAACCATCACTTGAAAGATCGGACGCTGACCCTGAAATCCAAAGGGCTGCTGTCCATGATGTTGTCGCTCCCTGACGAGTGGAATTACACCACCAGAGGTCTTGCGGCGATCTGTCGGGAAGGTGTGGACAGCATCGGTGCGGCATTGAAGGAGCTGGAGACCCACGGGTATATCCAGCGCACCCAGCTTCGGGATGAAAAAGGCAAGATCACGGATACCGAGTATGTCATTTACGAAATGCCTCAGTGCGAGCCGCCGTCAAGCCCAGGTACGCCTTTACCGGGTACGGCAAAGCCATATACGGAAAACCCGGATATGGGTATCCCGGATACGGCGGACCCGTGTACGGAAAACCCCGCACAATTAAATACTAATCAACCAAAGACTGATTTATCAAGTACGGAGATATCAAATCCTATCCCATCAAATCCCCCTACCCCCGCAGGGGCAAGGATGGGAATGGATCGGATGGGAGCCAGAGAATGTTATCGTGAAGTGATTTTGGATAACATCGAGTACAGCTATCTGGTGCAGGACAGCCATATCGACCGTGAGCAGCTTGACGAGATCGTTGACCTGATCGTGGATACCGTATGTTCTGCCCGCAAAGTCATCCGCATTGCCGGAGATGATTATCCGGCAGAGGTGGTAAAGTCCCGGTTTATGAAGCTGGACAGTTCCCATGTTCAGTATGTCATGGACTGTATGAAGGACAATACCACCTATGTCCGCAATATCAAGAAATACCTTCTGGCGGCGCTGTATAACGCCCCGACCACCATCAACAGCTACTATTCTTCCCTGGTGCAGCACGATATGTACGGGGATGGACAAAGGGGGCGAGGCTAAATGCAGGAGGAAGTAACGCGTGGCGCCGTAACGCTCATTGTTGACGGAGCCAAGCTAAGTGAGCAGGTCTTTGAAAAGGCCGTCAAAAAGTTCCTGGAGGAAATCCAGAAAAGCCAGAAGCCCAAAATCTACCGCGGCAGGCAGAGTCTTAAACAGCTTGCCAGCCAGAACGCCGGTCTTGCCAATATCGAGATCAGTGACAAGAATATCAAGGCTTTCTCCCGTGTGGCGAAGAAATACCATGTGGATTTTGCCTTGAAGAAAGATACCTCCGCAGAGCAGCCCCGTTACCTGGTCTTTTTCAAAAGCCGGGACGCGGATGCCATCACAGCGGCGTTTCAGGAGTTTGCCAGCCGGAAAATAAGCCGTGAGGAAAAGCCCTCCATCCGCGAACGGCTGACCCAGGCGAAGGAACAGGCAGCGGAGAAAACGGAACACCGCACCATTGACCGGGAGAAAGTAAAGGTCAAAGATCGGAGCGTGCAGAGATGAACATGAAAAAGGTGTTTTTGCTGAACCTTCCGTATCTTCTGTTCGTGTATCCCTTCGATAAGCTGGCACAGGCTTTCCGGCTTGCGCCCGGTGCTGACCTCTCCGGCAAGCTGCTTTCTATCGGGGACGGCTTCACGGCAGCGCTTTCCTCCCCGTGGCTCAGTTTCCAGCCAACGGACCTTCTGATCGGTATAGCCGGTGCGGTGGTCCTTCGCATGGCGGTCTACCTGAAAGGCAAAAACGCCAAGAAATACCGCCACGGAATCGAGTATGGTTCTGCCCGCTGGGGTACGGCGGCGGATATTGCTCCCTACATGGACAAGGACTTTTTCCAAAACATCCCCATGACGCAGACGGAACGGATCACAATGGCGAGCCGTCCAAAGCAGCCGAAGTATGCCAGAAATAAAAACATTCTGGTGATCGGCGGTTCCGGCAGCGGCAAGACGCGGTTCTTCTGTAAGCCGTCGCTGCTGCAAGCTCATTCGTCCTATGTCTGCACTGATCCGAAAGGAACCTTGCTGCCGGAGATCGGCACTTTCCTGGAGCGGAAGAAATACCGTATCAAATGCCTCAACCTGATAAACTTCCGAAAATCCATGAAATACAATCCACTGGCTTACATTCGGTCAGAGAAAGATATCTTAAAGCTGGTGAACGCACTGATTATGAACACGAAGGGCGAAGGAGAAAAATCTTCGGAAGATTTCTGGGTCAAAGCAGAACGCCTCTATTATTCCGCACTGATCGGCTACATCTGGTACGAGGCCACGGAGGAAGAAAAGAACTTCATCACGCTTCTGGACCTGATCAATGCCAGTGAAGCCAGAGAGGATGACGAGACTTATCAAAGCCCGGTGGACCTGCTCTTTTCTCAGTTGGAAGAACGGGAGCCGGACCACTTCGCCGTCAAGCAGTACCGCAAATTCAAAATGGCGGCGGGCAAAACCTTAAAATCCATCCTCATTTCCTGCGGTGCCCGGCTTGCTCCCTTTGATATCAAGGAGCTGCGGGACCTGATGGAATATGACGAACTGGAACTGGATACCCTGGGCGACCAAAAGACGGCGCTGTTTGTGATCCTGTCAGATACGGACAGCACTTTCAATTTCGTGGCCGCCCTCATGTATAGTCAGCTTTTCAATCTGCTCTGCGACAAGGCGGATGACTTCTACGGCGGGCGGCTGCCTGTCCATGTTCGTCTGATCCTGGACGAGTTTGCCAACATCGGCCAGATACCGAACTTCGATAAGCTGATTGCCACCATCCGAAGCCGTGAAATATCGGCTTCTATTATTTTGCAGTCGCAGAGTCAACTAAAGACCATCTACAAGGACGCGGCGGATACCATCGTCGGTAACTGTGACAGCACCTTGTTTTTGGGAGGCAAAGAGAAATCCACCCTCAAGGAAATTTCGGAGCTGCTGGGGAAAGAGACCATTGATCTCTATAACCAGTCCGAAAACCGGGGCAGCCAGGTTTCCCACGGCCTCAGTTATCAAAAATTAGGAAAGGAGTTGATGACCCAGGACGAATTAGCAGTGATGGACGGCGGCAAGTGTATCTTCATGCTGCGGGGCGTGCGCCCGTTCCTTTCGGACAAGTACGACCTCACCCGGCACCCGAATTACAGATACACGGCCGACGCCGACCCTAAAAATGTCTTTGACATGGAACGGTACATGAAGAAGCAGCGTGCCGTGGTAAAACCCACGGACACCTTCGATGTGTACGAGATTGACGCAACAACTTAACCCAA
>OJJW01000217.1_pt1 | contig 18097 bp, 11 predicted proteins | sample 1596331 | NCBI WGS metagenome assembly OJJW01 (sample SAMEA4350156, study PRJEB24818) | metagenome | biome: human; feature: gut; material: faeces | place: Denmark | collected 2013-09 | reverse complement strand
TTATTTATGAACGGATTTATGATATTATATTTATGTGTATTCTTTGTGTTATTTAGTCCTTATCATTTTGTGATGGCGATTTACTTGTTTCTATGCATACATACACTTTGTCGGATGTTTTTTTTTTTTTTTTCAAGCAGAAGACGGCATACGAGATAGGAGTCCGTCTCGTGGGCTCGGAGATGTGTATAAGAGACAGGTGCAGACCAGATGTTCAAAAGACTTAACGTCCGTCGATGCAACGGCATTGTTGCGCTTTGCAAACTCGCCAAACGACTCAACCTCTTCGAGTGCGCCCAACATGTCGGTTTCGCCCTTAAGCCAAATAACGCGCACGCCCTTGCCGTGTATGGGTTGCACAAACATCCCGTCGGCCAGCATACCCAAGGCGCGACGGACGGTATTGCGAGTGCATCCGAACTCCGCGGTCAGCTCGGCTTCGGTTGGCAACATCTCCTGAAACGCATAGGTCCCATTAATGATGCGCGAGCGTATTTCTCGGTAGATTCCTTCGTATATCGCTTTTGGCATTGTTTCACCTCTACATTATTCATTTCCGGCTAGGCACGATAGCATTTCTTAAAGTTGTTTAAACCGAATATCGGTAAAACGACAGGATTTAACCGTTGACGGTTTCTGTCATGCCCAAATCGGTTTCGCTCAAAACTGCCGGTACGACAATCGTTTGGTCCTCTACAATGAATCCATTGTTTAAACGTTTCCCCACGCGCAACGCGCCTCGATATTCGGAAGGCAGAACATGCTGCAAAAAATCCAACGCTTTGGCGGGGCAATGTTCGCGCCCGCCATGCTGTTTTCTATATCAGGCCTCATGGTCGGCGTCTCCGCTCTCGCAACGACTGCGGACATCGTCGGCGATCTCGCCGTATACGGAACCCCTTGGTACGTTTTCTGGGCTATCATCCAGCGCGGCTCGTGGACGGTCTTTAAACGCCTCCCGCTCCTTTTTGCCGTAGCGCTGCCCATCGGTCTTGCCCAAAAACAACCGGCTCGTTGCTGTCTCGAGGCTCTCGTCGCCTATTTTGCCTACTGCTTCTTTTTGAGCGAGATCATTAAGCTGAGCGGAGACAACCTTGGACTTGAGTACCCGTCATCTTTGACCTCCGCCAGCGGTATCACCGTCATCGACGGCATCAAGACGCTCGACACCGGCATTATCGGCCCGCTGGCGGTATCGGCAACCGTCGTCGCCATCCATGACCGCTTCTACGATGCCAAGGTTCCCGATTGGCTCGGCACCTTCTCGGGCTCCTCGCTGGTCTACCTCATCAGCTTTTTTGCCGTGTTTGCCCTTGCCGCTATCTCGGCCGCCATCGTGCCCTACGTATACGATGTAACCGATACGCTGCGTCACGCGCTTGCAGGCGTCGGTCCCTTTGGCGTGGGCATCTTTGTCTTTTTAGAACGAGCACTCGAGCCCTTTGGCCTGCACCACCTGCTCTACATGCCGATCTACTACGACAACCTGGTCATTAACGACGGCATCTACGCCACGTGGAGCAGTTTGCTCCCCATCCTCTCCCATAGCACGCGCCCCCTTAATGAGCTTGCGCCGTGGGCCGGTTTTACCGCCACCGGCTGGGTCAAGCTCTTTGGCCTTCCCGCCATCGCAGCCGCGTTCTACTCCACCGCAAAACCAGAGCGCCGCGCCGGCCTCAGGGTCATCCTTGTTCCCGCCATCATCGCCTCGGTGGTTTGCGGCGTTACCGAGCCACTCGAGTTTCTCTTTATGTTCACCCACCCCGGGCTCTTTTTTCTCTACGCCGTCTTATCGTCTTGCCTTGCCACAACCATGAATCTCTTTGGCATCGTCGGCATCTTCTCGGGCGGCCTCATGGAGATGGCAGCCTTCAACTTTATTCCGCTCATGCGCACGCATGCCGGTGCCTATCTTTTGGCGCTCGGCATCGGCCTTGCCTTTAGCCTCATCTTTTTTGTTAGTTTTCGAGCACTCATCTTGGTCTATGACCTTAAGACTCCGGGCCGCGAGGATCATGTCGTCAATCGCGCGGCAATCGATTGTTTAACGGGAAGCGACTTTACCAAAGAGCAATCTCCCAATGACGAGGTCAATAGTCGATCCGATCAAGATCACGTCCTCGCTGAACGGGTAATTCAGCTTTTAGGTGGCGTTGGCAATATCGTGGGCGCAACCAACTGCGCCACGCGCCTGCGCGTCGAGGTCGCAGACCCTTCCATCGTTGCAGATAACGCGTCGTTTGTCGCGGTGGGCGCCAAGGGCCTCATCATTACGGGCAAGACCGCCCAGGTGATTATCGGCATCTCCGTTCCCCGCGTTAAAGAGCATTTTGACCAGATCATGGGCCTCGAGCCGGAATTTGTACCCACCACCTCGGCCTCCCCTGCCGCCAGCGCAGCCCATAAGCGCGGCGATATTTGCTTCTTCGATATCGACGGAACGCTCGCCTGGCAAGACCCCAGGCTCGCCCAAGACCTTCCCGAAGACGAGCGGGACCTCTCCCCCTATCCCAACGAGGCGGTTTCGCAGGCAATCCGCGAGTTTGTCGCCAACGGCAACATGGCCTTTATCTGCACGGGGCGCACCCTCAGCTGCATCCACCCCAAACTTCTTGAGCTGCCCTGGACCGGCATCGTCTGTCTTGCGGGCGGTTACGCCGAGATCAACGGACACGCAATTCGCGATCTGTCGATGACGCCCAGCATGCTGCAGCATCTTGCCCCCTATCTTGAGCAATCGGGCGAGGTCATCCGCTTTGAGGGCCTCAACGGCGTCGTGCGCATGAGTGCCGATGCCCCCGATGCCCCCGGATACGCGCGCACCCTGGGCGACGCAGTCACGCAGCTGCAACATTACAGTGTCTACAAGATCTTGATGTCTACATCGCTCGCCAACCACATCGCTCAAGATAAGGCACTTGAGCCGCTGCTGTGCTTTAACGAGCTCGAACTCGAGGTAACCGAAATCTCGCCCCGCGAATGCACGAAGCGCGGGGGCATCCAGTCTGTACTCGACGCCCTCGACCCCCACCACGGAACCGTATACGGCATTGGCGACGCCAGCAATGACGTCTCGCTGATGAACGCCGTCGATGTCGGTATCGCCATGGGCAATGCGCCGGACTATCTCAAGGATAAGGCCGATTACGTGACCGACACCGTCGATCACGACGGTGTCGTTGCGGCGCTCGAGCATTTTGGGCTGATTTAGGCGCGCTCCATCAAACGCACGCCCGTTGTCCCAAATCGCCAAAACTGCCGCGCCAAACGCCCTAATGTGGCAATATGTTGTCTGCATATTGCATCAACGCAACCTCAGAAAGAATGCGAGAACCCGTGTCCAGTCCGTTTACCAGCTTTTTAGCCCAGCACTTTGACCAGATTAACGACTATCTGGCCACGTTCTTTGACGGACAGGCGACCTCTGCCGATATCGAGCGCTACCTGTATGCGCCGCTCTCGGCTTTTACGGCCAACGCCGGCAAGCGCCACCGCCCGCTTATCTGTATGCTCGCCGCAACCGCAGTGGGCGGTAGCTTTGAGAGCGCCCGCAGCGCCGCGGCAGCCATCGAGCATTTCCAGTCGGGCGCGCTGATCCACGACGACATCGCCGACAACGGACAGCTTCGTCGAGGCAAGCCCTGCATGCACCTTACCGAGGGCACGGGCCTTGCCATCAATTGCGGCGACTTGGCGCTCACCATGGTCACCAAGACGGTTCTCGACGACCCCACGCTGGAGTCCGACGTGAAGCTGCGCGTGCTCCACGAGCTTACCGAGATGATCGTCCGCACCATCGAGGGTCAAGCGCTCGACCTGGGTTGGGTCCGTGACGGGCGCTTTGATATCTCGGTTGATGACTACCTGGACATGGCGACGCACAAGACCGCGTTTTACAGCGGAGCCACGCCGCTTGCCGCCGGAGCCATTATCGGCGGCGGCAGCGATGAGCAAATCGAAGCGCTGCGCGCCTTTGGCCTACACACAGGCCTCGCCTTTCAGATTCAGGACGACCTGCTCAACCTTGTCGGCACTAAGGAAGCCGCCAACAAGGACTTCCGCACCGACATCACCGAGGGCAAGCGCACGCTTGTCGCCGTACACGCCCTCTCTGATGAGCGCCACCACGACGAGGTCGAGGCGATTCTTTCCTCGGGCACCGATGATCCCGCGCAGCTCGCACGCGCCGTGGAGATCTTCCAGGAGACCGGCTCCATCGATTACGCCCACACTTACGCGCTCGACCTGACCGCTAAGGCCAAAGCGGCCATCGAGAACGTTGAGCTTGATCCGCACGCACGCGAGCTGTTCCTCTCCATGGCAGATTTCTTTGTGGAGCGCCTTAACTAACGGGGGTTATAAAACCTGTCAGCAGCGTATTTAGGCACAACTTGCTACACTGTTGAGTGCATGTTTATGCATCCCTTTGCGTTGTCTATCCGACAGACGCTCAAATAGTACGAATGGTACGCCGAAAGGGGTTCGTTCATGGAACCTATTACAACGGGCATGCAAGGAGCAGCCGTCGAAGACGTGCAGTCTCGTCTCCTACAGCTCGGCTACACGATTGATGCCGCCGAAGTCACCGACAAGTACTTTGGAGCCACCACTGAGCAGGCCGTCAGCACCTTCAGGCTCGACAGCGGCCTTGCTGCCGGTCATGCCGTCGATATCCCCTGCTGGAGCGCCCTTGTAGACGCTTCGTATAAGCTGGGCGACCGCACTCTCTATCTGCGCATGCCCAATTTCCATGGCGCCGATGTGCAGGCCCTGCAGCGCGCTCTCAACGTTTTGGGCTTTGCCTGTGGCGAAGACGACGGCTACTTTGGTCCGCATACCGAGGCCGCCCTGCAGCAGTTCCAGGAAAATGTCGGCCTGTTTGCCGACGGCATGGCCTTCCAGGACACCTACGCCTACATCAACCGCCTGCACCATGTGTGGGAGGGCAAGCCCTCGGTCACCGAAGCCGAGTCCCGTATCGGTTTTGCTCGCGCCGCCAACGTGCTCGAGCGCTTCCAGATTGCCGTTATCGGCGAGGACCCCATCGCACGCAGCGTTGCGTCGCGCATGTGGAATATCGCCACGGCAACGACCGACAACAGCGGCATGATGCTCTGCGACTCCGAGGTCCCAACCGACGTTGACCTAGTGCTCGAGATCGCAAGCGATGAGCTGCCCGCAGATGCAGCGCCGCGCGCCACGATCGCCCTCGCCGAGTGCCACAACCTGGCCCAGCGCATCCGCACTGCCAATGTCGCCGCGCAGCAGAAGCCGGCACGCATTCGCATTGAGCTCACGGGCATGACGCGCTACAACGGCACCTTCACGGCCAGCGACGCGCAGACACTCGCCGTACGCCTGCTCGACGGCGTTTGCGATGCCCTCGCAGATTAGGTAAACTAAACGAGTTGTTTTTGGGCAACACCACACATTGGGACGTAGTTCAACGGTAGAACTCCGGTTTTTGGTGCCGGCTGTTGGGGGTTCGAATCCCTCCGTCCCAGCCATTAAAATTGAGCGCCCTGAGCCCATAACGGCCCAGGGCGCTTTCTTGTGGGCAAGCGGAGGGATTCGAACCCGCAAGGGTGCGGAGCTGAGGAAACGCGAAGGCGCCCCAAGCCCATTAGGACCAAGAGCGTCTTACATCTTGAAATATCAGCCCAATTCCGAAAAGCGAGCCGCCTTCTACAACGTGCCGTGTGGCCCCGACGGGCCGGGCATTAAGTTTGTCGCGAGTTCCGCACGAACAGGAGGCCACTTAACCTCGATGTTTTGGACGTGACAGCGAGAGGGGCCCTGGTATGGCAAGGTGACGTGAAACAAGGCGGCGCTGACCTTCTGGTCGCGCCGCCGAAGTTGAACGTCAGATTGCCGTGCCAGGGCCCCTCGCAGCGTCAAGAAGACCGCCGTTCGGTAGAACGGCGGAGCTAATTGTTCAGCATGCGGTCGAAGCTTCCCGAGTCGCCATCCCGATAGTCTGCGGTCATCAGGATCTCCTGCGGAATGCGCCCGCCTTCACGTAGCACGTTGCGGAACTGCACGCGCGTAACCATGGGCAGATCCTTGATCGTCGCTGCCAGGTTCTGCGGCACGCCCTGGTTGGCAGCCGCGGGCTCGCACTCGCCGCCGGCCTTCACGCGACGCTTATGCTCGGCGAGCATGGCGCGGTACATGCCGGCATGCAGGCGAATCTCAACCACATTGGCATTGCGAGCCTGTTCGACGATGCGCGCGCCCTCGCGATCGATATCGCCTACGTAGTAGACGTAGTTAAAGCGATAGCCAATCTCAGCCAGATAATCGTCCAGGGCATGCGAGACGCTCGCCTTGCATCCGCCGCCAAAAATCACGCCGCCCACCTTGATGCCAAAGAGCTTGGCGTGCTTGCGGCCACGCAGCAGCTTGACGATCTCGTCGTAGGTGTCCAGGTTCTCGACCATAATGAACGGCTTGTCGGCGCCCAGCGTAAAGAAGCCCGTAAAGTGCACGGGGCGATTGGGGGCGACCTTGATCGCCTGCATGCTGATGCCCTTTTCGGTCATACGCCTGATCAAGCGCTCACCGTGCTTGCCGTCAAAAGCCTTCTCGTCGTTAAAGATCTGGTAGGCACGCTGGCGGCGCGAGGCAACCGGCGTATCGGCACCTCGGTTCTGCTCGATCCAAGCCTGGATGATTGCGATTTCCTCGGCAATCTTGCGGTTGGACATCTCGTTGTGCTGAGTGCGCCGCGGAGCCTTTTTGCCGTCCTTGCCCTCGACCTTTACGATCTGTGTCTGCTGCTCCTTGATCTTAGAGAGCGCCGTGGGCGTAGGGACAACTTTGAGCAGCTGCCTGCCTAAAACGCGGGCAAGGGCAAACGCCGAGGCCTCGCCGTGAACGGCCGACTTGGGCTGCTGGGCAGCAGTATCTGCTGCGGCAGACTCCGGCTTCCTCTGAGACTTGCGCTTAGAATCGCCTTGGGAATTGCGCTCGCGCTTCGGCATAGACGCCTGCTTCTGCGGACGAACGGACTTGCTCTCCTTCGCCGGCTGGCGCTTAGGCTGCCCCGAAGAAACCTCGGCCTTCGCATCCTCGTTCTGCGGCGTGGTCTTCTCGGCCGCAGTCTCGGCATGGGAACTGCGGCCCCCACGATGGCGACGGCGGCGAGGCTTGCTCGACGCGCCCTGCTCCGTCTGCTCATCAGTAGGCTGCTGGCCCTTGGCCTCGGCATCAACCTCAAGCTGCGGCTCAACAGGCTTTTGCTCGCGAGCCACCGGCTCAACGGCCTTCTCGTCCTTCTCGCCCTGAGTGGTCGAAGCCGGTTCGCTCTTCTCCTGACGCCTTACGGGATACGCGCGCCCCGCAAAACCACGTCCGGGACGGCATGAACCCGGAGCCTTCTTGACCGGTTCATCGGACGCGTCAGCAGCCTCGACGGAATCCTGGACCTCGCATGCAATACCTCGCTGCTCGGCCTTAAAGTGGGCACCGCGGCGACGCTTGGGCTCCTGGATCTCAGCATGCTCTTGAGTGCGAGTCGGCTCCTGCATCCCGACGGACTTTTCCTCGACGGCCTCAGCATCCGTCTCACCCTTTTGAGCAACGGCGCGACGGAAGCGCTCCTGCTGGGCGCGGCGCTGCGCATCGCGCTTGCCACCCCCGCCAAAACCGCCGCGTCCTGCCTTGGCCGTAAAGGCACGCACGACGTTCTCATCGAGCAACTCATCGGTATCGACATGCTCACGCGGAGCAGTTTCTTCCACAGCAGGCACGTCAGCGGAATCCTCGACGACAAAATCCTCGACGGACTCGGCAGGCTGCTCCTGGGCATCGCGGATCTCGGCATTGATGGTATAGAACGCCGGGCGCCCGTTAATGCCGCTACCCTCGATCTTGGTCACGATATTTGCCGCGATAAGTTCATCGCGCATCGCCTTGGTGTCACATTCCTTATCGACGGAGCGGAAAATTTGCGCCAGCGCACTCGACTTAATCTTGAGCGCCTTGCGGCAGAGCAGGTCGTAGGCAACCAGCTTGGCACGCTCGGCAGAAAGCGACGTCTGGCTGCTCAGACGTTCAGCCAGGGCATCGACATTATTTTGGTTATCGGAATATACCGTCTTGGCCACGGGGCCCCTTTCATATGTACACATATACGTCTATATGGTACAACGCGCGCCCTTATCCACGCAAAACATCTGCGAGAACACTCGGGCGTCGCCCGCTTTTGCATGAAAAAAGACCGAGTCCGCGTCGTTGCGGACCCGGTCTTTCCGAGTCATATGGATGGAACGGCTAGCCCATCAAGCTGACTAGGCCTTGACGGCCTCGGCGTCGGCAGGAGCCTCGGCGGCAGCGGCGCGACCGTACTCGGCCTTGCCCATATCGGACCACTCGGGCTCCTCATCAGGCATGGAGCCAGCCTCCTTGCCGAAGAACTCCTTGAGGCAGTTGACGGCGACGATGAGGCCCAGGACCATCAGCAGGACGGCAAAGACGAGCTGCAGGCCCTTGGTGGCGGCGACGGAGACGGCGGCCGTGGTGGCGGTAGCCGGGATGGTACCGAAGAAACCGTAGGCCTGGACGGCGGTCATGCAGCCCATGGCGCTCTGGACCAGCGAGGTGAAGGTGCAGCAGAGCAGGAAGACGACGGGCACGTAGAGCATCCAACCCTTGCGGCCGGTGCACTTGCAGAACACGGCGAGGGTGATCATGGTCATGCCGCCGAGCAGCTGGTTGGAAGCACCAAAGAGCGGCCAGATGTTGGCATAGCCACCAAAAGCGAGGGCGAGACCGGGAAGCAGGGTGACGACCGTGGCGAACCAGGGGTTGCCGAGGACCTTCATGTAGCCGGCCTTGGACTCGATGGCCAGGGCGTCGTTGGTCTGGGCAAAGAACTCGGAGAACGAGGTGCGGGCGATGCGGGCGACGGCGTCGAGCGAGGTCAGGGCCAGAGCGGAAACATTCATGGTCATGAAGACGGTAGCGAGCGTGCCGTCAACACCGAAGGCCTGCATACCGCGGGAGATGCCAGCGGCGAAGATCTGGAACGGGGTGGAAGCGACACCGGCGTTGAGGGCGCCGGTACCGGCGGTGTTCATATCGGAGAACATGATGCCGGCAACGATGATGGCAAGGATGCCGACGAAGGACTCGACGATCATTGCGCCGTAACCGACCTTGACGGCGTCCTGCTCCTTCTCGACCTGCTTGGAAGAGGTGCCGGAAGAAACGAGGCTGTGGAAACCGGAGAGAGCACCGCAAGCGACGGAGACGAACAGGACCGGGAACATCATGCCGGAGGCAGTGGAGAAGCCGGTGAAGACCGGAGCGGTGATAGTGGCCTGACCGTTGACGCCCAGGACGACGATGCCGAGGACAGCGCAGACGATCATGACGATCATCATGATGGAAGTGAGGTAGTCACGCGGGGTCTTGAGCATCTGGATGGGCATAGCGCCAGCGAAGACCAGGTAGACCATGACGACGGCGAACCACTGGAACTTATCCAGGTAGACCGGGAACTGCATTCCGACGGCGAACATGAGAACCATGAGGACAACGCCGGTGACGAACTCGGCAGCGCCGGTGAGGTTGAACTTCTTCTGGGCCCAACCAAAGGCGATAGCGACGAAGGTGAACAGGATGGAAATGGTACCAGCGCAGCCGGCGGCATAGGACTTGGTGAAGTCGATGGCACCGGTAGCAGCACCAGAAGCGTCAACGGCCGGGGTGAACATGAACGTCTTGCAGACCATGTCGGTGAAGGCGGCGATGACGATGATGCAGAACAGCCAGCAGAACAGCAGGAACAGGCGACGGCCGGTCTTGCCGATGTACTTCTCGATGAGCTGAGCGAGCGACTTGCCGTTGTTCTTCATCGAAGCGTACAGGGCACCAAAGTCGTGGACGGCGCCAAAGAAGATGCCGCCGACGAGGACCCAGAGCACGACGGGCAGCCAGCCAAAGGCCATGGCGACGATCGTACCCGTGACAGGACCAGCACCGCAGATCGAGCTGAACTGGTGCGAAAACGCGGTGAAGGCGGAGACGGGCGAGAAGCTGTTGCCGTCCTTCATGCGCTTGGCCGGCGTGAGGGCCTCTTTGTAAACGCCCCACTTGTTGGCCAGCCAGCGGCCGTAGCCCAGATAGCCGCAGGCGAGCACCGCCGCGGCCACAACCATGAGCAAAACTCCGTTCATTACATTTCCTCCTCTAAAAAGAACTTCCTAGACATAAAAAATGAGGGCCGTCGGTTGCGCTCGACGGCCCTCATCTTCATCAGCCGCCCGTTATCGTACGGGCTAGCTGTATGTGCTAACCCGCATCAGATAATTACTACGCTGATAATGTTTAGCTGATGCGTGAACATGTCTAAGAAATCCTCTTCAATCATGATGTGAACGATCCGTGCGTGTTCACATCCCCCAGTGGTTGAAAAGGAGTATGAAACTTTAGTTACCTAAAGTCAACGCAAATATGTAATGAATTTTCAACTTTTTTTGAATTTCTCGGTATAAAACGCCACTGACCTCGGACTTTACCCCACGACAGTTTTTGCATGAGAGATGCCCCTGAGAGCCGCGGGAGCCGGGCGGCGCATATGAACTTTCCTGCTCTACAGTCCTGCGCAAGACGGAAAGCACATTAAGTGCTTTCCTTTGCGTGCGGAACTCGCGATAAAGTTCATATGCGCCGCCCGGCTCCCGCGGCTCTCAGGGGCTCCCATCCCAAATGCGGAGCAAAGCTCCGCACACCAACTTTTTCTTTCAGCTAAAGAACGCCGAAAATTCGACGCTGGCTTGTTAACCTTGTTGGACGTTGTCGACGCCAATCCGGCTCAGAAGCCGCATCGATACAGAAAGGTCCCCGGACGGAGGGGCCGGATATAAGGTTTATCGCGAGTTCCGCACGCAAAGAAGGCCACTTAATGTGGCCTTCGTCTTGCGCAGGACTGTAGAGCAGGAAACCTTATATCCGGCCCCTCCGTCCGGGGACCGCGCCGTACCAGCTACAGCGTCATGTTCGGATCGGCGTCGACGTCGAACGGCGAGATTTCACCTCGGTCGAATTTACGGCGGGCGACCTCCGCGATCATGGCTGCGTTATCGGTACAGGCAGACAAGGGCGGCACCGTTACGCGAATCCCCTGACGCCCAAGCTTCTTGATCATCATCTCGCGCAGATGCGGGTTGGCCGAGACGCCGCCGCCGATGCAGTATTCCTTGCATCCGGTAGCGTGCAATGCGTTTTTGGCCTTCTTGTACTGCACGTCAAAGACAGCTGCCTCAAACGAAGCTGCCAGATCGGGCAGGTGAATCGTGCGCCCGGCCTTGGTCTCCTGCTCGATGTAGAGCGTCACGGCCGTTTTAAGGCCCGAAAGCGAGAAACGATAGTCTCCCCTGCTGTTGAGCGCACGGGGGAAATCAATCGCGCGGGGATTGCCTGTCTCGGCCAGCTTGGAAATGATGGGGCCACCGGGATAGCCCAGGCCCAGCGCCTTGGCCACCTTGTCGAAGGCCTCGCCCACGGCGTCGTCGAGCGTCTCACCGAGCACCTCGTAGTCGCCCCACGCCTTCACGTGCACGAGCATGGTGTGCCCGCCCGAGACAAGCGTGAAGATGAACGGCGGCTTGAGGTCGGGCTGCGCCAACAGGTTGGCAAACAGGTGCCCCTCCAGATGGTTGACGCATACGAGCGGCTTGCCGGCAGCGTAGGCAAAGCCTTTGGCAAAGGCAACGCCCACCACGAGGGCGCCCACCAGGCCCGGACCCTGTGTCACGCCCACGGCGGCAAGCTCGCTGGGGGCAATGGCTCCACCCTCAAGACCAAGCGATGCTGCGGCATCCTCGAGCGCCGCATCCACGACACTCACAATCACCTCAACGTGTTTGCGCGAGGCGATCTCGGGCACCACGCCGCCAAAGCGGGCATGAAAATCAATCTGTGTCGACACCTGGTTGGCCAGCATATTGCCATCCGCATCGATAATCGCCACGGCCGTCTCGTCGCAGGAACTCTCGATAGCGAGCACTAGGCGGCGGCGCTCAATTTCGGCACGCTCCCCCTCGGAGCGCCCAGGCGCAGGCAGCGGCCATACGCGCTGCTCTGCCGCCGTCGGCTCGGGCGAAGCATTGTCGACCGGAAGCACGAGGGGCAGCGGAGCCGTCATGACGATGGCATCCTTGCCGGCACCATAGTAGCCGCGGCGACGGCCAGCCTCGGTAAAGCCCAGAGCGTTATAAAGCGCAATCGCTCCCTCGTTGCCGTCCTCGACCTCGAGCGAAGCCGTGGTGCAGCCGAGCATCTGGGCATCATAGCTCACGTGCGACAGCAGTTTGCGGGCAATGCCCTCACGGCGATGTACCGGGTCGACGGCGACATCCAGAATCTGCACATCACCGTCCACGACCATACCGCCGGCAAGGCCCAGCAGCTTGCCGTCGTCGTGTGCTACCCACCAACTACGCGGCACAGCGACGTCCTCGCCCAGTTCGGACAGGAACATGCCCGGCGTCCACGCCTCGTGTCCGGCACCTTCAAAGCAGGCAGCCTCCAGCGCGCTCGCGCCCTCGGCATCCGCCGCGCCCATGGGACGGAACTGCAGATGACGACCGGCGAGCTCATCGGCAACGCCCGTAATTTCACTCTGCGCACTCTCGGCAAGACCAAGACGCTTGCGCTCGTTTTCCTCGGCATCCGAAAGGCGCGTGTAAATCGGCAGGACGCGAGCCGGATCGCCGTCACCCGCAGCGTGCGCGAGCAGCAAGCCCTCGCCCGAAGGCCACCACAGGTCGCGCTCCACGCAGCGGGCGGTCTCGTCCTCACCCAGCAGCTTGCCATAGCGCACGAGACCGTCACCGGTCAGCTGAACCTGGTCCCAGTCCGCCGCTTGGCGCCACTCATCGAGCGCCACGGCGGTCTTGACCACGTGTTCGCGCTCAAATTGGCGCTCGGGACCCTCATCGACCAGCATATACAGCGCCGGATATACCTCACCGCGCATAGCATCGGCCAAGATACCAAGCTTGCCGCGCACGCCAGCCTTCCACGCCGTCCAAGCGCAAGCGTCGAGCGTCGACACGCCCAGCAGCGGAACATTGGCACCACGCGCGAGGCCCTTGGCAGTGGAGATGCCGATACGCACACCCGTAAACGACCCCGGGCCGCGGCCGACCACGTAGTAACCAACATCGCTGCGATCCAGACCGGCTTGAGCCAGCACGCCATCAACGGTATTCACGAGCTCAACGTTGGCGTGGCGGCGACACATGTGGTCGCCACTCACGAGCTTCGTCTCGCCCGTCTGCCCATCAATCCAGCTTGCCGCGCAGGCAAGCATGTCGGTCGAGGTATCGAGCGCCACCACCAGCGCGTTGTCGTTATGCAAGCTCATCTTGTACAGCCTTATCAATCAAATGGGAAAGCTCCATTGCGCGGTCACCGTGTGCCTCGAGCGTTATCGTTCGCACATCGCTGTCGCCCTCATCACGCTTGAGCGTCACCGAAAGATACTCATCCGTCAGCTCGTCCTGGAATTGTTCGCCCCATTCCAGCAAGCAAGCACCCTCATAGCCCAGCACATCGAAAATGCCCGTATCCTCGAGCTCGTAGGCATGCTCCAGGCGGTATAGATCAAAGTGAAACAGCGGAATACGGCCTTGATCGTGAACGGCCATGAGCGCAAACGTAGGGCTCGTAACCATATGCTCATCGCCCAGCCCGCGCGAGACGCCCTTGGTAAAGTGAGTTTTGCCCACTCCCAGGCCACCGGTCAGGATGAGCACATCGCCGTCCTCAAGGCACGGTGCAATTAGCTCGCCAAAGTACTCCGTATCGGCAGCGCAAGTCGTTTTGTAAGTACCTACCCCCAGGCGCTCCAGGGACATATATGCTCCTTATTATTCCGAGGCGTCCTCTGGTGCGGGATGTCGCTCCAGATAGTCGCCCAGCATCTTAAAGTCTTCCTCCAGCAGCTCCTGCCACGCCGGATTGCGCAGCGCTGCTGCCGGATGGAACGTGGGCATTACTACAAAATGCCCCATCTGGTGGAACCTGCCGCGCAGCTTAGTAATGCCAATCTCGGTCTTAAGCACAAAGTGCGTCGCGGGGTTGCCGAGCGTCACGATAATATCGGGCCAGATGCTTCGAATCTGCTCACGCAAAAACGGCGAGCAAGCCAGCACTTCCTCGGGACGCGGATTGCGGTTTCCCGGCGGGCGGCACTTAAGCACGTTGGCAATGTAGACGTCTTCGCGTTTGAGGCCCGCCAGCGACAAAATGCCGTTGAGGTCCTCGCCTGCCGCCCCCACAAAGGGCTCGCCCTGCAAATCCTCATTGCGGCCCGGCGCCTCACCAATAAACATCACGCGAGCGCGGGGGTTTCCCACGCCAAACACGATATTGTGACGCGACTGGTAGAGCTGGCAGAGGTGACAATCGCCCAGAACGGCCTCAATTTCCTCGAGTGCGACCTCACGTGGTGCCTGATGGGTATGGCCGGGGATGTGCATGACGCCCATAGCGGCTCCTACACGTAGACCTTGTCGAGACGCATGCCAAAGCCGCAGGCGACCTCGTAGTTAATCGTTCCGCGCAGTCGGGCCATCTCGTCCATTGTGATCTCGGCATCGCCATCGCGGCCGACAATGATCATCTCGTCACCATACTCGGCCTCGGGAATCTCGTGTGCCGGGTTGGACTGAATGGCGACCATAAACTGGTCCATGCAGATATTGCCAACCTGATGCACACGCTCGCCGCGATACAGCACATCCATACGATTGGAAAGCGTACGCGATAGGCCATCGGCATAACCGATCGGCAGCGTGCAGATCTGAACGCGCGTACGCGGTACGCGGTAGGTAAAACCGTAGCCCACGCCCTCACCCATCGCAGGGTGTGCCACGCGCGTCACACGCGCATGGACGCTCATAACGGGATCAAGCTGCATCACGCGGCCACTCAGCTCGCACGGCTGCATGCCATACAAGCCAACGCCGGCGCGGATCATATCAAAATGCATCGAGGGGTCGAGCATCGAGGACGGCGTGTTGGCGCAGTGCACGATACCGCACTCAAAACCCGCATCCTTAATGGCCTGAACGGCCTCGGTAAAGCGCTGACACTGCAGCTTGTAGTCCCAGCCCGAAGGTTCATCGGCCGTGGCGAAGTGCGTAAATACGCCGTCGCACTGAATACCGCGATGGAAATTTATACCGCGGACAAAGTCGAGCACCTGCGTGTAGTGAACGCCGATACGATTCATGCCCGTCTCGATGGCGAGATGATACTTGCCCACTTTGCCCGCCGCGACGGCACATTCGCCATACGCAAGAGCAAAGTCAGACGTATAGACCGAAGGCATGATATCAAACTCGAGCAACGTCGGAATGGCCTCGATAGGCGGCTCGCTTAGGATGAGGATGGGTTTCGTAATCCCGCCCTGTCGGAGCTCAACGCCCTCGTTAACCGTCGCCACGGCAAACATGTCGGCACCGGCCGAATACATGATCTTGGCGCACTCAACAGCTCCATGGCCATAAGCATCGGCCTTGACCACGCAGCACAGGCGCTGACGTGGATTCAGCAAGTTCTTATAGGCCCTCGTGTTGCGACGGAGCGCCCCGCGGTCGATCTCGACCCAGGACCAGCGCGTCAAATCGGCTTTATTCATGATTAGTCATCCGACCCTTCGTCCATGATTCCCAGATCTTCGAGCGCATCCTTTGCCGCCAGTTCCATGGCCGGACCGATCAAGTCGATAAGATCGGTCGCGATAACGCTCTTCTCACCATACTCCGTCGCCGCGGCAAAACCGGCGTAGCTGTGAAGTGCGACGGCGTACGAATACAGCAACTCCCAACGATCCATCTCGTCGCGCATGGTGGCAAGCGTGCCGGCCAAAATACCCGCGAGAACATCACCCGAACCGGCAGTTGCCAGAGAAGCCGGACCCGAAAGTGGCAGCAGCACACGCTCAACGCCACAGATAGCCGTCGTCGGCCCCTTGGCAATGACCACCAGATTGTCGGAGCCTGCAGCCCAGACAACCTTCTGCGCGGCTGCAATCGCGGTACCAAGGTCGTTCACCTCGTCACCGGCAACCAGACGCGAAAGCTCACGATAGTGCGGCGTCATAACCAACGGCTGCTCGCGACGATACATCTCGGGGTTACTATCAATACCGTCAATGGCAATCTTAGCAAGGCAGTTGAGTGCATCGGCATCCAAAATAAGCGGTACATCAAGCTCGAGCAAGCCCGAAACCACCTGCATAGCGCCGGCAGACGTCGTCATACCGGGACCGCACAGTACGCAGCTGTACTTCTTTGCAATCTCGCACACCGTCATGCGCGCAGCGGCGCCAAAGGAGCCGCGGGAATCAGACGGAATAGCAAAGACGGGAATCGAAGGAAGTGCCATGCGAATAAGATTAGCGCAGGCGTCAGGAGCCGCGACTGCCACGTAACCAGCACCCGCGCGAGCTGCAGACTTGGCCGCCATAATGGCAGCACCAGGATATTGCGCAGATCCGGCGACAATAAGCACAGAGCCACGGGAATACTTATCGATATTCGTAGGAAGTGGAGCAAAGAAATCAACTAAGTCACCGGGCTCGACAATCTCGGCGGCGTGGTCGACATCATCGATGACCTCGTCAAGACGGTCGTAAAGATTGCCGCAGATCAAATCGCCAGCATACTCAGGGCCATCGGCGCTATACAAACCAATCTTGGGCGCAATCATCGTCACCGTATGTTCGGCACGAATGCAGTCGTCATCAACAACGCCCGTCTCGGCATTCAGGCCCGAGGGGACATCAATGGATACGACACAATCGGCGCATTCATTGACCGTAGGAATCCAGATGGAGAACGGCGCACGCAGATTCCCGTGAAAACCGGTACCAAAAATGGCATCGACAACAACATCGGCCTTATCGATCAAAACCTCGAGTTCGTCACGCGAAGGGCCGACGCAAACGTGCACATCGCGGCCGGCAGTACGACGAGCAACATGACGTGCCAGAGCAGCAGGAATCTCATCCGGTTCAACCGGAGAAACGATATCCACGTCCACACCCTTATGGCTCAGGATATCGGCGGCAACCCAACCGTCGCCGCCATTATTACCAAAACCGACCAGAAAGAGAACCCGATCGGGATTGAGCTTCAAGACCTCGTTGGCGGCAAACTCACCCGCTAGCTCCATAAGCTCGGCCTTCGAAGTCCCTTCGCGTTCGATGATATCCTCGAGACGAACGACTTCTTCGGTACTCAAAACCGGTTTCATCTATGCTCCTAGCGTATCTTGCGAAGCATCGCCCAGGTGCTCCGTCAATGCTGAATTCTGCAGCTGCTCAAGCTCATCTAAAACAGAGCGAGCCTCTTTAAATGTCTGCGCAACGCGTTTCTTAGTGCTCACCTTTTCATCTTTTGGCTTAGGCCGAGCATCTTCGGTAATCGCGATGGCATTCGCAACGGCTAAGTCTCCTGTAAGGGTAATGGAAAGAGCGACCTCAACAACACCCAGCTCATGAGCGATCTCGAGTGCACGGCCCGAAAGCAGCGCCTTCGGTTTGCCGAGTTTATCACGCGTTACCGAAACATCCTTGCGACCCACGCCTTGACTAAAACCCGTGCCGAGAGCTTTAAGCACCGCCTCGCGCGAAGCAAAGCGGCTCGCATAGTGAGCAGCGGGACGCGATGATGCATCGCAATACGCACGCTCTTCTTCGGTAAACACACGCCGAGCAAACGACGGCGTCTTTTCAAGAATTGATTTCATACGGGAAATCTCGACGATATCAACGCCGATACCAGCTTCAGCCATGTTCACCTCCATATCGCACAGACTAAGTTATTGTAGCCCGTTCACAGAAGATGCGACAAACGAGGGTTATAAAACACAGCTACTATGTGAGACAAAAGCCCGTAAACGCAAAAAAAGGGGGAGGCCGCGAGGCCTCCCCCTTCTTCAAGTCGATCGACGGCTCGGTGCCGTCCACCGGTCAGCGGCGCCCTGGCCTCCCACGGGCTGACCCCGCAGTACTCTCGGCGCGATGGGGCTTAGCTTCCGGGTTCGGAACGGGACCGGGCGTGCCCCCCATGCTCTG